>Ga0182030_10025403_pt1 | contig 10798 bp, 7 predicted proteins | sample 812S3MmetaG_FD_121299 | JGI IMG/M metagenome (GOLD analysis project Ga0182030, IMG submission 121299) | Permafrost microbial communities from Stordalen Mire, Sweden - 812S3M metaG (Illumina Assembly) | ecosystem: Environmental > Terrestrial > Soil > Wetlands > Permafrost | place: Sweden... | reverse complement strand
GCCAGTGCCGTGGGCGCCTCGATTCCGCCGGCGGAAAATCTGCTGCCGGCTGACACCCTTGCTTTTTTCACCGTGCCGGATTGCAACGCCTTCCGCGCCGTGGCCAGGACCGCGCCGCAGATGATGTTCTGGAACGACGCGGCGATGAAGCCGTTTCATGACAAGTTCATAGGCAAGCTAAATGAACGATTCACCGCGCCGTTGGAGCATGACCTCGGCGTAAACGTCGCCAGTTTTCTGGACCTGTTGCAGGGCCAGTTCACCCTCGCCGTCACCGTGAATGGCTCGAATGGCCACGACGACGTGCCGCCTGGCCTGTTGTTGTTGCTGGATGCGCACGACCAGGGTGACGTGCTCAAAACCAATCTCGCCGCGCTGCAGAAAAAATGGACGGCGGCTGGCCGCGCGCTGCGCACGGAAAATTTCCACGGCCTCGCCTTCACCGTTGTGCCGCTGTCCAGCAATGATTTCACGGACATCTTTCCCAAACGCGCGCCGGTGTCGGAGATCGGCAAGGAACCGAAGCCGGACCAGCCCGGTGAGATTTATTTTGCGCAGTTCCAATCGTTGCTCATCGCCGGCAGTTCGGCGAAGGTTGTGGAACCGGTTGCCGCGCACCTGACCGGCGGCAATGTGCCGGCGCTCGCCGACGATGCGACCTTCGCGGCCGACAAACTCGCGCAGTTCCGCGCGGCGCCGACCTATTACGGCTGGTTCAACGGCAAGGCTTTTTTCAACCTGATTTCAAAGTCGGAAGACGACAGCACGGACAGCGCCATGCCGTCGCTGGTGCCCAAGATGTCCGGCGCAAAATCACTCGCTGCCACCGGCCTCGACGGTTTGAAATCGGCCAGCTTTGCGTTACGTGAAACGCCGGATGGCTCGACGCTCGTCTTCCATCTCAACGCGCCGGCGGATGCGCGCACCGGGCTGATGAAGATTCTGGCCCTGCCGGACAAGGACGCCAGCGCCCCGGTGTTCGTGCCCGGCGACGCCGTGAAGTTTTCCCGCATCCGGCTCGACGGCAAACAAGCCTGGACCGAGCTGCAAAAAATGGTGGCGGCGCTGTCGCCGTCCGGCCTCGCCAGTCTGAATTCGGTGATTGATATGGCCAATTCTTTCGCCCAGCAAAAGGATCCCGGCTTTGACCTGCGCAACAATCTGATCAACAACCTTGGCGATGACATCATCAGCTATCAGAAAGGGCCGACCGGCAGCTCGCTCGCCGCCCTAGCCAACCCGCCGATGCTGTATCTGGTCGCGGTGAACAACCCGGATCAGGTGATTCAGGCCATCAAAGTCATCGCCGCCATGATCTCACCGCAAGATGCGTCGGCGCAGCCGCGCGATTTTCTCGGCCACAAAATTTACGCCATCGCCATGCGCCAGCAACACAATGCCAACGGCACTGCGACCACCGCGCCGCCCTTGAACATTTCATCCGGCGGCGGCTATCTCGCCTTCAGCATTGATCCGGCCATTTTGGAGGAATATCTGCGCAGCGCGGACGGCCAGTCCAAACCCTTGCGGGAAATCGCCGGGCTCGCGGACGCCGCGCAGCATGTCGGCATGGGCGGCGGCCTGTTTGGTTACCAAAACCAGCGTGAAACGATGCGCTCCTCCTTCAAGCTCCTGAAGGATGCCAGTGTGGCCGACACCACCATGCGGATGTTTCCGCCGGTCATGCGCGAATGGCTGGATTTCTCGTTGCTGCCAGACTACGACACGGTGGCAAAATATTTCTTTTTCTCGGTGTATGGCGGCAACGCCAATTCGGACGGGCTGACGCTGAAGGTTTACAGTCCGCGCCCGCCGCAGTTGTGAATAATTCATGGCCCCGGTTGGCCAGGGGCAATCGCGGTATAGCCCGCGCCCGACAACGTACAACTCAGGCGATGCCCGCGCGCCGCAGCGCGATTTCAAAATCAAATTCCGGCTTGCGCGCTTTGCGCCCGCGCAGCGCATTTGCCGCTTCATCGCCCACAAATGATTCCGTCGCCGCGTCCCACATCAGCTTGCGTTTGAGCTTCATGCCGATCCACGCGGCGGCACAGGCTTCGAGGCTGCGGGCGCTTTGCTGGATTGGCGCGATCGGCTGGCGATTGGCCGCTATGCTTTCGAGCCAGTTGCCGTGATGTGATGTGCTCGGCATCCAGCGCACGGCGTTGCCATCCAGTGGTGAAAGAATCTTGGGATCGCTGGCGCGCAACGGCAGCAGCGCCGCGCGGCCCGCCGGCGTATTGGGATCGCTCGCGGTGATCTTTTCCTCGCTGCGGGTGCAAAAAATCCAACCCTCGTCCCCTTCAAAATGAATGCCCGTTTCAAACTTGTTGTCCAAGACCACTTGCACCTTTTTCGGATACAGCATTTCCACGTGGTAAGCCGTATGAACTGTCCACGCATCGTTCGCCATGAATTCGGCCCGCGCGTCCACCGTCAGCGGCCCGCCGAGTTCCTGGCCCATCGCCCAATGCGCGATGTCCACATGATGCGCGCCCCAGTTCGTGATCATGCCCAGACCGAAATCTTCCGTCGTGATCCAACCAGGCCGGCCGTCGAGACTGCTTTGCGGATGCCCGCGCCGTTCCATGTAAGGCTGTTCCGGCGCGGAACCGAGCCAGTGTTCATAATCCAGATTTCCCGGCACCGGCATCGGCACGGGCGCGTGGCCGCTGGCCTTGTCAAGTCCGACGCCGATTTTAATTGTCTGCAACTGGCCAATGCGACCGTTGCGGACGGCTTCGCTCGCCTTGCGAAAACTGCCCCATGGCCGTTCCGAACGCTGCTGCGAGCCGGTCTGCAATATAATTTTCTTCGCCTCGACCGCGCGCCGCAAACCGATGGCCTCAACGATTGAATACGTCACCGGCTTTTGCACATAAACGTGCTTGCCCGCAATCGCCGCCGCGATCGCCAGCCGTGCGTGCGAATGATCCGGCACCGTGACGACCACCGCGTCAATCTCCGGCGACGCCAAAACATCCTGATAATCGTGAAAGGTTTTCACGTTCGCGCCGGACTCGCCGCGCTCCGTGTAATAATCCTCGGCCATTCTTTTGCCGGCGGCGAGGCGCTTGGAATCCAGATCGCACACCGCAACGACGCGGGCGAGCGGTTCGGTCAAAACATTGCCCATGTCGCTACGGCCCATGCGGCCGCAACCGATTTGCGCGACGTTGATTTTTTGGCCGGGCGCATCGGCCCCGAACAAGCGCGCAGGAATGATGCTGGGAAAAACGGCGAGGCCAACCCCGCTGCCCATCGTGGCTTTTAGAAAACTGCGACGCGAATGATTTTTCATTTTGATGGCAACGGCGTTCGGCACACCGCCGGATTTTATTTTTTAATTTGCCGGCAGCTCGCGGAGTTTCACGTTGCGAAACGAAGCCACGCTGCCGTGTTCCTGCAACAAAATATGGCCGTCCGCCCATTCGCCGAAGGCGGGTATGTTTTTAAATTTGCTCCGCGCGACGGTTTCGCGGAAGGCCGGCGAGCCGCGCTCGACCTCCACCGTCTTCTCGCCGTTCAGCCAAAATTCGACGTGCTTGCCCTGCGACAAAATGCGCGCGTGATTCCATTCGCCAACCGGCATGACTTTTTTGTTATTGGGCGCGGGCATCAAATCGTAAAGCGAACCCAGCGTGCGGTCGCCGTCGCGACCCAGCTTGGCGTCGGGATGATGTTCGTCATCAAGAATTTGAAATTCCATCCCGATGGCCGAGCCGACGGCGGTCGGCTTGCCGGTCACCTTGTCAACCGGCGAAATGTCGGGCTGAACGAAAATCTTGATGCCGCTGTTGCAACCGGTCGTGGTCTTGAAATCCGCAACCAGCTCAAAATTGGAATAACGGCCGCGCGTGATGATGTCGCCGCCGGCCTGAGATTCACCGTTGCCGCTGGAAACGATTTTAAATTCGTCATTCTCAATCGTCCAGCTCTTGGTCGGAAATTCGTCGGCCTTTGGACTGCGCCAGCCGTCGGTCGTCTTGCCGTCCCACAATAATTTCCAGCCATCGGCTTTTTCCGCTTCGGTCAATGTGTTCGGTGTGAGTTCATGGAGGCGCAAATTTCGAAAAGAAACTTTCAGTCCAACTTTGTTTGTGTCCATGCCCACGCCGTGGACTTGCAAACCAATCACGCCGCGCGGCGTGAGGTTGTCGCAAATCTCCGCGCGCGGCACGCCGTTCAACCACGTTTGAATCGTCGGCCCGTTGGCGACGATGCGCAGCTTGTTCCATTCGCCGTTCTTGCTGACCGCGCGGCCTTGCTCGGAAAACGCCAAACTCTGCGCGCTTTTTTCGCCGCCGGTCGGGAGCAGCCAGCCGCGCCGCGCCTCATCGTAAATACCGCCGCTCCACATCCGGCCGCGCGCCACGTCCATGTCAATTTCGCATTGGTAACCGTGGATGCGGTCCGGCGCAAATTTGAATTCCTTGCCGGCGATGAACGCCGTGGACGCTTCGGGGAAAACTTCGCTGCGGATCTGCACGCCGGAATTGAGCAGCGCGTCGCACTTGTATTCCAGCTCCAATTCAAAATTGCCAAACGTCTGCGTCGTGCAAAGAAAACTGTTGCCGGTGCCGGAAATGGATTCGCCGGTCAGCACGCCGTCCGCGACGGTGTATTTGGCCTGGCCGCTATGCTCGACCCAGCCAGCGAGATTTTTGCCGTTGAACAAGTCAACCCACCCGTCCTGCGCCGGCAATTGCGGCGCGGCAAATATCACGACGGCTGAGGCGAGCGAAAAGACCTGAGTTGCTTTCATTGGATTACGGAATAGGACGGATTATCGCTGAACGCGGTTACGAAACAAATCTTTCTTCGTTTTTGAAAAATCGGTGTTTCATCTGTGTTTCATCTGTGGCTAAATCTGGGCGACAAAATGCAAGACCTCATCGCCAAAGCCGCGACCCTCATGGAAGCGTTGCCTTACATCCAGAAATTCAGCGGCGAAACCTTCGTCGTGAAATACGGCGGCAGCTTTATGGACTCGCCCGACGACAGCATCCGCACCGGCGTCGCGCGCGACATCGTTTTTTTGGAAGCGGTGGAAATCAACCCCGTGGTTGTTCATGGTGGCGGCAAGGCGATTACTCGCGCCATGGAAAAAGCCGGCTTGAAAGCAAATTTTATCCAAGGCCAGCGTGTCACGGACGAAGCCACGGTGCAAATCGTGGACGACGTGCTTTCACGCGAGATAAACCCTGAAGTCGTGAAGACGATCAACGCGCTCGGCGGCCAGGCCGTGGGCTTTGCCGGGCCAGACATTTTCAAATGCAAAAAACTTTTTCTCGACGACAAAGAAAATCCCGGTCAGAAAATTGACATCGGCTACGTTGGTGAAGTGTTCGAGGTGAACGTCGCACCGTTGAAAGAATGCATCTGGTGCGGCCACACGCCGGTCATCAGCCCGACTGCGCGCGGCGAGGATGGAAAAATTTACAACTGCAACGCCGACGTCGCCGCCGCGATGTGCGCCATCGCGCTCAATGCCAAACGGCTCGTATTCATGAGCGATGTGCCCGGTTTGATGCGCGATTTCAAAGACCCCTCCACGCTCATCGCCCATTTGCACACCGGCGAAGTTCCCGGCCTCAAAGCCGCCGGCATCGTGGACAAAGGGATGATTCCGAAAGTGGACAGCGCCGTGGCGGCCATCAAATCCGGCGTGGAAAAAGTTTCGTTCGTGGATGGTCGCGTGCCGCATTCGGTGTTGCTGGAAATTTTCACGGACAAAGGCATCGGCACCGAAATCGTTTTGTGATTGTTTCTTCGCACGTTTGAGTTTTAATCCGCACCGATGAAAGAAATTGTTCCTGTGCCGCCGGCGATTGTCCGGAATGACTACGAGTCCATCCGCGAGTTGTTCGCGAAAAACGTCGTGCCCAGCTACGGCCGGTTTGAAATCGTGTTGAGCCATGGCGCGGGCAGCTATCTGTTTGATGTCACCGGCAAATGTTATCTCGATCTCGGCAGCGGCATCGCCGTCTGCTCGCTCGGCCACGCGCACCCGGCCATCACCGAAGCGCTCGTGGAGCAATCTCGGAAATTGATCCACGTTTCCAATTTGTATTTTACGGAACCGCAAGGCCGGCTCGCGGCGGAAATCGTCAAGCGCATCGGCGCGGGAAAAGTATTTTTCGCGAATTCCGGCGCGGAGGCGAACGAAGGCTTATTCAAGCTCGCCCGCAAGTTTGGTCACGACGAAGGCCGGTTTGAAATTTTGACGGCGACGAATTCTTTTCACGGCCGCACGCTGGCTGGCATCGCCGCGACCGGCCAGGAAAAAGTCAAAAAAGGTTTTGAGCCGATGACGCCGGGTTTCCGGCATATTCCTTACAACGACCTCGCCGCCGCCCGCGCGGCGATTTCACCGGCGACCGTCGCCATCATGATCGAAGGCGTGCAAGGCGAAGGCGGCGTCACGCCCGCGACGCCGGAATATCTGCTCGGCTTGCGCGCATTGTGCGATGAGAAAAAATTGCTATTGCTCATGGACGGCGTGCAATGCGGCCATTTTCGCACGGGAAAATTCCAAAGCTTCCAGCGAATTCTCGAAGGCGTGCCCGGCGGCGAAAAATTTCTGCCCGACGGTCTTTCGATGGCGAAGTCGCTCGGCGGCGGATTTCCGATCGGCGCATTCTGGGTGCGCACGCCGTTTCAAGATTTGCTTGGACCCGGCACGCACGCCACGACGTTTGGCGGCACGCCGCTCGCGTGCGCGGTGGCGCTGAAAATTTTCTCCGTCATCGAATCGGAAAAGCTCGACGAACAGGCGCGCAAGCTAGGCGACTGGTTGAAAAATGAATTGGAACGTCTGGTAAAAACATATCCGAGCGTCGTCAAAAACGCGCGCGGACTTGGCTTCATGCTCGGGCTGGAACTGGCGGAAAAAATCCCGGCATTCGCCGCGAGCGACAAATCGGCGGCGATCCAATTCGTCAACCGGCTGCATGCGGCGGGCGTGATGACGATTCCCGCCGGCACACAGGTCATCCGGTTGTTGCCGGCGCTGAATTTGAAGCCACAGGAAGCTGCCGAGGGCATCACCAAAATTGAAGAGCTCGTCAAATCATTGGCGTGATGGTGCATGAACGCCGCCGCGATAAAACATCTCGCCGCCGTTGATCCGGTGATGGCGCGGCTAATTCTTGAGATTGGCGCGTGCGAGCTGAGACCGGAATCCAAGCGCTCGCCGTTTCAATCGCTGGTTCAAGCCGTCGCCCACCAACAGCTCAATGGCACGGCCGCCGACACAATTCTAACGCGGTTCAAAAAGCTTTTCCCGCGCCGTCGGTTTCCCAAGCCGGCAGATTTGGCGAACGTGACGGACGAACAGATTCGCGCGTGTGGTTTTTCCTTTGCAAAAATAATAGCCATCCGTGACATCGCGGAAAAAGTTTTGGACGGGACCATTCCATCGTCACGGCAAATCGAAAAGCTGACGGACGAGGAAATCATTGAACGATTAACCGCGGCGCGAGGAGTCGGGCGTTGGACGGTGGAAATGCTGTTGATTTTTCAGTTGGGCCGCGAAAATATTTTGCCGGTGGATGATTTTGGCGTGCGGAATGGTTTTCGCCATGCCTACAAAAAACGCCAAATGCCAAAGCCGAAAGCCCTCCTCAAATTCGGCGAACGCTGGCGGCCGCACGCCACCACGGCGGCGTGGTATCTCTGGCGCGCGGCGGATTCAAACAAGGCGGCGGCGAAGAAAAAGAAGTGACGCGGCGTTTCAGTTCGGTTATACAATTTTCTTTGGACGTGAATTCCCAAATTGCAAATGAAGCATTTATTGTCATTGGAAAAGCTGCCACGCGCGGACTTTGAAACCATCTTGCGCGATGCGGCGGTGTTCAAAAGGACGCGTGGCGCACATGCAACCCAGCCGCTGGCGGGCCGGACATGGGCGCTGATTTTTTCCAAGTCGTCCACGCGCACGCGGGTTTCTTTCGAGGTTGGTATTCGCGAACTCGGCGCGGGCGTGATGTTTCTCAACGCAAACGACATCCAGCTCGGCCGCGGCGAACCAATCAAGGACACCGCACGGGTACTGGGCCGGATGATCCACGGCGCGGTCATTCGCACGTTCGCGCAGAGTGATGTGGAGGAGTTCGCAGAATTTTCCAAAATCCCGACCATCAACGCGCTGACGGACGACGAGCATCCGTGCCAGGTGCTGACGGACATTTTCACGTTTGAAGAAATGCGCGGTTCGATCGCCGGCAAAATCGTCACGTTCATCGGCGACGGCGCGTGCAACATGCCGGTGTCGTGGATTTTCGCGGCGGCAAAACTGGGTTTCGAGCTGCGCATCGCGGCGCCGAAAGCGTTTCAACCGGCAGCGGAAATTTTGCAGCGTGCGGGCGGCAAAATTATTGTCACCGAAGATTTGCACGCCGCTGCCGCCGGCGCTGACCTGCTTTACACCGACGTCTGGGTTTCGATGGGCAAGGAATCGGAAACGGCTGAGCGACTCAAAATTTTTGCCGGCTACCAGATCAATCGTGAACTGGTGAAGCTCGCCAAACCAAACGCGCCGGTGATGCATTGTCTGCCGGCCTATCGCGGCAAGGAGATTGACGCGGAAACGTTCGAGGCGCACGCCGACACAATTTTCACGCAGGCGGAAAACCGGTTACACACTCAGAAGGCGATATTGAATTGGGCGGTAAGCTGAACGATGTAGCCACCGCTTGGAAAAGCGCCGCTGATCTCTTTGTAAATGGCGGCGCTTTGCCGCTACGCCGCTACGCCGAATAGAGGCGCAGATACTTCAACGCCACTTTCAAATCTCTGGGTAGTGGCGCGATGATGGTCAGCATTTCGCCGGTGATGGGGTGCGGCAAGGTGACAGATTCGGAGTGCAACGCCACGCGCGCCATTAATGGCCGTTCTTCGCGGCCGGGCTTGAGCCGGTAATCGGATTTGAGCCGCGAGAGCCAGAGTTTTTTGCCGCCGTAAAGTTCATCGGCCACGAGCGGCAAATCCACCTGGCCCAAATGCACGCGGATCTGATGCACGCGATCCGTGACCGGCTCGCATTGCACCCATGCATGACCGGCGCGCGTGAAATTTTCCAGCAAGGTGATTTTGGTCTTCGCCACCTTGCCGTTATCCTTGTCCACGCGCATCACGCCGGGCTTGACCGCGTGCGCGCCGATTTTGGCGTTCACTTCAAACGAAGGCTCGATCAAGTTGCCGCGCACCAGTCCGAGATATTTCCGCAGCGGTTTGTCGCAACTGAACAAATTGGACAGCGCAATGTGCGCCTCTTTGGTTTTGGTGAGCAGGATCACGCCGCTGGTGTCGCCATCCAGCCGGTGCTCGTTGTTGAGGTAAGTCAGATTCCGTTCCACGGCCCACGGTTTGCCGGCGGCGATGCCCGCGTGCAGCAACTTCATCAGGCTCGGACGCTCCACTGCGGGAACACCGGCTTCGACCTTGGCGGCGGGTGCCACTTCCGATTCGGCTTCGGGCACGGTGAGCAGGCCGGCGGGCTTGTCGAGCGCGAGCAAATGTTCGTCCTCGAATAGGACGGGGATTTCCCAGAACTCGCGCGTGGCGGGCGATGAGAGCTTGATGGTCGCGCTCACGCTATTTCGCCGCACCGGCAGCCATCTGCTGGTAAATGGGTGTGTTGCGCAGCTCGCGGTTGGCCTCGCCTTGGAGCCAGAGGTTGAAGGCTTCATTCTGGCGACCGCGCCGCACTTGCGTCAGGAATTGCGGGAACTCGGCGGTCTTCTTGGCCTCGTCCAGCGGGAGCATGGATTGGACAAAAAGCACAAAGCCGCCGTCGGCGGAGCCGGTGAAACTGCTCACGTGACCGGCCGGCGTGGTGAACGCGGCCTGCTTGAGCGCGCCCAGTTCGGCGCGTCCGTCAAAGCCGGGCACCTCCGACGAGCTCAGCGAAAACGCGGGCAGCACCTGCGGTGTCTGGCCGGAAGCAATCGCTACCTGCGCGAAGGTTTTGCCGGCGGCCATTGACACCATGGCATTGAAATAAAAATTCGTGCCGGCGTTACGCGCGAGCGCGATGGCCTGCTGTTCCTGAAAATCCGCAACGACGCGGCTGTGAATTTCATCCAGCGCCGGGATGGCGCTGGGCAGTTGCTGGGCAAGTGCCATGACGTAAACGCCGTCCGTTCCGACAATCGGCCCGGCGAACGGCTCGTCCCCGCTCAATTTGAAGGCGTCCTTGGTAAACGTCGGCGGGGCGTCAAATTCCTGCGGCCCGTCATTGGCCGCGAACGGCATCGTGGTATGCACGGTCAGACCTTTGGCCTTGGCCGCGCTGACGAGATTCTCGGCCTTGGCCGGATCAATGGCGAAAAGCGGATTTGCAAAATCATTCGCCTGTTGGCGCGCATCCATGAGCGCGCGGTTATGGACGAGCAGTTCGCGAACTTTCACCTTGGCTTCTTCCGGTGTCTTGGCGTCGGCATATTGGCTCGCGTTCTGGCGGTAATAGGCGTCCACGTATTCCTCGAAATTGGTTTTGGCCCACTCGGCCTTGGACTGCGCGAGATAGTTTGTCACGGCGAAGACCACGTAGTTCACCGCCACGCGATCCGGTTGACGATAGGCGGCCATGTTGTTCGTGTAAAACTGGCCGACGGCCGCGGGTGTGACCGAAACTTGCGCGAGGTAATTCGACGCGGCGAAGAAAACCGCCTGCGCGGAAACTTCCTGATGGTCGCGGTTGTAAAGCTGCGTGGCTTCCGTGGGAGTGATTAACGCGCCGGACAGGCCGAGCGTTTGCACGAGCTGCTGAATGGCCAGATCATTGCGGAGGTAG
>Ga0182030_10025402_pt1 | contig 10798 bp, 9 predicted proteins | sample 812S3MmetaG_FD_121299 | JGI IMG/M metagenome (GOLD analysis project Ga0182030, IMG submission 121299) | Permafrost microbial communities from Stordalen Mire, Sweden - 812S3M metaG (Illumina Assembly) | ecosystem: Environmental > Terrestrial > Soil > Wetlands > Permafrost | place: Sweden... | reverse complement strand
TGCAGTGATGAAAACGATGTCCGCCGTGCAATTCTTGGCCAGCCGCTTCAACTCCAGAAGCCTCATGGGGGAAATGGGGTTGGCACTGTGAACCGCCTCAATTAAAAACAGCCAGTTCTTTTTTTCTGAATAGGCAACGACATCCGGCAACTCGCCATGCTCCAGTTCAAAGAATTTCAGCGATTTGAGTTTTTGTTCGTCGCGGACAAGGAATTTTTTAGCGGTATCGCCGACATACAAAACTTCCGCACCAAAACCGTAGCGAGGCAGGAACTGTTCGATGATGGCTTTTTGCAGCAGATTATGTTCGCCGGGGCTGAATTGAAGCGTCTGGCCGTCCGGTAATTTGATTGGAACATGGTTGAGTTGCCGCGCAGCCTCAAGACGTTCAGCGAGTGTCGGTCTGTCAGCCATGAACTCCTCGATTGTTTCCAGCCAATCTGTTTGTCCGAACCGGCAGATGAGTTCGACATATTCGGGCGACAAAGAATAACCGCGCGTAGGATCATTGCGGGCAGCATTGGGTTTGTTCGCACTAGCAATGATGATTCCCGCCACAACCGGCAGCTTCAAATCTTTCCGCCGGATGTCATCGTAAGAACCTTTTGAAATGTTTTCCTGAAAATGTTCATTGATGTAGGATATGATGTCGCGTGACTTGAGTGTATTTTTGCCTTCGCGAATTCGCGCTTTAGACCATTCAGAACTGCGCTTCACATCGGCTACCGCGAGAAATGACATGGCCATCTTTTCCAGTTCGCGTGGTCTCAAGCTCTCCAACGGAATTCCCAGCTTGGACAAAATCAGCAATGACTCATTGAAAAGCTTCACGAGCTTGGCCGGCTTGTCAGGATTGATGACAAAGGTTGGTATTTTCATTTCGGTTGATTCCTTAAATTCGAGCGGCAGGGCAAACTGGTCGGGCAAATTCCGATAAAGGATTTCTCCAGAAGAGAGCCGTTTGGTTGTGGCAAGATACTTTTTTATTGAGCCAGCTAGATGCCACGCCAGCAATGGCGCAACGGCATTGCCAACTTGATTGAACTGGCTGGTCTCTCCGCCACAAAATTGAAACCAGTCGGGAAACGATTGCAACCTGGCAGCTTCGTGAATCAGCAAACGTCTGCGGCGACCATCCGGAAGGCGGATGCGGTGCATATCGCCAGTCGCACCTGCAAGGTTTCGGCAAGTCAGCGTGCGGGCAGGAAGTTCAGGATGAAGATCGCGTGGCCGCGTGCAAAAGGAAGCGCGCTCATATTTTGCAACGTATTCATCCATGCTCGGCGTTAGAAATCTGGATTCTGGCGGTGCTTGAAACATCAATTCACCAAGCGCTTCGCCTGCGGTAAGCCGATTAGGTTCTTCAGCAAAAAACTGAAACTCGCCGCGATGCCCGACGACAATCACACGCTCGCGATTTTGCGGCACGCCATAATTCACGGCATTGACCAGACGCACTTCGATGACGTAATTCAGCGCCTTCAACGCTTCGAGTATCTGCTCAAAATACCAGCGGTTGCTATAAAGGACGCCCCGGACATTTTCAAAAACCCAAATCTCCGGCTGAACTTGCTTCACGGCGGAAATGAAAATTGGAAAACCATCTCGCGAATCTTTCAATCCCATTTGATGACCGCCAACGCTGAACGGTTGGCATGGCGGGCCACCGATGATTACGTCCGCCTTTGGAAATTGGGTTTCAGTCGTTAGCATGACTTGTTTGCATTCTCCTTTGAGATTTCGCCGGTAAGTTTCACAAGCGTCAGCGTCTTGCTCGAAGCCAAGTGTTTCAAATCTCTGTGCCTCGAAGCCCAGCGCCAACCCGCCGCAGCCTGCAAATAAATCCAGCACGCGGGTTTTTCCTTCTGGGTTTGGCCGGAGCACCGAATTGATTCTTTCAACGTAGTTCATTCGCCGTTCAATTTACTTCGGCATTTGCAACTTCACCTTCGCCGCCACCTGCGCCACGTCTTTGTCGCCGCGGCCGGAGAGGTTCACGATGATGAGCGCGTCTTTGCTCATCTTCGGCGCGCGCACCATGCACTCGGCCACGGCGTGGGCGCTTTCCAGCGCGGGGATGATGCCTTCGAGCCGCGCGAGTTTCATGAACGCTTCGAGCGCCTGATCGTCGGTGGCGTAGGTGTATTCGGCGCGGCTGGCGTCGCGCAACCACGCGTGTTCCGGCCCGACGGCGGCGTAATCCAGTCCGGCGCTGACGCTGTGCGTGGATTGGATCTGGCCGAATTCGTCCTGCAAAATGTAGCTGCGCGTGCCCTGCAACACGCCGAGCGAGCCGCCCTGAAACCGCGCCGCGTGCTGCTCGGGCTTGATGCCGAGTCCGCCGGCTTCCACGCCGACGAGTTTTACGGATTTGTCATCGAGGAACGGATAGAACAATCCGATGGCGTTCGAGCCGCCGCCGACGCAGGCGATGAGCATGTCCGGCAGGCGCTTTTCCTTTTCCAAAATCTGCGCGCGCGCCTCGTCGCCGATGATGCGCTGGAAATTCCGCACCATCACCGGATACGGATGCGCGCCGTAAGCCGTGCCGAGAATGTAATGCGTATTGCGAAGATTCGTCACCCAGTCGCGCATGGCTTCGTTGACGGCTTCCTTCAACGTTTTTTGCCCCGCGTGCACCGGCACGACCTCCGCGCCGAGCATTTTCATGCGATACACGTTGAGCTCCTGCCGCTGGCAATCCACCGCGCCCATGTAGATGACGCATTTCATCCCGAACATCGCGGCGACGGTGGCGGAGGCGACGCCGTGCTGGCCCGCGCCGGTCTCGGCGATGATGCGGGTCTTGCCCATGCGCTTGGCGAGCAGGATCTGCCCGATGGCGTTGTTGATCTTGTGCGCACCGGTGTGGTTGAGGTCTTCGCGCTTGAGGTAAATTTTCGCGCCGCCGAGTTCCCGGGTGAGGCGTTCGGCAAAATAGAGCGGCGACGGGCGGCCGACAAATTCGGTGAGATAGTAACTCAGCTCTTTCTGGAAATCGGGATCATGCTGCGCGCGGAAATATTCCGCTTCCAATTCTTGAAGCGGGTGCATCAAGGTTTCCGGCACGTAACGTCCGCCGAACGGACCGAAGTGGCCGGTGGCGTCGGGTAAATTCAAATTGGCAACTGCGCTCATGTTTGCATTTTCGCGCAAAGGCGCGAACGGCGCAAAGATTTTTATTCAACCACGGATGGACGCGGATAAACACGGATTGAGATGCGGCAACGGTTTTATCCGTGTGCATCTGTGTTTATCCGTGGTTGATTTTCAGCGCGCCGCGTGCTTCTGCTGCTTGCGCAGTTCGCGGAGGGCGCGGTAGCCGACCAGCTTTTTGTTCTTCTCATCCCAGAGCCGGTAGGTAGCGGATTTAAGGCTGGTGAAAAGGGTGATGGGTTTTACCTGTTGAAACAGTGGGTCGGCCTGGTGGCATCGCTCCAAGTTGTAATTGGGAATGCGCGGGCTTAAGTGATGAATGTGATGGAAGCCGATGTTGCCGGAGAACCATTGTAGAATGCGCGGCAATTTGTAGAAAGAACTGCCCTTCAGCGCCGCCGCGACGTAGCTCCAGTCTTCACCGCGCTCCCAATAAACATCTTCAAATTGATGCTGGACATAAAACATCCACACGCCCGCGCCGCCGGCGACCATGATGATGATCAATTGGATCAGCAGGTAAGCCTTGATCCCGAACACCAGGCTCATGGCCACCATCATGCCCAGAATGGCCGCATCCATCGCATAAACCGAATGGCGTTCCCGCTGGCTGGCCTTGAGCGAGGGAAAGCGTTGCTGGAGGAGAAACAGAAACAAGGGCGCGACGACAAATAAGATGAACGGATTGCGCGACAGCCGGTAGGCGAATTTTTTCCAGCGCGACGCCTCCAGATATTCCTGCACGGTCATGGTCCAGACGTCGCCGGTGCCGCGCTTGTCGAGGTCGCCCGCGCTGCGGTGATGGATGGAATGTTCCCAGCGCCAATGATAATACGGCGTGAATGTCAGGACGCCGGCGAGGATGCCCACCGTGTCGTTGGCGGCGCGCGATTTGAAAAACGAGCCGTGGCCGCAATCATGAAAAATGATGAACACGCGCACCAGAAAACCACCGGCCAAAATCGCCAGCGGCACCACGAGCCACCAGGATATCGGCAGGCAAAGATACATCAGATACCAAAGCGCCGCGTAGGGAACGACCGTGTTGACAATCTGCCACGAGGCCCGCCAGGTCGAGGGCTTCTGGTATTGGGCGACAATTTCCTTCCAGGCCACGTTGTTTTCCACCGGCCGGGCTGGGGTTGAACTTGAATTGTTGGTCATAACTCACCAGTTGTTTTCTTCAAACTGGGCTTGGTTCATTGCGAACCAAGATAGTCCAAATCTCGCTGGTGGCAATGGGGACTTTTATCATCCGTGCGAACAGCCAGTCGCCGGCTGTCAGCGCAGGCGATAAGTGATGCGCGCCTTGGACAGGTCGTAGGGCGACATTTCGATGCGCACGCGGTCGCCGACGGTGAGGCGGACGTAATGTTTCCGCATCTTGCCGGAGATGTGCGCGAGCACTTCGTGCTGGTTGTCCAGCGTCACCCGGAACATCGTTCCCGGCAACACCATCTTGATGACGCCTTCCAGTTCAATAGCCTGTTCTGCTGCCATAAAAAACTTTTGCCGGACCAATGCGCCTGCATTGAAAACGAAAAAGTGGAGCCGTCCCATGCGTCTCCACCCGGCAATTCACTCGTTCCTGCCGGCGGTTCTTGTCCGCCGGGTTTCAACTTCTTGCGGCCTCAAGCTGCCTTGATGGCCGCCCGGATTGAATCCAGAATTTTGGCAAGATGGACGTGCCCACATTCCGGCACAAGTCAAAATTTCCGGCCGATCAGAACCGCTTGGTCAGCGTCAGCGTGACGGTGTGACCCTGCGGACGATCTTTGGCGTCAACTTCATAAACGTAACGCAGCGTCGAGATCAAACCAATCTTCTCCCACACGACACCGACTTCCGGGCCGATGCCGACGACGTGCGAAAGCGCCGTGGCCGCGCCGTGGCCGCTGTCTTCGGTGGTTTCCTGCTGCCAGTAACCGACCACGCCCAGGTCCACGCCCTTCGCCACGGATTTGCCAAGACCCCATTCCAGCGAATACATATTGCCGGGCGTGAGCTGCGTCTGATCCTGTTCGGTGCTGATTTCGTAGCGGTTCAACAGCGAGAGCGACCACGTCTTTTCCTCGTCCGGATGCCAGACGCCGCCCAGCGTAAGCATATGCGACCAGTAGCCTTTGCCGGGGCTGTCCAGCATTCGCAACGGCGTGCTGGCGTCGAAATTTCCCGAAGGCGCCCAGACTCCGTAGGCGGCGGAGAAATCAAATTGCTTGAGGTGCCACGAAAGCACCAGCGGACACGCGTAAATGTCGGCGAGGTTGAACTGCCCGGCGCTGCCCAGATCGCCGGTGATATTTTGGTAGGCGAACGGCACGATGATGTCGCAGCCGTAATTCGCGCCGAAAATTTTCCACGGACTTATCCAGACCAGCCGCGGTGCCTGCACGTAAGCGAAGATGTTCATCTTCAACGGCAGCCCGTCCACTTTGTCGGCGTAGTAAAAATAATTGTAGTCGCGCACATAAACTCCGGGCGGCGGCAGATTCGCGCCGTTGAGGCCTTCCGCGCCGATCGGGTAATGGCTGCCCACCGGCAGTTGCGCCTGCAATTGTGCCGCCTGGCCGAGCACGGCCACCGCTAGAATTAATCGAGTGAGTGTTTTCATTTTGATTTTGTTTTTGGTTAAGGATTAAACGTCCTGAATTTTTCCGTGCAGATAATTTTCAAACGAACTCAAGTCCAGCAGCCCGTGGCCGGAAAGGTTGAACAGCAAAACTTTTTTCGTGCCGGCTTCGCGGCACTTCACCGCCTCGTCCACCACGGCGGCGATGGCGTGGGAAGATTCCGGCGCGGGCACCAGGCCTTCGTTCCGCGCGAATAGAATCGCGGCTTCAAAAACTTTGGTCTGGTGATACGCCTCGGCTTCCATGAGGCCGAGCTTGAGCGCGTGGCTGACCATCGGCGACATGCCGTGGTAGCGCAGCCCGCCCGCATGAATGCTCGGCGGCATGAACTTGTGGCCGAGCGTGAACATTTTCATCAGCGGCGTCGTCTCCGCCGTGTCGCCGAAATCGTAGCGTAGTTCGCCTTGCGTGAGCGACGGACACGCCGACGGCTCTACCCCGACAATGCGATATTTTTTCCTGTTCTTGATTTTTCCGCGCATGAACGGAAACGCCAGCCCAGCGAAATTGCTCCCGCCGCCGCAGCAACCGAAAATCACGTCCGGTTCCTCACCGGCAATTTCCATCTGCTTGATGGTTTCCTCGCCGATGACGGTTTGATGATGGCAGACATGATTCAGCACGCTGCCGAGCGAATATTTTGTGTTCGGCGTTTTCACCGTGTCCTCGATGGCTTCGCTGATGGCGATGCCGAGGCTGCCGGGACAATGCGGATCTTCGGCGAGCAGCTTGCGTCCGTATTCCGTCAAGTTGCTCGGACTCGCGTGAACCGTCGCGCCCCAAGTGTGCATCAGCATCCGGCGATACGGCTTCTGGTCATAGCTCACCTTGACCATATAGACATTACATTCCAGTCCGAACAAACTGCACGCGAACGCCAGCGACGAACCCCATTGGCCAGCGCCCGTTTCCGTGGCGAGCCGTTTCGTGCCGGCAATTTTATTGTAGTAAGCCTGCGGCACGGACGTGTTGACCTTGTGACTGCCGGCGGGGCTGACGCCTTCGTATTTGTAATAAATATGCGCCGGCGTGTTCAGCGCTTTTTCCAGCCGCACCGCGCGCAGCAACGGCGTTGGCCGCCACAGCGCGTAGATGTCGCGCACCGGTTCAGGAATCTCAATGTATTTCTCCGCGCTGATTTCCTGGTCAATCAGATTGCGCGGAAAAATCGCCTCCAAGGCTTCCGGTGGCATCGGCTCTTTGGTGCCGGGATGCAGCGGCGGCGGCAGCGGTTCGGGGAAATCGGCGTTGAGGTTATACCAGGCCGACGGGATGTCCGCCTGGGTCAGATCGAAACGAGTTTTCTGGCTCATGTGATAAGTGGATTACCGCCATATCATCACCGGAGCCGCGAATCAAAACCAGCCGTGTCCTGCCAAAAATCAAACAATTCTTGGCATTAACAAATCTCAACTCGCCTTGACCGCCGCTACGAGCGCGTTGAGCGAAGCTTTCGCGTCGCCAAAAAGCATCCGCGTGTTGTCCTTGTAGAACAGATGATTTTCGATGCCGGCAAAACCGGCAGCCATCGAGCGTTTCATCACGATGGTGGTTTTGCAGCGGTCGGCGTCAATGATCGGCATCCCGTAAATCGGGCTGGATTTGTCCTCGCGCGCGGCGGGATTCACCACGTCGTTCGCGCCAATGACGAGGCAGACATCCACACGGTCCATCGAGGGATTGATCTGCTCCATTTCGATGAGCTGGTCGTAAGGCACGTTCGCCTCGGCGAGCAAAACATTCATGTGGCCGGGCATGCGGCCGGCGACGGGATGAATGGCAAACTGCACTTCGACGCCGCGCTTGCCGAGTTCTTCGGTCAGCTCGCGCACGGAATGTTGCGCCTGCGCCACCGCCATGCCGTAGCCGGGCACCACCACGACGCGCTGCGCATAGGCCAGCAGCAAAGCCACTTCGTCAGCCTGAATCGGCTTGACCGTGCCAGCGACTCCGCTAGCGGCCGCCGCCGCTCCGCCGCTGGAACCAAACGCGCCGAACAAAACATTTGTGACCGGACGATTCATCGCCTTGCACATGAGCAGCGTGAGCAGCGTGCCGGACGAACCGACGAGCGTGCCCGCGACGATCATCGCCGTGTTGTTGATCGCAAAACCATCCGCCGCGACGGCGAGGCCGGTGAAAGAATTCAACAGCGAAATCACCACCGGCATGTCCGCGCCGCCGATGGGCATGACCATCGCGACGCCGAAAAACAGCGCCAGCGAAAACATCACGACGAACGCGACGATGGCGTTGCCGCCGGTGGCGTGGAACGTGAGCCAGCCGCACAATCCAAGAATCACCAGGCCGATAAGCCCGTTCAAATAATTCTGGCCGGGGAACGTCATCGGCTTTTCACATTTTCCCTCCAGTTTCAGATACGCGATGATGCTGCCGGAAAACGACAGCGAGCCAATGAGTGTGGCGAACAGCATCGGAATGGTGATGGCCGCGCCGGCATCATGCAGCCCCGGCAGTTCGATGCCGGCCAGTTTCATGGGCTGCGCGCCTTTCAAAAATTCCAGGCTCGCGACCAGCGCCGCCGCGCCGCCGCCGAGGCCGTTGAACAGCGCGACCATTTGCGGCATGGAGGTCATCTTCACTGAATACGCGCCAATCGCGCCGATGACCAAACCCACGACGATGCCGATGACGATGAGAACGTAATTGTCGCCGTGCGCCCAGACGTTCGCACCGTCCGGTTTGCACAGGATGATGAGGCCGACCGCCATGCCCGCTGCGGCCACAAGATTTCCCTGCCGCGCGGTCTTTGGCGAAGCCAGAAACTTGATGCCGAGGATGAACAGGACCGAGACGCCGATGAGGATTAAAGCAATGGGGGAACTCATATCATTTCTTCTTCTTGAACATTTGCAACATGCGGTCCGTGACCATGAAACCGCCGAAAACATTGGCGGAACCGAAGACGACCGCCACGAAACCAAGCGTCTTGGTGAGGCCGTCGCCCGCGTCCGCGAGCACAAGGATGCCGCCGAACAAAATGATGCCGTGAATGGCGTTCGTGCCGGACATCAGCGGCGTGTGCAGCATCGAAGGCACTTTGGAAATGACTTCAAACCCCACGAAAATCGCGAGGATGAAGACGAACAGGGTAAGAATTTCTGTGCTCATAAATTGGTTGGAATTGTTAAATTGTAGAATCGTTGAATTGGAAGTTCATTTTGCAATTAACTTTTCGTTCACGATTTTGCCGCCGTGCGTCACGAGGCAGCCCTTGATGATTTCGTCATCAAGCTTGAGCACAAAAGTTTTTTCTTTCTTGTCCCAGAATTCTTCGACGAGCGCCACGAGGTTCGCGGCGTAAACCTGGCTGGCGTGCAGCGGCACGCGGCCGGGCAGATTGGCGATGCCGACGATCTTCACGCCGTTGCGGTCAATCACCTTGTCATATTCAACGCCTTCGACATTGCCGCCGGTCTCCACGGCCAAGTCAACAACAACGCTGCCGGGCTTCATGGCATTGAGCATTTCGGTGGTGACGAGGATCGGCGCTTTGCGGCCGAACACCTGCGCGGCGGAAATCACCACGTCGGAATCGCCGCAGGTTTTCTTCATCGCGTCGCGCTGCTTTTGAATCTGCTCCTCGGTGAGCGCCTTCGCGTAGCCGTCCTTGGTCTGGCCGGTTTCGCCGATGTCAATTTTTAGAAACTGCGCGCCGAGCGATTTCACCTGTTCCTCGACGACGGGCCGCGTGTCGTAAGCGGTGACTTTCGCGCCGAGCCGTTTCGCGGTGGCGATGGCTTGCAATCCCGCGACGCCGACGCCGATGATGAAAACTTTCGACGGCAGAATGGTTCCCGCCGCCGTGGTCATCATCGGAAAAATTTTGTTGGAATAACGCGCGGCGAGAATGACGGCTTCGTAACCGCCCAGATTCGCCTGCGAAGACAGCACGTCCATTTTCTGCGCGCGAGTTGTGCGCGGCACAAATTCCATGCTGATGGCGCTGACGCCGCGCTCGGCAAATTTATTGACCAGCTCTTTTTCATTGAACGGATCAAGCAGGCTCGCGTGAATGGAACCTGGTTTGAGCCACGCGATTTCTTCCACCGGCGGTTTGCGCAGGCGCAGCACGATGTCGCCGGAGCCGATGAGCGCCTGACGGTCGGTGCTGATCGTCGCGCCGGCCTTGGTGTAAGCGTCGTCGCCAAAACCGGCGGCGCGGCCGAGGCCGGCTTCCACTTCGACCTGGGCACCGAGCTTGACGAGCTTGGCGACACTGTCCGGCGTCAACGGCGCGCGGCTTTCGCCGGGTTGCGTTTCGCGGGGAACGGAAATTTTCATGGTTCTGAAATCGGTGGGATACTATCGAAATTTTTCCCGGTGGGAACTCGTTTTTTGCCAAACAACCGCCGTTTTTTGGCGGACTTCACCGCACCCACTTGATTTCCGACGGCGGCTGGTAAGTTTTCAGCCGGTGCAATAATTTTTCCGCGTCCGGCTCCGCGATCACCAGCTCGCGATGTTTCTCGCGGATGAACCCTTCCTTCGTCGCGTGGTCGAGAAACTCCAGCAGGCCGCGATAAAAACTGTTCACGTCCAAAAGCCCGAACGGCTTCTGGTGCCAGCCCAACTGACCCCATGCCAGCACCTCAAAAAATTCCTCGAACGTCCCGTAGCCGCCGGGCAGCGCGATGAAGCCATCGGACAACTCGGCCATCAGCGCCTTGCGTTCGTGCATGGTTTTGACGACGCGCAAATCCGGCAGCTTTTCGTGGACGACTTCTTTGATCACCAGCTTTTCCGGGATGACGCCGATGACGTGGCCGCCGTGTTTCAACGCCGCGTCCGCCACGACGCCCATGAGGCCGACCATGCCACCGCCATAGACCAGTTCAATTTTTTCGCGCGCGAGCAGCGTGCCGAGTGCCTGCGCCGCCGCCGCGTATTCCGGGCGGACGCCTTGGTTGGAGCCGCAATAGACGGCGATGCGTTTCATGGCTAAATCCTGTCGGTTGAAAAATCAATTGTCCAGCGGGCTTTTCGAGGTG
>Ga0182030_10025400_pt1 | contig 10799 bp, 9 predicted proteins | sample 812S3MmetaG_FD_121299 | JGI IMG/M metagenome (GOLD analysis project Ga0182030, IMG submission 121299) | Permafrost microbial communities from Stordalen Mire, Sweden - 812S3M metaG (Illumina Assembly) | ecosystem: Environmental > Terrestrial > Soil > Wetlands > Permafrost | place: Sweden... | reverse complement strand
CAGCGCAGCACGTCATCGTCGCGGCGCTCTATTTACTCGGCCTGATCGCCGTGGTTGCGGTGCGCCCTCGCCATCGCCTCACGTATCTCAACACCACGTATTCCGTCACCGAAGGACTTCTCTGGCTTGGCATCTACCTGACGATCAACCTCCAACTTTCGTCGCTGGACCTGGCCGGGCGCTGGCTGGGTGATCTGTGGCCGGGTGGCATGGGGGGTGGAACTTCGGCTGGTTCCGAATTCTCCAAGCCGTTCTACTGGGCAACTTTTGTGCTGATCTGGTGCTGGCCGCCCATTGTCCTCGCGCGCGGCCTGCGCCTCAAAGACCGATTCGTCATCGCAGCGGGCGCGCTCGCCGCCTGCTTGACCCTGGTGACCAACAAGCCGTATCTCGGATGGCAACGGCATACCTGGGACCCCATGCTTTTTGGCGTTGTCTTGATGGCCGTCGCGCTCTTCATCCGGCGTTGGCTCGCCCGTGGACCGGAGAAAATTCGCCAAGGCTTTACGGCCCGGCGCCTCTCCGGAAAAGACAAACTCTGGATGGACGCAGGGATTGCCTCCGTCGGGCTCGCGGCTCCGAACATAATCACGCCGAGCCCGCAACCAGGAAGTGCCGACGTCCACTTTGGTGGAGGATCTTCGGGAGGCGGAGGCGCCAGCTCCGATTTTTGAGACCAGCGGGTAGCTAGTGCTTGGCGATAAATCCCAGCACTGTGCGATTGAACAAGTCCGGCGTTTCCCACCACACGGAGTGCCCCGCCTCCGGGATCACCACGAAACGGGAGCCTTTGATGCGATCGGCCATTTTGCGCATCAAAGCCGGCGGAGCATATAAATCCGCATCTCCGGCAATCACCAGCGTCGGAATCTTTATCGATTCCAGCAGCGCCAGCGTGACCTTGTTCTTGGTCGGCTGATTCGGACCTCGCACGGCTTCCGGTGCGCGATTCTTTTCCTGGAAAGCCGCCCAGCGCTCGGCACCCTCGGGATCGGAAACGCGATACGACGGCGACAATTCGCGAAAGGTCTCCGGCAGATTGGCGAAGCCGTCCGGAGCCAGCCGTTTGAGGACGGCCCGGTAATCGTCATCCACCACGCCGCCCTGCGAGCACAGCAAAATAAAGCTGCGCACGCGCTGCGGATAAGAGATCACGAAATCGACCGCGACGAATCCTCCACCCGCCGTGCCCACTAGGTGGAATTTATCGATCTTCAAGTGATCGATCAAGGTGAGAAGATCGTCCGGACCCGTGGAAGCCGGGCCATTCGCGTCCGCCACGGTTTGACCGAAGCCGCGACGCTCGTACGCAATGAACCGGAAACCTGCGCGGGTGAACGCCGGGACCTGATGCTCCCACACCTCCGTGCTCCCCGTGAACGCGTGGAGAAAAATAACCGGCACGCCGCGGCCGCCGGAGTCTTTGTAATGGATCTTCGCTCCGGGAACATCGACGAAGCTGTCCTGCAGCGCTGGCTGCGGCGCTTGTCCAAATGCCAGGCAGGCCGCAGCGGCAGCCGCTGCCGCGATCAAGAAGCGCTGACCTAGGAAAGGGATCTTCATGACCAGACAAGAATAGCGAAAACCTGTGGACAAAGCACGTCCGTACAAATCACGTTCGTACAAATCATGCGACGACGGTTGAGCGCTTGATACAATTGCAATCGCGCACTTATAGGAAAGATAATCGAAAAAATAATGATCACCGTCATCGACAGCACCAGCCGCAAAACTTCCTCGACCGCCGCAGGGACCGCGAGGCACGTCCTCACAACATCCGACGATCAAACCAGAGTGGAAATCGCGAGGTTTGAAGTAGAGGCAGGCAAAACGCACCACGTCGCGCCGAGCGACCGGACCCAAGTGGTTTACGTGGAGCAAGGGAACGCGGAAATTACATTTATCACTGGGGGTAAGTCCACCACCCATAAGGCCCAAAGAGGCTCTGGCGTGTATCTGGAGCCGCACGAGGAAGCGGCCTTTAAAGCTTCCGGCACTCCTCTGGTTCTGCTCAGCGTGACCGTCCCCAAACACACCGGCAAGGCTCTGGATGCTGCCGGCGGCCCGCCTACCGGTTATTTCTTCGATGAAGCGGAGCTGCAGACGTTGGTCGACGAGAAGCGGATCCGGACGCGGACGTTCTGGGTCAACAAAGAGACGGGCCTTTCCCGCTCCTGGGACATGCAGCTCGGCCGCATGCTCTACGGACCGAAGGGACATTCGCCGCGGCATGTGCACCACGCGTCCAAAACCAGTCCCGTCACGCCGGAACATTTCTACTTCATCGAAACCGGCACCGGCGAAGTGAAGCACGATGGCGGCAGCCTGCCGGTGGGTCCAGGAAGCCTGGTCCTTATTCCGTCCGGTGAATGGCACCAGTTAATCGCTTCCGATTCCGGCTTCAACTACATTGAATTCCAGGCGCCCTTCGACTTCGTGACCACCATGGATCACGATCCTCTGGGCAAGAACTGGTACATCCAGGGCACCGACGACGGCACCGGAAATCTAAAACTGTGGGTGCAAAGCTAACGGAGGACTAGCGAATCAGCCGTCTCTGTTATCAGCCGCCCCGGATCAATCGCATCGCGTCGCCCACTCCGCCGCGATCGGCCTTCGTACCGGCGGATTCCTCTTCCGGGATGCTGTCCCCTTCGCCCGGCGCCAGGAACAAGTTGGCTTCCACGCCGTGCTGCTTCGTATAAAGATCCCAGTAGCGCCCGTTGAGCGCGTACAATTCCGCGTGCGTCCCGCGCTCCACTACGCGCCCATGCTCAACGACCAGGATCTCATCGGCCCTGCGAATGGTCGAGAGCCTGTGGGCGATCACGAACGTCGTGCGACCGGCCATCAAATGATTCAGTCCTTCTTGAATCAGCGCTTCGGATTCCGAATCCAAACTCGACGTCGCTTCGTCCAGAATCAAAATCCGCGGATCGGCTAAGATCGCCCGCGCGATGGAAACCCGCTGGCGTTGGCCTCCGGAAAGTTTGACGCCGCGCTCGCCCACCACGGTGTCGTAGCCCTTTTCGAATTTTTCGGCGAACTCGTCAACCCTGGCGATGCGGCACGCCTCGCGAATCTGCTCCTTCGTGGCGTGGGGACGCGCGAACGCGATGTTCTCTTCAATGCTGCCGTCGAACAAAAACGTATCCTGCAGCACCACGCCCAGTTGCGTGCGATAGGAATCGATGCGCACCGTGGACAAATCCACGCCATCGATTTGAATGATCCCTTCGGAAGGCCCATGAAACGCGGCGATCAAACTAATGATGGTGGATTTCCCGGAACCTGACGGCCCCACCAGCGCCGTCACCGTCCCCGGCTCCGAGCGGAAGCTCACGTCGAACAGCACGGGCTTGCCCTTCTCGTAGGAGAACCCGACGTGATCGAACGTGACTTTACCCTGGATCGTCCCGAGCTTGACGGTTCTTTTAGGATCGGCGTCCTCGGGCTTTTCGCTCAGCACTTCATGCGTGCGATCGAGCCCGGCCAGCGCTTCCGTTATCTGCGTCCCGATGCCGACGACGCCGAACACCGGGGCAACTAAGAACGCCAGAAATGCCGTGAACGTCATGAACTCGCCGAGCGTTAACGTGCCGGCGAAAATCTGCCGCGCACCCACGAACATAATCACCGCGCCGACGATCCCCATCAGCACCGTGGCCGAAAGGCTCATGAAGGACATCGCCGTCAACGATTGCAGAACGTTATCCAGCAGCCTCTTCACGCCTAGGCCGAACACCGCCGCCTCGCGATCCTCCGCGTGATAGCCCTTGACGACGCGCACGCCGCCGAGCGATTCGGTCAAACGCCCGGTAACCTCGGCGTTGATTTTGCCGCGCTCGCGGAAAATCGGGCGGATCTTGGTGAACGCCTGCTTCAACGCGAAACCGAACGCGCTTACGAATAACGCGGTCAATCCGGTCATCAGAGGAGAAATGCGGATCAGCACCACCAGCGCGATGATCGCCGTCAGTATGCCGCCGACGAATTCGACGAGTCCAGTGCCGATCAGATTGCGGACGCCTTCCACGTCGGTCATGATCCTGGACACCAGCACGCCGCTGCGATTGGCGTCGTAGTAGCTCACCGAAAGCCGCCCGATATGTTCCTGGACTTTTTGCCTCAGTTCCGAAATCAGCCGCTGCCCGGATTTCGAAAGCAACTGCGTGAGCGTGAACGACGTCACACCCTGAATCATGGTCGCGCCCAGCACGCTGAGCACAATCCACTTCAGCATGGCCACCTGATGCTTGCCGAGAACGTTGTCGATCAGGAATTTCGTGGAATAGGGCAACACCATGCCGCTCAGACGATTGATCACCATCAGCACCAGGCCGCCCGCCAGCAGCTTGCGCCTCGGCAGGATCATCTCGCGCAGATCGGGCCAGATGTTTTTCAGGCGCTCGCCGGTGCTTCGTTTAGGAGTTTCGGCGCGGTCGCGCCCGTGGCCGCCGCGGCCTGCCGGAGATCGTTCAACGGAACCTGGGCCCATATATTTAGTGTAGCTGGCCCCGCAAATTCGGCTCGGCGGGGCACCGGATGTTATTCTGAGTCAAGTGTCCTCGCCGTTAAATTTCCACCTGGAGCACTATGATGGGCCCCTCGACCTGCTGCTGGATCTGATCCGTAAACAGCAGATCGATATCTACGACATCCCCATCGCTCAGATCACCGCGCAATACCTGGAGTTCGTCCAGAAGGCCCTCGAGATGGATATCGAGGTCAGCGCCGAATTCGTCTACATGGCGGCCACGCTCATTCAGATCAAGTCCAAAACGCTGCTGCCGCGCGATCCCGAACTCCAGAAGATGGATCCGGAAGAAGACCCTCGCACCGAACTGGTCAACCAGCTCCTGGAGCACGAGCGCTTCAAGACCGCCGCCGAAATGCTGCAGCAGAAACGCGTGGTGGAAGAAGCCGCCTGGAGCAATCCGCAAATGGAGCAGTTCCGCGCCGAGGACGGCATGGAACCAGGCCTCTCCGTCACGCTTCACGATCTGGTCAAGACGTTCCAGGACGTGCTGGAGCGCGCGAAGAAACGTCCCGTGTACGAAGTTTCGGGCGAGGAAGTCTCCGTGCCGGACATGATCCGCTACGTCGGAAAGATTTTCGAGCAGGAGCGCCGCGGCGACGTGGTCTCCGCACGCGAGCTCTTTGAACGCCAGAAGACGCGCCGCGCCATGATCTGTCTGTTCCTGGCGCTGCTGGAGCTCGTAAAGCTGCAAGCCATCGGCCTGACGCAAGGCAGCGAGGCATTCAGCGAAATTGGATTGAAACGGCTGCCCGGCTATGACACCGTGTTTTCCGGTGGCGAGGTACCGTCGGCAGCGGATGAAGGATATCGTTAATTAAGCAATGGCAAAGAAGTCAAAAGAGAACATAAGCGAAGAGAACCCGCAGGCCGCAGCGGTGGCCACCGAGCCTGAGGCAACGGAAGCCGCTGCGCCTGAAGTCCCCGCGGAACTCGATGTAACCAAGCTGGCCGAGTTGACGGAAGACCGGCCTGCCTCTGGCGACGCGCAACTGCGCGCGATTCTCGAAGCGATCGTCTACATCACCGACGAGCCTCTTTCCGCCCAGCAGATCGCCGCTGCGCTCGAACGTCCCATTGACGTCGTCAAACACGGCCTCGACGAACTGGTCGCCGAATGGGCCAAGGCCGAGCATGGTCTGGCGATTCGAGAAGTCGCAGGCGGCTACAAGATGTCCACCAAACCGGAGCATCACGAGGCCGTGCGCGCCTTCGTCAAGAAGCTCACGCCTCCTTTGAAGCTCTCGCTGCCCGCGCTCGAGACGCTCGCCGTCATCGCGTACAAGCAACCCGTCACCGCGCCCGAAATCATGGAAATCCGCGGCGTGCAAGGTGCCGGCGTTTTGAAAACGCTGCTCGATCGCAAGCTGATTTCCGAGTCGGGACGCAAAAACGTGGTCGGCAAGCCCATCCTTTATAAGACGACCAAAGAATTTCTGGTTCAGTTCGGCCTGAAGGACGTGAATGAACTGCCCACTCTGAAAGAGTTTGAAGAACTCGGCCGCATGGAGATCGCCGAGCCGGAGAGCCAGGCGACGCTTCCGCTGACCGAGTCCGCCGCGTCGAGTGAAGGCGCTCCCGCCGAGCCGTCTGCTACCAGCGAATCGGCGGCAGAAGAAGCAGTGGAAGCAGAAAACAAAAACGATGCTTAAGAAGCGTCCGGCAACCAAACGGACCGGCCCCGCCAAGGGCAAGAGTAAAGGAAAGACGAGTCCCCGCTCGCCCGATCGTCGCGGATTCTCGCAAGCCGACAAACCTGCCGCCGGCGAAGAGATCCAGCCCGAGGCCGACGATTTTGCAGCGGGACCGGACGAGGCCGACGATAACACGGGCGAGGGCGCCGAGCGTCTGCAAAAAATTCTGGCTCGCGCCGGCGTCGCCAGCCGCCGCAAATCCGAAGAGCTGATCCTCGAAGGCCGCGTTACGGTCAACGGGAAAGTCGTCATGGAGCTTGGCTCGAAGGCCGACTTCTCGCGCGATCATATTAAAGTGGATGGCCGCCTGCTCCACGCTCCCAAGCACAACGTGTACCTCGCGTTGAACAAGCCCAAGGGGTGCGTGACCACGGTTTCCGATCCCGAGGGTCGCGAGACCGTCATGAAATTCATGCGCGGCGTCCGCGAGCGTGTTTTTCCCGTGGGCCGCCTCGATTATCACAGCGAAGGCCTGTTGCTGATGACCAACGACGGTGAATTCTCGCATCGCATCACGGCGCCCGCCAATCACGTGGCTAAAGTCTACGTGGTCAAAGTCAACGGCCACCTGACGGAGGAGCAGGAACGCCAGTTCCGCGAAGGCGTTTCCCTGCATGGACGCCGCACCGCTCCGGCGGAGATCAGGATGATCAAACCGGGCATCAATCCCTGGTACGAAATCAAGATCACGGAAGGGCGCCAGAATCAGATCCGCATCATGATTCAGAATTTTGGACGATTGGTCGAAAAGCTCCGCCGCGTGAAGATCGGATTCCTGGAACTCGACGTGCCGCCGGGGCGCTATCGTTCGCTGACGCCGCAGGAAATCGCGAAATTTAAAAGGGTACTGAAGCTGGATTAGCACCCCATTCCATTCCCCGTAATACCAATGTTAGAATAGATGCGTGATTCGATCCTTCCGGGATCGCGAGACAGAGGATCTGTTTCATCGTGAGGCCTCGCGGCGATGGGCTAATATCGCGCGAGTCGCGCTGCGAAGATTACGATTGCTGCATCGTGCTCGTGTCATCACAGATCTGCGACTGCCTCCCGGAAATCAACTGGAAGCGTTAAAGGGAGATCGGGCGGGACAGTACAGCGTTCGCGTGAACGATCAGTACCGCATCTGCTTCCGCTGGGAGAATGGCGACGCGCACGACGTCGAATTGACCGATTATCACTAGAAGGAGGGCAACGTGGCGAAACGAAAACTCAAACTCGCTCCCGTTCATCCGGGCGAGATCCTGCGCGAGGATTTCATCGCTCCCCTGACGCTATCGATCAATGCTCTGGCGAGAGCTTTGATGGTTCCTCCGAGCCACGTCTCGGGAATCGTAAATGAGAAGCGTGGGATCAGCGCCAAAATGGCTCTACGGCTAGCCCGCTATTTCGGGACCACTCCTGACTTGTGGCTAGGCTTGCAGTTGGATTATGAACTCGACGTCGCTCGCGACGGCGACGCCGCGCGCATCGAACGCGAAGTCCTGCCGCGCGCCAGTTAACGTCGTACCTTGCGGGGCAAAGCTACCGCGATGTGCAAGCCGTCGGATTCCAACCCGCGGCATCCGCCTGCTTCTTGAACGTCACGGCGGTTTCGTATTTCGCCATCAGATACATGGGATCTTCGAACGTGATCGAATCCACCAGGAACTCGCCGGAGGCATCATTAATCACGTCGAAGTATTCGGTCAGCACGCCGTTCGCGCTATAAGGAACACCGTTCTTCTGTAAATATCCCGGCTTGAGTTCCGTCGTAACTACCTTCAGCGCGCCGCTGGGAACGTTGCGCGAGAACAGACCGTTGCCGAACGAAACCGCATCCCACGATGCTTCTGAAACGCCCTGCCAATCGCCCGCTGAACCCGCCGCCGGACCAAAACTAAACACGCGCGTTTGCTTGCCGGCATCGGTTTCGAGCTTGAGGGTCTTATCGTCCTGCCAGGTGATGTGCAAACGTCCCGGGACCTTCATGATGTTCGGCGCGCCGTAGCTCCGGCATTGCTCGCCTGCCGCTTCATCTTTCGCTGGATCCCACGTATCGGCCAACGTTTTCGCTGCCGGGTTGATGGGGATGCCCTGATAATCGCCCTTTGGGGGAACCGTCATGCGCCAGCGCCAATCCGTGGTAACCACCGCGGCCCAGTAGCCCGTAAGATCGATGCTCGCGGATTCCTTCGGCGTCTTGGGCGCCGCCGCCCCGCGTCCGCCGCCGCCGCGGCCCTGTCCGTAGACGGTCGTCGCAACGAGCAGGCACATCAAAATCGGCACGAAAAAAGTGGAACGAATCCGGCTCACAGTGGTGGCTCCCATCCAAGACATCGATTCAGCATACTGCAATGGTTACGGTCCTGCAACGCGAACCGCGGAGCTCGGCAAGCCGATCCGCGGCATCTATCGAGGGCCTCCCCGCTTGCGGAAGAGTGCATTTACAACGCCAGCCGATGCCTGTACTATCTATAGACGTATGAACTTCAGGAGCTCCTGTGTTTTGGCGGCGGCCGTCGCTGTGGCCACGCCGTTCATGTTCGCGCAGAATTTTCCGCCGGAGGCGCCCGGCATCGATCTCGCCGGATTGTATACGCCTTCGCGCATGCTCGATCCAGGACTCGGCACCGCCGCCGGCATGCTCGTCGATTACGGCGGCATCCCGATGAACGAAGCGAGCCGCATGTACGCGCTCACCTGGGACGCCTCGCGCATCACCGTCAAGCAGCAGCAGTGCGCCGGCTACGTGCCTCCTTATATGTTCGTCGCGCCCGGCAATTACCGCATCTTCGAGGAGCGCGATCCTCTCAACCAGCAACTGACCTCCGTCAGCGTCTATGGGCAGATCGCCGAAGGCCGCCACGAAATTTTTCTCGACGGCCGCCCGCATCCGCCCGCCTGGGCCGCGCACACATTCCCCGGATTCAGCACCGGCCATTACGAAGGACAGATCCTGGTGGCGGAAACCAGTCATATTAAGCGCGGCTGGATTCGCGCCCCCGGCGTCGCGCAAAGCGATGAGGCTAGCGTGCACGAATACTTCATCCGCCACGGCGATCGCATCACAATTTTTTCCGTCACCACCGATCCCGTCTATCTGACGGAGCCCTTCGCGAAAGTGCAGGTCCTCACGCGCTACGGCAAAGATCCCAACGGCTGGCTCTACGCCTGCGATGACAGCGAAGAGATTCAGGGGAAGGCCGCCGATCGCGTTCCCGCGCTGCAGTTCGGCGAAAATCCCTTCTTGACCGAATACGCCACAAAACGCCACGTCCCTCTACTCGGCGCGCTCGGTGGTCCCGATACTTCGCGTCCCGAATTCCTCGCCAAGCTCAAGACCGCAACCGAAGCCGAGGCGGTGACGAAAATTCGTCCGTCAGCCGGCACACCGGTGGCGAGCGTCGCGAAGCCCGTCGATCCCAACGATGGCGAAATTCACGTGTGGCCCATTCAAGGCAACGTCTCTTTGCTGATCGGCGATGGCGCCAACATGGCGGTGCAGGTGGGAGCGCAAGGGCCGTTCCTCGTAGACACCGGCGCGGGCAAACTCACAGACAGGATCATCGCCGCGATCGGCAAGCTCTCTCCGCGCCGCATTCAATTCGTGGTCAACACCAGCGTGCGCGCCGAGCACACCGGCGGCAACGTGGCGATCCACGCCGCGGGCCAGGACCCGAGCCTTTTCGGATCGTTCTTCTCCAACGGCCGTCCCGACGCCGGAGTGTTCGCGACGCTCATCGCGCACCAGAACGTGCAGGATCGCATGATTGCCGAGGGGAAGATCCCGCCCGACGGCTGGCCCATCGATACCATCATTCAGGATCGCCGCCGCAAGTTCCATAACGGCGAAGGCATCGAAATTTTCTGGATGCCCAACGCCGTCACCGACGGCGACGTGATCGTGCACTTCCGCAAGTCCGACGTCATCGCCACCGGCGATATTTTCGACGACACGCGCTATCCCATGATCGACGTCGCCAAGGGCGGCAGCCTGCAGGGCGAAATCATAGCGCTGAATTTCATCCTGGACCGCACGCTCTACGAACACGACGAAGACTTCGGGACGATGATCGTCCCCGGGCACGGTCACCTATGCAACGAATTCGAAGTCTCCGAATATCGCGACATGCTGGTCATCATTCGCGACCGCATCCAAAAGATGATCGACAAGGGAGCTACGCTGGCGCAAGTGAAGGCCGCGCGGCCGACCATCGATTACGATCCGCGTTTCGGCGCAAATTCAGGCGAGTGGACTACCGATAAATTCATCGAAACCGTCTACGCAAACCTGAAGAATCCTCCGGCGAGGAAGTAAAATCCAGCCGAGCTAGCCATTTCTCTAAGCGGGCCTGCGGATCGCGCAGGTCCGCTTTTTCCATTTTTAGCGACGGCTCCCGCGCCCTGCGCTGGGCCATTGACTCAGTGTTACAGAGCTGATAGTATCTGTGAGCTATTCCTCAGTCCGCGCGGCGCGCCGTTTACGCCCGGGCGATTGCGGAGTTTGGTGGGTCTACTTTTTGAATAAGGGGTAACTGCATGAACACAACGTTGTGTATGTCTCCGCGCGGAGCAACGAATGGAAT
>Ga0182030_10025398_pt1 | contig 10799 bp, 4 predicted proteins | sample 812S3MmetaG_FD_121299 | JGI IMG/M metagenome (GOLD analysis project Ga0182030, IMG submission 121299) | Permafrost microbial communities from Stordalen Mire, Sweden - 812S3M metaG (Illumina Assembly) | ecosystem: Environmental > Terrestrial > Soil > Wetlands > Permafrost | place: Sweden... | reverse complement strand
TTATCAAATTTCCCGGTGGTCAACCGGGGATCGGCAGAATTAATTACCGTCATTTCCGCCGGAGATCGGGGCGGAAAGCACCAGTCCGCGTAGGTGTTTCTGGGCATTAGATCGTGCTCCAGAAACGTCGTCATGTGATTGACCCATTTCTTCATCGAGTCGTAATGCCTTTGCAAAATTCCCAGGTCACCGTATTGCTCATGAAGCATGTGCGGAACAATCACGTAGGTGCTGGCCCAGACGACGCCGTCCTGATAGAGCGGCCAATATGCCGGACACACGTCAGGCACGCTTCCGTCGGGCCGTTGATCGTCCTGTATGTCGGCCAGCCATTGGGCATACAGCGGCGCCACGTTAAACATGTAGGTTTCCCCTTTTGACACCTCCTGCCGGTCCCCCATCCAACCCTGGCGTTCGTCGCGGGGCAGATCCGTGGGCAGGCTCCGATAGTTATCGCAGGTGGTCCAATAAATGTTGTGGCAAAGCTGATTGAGCAAGGGATTGGAAGTGTCAAGGCTGCCGGTTTTGGGCAACGCGTCGTGAACGACCTCGCCGGCAATCGCATCCAACCCCGGTTTGCCGGGGAAACCGGTGATCTCAACGTAGCGAAAACCATGGTAAGTAAATCGCGGTTCATACGTTTCGACGCCCTGTCCCTTTAGCGTATAATCATCCTCAGCCTTCGCACTACGGAGATTGGCGGTATAAAGCGTGCCATCTGAATTGGTTCCCTCCGCATGGCGCAGCTTGACGATTGTGCCCGCCAGCCCGCCCACTTTCAAGCGACACCAGCCCGCCATGTTTTGGCCCATATCAAAAATATAAACGTCCGGCTTTGGATTGGTCATCGCCACCGGCTTGAGCGTTTCCACAACACGAATCGGTTCGCCAATTTCTGCTGACAAGATCGGTGCGCCGGCTTTCACCAATTGCACTGGCTGCCATTTGGAATCATCAAATTGGGACTGGCTCCAACCGGGCATTTCCATCCGTGCGTCATATATTTCGCCGTCGAATTCGTTGTTGGCACGAATTGGGCCGGCATCAGTGATCTTCCAATGATCATCGCTGACAATTTGCGTCGTCGTGCCGTCGGTATATTCAACATTCAACTGTAACAGCAGCTTCGGATATCCGAACGTCCGGCATTCGGCAGGCACTCTCACCCGCGGCGCATAATAACGGCCGTTTCCCAGCATGGCGCCCAAGGCGTTGTCGCCGCGCCGCAGTTGTTTTGTCACGTCATGGGTCACATAGAACGCTCTCTTGTCATACTCCGCAATAGCCGGCGACAACACATCATCGCCCACCTTCTGACCGTTCAGAAATATCTCGCTAAGGCCCAGGCCGCAGACATATGCCGTGGCCCGGAGCACTTCTTTCTTTACAACAAATTCCCGTCGCAGGTAACGGGCGGGTAAAGGTCGGTCGTCACTTTGGATGATTCCCCAGGCTAGCGTTCCATATTCCCCAAGCACCTTTGCATTCACCCAGACGGCATCCTCAAAAGCCAGGACCTGCCAGCCGGGTCCGGCATTCGTAGCCGACTTCCAACGGCCGTCAGTGATGAACGTCACTGGAGCTCCCTGGACGAATTTAACCGTCAGTTTGGCAACCAATCCTGCAGGATTCGGGTTATTGCCAACATTGCTTGCCTCTACAGCCAGCACGTTTGTTCCCGGTTTTAACAAAGCACCAATGGCTATTTGCTGGGGATTCCCCCACCCATCCCCCGCGCCCGCGTCCCGACCATTTACAAATAGATGAAATTTATCGTCAGCGGTTATTTCGATGGTTGCTGCACTGACTTCCTGATTCGCCGGCATTTCAAAGACGCGGCGGAAATACCGGGTGGCCACCGGCGCACTGACCGCGGGATCGCCCTCGGGATACCAAATCCATTGTGCCCCGTTGAAATCGTTTGTCTTGGCGCCCTGGTCCAATCCAATCCACTTGCCCTGCCAGTCGCCTGGCTCAAGCAGCCCCATAATCCAACTTGCCGGCGTGCTCCAGGCGGATTCCCCGCCATTTTTATCCCAAACCTTCACCTTCCAGAAGCATTCTCTGCCCGACGAGAGCGGAGTACCCAAATAAGCAATGTTGACGGTCTCATCGCTGGAAACCCTGCCGCTGTTCCACAAATCCCCTTGGTTATTTCGGAGCAGTTCCTTGCTGCTGGCGACCAGGATTTGATAAGCCGTCTGCCCTTGATTGCGTTCATCCGCTTGCACCTGCCACATCAAGCGCGGTTGTGACTCATCAATGCCCAACGGGTTGATACGATATTCACACTGCAAATCCACCGGCAGGATTGATCCAGCCACCGCCGCCAAGCTGGCCAGCGCTGATATAACGGCAACCAACCCCCTCATCACGTGTTTTCCTCCAAAACGGCTTTTCATCTCAATGATCGGCCAGTTAAAAGGTGGCACGGGAAGTTTTCAACATTTCAACTCAATTGTTTTGGACCCGCACCAGTCCCACGTCCACATACTGTCCGCCCACGGTTTGGTGACAATGCATCGCGATCAGATTCTTGCCGGGCTTGAGCGCCTCGCGGCCCCCGGACGTGAGCGGGAATATATCGTAATTTTGAATAAACCCGGCGGATTTAAGCGCGAGTACGCCATTGATGTACACATCGGCGTCTTCATCATGATGAAGCCAGGCGCTGACATCATTGTAGGTGCCGGCCGGCAGATAGACTTGCCGCCGCAACCAGATGTCATCGGTGTGCCAAACGGTGCCAATGACCGCCCCGGGGGTGCCGGGGGTGCCAAAGCCGCTCCGCCCCAGTTTCCACGCGGAATCATCAAATGACTGTCCAATCCAGTCGGCCGCCGGTTCAGTCGTGGTGTAACGCCACGTCGCCGGTTGTTTGTCCGCTGCCGGGACGACCACGCTGACCGTTGGCGCCTTCGGCATCGGCGCCCAGTTGCCGGCCCGGGTTCGATCGCGCCCCGCGTACTTTTGCCAGATAGTTGGGTTGTAAAGCATTTGCAGAAACACTCCCCCAACGACGGGCCGGCCGGTGAAACCCACTTTTCGAGCGGTCCGGGTCTGATACCAATCGGTCATCGGCGAACGATCAGGCGTGGCATTCAAAAAGGCGGCCACCGGCGCAATCAAGGCTTCAAAATCCCCGCGGTTTTGCGTCAGCGTCGCCGTCCAAGTGATCCAGTCGAGCTTCGTATAAGTTTCACGGTTATCGAGTGGCAGTCCACATTGGTTCTGCATCTTCCGGTAAAAGACCATTTCCTTTTGCTTCGCCTCCGCCGGGAACAGGTTCAAGCCGAGAATGCGGTCCCAGACCAGATTGTATTTCTGGCTCCAAGACCCCGGCCGGTCGAAGGCGAGCCGAAAATGCTCACCATCGTCCGCCTCCGTAACCCAGCGTTGCGCAAACCCGCGCGCCAATTTGAAATACTCCTCGGCCTTGGCGTGGTCGCCGCGCATTTCGCAAAGCTTCGCGAACGAACCGAGGCCGCAGATGGCTTTCGCGCTCAAGTTGACGTTATGCGCCAGGTGTCCGGCAAAGTCGTCGGTGCAAAGCTGTTTCTCTGGATCAAAACCTTTCTCCTTCAGATAACCGGCCCATTGCTCAAGCTGCTTCCAATAAAGTCCGGCAAAATTGGCGTTGCCCTCCAGCTGCGCGACTGCGCCAAAGAGGCAGAGCAGATTGCCGCTCTCTTCCACCGGCATCTGGTTGTTCACACCGCGCTCGCCATCACCATAGACCTGGCCGTTCGCCTGCGGATAAGTGCCGAGGTCATGGGGGGCGAAAGGAAAGGTCCAGCGCTCGCTCGCGGCATAGTTCATAAACGGCACCATGAACGACTTGGCCAGGGTCGGACTGAAAAACAGGAACTGCGGCGACATCGGATAGAATACGTCGGAGGTGCTGATGCAGCCATTGGAATGGTTCTCCTTGCAGAACTGCAATGGCTGCCCATTATCGTCCGCCACAAATTTGCCGGCGGCAAAACATTGCCGATAGGCCAGCGCGCCCAGCAGCGCATAATTTTCGCCCCCGGCGGCGCGCAAATCCGTCATCAGCTCCTCATCAAAGGCCTTGCAGCGCTTTCGCAATGAATTGTAGTCATGCGCCGCCGCCTTCAGGAGATCCGCGGCTTCCCAGCCGTTGTGCCGCCAATACGGGCGCAGGTTTTTCTTCATGTATTGGATGGAATAGAGATCGTCGTAGGCGACCATCAGCCAGCACGAAACCGGTTTGGTCTCAACGGTTCCCAGGTCCACCGCGAAGGCGATCACGGAATCGTTGCGCGCGTTGTTCTGCAAGGAGGCTCCGGCGGCGGGATTGGCCACCCCGCCATCCGCCATGAATCCGGCGCGAGCGGCTTGCGCCGAGTTAACGGCGGAACCGGCACGCTTGTCTTTGGCCATGGCGACGTATAAATAGCCCCAGTCGATCCGGAGATCGTCACCCTTTTTCTGCAAAACCGGTTGTTCCACCGAACCGACACGCCAAGCGTCAATTCCCGCAGCCCCGGCGTTTTGAAAAGTAACCGGCTGGTCCGGCTGGTTGACCGCAATCTCGGAGCTTGCATCAAAATAGACCGACACCACGTGTTTCAGTCCATCCGTGGACTGCACCTCCCATGTAAGGTAGGTGACCGGCCGTGACAGCACGTCTAAATCTTCCGGCAAATCGGCGGTCATGAAGGTGAGCGTAAGCTTTATCCCGGCGCCATCGAAAGCATAGCTGGTCCGCGTGGGCAATACTTCAAGCTGACTCTGCGGCAACGGCGGCACATTCACCGGTTCGGCGCCCATGAGCCGGTAAGCCTTTCCATCGATCCGCACCAGACTGGTGAGGCGCTGTGATTTGCCGGTCCAGTGGGTCGTTCCCGTATCCGTCAATTTATCCGCCGGTGACCAGATGCTGAAGTAAGGATCGCACGCCACCAAAGGCACGGAAGGCGGGCGAAAGGTTTCCGCGCCGCGAGCCATCCCCCCGGCCATCAACGAAAGCATCAAAAGCCAAACGAACCTCGGATGATTTTTGGATATCATGTTCATAAAAAATAATAGGGTTTCGGTGTCTTCCGATCAAGGTCGCCGGCGATCTTAACGGGTTTGGGTGACTTTACCGACTGATTTCCGACGCAAATTTATAGTTTCCTGAGCCCACTGCAAACATTGCTTTTCCGTCTTCCTCCCGGAGGAACTTCACCGCTTTGGCGTCCTGCACTGTCTTGCCGCCCTCGGTGATGCCCGCCAAATTCCGGGTCGGAATGCAAACCGTGGCGGTCGTGTTCGCCGGCACTTCGACTTCCAGTGTCAGGTGTTTGCCTCTTGCCTTCCAAGTGGTGGCAATCCGTCCGTGGATCGAATCAAAGCTGGTTTTGGCCCACGTCAGACCGTTCCGAATGGTGGGATCAATCAGGATATCTTCGAAGCCGGGACTCGCTGGACGAATACCGCCGATGTAGCCAAAGAGGTATTCCCCGCAGGACCCAAGCGAGTAATGGTTAAACGAGTTCATTTCCGGGTCCTGAAAACCCTTCTCGGGAGTCCAGCCATCCCACCGTTCCCAGATGGTGGTGGCGCCATGTCTTACGGAGAACAGCCACGACGGAAACGTATCTTGCATCAGCAACCCGTACGCGGCATCCGCTTTGCCCGCCTGGGTCAAGACCGGCAGCAAGTAACTGACGCCGATAAAGCCGGTCGAAAGATGCCCGCCTTTGGCCTTGATATCCGCCTCCAGAAATTGGGCCGCCTTGGGCTCAAGATCTTTCGGTAGCAGTTCAAACTTCAGCGCCATGGCGTAGGCGCACTGCGTGTCCCCCGCGATGCGGCCGTCCGCCGTAACGTAGCGTTTATTGAACGCAGCCTTGATGTCCGCGAACAATTTATCGTATTTGTCCGCGTCAGCGTCGCGCCCAAGCACCCGGCAGGACTTGGCCACCAAGTGGGCCGCATGGGCAAAAAATGCGGTGCCAATCAGATCCTTGGGCGTGTCCGCATTGATGGACAACCAGTCGCCGAAGTCCTCGCCCCGGTCACGGTCGCGAATCAAGCCATCACTGTGCGACCGGAGGTAATCCACCCATTTGATCATCGCGGGCAAATGACGTTCCAACACCTGCTTGTCGCCGTACATCTCATAGATGGTCCACGGGCAAATCACGCCGGCATCGCCCCACGCGGGAACCCCGCCAACGTCCCCGCTGCTATTGGGGCTTACATTGCTAAAGGCGCCTGCTGGCGACTGGCCATCGTCAACGTCCACCAGCCATTTGGTGAAGAAAGCCGCCACATCGGCATTGTAACTGGCCGTTCGGACAAATACTTCGGCGTCGCCCATCCACCCCAGGCGCTCATCTCGCTGGGGACAGTCCGTGGGCACGCTGAGATAATTGCCGCGCTGGCCCCATTGGATGTTGGATTGAAGCTGGTTGATCCGCACATCGGAACAGGCAAATTCCCCGGTGCGGGGCGTATCCGTCCCGATGACAATCCCAGTCACGGCATCCTTGCCCAGCCGGCCAGCCACCCCGCTGATTTCCACATAGCGAAATCCGTGAAAAGTGAAACGCGGTTGCCATACTTCCACGCCGTCGCCTTTGCATATATACTCGTCCACCGAAGGCGCTCCGCGCAGATTCTTGGTATAGAGCGTGCCATCGGGGTTGAGCATCTCCGCGTGGCGCAGGGTGACCACCGTGCCGGCGGGGGCTGACACTTTCAACCGCACCACTCCGACCATGTTCTGTCCCAGGTCATAAATCCAGCCGCCGGATTTGGACTTCTTGACAGTTTTGGGTTTTAATTCAGCAACTTCACGCACCGGCGGCATGACTTGAGAATCCAATCGCCGGGACGATTCATGGCGCACGCGGACCGCCGACCAGTCGTTTTCATCCAGACCGGGTTTGTCCCAGTCACTGATTTCCAAACGTGAATCATAGTCCTCTCCCAGCATGAAGTCGGATGATAGGATGGGGCTGTCGTGTGATTTCCAGCTCTCATCGGTCACAATTCTTTCCGTGTGACCATCCCCGTAGGTCACTTCCAGTTGGGCCATAAACGCGGGGGACTTGCCAAAAAACTCATAGCCGCCATTGCCAATATGGCCGCTGAACCAGCCATTGGCCAGGAATGCGCCCACCACATTTTCGCCCATTTTCAACTGGCTGGTGACATCGTACGTTTGATAGCGGACCCGCTTGCGGTAGTCGGTCCAATCCGGCGCGAGCACGTGGTCCCCCACCCGCTCGCCATTAATGTGCACCTCATAAAGTCCCAGCGCAGTGACATAAAGCATCGCCCGTTGTATCGGCGATCCCAGTTCAAAGGACTTGCGCAAATACGGCACGGAAGCTTTCTCCTCGGGCAATCTAAGGGTTTGATTTTCCGCCACCTCCTTTTTGAGGGTTCGCCCGCCATATTCGTATTCCACCAGCAAATGTTTCACCCGGTGATGGGCGGGATCCACCCCCAGGGTCTGGTTATTGGCCACCATTACCAACCGGCCCTGTTCAATATGTTTCTTCAAGGCTGCGGTCACATCCGCCGCTGGACCATCCGCATCCGTCGCATAGGTCGCCCAACGAATGGCCAGCGGATTGGTGGGGATTCCGGCGGGAGCCGCTGGCGCAATCCATTGCGCGCACCAATCCGCCGGCTTAAGCAAACCCATTTGCCATTGCGCCCCGGAAGTCCAGGCGCCGGGATTGCCGTTGTGATCCCAGGCCCGCACTTTCCAGAAACAGTCTTCCCGCGAGACCAGGGCTTTGCCCGCATACTCGATTTGCGAGCTCTGCCCGGAAATCACCTTGCCGCTGTCCCAGAGATCCCCGGTGTCCGTTTTGAGCATCCCGGCCGAGGACGCCACCAAAATCTGATAGGCCGTCTGCTGCTCACCGCGTTGGTCCGAATCCAGAATCCAGCTCAATCGCGGGCTGGCGGCCTCAACGCCAAGGGGATTGGTGAGATACTCGCAGCGCAGATTTTGGGCAATGATGGCAGCTGAGCAGATTCCCTTGATAAGAAGTCCAAAAAGGATGAGAATGTTTTTCAATCGGTTGCTTTTCATCTGTCTTTTGATATTGCCGTTAAATCTGCACGCCATAAAGACGCTTATAATGCCTCACTTAACGATCTGTCAAAGCCTGACATCCGTCGGTGAAGCAGTCCGCGACTTTTCAATGTGATTTTGATACCTTAGCCGCTTGCCGGCGCACACGTCCATCCCCCGAACATGGTGAAATTTTATCACCGAAACAGGGGATGGTTCCATAAAACCCGCTGTAACCGCAATGAATCTACCCCGGCAACCCCCTTGCCGGAAGCATCGTCGTCTCAGAGCCTGTCTGAAAATTGAACGGGGTCCCTTTGAATTTTCACACAGGCTCTCAGGCTGACGGCTTTTGCTGGGGAGTTTTGGAGGCCATATATCGAACCACCGCTTCGGTGCGCGAGCTCACATGTAACTTGTTAAAAACGTGCTTTAAATGGCTGCACACCGTGTCAATGCTCAAATCCAGATTGCCGGCAATCATTTTGTTGGAATAGCCCTGCGAAAGCAGCACCAGAATCTGCTCTTCCCGAACCGAAAGGTGTGCGGATTCATCCCGCATTTTCGCCTTCTGTCGGAATGATTCGATGACCCGCCGGGCAATTTGACTCGTCATGGGGGCTCCGCCACCCAGCACGTCCAGCAAGGCCAGGCGTAAATCCGAAGGCTTCGTCCGCTTCAATAAATACCCATCGGCCCCCGCTTCCAGCGCCAGAAAAACCAGTTCCTGATCGTCCATGGCGGTGAGAATGATGATTTGGGTTTGCGGCAGCAACGCTTTGAGCCGCACGGTGCATTCAATCCCGGACATTCGCGGCAGAAAAATATCCATGAGCACCACGTCCGGCATCTGAGTCGGGATAATGCGCAAGGCCTCCTCGCCGGTGGCACAGGCGCAAATGCATGTAAAATCGGGAAACGAATTGATGAGCTTGACCCAACTTTCGCGCACTTTTGGCTGGTCTTCCACCAACGCGACCTTGACCGGACGCTTGGCAGCGGGTTCAACCGGGCGGCTGTCTTTTGTCGCTTTCGCTATTCTAACATTTGCTGGGGTCATGATCTTGTGAGCGTTCGTCCGACCGGTCGCTGCCGGTCTCAATATTATGCGCCGGGGAACGGTTTGCGTTCCAAATCCACATCCAAGTATTCCACCGGGGATGCGACAAGGGGACGCTGAATTCGACCCGGCAGCCTCGGTCCGGCTGGCTGGTGATGAGGCAACAGCCGCCGAGTTCATCCAGTCGCTGGGCCATGTTGGCCAGTCCGTTCCGCCCCGATTTCACCACCCCCATATCAAACCCCTTGCCATTGTCCTGTACTGCCACAACCAGTCGTTGGCTTTGCCAGTGGATTCCCAGGCGCAGTTCAGTGGCTCCGGAATGCTTGGCCGCATTATTAAGCGCCTCCTTGATGGCCATGAGCAGGCTGCGCCGAAGCGGCAGGTCAAAGGCCGCCGCCGACATCTCTGGCCCCACCTCGAATAGACATTGGATTTTGGTGGGCGCCAAAAATTCCTGCGCATATTTGCAAACATAGGCGGCAAAGTCACGCAAGGTGTCCCGCCGGGGATTCACCGCCCACAGAATCTCATCCATGGTGGAGAGCAAACCGCGGGCTTCTTCGCAAATCTGAACCAATTGCACTTGCAGTTCCGAGCCGGCGGCCAACCCGCTCTGCGCGACTTCCCCGTGCAACACCAACTGGGTCATTCTTGAGCCAATGTCATCATGAATTTCCCGCGCTATCCGGCCGCGTTCCCGCTGCAAAAACCAGCGTTCTTTTCGATGGAGCGCCAATTGGGCCATCAGCCGGAAACTAATAAGAATGACAACCCCACAAACCGACAGCAGCGTAATCTGAAACCAGCCGGTTTGCCAAAAGAACACTTTGATCGGCTGCAATGATGGCATCATGTTCACCGCGGTGGGGGCGGTCCACCAGGGACTGCCCCCCAACGGTGCGATAACGGTCGCCGCCGGCCACACCGGGTCGGCCTCGGTCCGGTTTTCCCACCGGCTTGCTCCCTCGGGAACAACCCTCCAGCTTTTGTCTGATTTAACTTCAACGCTTCGTCCGTCCGCCAAGTCAACCCGCAATCCAAAAAGCATTCCCGCAAAAAATGACCCATTGTAACAATTGACGGCCAGAACATGTCGTCCGGGCGTCAACAACTGGGTCACATCAAAAACAAACAACTCGCGCCACTCGGCTCCCCGCCCCAGTTCACGGCCGTCCAGATACAGCGTGAACTCGTTGTCCGCCGTCATCACCAGTCGCGCCTTGGTGACCGGCCCTGGTTTTGGGATTTCGAATGTCGTCCAAAGCTGACAAGTCTGGTTATCCAGCGTTTTTTCCTCCCAGATCCAGGAACCCAGTCCATTGGTTGGACTAACGTAGTGCTCTTCCGCTTCCATCTGGATTTTGGGGCTGTCAGCCGCGTTCGTACCAGCGCCCACCCCCTCGCCGGGGACCGAAAACAACGCCAAAAAAAGCAACCCGATCACCCTGACTTGGCAACGGCGCAGACACGATACCAAAAAACAGCTATGAAAAATCAAGTGGTGCAATCGTTTTTAACCTAACCGATTTTCCCCACAGCGCCAAGTGAGTTGTTGGTTCCCTGACTTATTTCCCAGGGCGGCTGACAAGCTGAGGGGTAAGGGCGTGAAACTGCGAGGGTTGAGACAATTTGCTGGCGCTTTCGGTCCGGCTTTGCTGAACTGGGTGCATGTCAGTTCATCTATTCGATGGT
>Ga0182030_10025397_pt1 | contig 10800 bp, 6 predicted proteins | sample 812S3MmetaG_FD_121299 | JGI IMG/M metagenome (GOLD analysis project Ga0182030, IMG submission 121299) | Permafrost microbial communities from Stordalen Mire, Sweden - 812S3M metaG (Illumina Assembly) | ecosystem: Environmental > Terrestrial > Soil > Wetlands > Permafrost | place: Sweden... | reverse complement strand
TCTCGAGTCTAAGAAAACGACTTGGCCAGATCCGGAGAAGTCTGTGGGAAAAATTAGCAAGGTTGACGTGAAAGGCTTTGTATGCTTCGAAGCTGTTGGCTCCGCTCTCGATGCTTTCCATCAAATATCTTCACCGATCAAGGACTTGTTGGATGGTCACAGAGAACAAATGGAAGCAGGAGAAGAGAAGACCCACACAGTTGCATTCTACATGTGGATGATAGGACGCGAGCGCTCCTCTGTTCGGCCTACGATTGTTTTTAGCTCCCAAAGTAAACGGCAGCGTCAGATGGCGAAAGCTCTGGTCAAAGAAAGCAACATCCTAGACCAATTTCCGGGAGTGGAACTCAAAACACTAGAAAGAATGCCTGCGGTTCCACGTGCGGCAGACATCAACTTGGAAACGACATTTGATGACAACGAGAATGATATCTATATCACTAGATCCGCTTCTGATGCTTGTGGTGCGTCCATTTGCTTTGGGGGCTCCCAAAAGGCGACATTAGGAGGCGTAATTTTAATCGACAATGTGTATCATGGAATATCTGTCCTCCACCACTGCGCCAATGCAATTGAGGAACAGGATATTTCAACGGGTAGAACTAAACAGCTCGTTTTCGATGACGATAACGAGAGCGATTTTGCGGATGACGATTTCATCGAAGTCACAAGTACAGGTAAATCTCGTCTCTTTGCTGTTTCTGGAGAGATAGAAAGACTAGCTAACTGCTCTTGCGGCAAATAGCAAGTATTTCTTCCGGACCTGGGACTAATGTCAGCACAATTACTTCCGTATTGCAAGACGATGGATCTATTGGATCAACATTTGACTCAATAGCATTGTCGAAAGTGGATTCACAGACACCACCCGCTCCTATATTGCCCAAGTCGGGATCCGGCTTAGACTTCGAGCCAGATCAATGGCGAAATCTTGCACCCTTGCCCGATTGTGTTCAAAACGACCTCGAATACCAAATCTTTCCTATCGTCGATCCTCAATTCCAAGCCCCAAACAAAATAGATCTACCGAAAAGCGAAGGAGAAGGTCTCAGGTACATCTTCCCAAAATGTGTGGCTCGAGAAGCTGCAGAAACAGAAGTTTGGGCTGCCACTGGGACGACGGGCCCAGTTAAAGGCACCCTCATAAAAAATCCCTACTTCATCAAAATGGCAGGCTCCGAGACCTTTCAAGAGAACTGGGCTGTGAGGCTAGAAAGAGATACAATGCCCGGAGACTGCGGCTCTTGGGTTGTTGATGCTACAACAGGTGAAATCTATGGACATATAGTGGCTGGGGACCCAATGTCGAGTCTGGCATTCATCATCCCTGCCTACAAGGTCTTCGATGATATAAAGAAACGGCATGGAATAGAGCCTCTGTTACCCACGGACAGCCAACAGGTTGAGGAACCCCCCAACTCGCAGAAGCCAAAACCACCTCGCCGGTGTGAGAGCGGGAGGTCGCTGGCGAGCGTTGCTCATCAGTCTTTGCCACGTTGGGCTGAACTGTTCACCAAACGCCGATCATTTAATCGTCAAGTCGAAAATCAACCATACATTGAATTCTTGAAAACTCAGTTGTTCAGCGGCGAGGAGGATGGCATTGAGAGTGAAGTTGAGGATGAAGTCGAGGGGCATCGGGATGCGTTGGGAAATCAGGACGAGAAACTGAGTGATGACAAGGGCATTGAAGCTTGCAATCGGTATAGCGATGTCAGGAGTTTCATGGAAGGCATGATAGATGACAAAGATTTCCTCGAGTATCATGATCGAGTTGAGATGGTGGCAAGCTTTTGTGAGCAAGCGAACTTGAGGGAATATGATCCAAAGCCCGGCCAGAAAGCCCTAGATGGAAAACATGTGGCATTACTTGACGACAGGAATATTGGTGGTATCATGGCCGATAAGAAGGGACACTGCAGGCCATACCTAGGGCCGCTGACTGGGCAAAGACTGCGCGAAGAGTTGAGCAAAAAGGTAACCCAAATCTCATGCTGGTATTAGAGCCTCGAGTGAACTGACACAAACTACACAGCGTTTTAGAGTCGAGTCCGAACAAAATACCACTGCCAATAAATTTGAAGACGAGGAAAGTGACGCAGAGAGGAGAGTGGTGTAAGTCATAGGGCTCATACATTACAAATTTTCAATTGAGCTAACACGTCTAGTTTCATCACTGATTTAAATCCATCGACTATTCAGGCCATTGCAACAACGGCACCACGCACCCAAGCTCCAGCTCTAAGGGATCTCTTCTTCAAATACTTGACCAGCAAAACATCCATAAGTGTTACTATTTCAGTAAGTACTAGTGGATCAAATGTCCGTACTATATCACAATGACTGATTCTAATTGCAATGTGGCAGTCTCGCGGGTTCTCCACATATACTCTCGATTTCCATATGCCATATTATGTGTTGAGGAAAAGTAAATCGCTGTTCACGGATACTCAGATGAAATGCAATGGCGAACCCTTGAGACAGTCAAGGAAATTACCTTTCCTATCCCGGCCTATGAATACATCAAAATCTACGGATGAATACCACTGTCTGTATGAGGCCCAGATATCAGTCACTGTGACAGGGATTGATAATTGGGTCTGGACTGCCTATGGTATTGTCGATACTTATTTTGCATCGGGAGAGACGGCAGATGACTACGATACATTGGAGGGACGATTAAGGGGACGTCCAGATCCCCTCGCAGCTGGACAACTTAACGCCGACCAACCTATATGGAAGCCGAGAGAGTACTTTTTAAAAGTATTTGAGATCCGCTCGAACCGAGTACTTAAGGAATGGGACAAGATAGCCTGCACGGTGGAGGAGGAAATAAAACGGTATGTATTATATATGGACTTTGTCAGCAATCTTCCTGGATTTTTGCACCTAGATTGTTGGCTGGGGTTACCTCTGTCTTACACGACACCGATGGGTTAGCAGAAAGTTCCTGCCCCTACTACCCATATCTAAAGCTTTTATCGCTGTATCGAGTGGCAAAGACTAATGATTTTTGTATAAGCAGGTCTAGAATGAATCGCAAACACCTGCTGTCATGCAACGACTCTAAAACCGGACAAGAAGCACGGGACTATACCAATTGGAATATCCAATTCCTGGAACTATTAAGGCAATTAATAAGGCGTCTCTCTGACACTATTGAGGCCTGGGACGAATTTCAGCGAAAGGAAATCGGATACTTTCTCTATGATGGCGAGTCTCCGACGGCATCACCGTCCCTTAGACCCTTGCTTCATAGTATTGACAGGGTCTTTTCGAAATTTAAGGGCTATCTTCGGAAGTTACAGGACTTCGAAAAAGAACTCCGCGACACCCACGTGGTGTAAGTCGTCTCTCACTAACTTAAAGGTGAACTGCGTCCATCTGCTTAAGAGAGGCGGAGAATAATCAACACAGCTCCATGCTCGTTTGAGTTACCCCAATGAGAATATTGCAATCTCTCATCAGAGGAGAGCGGCAAGGCGTAAAAAACTCCTTACTGTCATCATCGTAAGTTTACCTGGAAATTATAGGGTTTAGACATCAAGTCTGATTAATCGTTCTTTTCCCCAACATCTAGGCATTTCTCCCTCTCGTCCTTGTTGTGACCCTGCTCAGAACCAGGGGAATTCTACCTTTTACGATGAGCCTTAGACGTTTCACATATATTTTGCTCATTCTAGCAGTCCTCATAATGACGACACTCGTAACCTATGCAATTTGGTACACGTGGTACCAGCCAATTCGAGACCTGAACATTTATCAAAGCGGACGGCTAGATAAAGAAAAGATGAGCGTCGCGAGTACCTACAGACATTTTCTCCCATCCGACAAGCATGTCCATTTTCCTCGTGAACCTCTTGCCTGGATCATCTACTAGATCCAGGGTCTTGCGAAGCTGTCTTTCGAGGGCTTAGGGGGCTATTCATCCCTTTATAAACCCCTATCTCCCGGACCTCATTACCACAAAACCACCCTTAATCCCATCCATTCCACAAGTTCTAGATCTGTTGCGGATTCAACGAGCCCGATCTCCCGCTCGCTCGGCTTCTAATTCGCTCCTCCTTGATAGCTTAGAACTGTTCGCCATCCGTTCCAAACAAGCCGCACACTTCAACAGCCTCGACTTGAACAGAGACAAAGGATTTATAGAAACAGTAAACATTCCTCTTTTTAAATAAGCTTATAGAATAAAGTGTTGGGAATTGGTGCCTGAGGCTGACAGTGGCAATTCAGCTGTGCTGGTACAGTTGTGTTCAGCTGCTCAGTGTTCAGCTGTACAAGGGGTTTGAGGGGTAAATAGGTGCTTTACATACAAGCTGGTAATCACTGTAGAATCAGTAGTCGTGCTAGAATCAATGCAAGCACCTTGTAGCCTGAAATCCCAACATAAGGGAGTGTAGTATGGAATCACGTGGCGTGTTGTACGCGATTCCAAGCGAGGGGATAAAAGCGTGTCCGGTCAGCTGTACGCTTAGCTCCCTAGTCAATTGTACTACAATTAGCCCCCTCTCCCCCTATTCTTGAAAGGGCGAATATGTCCTTCTAACTCATGTTCTGCGATGATTAAACTCATCTAAGAGGCGTTATTTATAGAAGAGGGCCGGTTTCGAACCCTAAAGCATTGTACACCTATAGCTGCAAGCGTATTAATTTGTGAGTTCAGCTACGGTGCCAAGTATGAGGCGTTTGATGGTAGGCAACCAGGCAACAAGACAATGCAGACATTCAATACCTTGCAAAAAGTATATTTAATACAGAACTAATCTCTGCCCGTATACAATGTACAGAGCAGCCTCCTAAAACCTTACGGTTGACGTAGTACAAGACCTTATCCCTTCCCATGTTCCCTCTTTGCTTTTTCATAATTCAAAAATGTCTTAGTCCTATTCGCAAGAGAAGCGAAGAAGGATGACGGTAAAAGAGATGCAAGTTAGAGAAGTAGTAACTGAGGAGTCTCAGGTGCAAGCTCAGAAAACCGTATAGTATCCATCTCTTCGGCACTTTGCGAAGCATCGATTTTATTCCTAAAGTTAAGGGTTAGAAAACAAGATGTTGCAGGGTAAACAGGGAGGGGCAGTGATTCGTACTTCCTTGGGTGCCCATTTTTGAGTTTAACGCGATGCTATATTGTAGCTTCGTAGACTTGATATCTAGAAAAGAAAAACTTAAAAGACCCAGTGGTGTCAGGCCGCTTGCCATGTGCAAGATCTTTGAAGTATGGTTCCGTGTCGAGATGGTCAAGTGTTCCCACTTTGGGGTGTAGAAAATATTGGAAATGCAGCATTGCTAGAACAGATGTACGGAATAGCTTGGGGATTGGTTTCTGATGAATACGTCAACCACGAGGTCGTATCAACAGTACGGCAGAACTCTCTATCTTCCCAGCTCGAACGGAATGGACACACTTGGTGTTAAATTTTTTCCTGCGGCCGACGCTTTCGTGAATTCCATGGGTCCTCCTTAGGTCGTAAGATTAAACGGAGACGGTGCTAAAGACACAGTAGACTATACCGGAATAGTCGACGTCGGGATGCTCGTACGATAGCAAAATCTATTCAGATCTGCGGAACTGGTATCTTCAATCCCAAATTTCATCTGGACGGATGTGGCAGCCTCTGCCATTGCCGGAACCAGGGGTGTTCTTAGCCCAGGCAACAATGCGACCGAGAACACCGTCGCCATACTCGTCACACCTATAATCTCACAAGTAAAATACCACTGGCCCTACGCGATCCCAGCCCTTCTCGCCGCGCTTTTTCTTCTCCTCATCACTCTTGCGACAATCACCAACTTCCTCTTCGGCCACAACAGCATTGCCAGGTTGCGTCTCCATCTTCAAAGACTTTCTCCTGCACGTATCTTCACCACCATGATATATCCCAATGAGCCTAACGGCATAACGATGAAGAGCAAAGAATGGGCCAAAGTTGCTGGCCAGACGTCGGTTGATCTTTCGGGAGAGTGCCCTATGGTTGCTGGTGTGGTGGGGGCCCTGAAAAACCTCATGTATTCTGTCAGACCAACCAGCAGCCGCTGCTCATTACATTCAGGAAGAGAGATTCAAAATATACTTTAGCAGAAATCCTACGAGGGAGCAAAACGGATTCCTGGGCAAGGTTCGTTAAGAAAACTATAGCCGGGACACACAGGAGGCCAAAAGGGTTCTGCATTGTAGTGCGCTGGCTTGCTTAGGCTCTGCTCAAGCTTGCTTGCTCAGGCTTGCTTAGGCTCTGCTTAGGTATACTTACTGTCAGCTTAGGTTAAAGCGGCCACTGTTTATATCCACAGACTAAAACGCAACCAGCGAAACGGAAAATTAATCCTGAGTCTAAGGGCACTTCGCCGACAAAACTTCCTCAAGATCGCCAGAAGCTGCTCCACAGTCATCCAAAAGTCTTCTCCCTTTCATTATTACAAGTATATATTTAATTTATAGATATATATATAAGCTCTAATTTCTAATTTTTAATTATTAATTATTGAGTAGAGCTGGCGGAAGTGTCGTTAAAATCCACGGTGAGAATGGTGCGTCTGAGAGTCACCTGACATGTCACACGCAACATCGTGACCCACCCACTTCATACATAAGCTCTCCGAACCTCTAGATATCTTCTTTAGCTCATTCATACCGTCAATAGTTTCCTATGAATCTGTTATAGGGGGCCATTATAACAAGTGTGATATATTCTAAGGACCTGTTTACTAATGTCACAGTGATTTCAGTAGATCTTTAGCGTACTTGCCTACAAATGTCTTTTAGACCTTTTTCAATTCCGATTATCAATTTAAGAATAGCTCTCACGTATCTGGTAGCTGAATTTTGCAGGGCATTTGGCATATCCAATCACTACCCACTAGAGACGATTGGACCGGATCCGGCGCTTAAGTCTGAATTGGGGAGCCATAAATCGTCGATCTTCGCGCTGCAGTAACACAAGATAAGCATAGAAGATGCTGGTGAAAGCATCAGCAATTGAGACCCTCTTCTTCATATCTCTACTAATATCACAGGAAGAAACCACTGGGCTCACTGGCCAGCATCATTGTTAGCCAATTTCTCACGGCCATTAAATCATTTGAACAAATGTGGTTCCTCTAGACTCAGAATTGGTTTTCTCTTTCGCTAGTTCCGTTTAGTCTGCGGACGTCAGCAGCGGCCGCTTTAACCTGAGCAGAGCCTGTGCATCCTGATCACGCCCTGAGTCAGCCTGTGCACTATAATACGGAACCCATTTTGGCCTCCTGTGTGCCCCGGCTACAGTTTCCCTACCGGATTACCCGGGAATTCGTTTCTGTTTCCTTTGCAGAATTCCTGCTGGAGCAATTTTGGATCCCTGTTGTCAAAGAGCACGCGCCTTGTGAGTTTCTCTAGTATCCTAGTCAACTTCACCGTGGGTTTTTCCAATCCCTTACATTCTCACAATTTCGGAAAAGTATGCCTAACTTAGTGTAGTAATTGGACCGCCTTAGTTCTACGACTACGATGTAAATTTGCATCAGAATCCTACGTAGCTACAAATTCCAGTATAGGTATAACCAAGTCCAGGTAGCACTAAGCTCCAAATGCTACCCTTACCAATAACAAAATCCAGGCCACGCATAAGCCATCGGTACTAGAAAAGGCATGATATCTATTCTAACGCAAATGTGGCGCTAAGACGGCTTACTTTCCGGCCAGTTCCACACCTGGGCAAACGAGTGCCGTGTGAATTCCGCGAAACAGGTGGGGAAAAGATAAGGAACCCTGGAGCAAATCGTGAGTCTTACTTGAACTTAGTGACTTGGATAAAGAAACCCTGGCCTATAGGCTGGCTCTAGTAGATTCTTAGCCCTGTACCAGGCGTCCTTGACCTCTCGTTTATTAAGTCATATATAAGCTGCGGGGCGGGGGGGATGATAGTATAGATATCTGTTGTGATAGTTGCATACTTGACGGTTGCCGAAGGAAGAGGGTTGATCATCTGTGAGGAAGTGATAATCACAGCGATACATGTTGTGTCGGGAATAGTTATCGTATGTATAGCCGTCAATGGTAGCAATAGTGCTTGATGCGAAGCAAGTGCCAATATATGTTAGTTGTTCAACGATAGCCCAACCGCACAGAGGCTTTCCGTCGAGTCATTAAGTGGCATAGATCCAAGCAGCGAGTTCATGCCCGATACAAGGTTAGGGAGCCCGAGAACCACAAGATTTATGATTGCCATGATAAATAGCTGCGCTGAAATACCAACGAATGGCTTGTAGCCTGGGAGAGAAAAGGGGGCGGATTTAAACATCTGCGTAGTGCCGCGTCGTGTCTTAAACATCGTGTCTTAGAATATGGAGCTGCACGACGTGAGATCTGCAGCGGCCTGAACCTATTCGTGATAGCGCTCGTCACTTCTACTAGGTAATTTTCTGTATCTTACTGTTACGTAATTCATATGGTAATTTGAAATCGGTCGTCGTTCCTCTGCTCTTCTAAGCTCTCACCGTAAAAGCAGATATCAAAACTCTGCTCTTTCTGGTAAGTCATAGATCTCGTAAATTTACTCTCTAAATTCTCCTGTTTATATGGAATAAAGGGCCGGGTCAAAATAGCTTAATATAAGATCTCGTAGGATGATATTTCAAAAGGGTATCCAACGATATATATTTGGCTGCGCAGCGCAAGATTGGGAGCCGCACCCCGTCACGTGGTCGCAAAAGAGGGGGAGGTCATTCGATAAGTTTATCCTTGTTTTGCAGATAAGACACGAGGATAAGTAGAACATCTGCGGGGTTTCCCAGCCTCGTGTACCTCTATTGTGATCCCCCTCTCTTACTCACCCCGCCCTGTACTCCAAGATTACCATTTGAAACAATTCACCAGTATAGCAATGAGCTCGTTATTTACATACCAGCCCCTGAATGGCGAGAACCCTGCCCGGTTCCTCAGCCTCCTTCCTTCCGAGCTTGATGGTGCCATTCGTTGTGAGATCCACCACGATGATCTCTCAAACCATCAGCCTTACCACGCCGTATCATATACTTGGGGTCCTCCAGAACCCACAATCTTGATACAGGTCAGCGGCAAACAGCTACCGGTCCGCGAAAACCTGTTCCTATTTCTGAGAAACATGATGGCGGCAAACCCTGATGGCCTCCAAAAACTCTGGATCGATGCTCTCTGTATTGACCAGAACAATATCGAAGAGAAGAACCAGCAAGTTCCACAAATGGGACGCATCTACAGTGGTGCACAAAGTGTCCTTGTCTGGCTTGGACCTGCCAGCAGCAAAATCGATTTTGCCTTTGATGCATTTGAGAGGGTTCGAAAGCAATTTCATGATATGCAAGACGGCGATGTTCTAACGAACCCTACTGTATTCATCAATGCCATGCCAACCGGCGAGGAGTTCGAGTTTTCGATACTCGACCTGCTCAACCGCGAATATTGGACTCGAGTTTGGATCGTCCAGGAACTGTTTCTCACAACTCGGGGACGTGTGATATGCGGCTCTGGGATCATGCGCTTGGAAGATCTAGGGGAGTACTGCAGCAATATGAGGTTTCTTAACATGCTGTCATGTCAAAAGCTTCAGACCTCACCTGGTTTCAAGATATGTTGTCGGGCAGCTAGATACAAGACGGACAGGCATTTCCGGGGAGCGCTTTTCACCAGAGGAAAGACTGCCTCCACTCACCATGCTTGGGCGTTGGTGAATTGGGTTGTGGATCAACACTGTAGCGACATTCGTGACAAGCTGTATGGCCTACTGGGAATCGCTGCTGATGGTCCTGGCTTTGTCGTGGATTATTCCTCCTCGCTGTTATTTAAAGCTATCAGGCACTTTGCCTTGCTCAACTCCATTCACAGTGTAGATCATTTGCGAAAATTACTGGGCCTTACCAAACAAGACCTCGCTAATTATACTCTGACCGACCGCGGTCGGCAAGAGGAAGAAATCTGGATCAGTGTCTTCATGGAATCCTTCTCCAGCTATGTTGGTGACCACGACCAGGTGTTCGACTGCCGTCCACCTAACAACAGAGTTGAGTTGCAAGCCGATGACATTATCTTCGACTTTGATGGAAGGGATAACGTTCCCAAGGAAGTCTTGCTCTTTCACAGGAAGGCATCAGGCTATGTCTGCCTTGCAGTTGTTGCCGTTTACCCAGTGGAGCTTAAAGAGCCACCCATCTGCAGAGACGAGGAAGTCCGACAACCTCGACATATTCTCATAGGTCTGGTTGATAGCCCAGTATTTCGGTCTCTTAGGTTTTCCGACATACGACAGCGCTCTCATGGTGAGATTTCATCCGAGAACGTCGAGATTCCTATTCCGCCAGAGGTACTTCTATTCCTCATGTGCGGCCAAACACCCTTTGAGTCAACGAAAGGTCTTCCTCCGGAAGCAATTTATGGAAATCCGCTTCAGGCTGCGTCCTGGTGTCGAAGTCGTACAGACGCAACCCGGCCGCCTTTAGATTGGCACAATTTTTTAAGATACAAAGGTTCGGGAAACCCTGGGCAGGAGGGGAGGGAGGGCAAATTTATATACTGGTCCTAAACCTAATGGCATATGAAATCCAGAGTCCCAACGACAATAGAAAAGTACCAACAAGGGTTTGTTTCTTTGTCAGCAAGAGAATGGACCCAAATAAGTGGAGATTTGCAGATTATATACGAGACTTGAGCACACTAGAAATCACGACAACAACTCCTACCAAAAGAAGCATTAATAAAGCTCTATATATACAATGTGTATAATCCCCTAAATCGTTAGACCATAGAACGAGCTACTCATTACACCTTAGAATAGTGTGGCGGGGTTA
>Ga0182030_10025395_pt1 | contig 10801 bp, 9 predicted proteins | sample 812S3MmetaG_FD_121299 | JGI IMG/M metagenome (GOLD analysis project Ga0182030, IMG submission 121299) | Permafrost microbial communities from Stordalen Mire, Sweden - 812S3M metaG (Illumina Assembly) | ecosystem: Environmental > Terrestrial > Soil > Wetlands > Permafrost | place: Sweden... | reverse complement strand
GACAAGGAAGGCGGCAATGAGCAGAATCGCATGTCCGATGATTTGGGATTGTCGACGAGTTGGATCTCCGCAAGCTCTTCTTTCGCACGGTTTGCCACCATCGCTGGGCAGACAGCTTCCGCGGAAGAAGCAATACGCGCCAGCCAAGCCGCGCGCAACGCTATACCTGCTCGCTACTGGAACGATGCTGCGTCTTTTTGGATTAGCGGCCATACTACATCGGGAAAGCCCATGCCGGAGCGCCGCAGCGGACCTGCCGAAGCTCTGAACATGCATCTCTTCAGCACGGAGCATAACGACTCTTTGCTCAATCAGCTTGCGTCCACCGCTTTCCAAACTGATTGGGGTACACGTGGAATCGGAGCAGACTCGGATGGATTCGATCCGGAATCTTATGCGCAGGGAAGCGTGTGGCCCGTTGCAACCGCCGCACTCGCCGACGCATTCTGGAATGAGCAACGACCCGTGACTGCGTTCGGAATATGGCGTTCTTTACTTCCTCTTACCTCGGTTGATTCGTTTGGCCACATGCCCGAAGTGCTTGCTGGGAATTATTACCGTCCACAAACGGAGTCTGTTCCCGAACAGACCTGGTCTTCCGCAAGTTTTCTTGAAGCCGCGACCAAGGGTCTTCTGGGATTGCAGGTAGATTCAATCGCCAATCGCGTCGACTTCGCTCCGCGCATCCCTGTCACCTGGGCCGACGTGTCCATTCAGAACATCCATTTATCTGGACGCTCGATTTCTGTTGCGTTACACCAATCAGCCGGATGTATGGACCTGCGCATCTCCAATCCGGGTGGCCCGTTCCACCTCTTATTCAGTCCTGATCTTCCGCTCGGTGCCACACTGCTGCGGTCGCTACTCAATCACCAACCAGTCGCGGGCAAAACCGAAAACTATCTTCAGCAAACAACTGCCAATATCGAATTGGACGCTCCTCACGGCGACAGTGAAATTGAGTTGTACTTTGCGGGGGGCATATCCGTCGTCGCCGAAGAGATTCAACCTCAACTGGGGAACCAAAGCGAAGGGATACGCGTCGTCGGCGCACGCTTGAATGGAAATACGTTGAGCATCGATGCGGACGTGCCGACAGATCGCGCTTCTCACCTTCAACTTTATACCGGATGGAAACTGACCGGCGATCACGACATCAAATTACAGCAGACATCCCCTGCGATGCAGAAACTGATTTTTCCGCCCACGCCAGGCGCGTCTGCAACCTATCGCCGTGCACACACCACTTTGCGCATTGAGCGATAACATGGACACACGCGGATCGTTCCGCAGAATGGTTAACAAATCATCGATGATCTCGCGGCTTCATTTCGCAATGCGCGTCATTAAGGTAGTTTCGATCAGCATTGCCTTACTTCCGCTGTCAAATGCGCAACAAGCCGCAGCTCGCATAGTCTCTCTGAAGACCCGCGATATACAGATTAATTTGGCGTCTACGGACCGTGCGCCTCGGTTATTAAGCTTGAGCCAAGGCCCCGCTAATACTTGGCGAAACAAGCTAGCGGAGATTCTTCCGGGCAGCGTCGAAATCGGCGGAATTGAGACTCCCGTGAACTGGAGATTGCGACCCGGGCTATGTCGCACCAACAAGAATCAAGTTGTTTTCGTCTATGAATCCACTGAACCGCACTTGCTCCTAAGTTGGATATGGGAGGTGAGAGCTGCCTTCGGACCCATCGAGCATCGCATCTCGATACAAAACCTGAGCACCAAAGAAATCTGGGTGCCCATGGTAGATTCACTTCGTTTCGCCTTTTCTGTTCCTGCCCAAGAAGAACTTCGAAACTTCTACGTTGAGAAAGGCGCAGACACACCATCAGCACAGGGAACCCATCTAGACGATGTGGGACAGGGGTACGACTGGGCTGGCAAGTCTTCAACCTACGCGTATCCAGTTCGCGGCGAGTCGCGCGAAATCATACCGATCGAGATCGTCTTTCAACCAACCGGATCACAAGCCGGCTGGTTCGCAGGCATCGAATTCAGTGGCAGATCTCGCATTAGTCTTGAGCGCACTAACGCCGCTCTCAATTCTGTGCTCGGCCTCAATCCAGATCCGGGACCGTTTCACACACGCCTTGCTCCGGGAGGCGTATTTGAAACTCCTACTATCTTCTTAGGAGCATTTTCGGGTGGTCCTGATGGCGCCGGCACGAAACTTCGACCCGTCGATAGCGATCCACTCGCCACGGATGAGACCACAACTCCGTGCAAAGCGAATGAGGGCCGCGCCCGCTGCTGTCACGGCTGCAGAGTGCATCCGCCGAAACTCAGAGATGCTCTTGTGGTCTGGATACAAGCGGCCAAGGAGCCACATCAGTTCAACGTTCCGACGACACTCAGCTTCCAAGCGTCGTGATGAACGAATCTGATTCAGGTAGCCGTACAGATAAAGCTTCAGCAAATCGCGTGGATCATAGCCGGGTCGTCCTGTCTCTGCTGCTTGAGCGCGTTCGAAGCCAAGCTCTGATAACGCAAGCGTTGCGACGAAGGCATCGAGGACGCGGCACATATGATCGACAGGAACAAGGTCGTCTAGAACGACCGGAAACAGAGAGCCCTGACTGCGGCCGTCACCTTGGATATAGGCCATAAACGACGATGTCCTCGCCCTTCTGAAACCATCCTCTCATTGATCACCGTTGGAGACGAAACGAATTCCGCTGTAGTTCTTTGGTGCATCTTCCGGATGACGAGATCACCGTTCCCATTACTAATTTCCGAATACTCCCATATAGCTTCTCACGCGGACTACAATCGTTTTCAGACCGTGTAAATGAGGTTTATTCACGCAGTCGGACGATTTCGTCGTGTGGCGAACTTGTGGCAAGCTCCCTCGTATCTCGGGCTGAATGATTGAGGACGCATGACTCCCATGGGCAACCCTGGCAGATTCGCAGGCTTGCTGTATGTACTCACGTCAATCGTGGGGTTCTTCGCTATGGGCTACGTTCCCGGCAAGCTGATTGTCCACGGAAACACAACGGCCACAGTAAACAATATCGCGGCGCACGAGATGCTCTTTCGCCTCGGTATCGCGGGGCAGCTCATCAGCCAGGCTGCCTTTATCTTCGTGGCCTTCGCTTTGTATAAGCTTCTCGCAGGGGTCGCCCGGCGGCAAGCCACGCTCATGGTGACCTTGATCGTGGTCTCGGTCCCTATCGCGTTTGCCAACGAACTGAACTCACTGGCTGCCCTCGCGCTCGTGCGCGGGGCCGACTTCCTCTCTACACTCGACAAACCTCAGAGGGATGCCTTTGCCATGCTGTTCCTCAATCTGCATAGCCGCGGTTTGGTTGTTGCCGAATTGTTTTGGGGACTTTGGCTCTTTCCGCTCGGGCTGCTGGTGTACAGGTCTCGATTCTTGCCGCGGTTTCTGGGGGTTTGGCTCGGCCTTGCCGGGGCCGCTTGGGTCGTCCTGAGCCTGGTGAGCGTAGTTCTGCCGCAATTTCAGAGCGAGGTCTACACGTACACTCAACCTGCTGTCTTCGGAGAGATTGTATTCATGTTGTGGCTGTTGATTAAGGGTGCTAAGCCTCCGGTATTGGCCCCGGCAGCCCCAGCGGTCGCATAGATTCGTCGCACGAAAAGAGATCTGCAAATCTTTGGGCCCTGCGCCAAACACCCGAACGAGCAGTTTTTCTGGTGGAGGTTCGAATGCATTCTGCAAATGAAATCGCGGAAGTGAATCAAGCGCAACGGACGTACGCGAGGCTTGCGGGGATCTTGATGCTTGGGGCAATTGTCATTGCTATCGGCGGGGGCGCCATCCTCTCCAACATCGCGACTTCCGCGACCTTAAGATAGACAGCAGCGGCCCCCGGCGCTTTGGGGTCGGCGGTCATCTGCAGCTCTTCTTTAGTCGATTCCTGAAACTGTGCTTGCAACAGAAGAGGAGAAGCGAAAAGAAGTGTGATTACAAAGAAAACCAGGGCACGGGTTCGCATAAGTCAATCCTTCAAGGAGCGCAGGTGTCGATGTAAGTGTGGTTGCGATGTTGCGAGTGATTGTACTCCCCAAGACCGATGGACAAGCAAGGAGAACAAAATGCCTGATGAAATTCAATGGCGCGGAAGTATCACCTGGTTCAATGGAACGGCTGCAAAGCAAAGAATCCCGCTTTGATTCGTTGATTAACTCAACGATCCGCATAAGTTCTAATTCGATGACATAACTAGATTGCCAATAGTCTATGGATAACAAGTCTCGCCAGCTACTTTCTTCGCGCGCTGGATTCCGTGGAAGTTCCACCCCGTGGTAATTGCTTGCGATGCGCACGCGCACGTTTGATTGCTGGTCTGGCCGGCGGAGCAGGTAGCGGAGGCAAGCCGGCCACCGCGAGCAGCAGTTTGTTCGCGGCATTGAAAAGGTTCAAGTGAGTATCGACGGGCCCGTCCGTCGCCGCCAGAAAGATTGCCGTCCGTCGAGCGTGGTTGATGGCAATATAGGTTTCGAAACCGGCGCCGCCGCCTGTTTTTTCGACGATGTGCGAAGGAGAATCAGCGGGAAGTATGTGAATCCAGCCCAGTCCTACGCCCGTTGGCCCGCCCGCATGGTCAAGTCCCTTTTCACTGACCAGGCTCGCAGGAACAATGTAAACCGCCTGCGCCGCCGGGTCCTGCGCGGGAATCCCACCACCACCGGTCCCGAGCAAGTATTGGAGCCAGATAGCCATATCGGCCGCGGTCGAGTAGAGTCCCGAACTACCCGCCGTAGCCTCCGTCACAGTGCACGGTCCTTCGTCGTGAGCACCAATGAGCAGAAGGCTACATTGCTCAGCATTCGGAAAAAACGTTGTCTGCTGCATGTGGAGCGGCTTCAGGGTACGCTCTGCAAGCAGGGCTGCGTACTGTTTGTGCGTGGCCCACTGCAGCGCGTCGCTGAGAAAGTCAAAAGCAATATTCGAATAGAGCGCACTAGCTCCGGGCGTGCTGCGAAGACGTTGGTTGGGCAGCCATCGCCACCGCGTGCCGTAGTCGGGAAAAGTAAAATGCGCCGCGTTGGCCGGTGCACTGCCAAGTTCCCGCGGCAGGCCTGAAAGATGCATGGCGAGATCGGCAAGCGTAATCGGTTGGACGCGCTTGGGCACGACGATGTGCAGCGGAGCAAAACGCTGCAGCGGATCGTCGAGCCGTACGGTCTTGTCCGCAACCAGCTTGGTGAGTACATCGGTAGTGAAAATCTTTGTAAGTGAGCATAGCCGCAGCAGAGAATTCTGATTGGGAAGCTGATTGGAATTCGGAGCCGTCTGGCCGTATCCTTGAGTAAATATCTGGCCGTCGCGTACGACAACCAAAACCATACCCGTCGCGCCAGAATCAACAAAAAGCTCCTCGCCGAGAGTACCCACCGATTCGAGTTCCGGCATCGCTCGAGCATTCGGCGACTGCGCAAGCGAAGACATCGACGAGAGCACGAACAGCAAAGCAGACAGCCAGCGCAGGGCTTGAGCGTTCCTCATTTTTAGCTTACAAACCTCGGACAAAGAAACAACCGACATCTCCCAATCGATAACTTTTATCCGCGAGAACCGCTCTCTAAAACTTCGCATCCATTTGTTCAACCGCAGCGCCCGCAATCACCTTCGCACAACCATTGGTCAGTCGAGTCGCTATATGCTGAAATAGCGAGACCGTTTACGTATAGATTAAATGCATCTGCTATTTTGAAGTCGAGACGCTTCCATCGGGCCATCGACCTGTCGCTCGCACGCACCCTTTCACTCTGGCACTCGGAACAAGCAGGAAGATGACTCGTTCGAGGATGACAGGACATTTGTATACAAAATCGCGAATGCCACTAAAGTGAGGCTTTTAGGCCTACATTTTCCCGAAAAGGGAACGGTTGGTTTATTTTGGTGCGGAGATGTGGTGACGTTCGTCACCGCACGACAAAGTTACGAGATAATCCAATAGTGTAGATTAGCAAGTGCACACATGAGCGCTGCTCTTCCTTGATCAAGCGGGAACGGAGCATGCGTTAATTGTCCTCACGGCGACAACTATTACGCCTGTGGAAACCACCAGTTACAGTGGCGAGGCGAAGCTTTTCCCCAAGAAGCAAAAAGAAAAATTAAGGCCCTCGACGAGGGCGTATGTACATTGCCACAACTGTTGTTCCGCTTCGCATTTGCCAAATACAGGCCAAATCCTATGAGCTCTCCCAATTGGTTCGCAGTCTTCACGCGTTCTCATCACGAGAAATGCGTCGTCCAGCAATTGTCGGAAAGAGGCATCGAGAGTTTCCTGCCTCTTTACAAAGCAACTCATCAATGGACCAATCATCGAAAAGTAATGCTCGATCTGCCTCTCTTTCCCAATTATCTTTTCGTCAACATTGCGCCGCAACAACGCATTCGCACCCTGGAAGTGCCGGGAGTCTTGTCGTTGGTGAGCCGTGGCAATAGTCCGGCGCCGCTCCCCGATGGCGAAGTCGAAGGCCTTCGCACGGCGCTCCAACTCAGAGTCTTCGAGCCGCATCCCTACCTTGCGGTTGGAGCCAAGGTTCGCATCAAGGCAGGTCCGCTTTCCGGCATGGAAGGCGTCGTGCTCCGCAAAAAGAGCGGCCTTCGCGTGGTCCTCGCAGTCGACTTAATCATGCAGAGCGTCGCAGTGGAAGTGGACGCCGACGAACTCGAACCCTTCAGTTCGCCAGCCTATGCTTGAGTGTCCGAACCGGTCAAGCGACCGTCCCCCTTGCTCATTCGCACCGGTGAGAATTCCATGTCCCGCGCGCTCAACCCTCGCGTGGCATTTTCAATCGCACTGCTACCCGCCAAGCTCCCCGGCCGCAATCTCCGTTCCCTCGACTCTTGCTTTAATCTTTTTGAACGCGAGGTCCCGCGCCGTCGAGGTATCGTCCGCAAAGGGTGCGAACCCGCAGTCATCCGTCGTCCCGAGCTGCCTGACAGGCAGGAATGAGGCCGCCTCAAGCACGCGATCGCGCACTTCTGCCGCAGTCTCTACCAGGGCATTGATCGGATCAATCACGCCGATAAACACAAGATGCTCGGGCCGAATGATCTCGCTAACCAGGCGCAAGACACGCTTCCGGTTCGGTTCGCTAGACATCTGCAAATAAAAACGGCCCACGTTCATCTTGAATAGATCGGGCAATAATCCCGCGTAATCGACGTCTGCGCTGTGCGTTGAATCAAGATCGCCGCCCGGACAAACATGCACACCTATTTTGCGGCGTTCATCTGCTGAAAAGCGCGCCAGCACTTGATTGTTCAATTCGATAAAGCTGCGCAACAGATTTCCCGACGGATCGAGCTTCAATGACAGTCGACCCTCGGTAAAGTCGATCTGTACGCATGCCGCGCCGGCGTCGAGCGCTCCACGAATATCTGTCTCCGCCTCGTCGATTAAATCGGCGATAAAGGCTTCACGCGTATAGTTCGGAATTCCATCCGCGGGATAGAGCAAGCTCAATGCTGATGCGGATATCACCGCCTGCTTGATCGGCAGTTCAGTGAATTCGCGCGCCGCACGCAAGTAAGTCGCAGCATGAACCCCGTAGCGAAATGGTCCGCTCGTCAACCGCGGCAGTTGACGTTGATGGCCATCGGCGAAAGGTATGATCACACCATCGCTCGCCAGGTTCGTCAGTCCCGTCAGCGGATACGTGGCAAAACTTGGCTTCGTCTGCTCTCCATCGGTGAGCACCGGCGAGCCAGTTTGTTCAAGCCGGTCGATGGTATCCCTGAGCGCCTCTTTGTAAGCAAAGTCCAACTCTTCTGCAGAGGTTTTGCCACTTTGAAACGACGTGATCGCTGCAATCAATTGCGGAGGACGAGGTATGCTGCCAATCGGCTCGGTCAGAATCGCCATGCGCGAAGTTTATCAAGCGGGGGTATCTGTCACTTCCACCCAACGATGGATCCCATCCCGCCGCAATACACCGGTTCTCCAAATGGCACATCCCGAAAGCAGGGAGCCAAGCAGCTATAGGGCCAAGGCGCGCGAGCGGAAAGCCGCCCCGATCTCAGTTTGAAATCTCGAGTCGATTTGCGCTGCCCTAGTTTTGAGGATTTGCAGTCGTTGCGGCCGGAGTCGACCGAGCACCTGCCTGGGCCGCGGCTTGCGCATCCCTACGCGCCGCCTCCCGAGCCAGCTTCTCCTCGTGCTTGCGCTTCATGTGCCGCGCCAGGTCGGGCCAGAACTCGATAACCTCAGCTCCCACAATCCCTTCTGCCGACACCGTCAATCCGTCCGTGATCGTGTCGCTGACCGTGCGCTCCGACGCCGGATAATACACGCGCGCAATCGCAGAGCCAATCAGGTTGCCGCCCACGTTGGCGTAGTTCGGACCCCAACTTCCGTTGTCGCGCCGGCACCACACTGTGCTCGCCGCCGCCCACAAAAAGCGGCTCTTCGCGCTCCCCGTGCCTTTTTGAAAGTAGCGCGGGTCTTCGTGCAGCACGGTGGGCAACACCGCGTTCCCAAAAAAATTGCCAATGAACGCATCCGAGTAGGCCGCCCCAAATCGCTTTCCATAGCCCTGCATGCCCTGGCCCCATTCCGGATAGCTATCGTCCGCCTGCCCGATCCCCGAAACTACACCCGCCAGGAAAAACGGCCACGGATCGGTCTCGCTCTTGAAGAAAAGCTGAAATTTCTGCTTCGGCGACAGCGGCACAGCATTCCGGTTGCTGGTGGTGTTAAACGTCGCCATCACACCCGCAACCCGCTGATGCTCCTGCTCTTTTAGCTGTTCTTCCGCTTTTTCGCGTTGGTCCTTCTCAGCGGCAGACTGGGGCGTTTCTGCCTGAGAACTGGAGCTGCTCTGCTGCGCCTCGCTCACCGTAGCCAACTCAAACTGAGGCCGCGGCGCCTCCGGCAACTGCCCAACCTCTACGCCGTTCAATCCAGCAGACGGACTCACACTCGAACCCTGCGCGCAAAGCCGGCAAGGCGTCGCAAACACAACTAGAACCGTTGCGAGCGTTGCAGAAAAAACACCAAAAACTACGCGCATCCATTCACCATTCTGACGCCGGCACTTGATTCGCCAGCAAATGCAGAGGCAAATACACCGGAAGAGCTACTCTAAGGGTAAATCACCCAGCGCATTGGATTCTCGCGATACCGTGCCGTCAGGAAGTTTTTCATCACCCCTAAATTGGGCTATCCTTGAGTTAGACGAAAAACTTCCCGAATAAGACCACACCGCGCCGCATGAATGCCGCGCCGCTCGCTGGCAATCTACGCCGCCGAAGTCCCCGACTCCAACTGCGGAGCCTGCCTGCTCTTGATTTCCTTCAGCAGCATCTCCACCTTGTCCTCGTTCTCGAGCGCCTTGAACTTGTCCTCGAGCGACTCGGGCACCATCACTTCGCTCACCGCCGAGTTCTCCGCCGCCTTCTGATGAACGCGGTTCTTCATCCGGTCGAGCACATGATCCTGGTCCGGCCCCACCGCCTGGCGAGCCTTAGTCGCCCGTCCCACCACCTTCGCCCGCCGATGTTCGGCCACCAGCATCTCGCAGTGCGCCCGCGTCTCGCTCAACTTCTGATCCAGTTTCCGTAGAGCCTGTCGCAGCGTGTCCGACTCCGACTTCTGATCTTCCGCCTGCTCGGCAAACCCCGCCATTAGCTGATCATGGCTCAACGCGCGCTCCAGAGCCGCCCGCGCCAGGTCGTCGTGCCCCTTCTGCACCGCCAGCTCCGCCTTGCGCCGCCACTCCGCAGCCTGACCCGCCTGTTCGTCGCGTTTTTTCTGCAACAGATGCTCGTCCGCAATGGCAATCGCCACCTGCGTCTTCACCTGCATGAGCTGATTTTCCATATCCAGCACAATCTGTTTCAAAAGCCGCTCCGGATCCTCAGCCTTCTCTACAAGATCGTTTAGATTCGCGCGTAGTAGTGTGCCTACCCTATCCAGCAATGACATGCCGCCCCTCCCTCAACCTCTGATTGGTTCGTAACTTGCCGTCTTCCCCGCCTCATCCCTTCGCCGTACTTCTGTTCGTCCACCTTCTCGGACGACGCACGGGGGAATGAAATTGAGGCCATCCGATTAAGCCAGGTGCCCCATCCATCGAGCGTCCTTTGCTCGATGGGTGGGATACCCCAAAGGCTGACCTACGACCTTCGGGCCTTGCTTTGTTTCTTGTTAGTCCCCCACCGGTGTTACCGACCCACAGGAGATGAGACTGGGTGCCCCCGGTCCCTCGCTTTTGGGGACCGGGGAGGAATATTCCAAGGATCGACTTGTTTCTTTCTAGCAAATGCCGAGGCAGTCGCCCACCGAAGCTCCAGCTATTTCTCTTCAGCCTTTCCATTCACCTTCGGCTTTTCCTTCATCGCCGTCACATTCGACATCAGTTGTTTGATGTCCATGCCGCTCAGCGCCTCAAATAATGCCGGCACCTGCGCCGCGATCTTCGTCATGTCGCCGGTGATCTTGTGCGCCCCAGCGGCATCTTCTCCGCCCGTCGACACAATCGTGATCCTATCCACCTTCGACAGCGGCTCGGCCATCGCCCGCACCACGTCCGCCATATTCGTCAGCAGCTTGTCCACCACCGCCGCCTGGTTCCATTCCTGGTAAGCCTCGGCCTTTACCGTCATAGCCTTAGCCTCTGCCTCACCCTTCTGGAAGATGATGCTGGCTTCCGCCTCGCCTTGCGTCCGAATCGCCGCCGCACGTCCCTCTGCTTCCGCAGTCAAACGGTTCTTCTCCGCCGCCGCCATGTTTTCGATGCGCTGCCGTTCGATCTCCGCACCCTTCAGCACCGTGGCGATCAGTTCCTTCTCATGGCGCGTGATCTCCGCTTC
>Ga0182030_10025394_pt1 | contig 10801 bp, 13 predicted proteins | sample 812S3MmetaG_FD_121299 | JGI IMG/M metagenome (GOLD analysis project Ga0182030, IMG submission 121299) | Permafrost microbial communities from Stordalen Mire, Sweden - 812S3M metaG (Illumina Assembly) | ecosystem: Environmental > Terrestrial > Soil > Wetlands > Permafrost | place: Sweden... | reverse complement strand
TTAAAAAAAAAAAAAAAAAAAAAAAGGATCTATAAAGGATCAAGTTAGAAAAGAAGAGAGCAATGTAATAGGTAGGTTTTTTAGTATTTCTTACATAATCCGTTTTTTTTTAAGATATACTGGGAGCTAATTACTTAAGGTGGTCCGACCGTACTTCAATATAGTAAAGAGAAGGCAACTAATTTGTTACCCACAGAAAATCGTGAAAATGACCAGGCTGTATAGGTTCCAAGGACTGAACATGATCGCGAATTGGTTGGCAGCCTCCGATTGATGTGAGAAAATATGGCATCGCCTCCAAAGTGTACACTGAGCTAATATTTATAATTAGATACTCATGGGCCGACTCAGAAAGTGATAACAGCAACAAAATAATTTTCTGGTCTCGGTCAGACTTTGTAAAAATCCTGGAGTCATTTAGGCTGCCGAAAAGATTCACACAGATGATGGGTAGATGCCACTGCTTCTTTACCCAGTGTGTGCCTGATGAGGGTAATACTCAAGTGGAGCGCTTTTGTAAGTGACAATAAAGCTTAGGCTTGGTAACAAATTTTAAGTACTAATCAAAAGTCCTAGCCTACATCTTCAGCACCATGTTCCATCATCGCCCGTTCTGGTGTGTAGCTGCGTCGTGGGATTCTGAAAGAAATATCACATACGCTTTCATGCACTGTACTTCGGAGCCTGACCGGGAATCCATTCCACGTATCAAGCGCTTCTTAACCGAGGTCGCAACCAGGGCCATGCATCCAATCCTTCTTCCCCTCCTAATCATGGACATGGAGACAGATCTGACCCTTGGAGACGATGAGGATTTGACTCTGGAAATCAACAAGATTGAAAACGAGACAAGGCAAGCACCTAGAGTTGCGCAAGCTGTTGACCCGCTTGATCTCGACCTCCCATCGATTGTGCAGAGATTGAATGGAGGCAGCGTTTTTCTTTCCTTGATCGAACGTGAATCTGAAGCTGTGCTGCTGCACTTGGACCAAGCCCGCGGTATGATCTTAAGCCTGGAGTCAGATTCGCCAGGTCACAAAAAATCAACTGATGTGCTGATCCGGTATATTGACTTCATGATAAATTCGCGGAAAAATCTCTTCTTACGCCTGCAAAACCTGCAACGACGAAGCCAAACTCAACTCGCTTTCGTATGCTCCCTTCTCGAACTCTTTCAAGATTTCCACACTGGTAGCTAACTACACAAGTTTAGACGTACAATTTTCTAGCGCAACGCGATAACAAGTTAAATATTGAAGTTGCTCGCGATTCAAAAGTCCTTGCGCTTGCAAGCAGCCGTGATAGTACCGCAATGAAGACTGTGGCAATCTTGACCATTGCATTCCTTCCAGGAACATTCGTTGCAGTAGGTACTTCACACGATTTTCTCATAATTTATTAATAGATCGTTTAAATTTTGGTTTGGCTCTTTTTTCTAACCGGCTATCTAGTCTTTCTTAGCGATGCCCTTATTTAATTGGCAAGCTCAGTCTAGCGGCGAGATCGTAGGAAATTACTTTTGGGTATATTGGGCATTTACGGTTCCTCTCACTGGAATAGTGCTCGGCTGTTGGGCGGTCTGGATCCATATCATCTTGAAGAAACATGAGAAGGAGAATACGGAAGTCCGGAGCAGGACTCTTCGAGGGTTGATATCTGGTGCAACGGCACTTACGGGCTAGGTCAGGAAGGGTTCCAAATTCGGTATAATGTACAATGTAATACAACTAGCATGACTATTAATACGACATTATATGAGCGTGATAAATTCGCCTGGTGTTTTGTGTACTTTCTATTTTGTTTGAATAAACTTGGTACAGAATTTTTTTTTGTTTTGTATTTTTAAAACTTATAGTTACATTTTACATTTTTTTTAAATAGTAATTTTATATCGTAGTCTTGAAACTTAGAAAAAGATTGATAATTATAATAAAGCAGGAGAGAAGAGTTGGAGCGACTTTTAATATTGTTAATAGAATAATTGATTGTATAATTATAATTATAGTATTTTTTAATTGTAAATCAAATTTTTTGAAGAGAAATGACTAAAGAATAATAATGTACTAATTACAATTGTTTATATTTGTAGAGAATGAATTTGTCTTGACACGGTAGATTTCTCTTTATCTGGGGACGAACGTAAATATATAGTTTGAATAAAGCCTCCAAATTGTTCTTGACATCTCTTATCCTAGCCCGTGTGCTCACTTGATTCGGACCGAAGTCAGACAAAATTTACTTGGGACGACCCTTGCGCGAGAGCCCCGGCAGGTGAGATTGCCATGGGAGGAACAACTTGGTTGGAGAGTTGAGCATTTAACTCCAAGGCACGTGGGTCACGACTTTAAATTGTATGCCACAGGTTTAGGCTATATTATTTGGCCGTATGATTTACTTGTGATGAGATAGATCTAAAGGGGTTGGCTTGCTGGATAGAGTGAATGGATGTTGAAATCCTAATGCGAACTGGCGCCTCAGTAGAAACGCCTCTAATCTTGCAAGGGCGACAATCCGAGAGCCACAATCGAGAATTTGTAATGAGAGGAACGATTGTTTCGAACGGCTACATGGGATATATCTAGATTTCTGTAATCTATCATAGCGGCCCCACCGGTCAAATGTACCTACGAAGTGCGCTGAGGATATTCTGGCCACAAAACATTGTCTTTGCAGGGCAGGGTAGTTTTAGTAGCCGTCCATCATCTCATCTAAAAGGTGGACATCCTGTGTTACAACTGAGACCATTCGAACAATCGCGGCAGATGGAGGACCCTTGCCTGTCGATTAATCTCCCAAGGCTATGGGAACATTCAGCTCGTTACGCGAGACTTCTCCAGATTGGCCAAGTGATGTGAGCGCATGGAAAGTTCATAACCTCAAGCCACCCAAATTAACGCTCGTTAAGGGTTCCATTTGCGCGGATATATGAAGATCCATGAGGATCTGCAGCTGCACCCCGCATTGTTTCGGAGGATAAATTCCCAAGCCAAATCAAATCCCTCCACGGCATTTGAGAGCCCGACAATTGATTGGTCAGAAACCACCCCATCAAATGCCAAGGCTATCAAATAGAGTGCCAAGGCTATGTGCGAGGCTGTGCCTCTGAATTGCTGGTCATCATTCTCACAGGCAGAATGAATCCCTCTCGCAACCTTCGACATCGCAAGATTCGCCTTCATCCATCTGCGAGCAGTAAGTTCAGAAAAGAATGACGGCTTCCATATTTGAAAAAAAGTTTATGATCTAAGTCTTAGGACCTTGAGCCAGTCTGTCGTTTCCAGATCCACCATGAATGCAGCTGTTAATGCGTTTCTGGGTTCGAGTGAACTGCGTCAAAATATTCGAGCACTCTATACGATGTCTTAGCTTCAAATTTCTCTTATTATAATATGGAGACGATAGGCTGTGCAAAAAGATTGCCATATAGTTGCCTCCATTTGATATTCCACCCATTTTGCCTCCACTGAGCTTTCTAAACCATCGGTCATACTGGACGGAGATCCGCTGCACGGTTCCTTGACACTTCCAAGTCCAATTTCCTGCCAAGCTTTGAATGCCTCTTCTAGAATCAATCTGAATCCAACGGTCACAAGGTCTTGGTGTTTAAATCAGCCGCAGATCTCGGCCCTCTGGTTCCTGATTCCATTCAGGCATGAGATGTTTCTGTTAAACGTTAACAATATGTCCTCCTGGGAGACGTATAAGAAGACAGTTCCACAGGTTCCCCGTTGCCTTTTCCTTCCCTCACCTCTATCCCATTTATTACTATCGTTCAACTTCAGTTATCATGAAATATATCTTGGGCTTAGCTGCCTTTGCAGCTCTTGCTCTTGCTGTTCCAACCGAGACTTTAGATAGCCGCGAACCAACGCGTCTGAATCCTCGTGCAGCATGTGCGTCAGCCGTTACTCTCGCACCAGGTTCCAATCCTTTCACTGGCCGCACGCTCCATGCCAACTCCGAGTATGCTGCGGAGGTTAACGCAGGTATTGCCAACATAACAAATGCGTCCCTCAAGACGAAGGCTTCGGCTGTTGCCAAGGTTGGAACTTTCCTGTGGCTGTAAGCCGGACTAATTTTCGTTCTAAATGCAATCCTGACATATTTCCACAGTGATAAAATCTCGAGAGTTCCCTTGGCAGCTACCATGCTTGCAGAGACTCCTTGCACAGATATTCTCGGTCTTGTTATCTACGATCTTCCGGGCCGTGATTGTGCTGCCAAAGCCTCTAATGGTGAACTGGCGACTGGACGATTGTCCACGTACAAGTCGTCGTACATCGATCGTGAGTATAATCGAGGAGTTATTCCACATCTCTATTGACATTTTCTAGCAATTGTTGCCGCAATCAAAGCCGCACCGCATGTTGCTGTTGCACTTGTCATCGAACCAGATTCCCTTCCCAATCTGGTGACCAACTCCAACTTAACCACCTGCGCAAATGCAGCTTCAGACTACAAGGCAGGTGTAGCTTATGCTCTTGCTCAACTCAACCTACCTAACGTTGCGATGTACATCGATGCTGGGCACGGAGGGTGGCTTGGATGGAATGCGAATTTGCGTATGTATCATTATGCGAAATCATCATAGACAAGGCTGACAACTCCTTAGAGCCTGGTGCGGATATGATCAGCAGCGTATACAAGACTGCCGGCTCACCCTCCCAGGTGTTCGGTATTGCCACAAACACTGCTGGCTGGAACGCTTGGATCCAACTACCAGGAGAGTTCTCGGGTACCTCCGACGCCCAATACAACAAATGTCAAGATGAGAACCGTTACGTTAATGCAATCTGCCCGCTTATATCTGCAGATGGAATGCCCTGCCATGCAATCACTGACACTGGTCGTAACGGCGTTACAGGCCTTCGTCTTGCATGGGGTGATTGGTGTAACGTCAAAGGTGCAGGTTTCGGTGTCCGATATACGACCAACACTGGTAACTCTCTTGAGGATGCGTTTGTCTGGATCAAGCCAGGTGGAGAGTCCGATGGAACGAGTGATAGCACAGCTACTCGCTATGATTCTTTCTGCGGGAAAGCTGACGGTATGACTTGCCTTACCCTTTCGTAATATCACTAACGAGAATTGCGACTAGCTTTCAGCCCCTCTCCGCAGGCTGGTGACTGGAATGAGGCATACTTTGAGGATCTAATCACTAATGCTGTCCCATCCTTCTAAGCAGATATAAACTGCAGCTTATTTAATGGGGAAAGCTAGCGGGATTTGATTATTCAAAAGTCACTCATTTGATGTCGAAAGTTTGTATGGGGGAAGATGATCCTATTGAAATTGCACATATGACTCCCTCCAATGTAGCTGGAATACACATATCACCTTCGATTTGCTTGTCGCAAACTCGTCCCATGTAGTGAGTTCTGCGTCACGAGATCGAAAGTTGAAAGGTACTTTACCATTAAATCGGTCCGAACTCTGAGCTACATAGAGGCAGAAACGAGCAACTCCCCAGTTCAAGAGCGTGCTCTCACCGCACACGACTCGTGCATCTATGCCTGCTAAATGGATGCTTGTTACTCTCGATGCTCTTGGCAAATAGGGGGAATTGAGGCTAAATCTCCATTAATAAACCTTCTATGACTATAGCCTCATGAAAACCCAGCAGCAAAACAAATTAAAATTAAAATGTCAAAAAAGGAATTATTTCCTATTCACATCCTTAAATTTGCACCGAGGATTATTCGTGATGTCCCATTTCGTAAATCATACACTACCAAGCTACTAGTGCAACACTGACATCATGAGTCCGCATACCGAAACAAGAATCGTGTCTAAGTGTCAAATCGCGCCGACCATAATAAAAACCAGTTCCTGCCTACTACCCATAATGCATACACAAACGAAAAGCAATCAACATGGTTGGCAAAAGAGCTACGGCAGGCGCAAGCAGTTTGCCCAGGTTGAGTCAGTTCCTGAATCGTGATGTAGAGGACAGTGGACGCCCGGAACAAGATCGTAAATATAGGTTCAGGGACAATGGGGATCTGGATCCTGATGATCAGCGGAGAGTGGAATTTAAGAAGAAATTGCTGGATGGGGTAGAAAATGCGGATGCGAATTCGGAGGCGTTTAGGAAGAGTGATGAAGAAGTATTCCTTCCGCCCCAATTAAATTTATGAAACTGGATACTGATAAATACAATTAGATAAAACAGATCAAGAACAAGAAAACGCGGAAGTTTTATGAGGTACAGAATGATAGACTCGATGACTGGCTGGAAGTCAACGCTATTGTCCGCGCGCTGTCAGACGATATTCTGGAGTCTTTTGATCCACGCGATGATAATGGTGATGGAATTGCGGAAGGCGGGGGAGGGTTACAGGATACGCAAGGAGCGGTGGAACCGTTCTTACCGCAAGAAGAGCAGGAGAAGCGGAGGATTGGGAGGAGGAATGCGAAGTGGGCTATTAATATCAATGTAATTGCCAACATTGCCCTTCTCATCGCGAAAGGGATAGCAGCCGCTTCTTCCTCTTCACTATCCTTGATAGCAAGTTTAGTGGACTCGGCACTGGATTTGTTATGTACGGCGATTATATTCACGACGCATAAGATGGTGGAGTGGCATATCTCTACTTTGAGAAAGAAGTTTCCGGTGGGGAGAAGGAGGTTAGAACCACTGGGGATATTGGTTTTTAGTATTATTATGATTATTTCTTTCTTGCAGATCTTGCAGGAGAGTGCGGGGAAATTGATGAAGGGAAGTGGGAAGACGGCTACGTTGCCCGCCGTTGCGGTTGGCGCACTCCTTGGAACGGTGGTGTTGAAGGGGATTATGTTCGTCTTATTTCCTTACCAAATTGCCACCTTTTTAATACGAGCTCTGGAGGTGGGAGATGTACCAAGAGTATGCAAACGGATTGTCCGATTATCCTTCTATCTCAGCTCCTGAAACAGCTCCCAACTCCGGCGCTCTCATGAAAGAAAACGACTTTTTAATATACTAATTCGATGACAGATGGGTGGGGTGTGTTCGGATAAAGACGACCCAGGTGCAGGCTCTGGCTCAGGGTATGACCTCTTTTTTTTCATGCAGAAATTGGTATTGATCAGAGAGTAGACTGCAAGACGGACGTGGTTTTCAACACCCTCTCCTTGATTTTCCCCTTTATTGGCAAGGCCACCAACATCTGGTGGCTCGATCCCTTGGGCGCAGGCCTCCTCTCCCTGTTCATCATTTATGACTGGGGAACTACCTGCTTTGAGAATGTCTCACGGCTCACCGGCGCCGCAGTAGATGATCGAGTGCTTGAGAAGTTGACGTTTCTGGCGTGGCGTTTCTCGCCTCTTGTGAACGGGTATAAAAGCATTACAGCGTATCATGCAGGCGATGGTGTCTGGGTCGAGATTGACATTCTATTGGATGAGAAGACGCCTTTGGAACACGCTCATGATGTCGCAGAAACCTTGCAGTATTGCGTGGAAGGTTTGCCAGAGGTAGACCGGGCGTTTGTTACTTGCGATTATGCCAGTCAAGGACCAACAGGGCATGCATTAGAAAATTTTCAGTAGTAAAACAATATATATATTGCTCACACTCTGGTGAGCTTCATTGTCCTAGCCATGAATCATACATTGTAGCACCTCCCTTGGCTTTCCTAATTTACAGTCTCTCCCCTCATATCTCCCCTAATCTTCCATCTTACCACCAGTCAATTCTTCCCCAATCCTCTTTAGCCTTTGACCAGTGATCAACGCCGGGCCCTCATGAAACAGAACAGCTGTTTTCTGCGTTTTATTGACCTTCTGCAGCATATCCTGCACTGTCCGCGGCGCCCCATATGCATCCCAAATATTAGTTTCGTTCGTAGCCCCAAATGGATGATCCGTGAAAATATTATCGATTTTGTCTTGCAACTGCTTCTCTGTCGTGATAAACTCCCTCGCATGCATATACAACGTATGTAAGGCTTCGCGTCGGGCCTCTGCACGAGCGGCTTCTTTCGCAGCTACGCGGGCAGCTCTTTCTGCAATACGAGCTTCGCGTTTAGGATCGGGAATAGGCCCGTTCTGGAGCGAGCTCGTAGCAGCTGTGATGGTTGGGGATGTCAGACGTTCATCTTCGCGTTGGGGAGCGTAGAAGCGTCGATTTCGCTCCTTGCTGTTGCGGTAGCCTTGGATCTTTACAAAAGTCTCATGCTTTCTTTTCCTCTCATGTAGCTCTAAGATTCCTTCTTTCAAGTTGGAACGTCGTGAAGCAGCCATACGTCGTTTCCAAGCTATGCGGTCGTCCTTTGGCTCTGTCTCATGCGAAGGTTCTGGAATGGTAGCGGCGAAGTAGGACTCATCGGTCTTAGGGGCACTACGGCGATGAAATATATTTCGGGGAGGAGGGAGAGTGCCTTTGATGTCTCGAGGTTTATTTTGCTGCCGTTGAGGCGGCTGAGGGACTTCGATGAATTTAGGAGATTCGGGACCAATCGCGGAGAGTTGAGGGCTCGTAGTAAAAGGGCGGAATGGAATTGAGGTCTGCGGCAATGCCTTGAATCTCGACAGGCAGCTCATTGAGCTACGGGTTATAGGAGGAGGCATTGTTGGGCTTGGCTTTTACTCCTGAAAAAAGGCGTTGTCGATGAAGAATGATAAAGTTTTAGCGCGGTCAAGCCACAGCACTAGCCACACCAACTTTTCCAAATGTTTTTTTTTTCCATCTCCCCGCCTCTTTTAGGTTGAAAAGCATCAACGCACATAGTGTGCCATCCGTTCAATATGGGTAAATTCAAGAAAGAGGCCTCTCGCAAGGTGAGAGACGGTAAGACTGGTGATGGCATGGCCAATGTGAAAGTCAAGGGGGAGAATTTTTACAGGCAAGTTTCACCTCTGTGTATTCATGGAATAACCCTAATCTTTTCACAGATCTGCGAAGAAGGCAAAGCAGCTCAAAATTCTTACTGGAGGGACTGCGCAACATAATGCTGCTGGGAAGGTCACAAAGGCTGCTGCTTTCCAGACTCGAGAGGTTCCTCAAGCAAGAATCGAGGTAAGCTCTTCTGCAACGAAGCTCTTCAAACAATTCACACTAACTTTACGGACAGCCTAATCGAAAATGGTTCACCAATTCCAGAGTCATTGGTCAAGATGCCCTGGCCTCCTTCCGATCAGCCATGGGGGAAAGAGCTTCAGATCCCTACAGCGTACTTCTCAAATCGAATAAGCTACCCATGAGTTTGATTAGAGATGGGCAAGGAAAGAACGGAATTAAGGAACATCAAGCGAAGATTACAGTAGAAGCATCACCATTTGGCGACGTATTTGGGCCAAAGGCACAGCGCAAAAGAGTGAAGCTCGGCGTGAGCTCGTTGGAGGACCTAGCCGAGAATAGTGTAAAAAGCCACGATACCTACCTAGACCGACTTGAAGAACAACAACTTCTGAGCGGAAACTCCATTGCGGAGGCTATTGGTGAAGCTGCGGTGCCAGATGATGGATACATAACCAGCGCTCGGGAGGCAATCTTCAACAAAGGACAAAGCAAGCGGATATGGAACGAGCTGTACAAAGTTATTGATTCTTCAGATGTGGTCATCCATGTCCTCGACGCACGGGATCCCTTGGGTACACGATGTCGAAGTGTTGAAAAGTATATTAAGGAGGAAGCGCCTCATAAGCACTTAATATTCGTACTAAACAAGTGCGATTTGGTACCGACTGGTGTTGCTGTAAGTTCCATTCTACCCGTATACTTTTTCGCCAACCCTGTTCCATTGTTAAGTCAAGGCTCCTTCTGCATTTGCGTGCTCTTCACAATGGAAGGCCGTCTGTTACAACTTTGGTAGATTGAATCCATTCTCGCCGCTCTTAATTTTCGAATTCTGAGTAGACAGCTCACCGTCTTGGGGAGTCTGTCGCAAAGAGTTTGGTCATGTTTCGTTTGAGTTGAAGACCACTTCCATCCTAGTTGGTGGCTTGTGGTGGTTTTCTTAGTAATGATTCATACATAACAGCTGTGAAATTCTCTTTCAATTGCTAATCCCTCCTTAGGCTTCCTGGGTCAGATATCTATCAAAAGACTATCCAACACTCGCTTTCCACGCCTCAATAACGAACTCATTTGGTAAAGGATCTCTTATATCACTTCTCCGGCAATTCTCCTCTCTCCACTCTGATCGCAAGCAAATTTCTGTGGGATTTATTGGATATCCCAACACCGGAAAATCCTCAATCATTAATACCCTACGAAAGAAGAAGGTTTGCACAGTCGCTCCCATTCCAGGAGAGACCAAGATCTGGCAATACATCACTTTGATGAAACGAATCTATCTTATCGACTGCCCTGGTGTGGTTCCTCCGAGTAACACAGACACCCCGCAAGATATTCTGCTCCGAGGTGTAGTGCGAGTGGAAAATGTCGAGAACCCCGAACAATACATACCTGCTGTTCTCACCAAGACGAAGCCACAACATATCGAAAAAACATATCAAATTAAAGGCTATAAAGACCACATTGAATTTTTGGAGCTCTTGGCGAGAAAGGGTGGACGACTACTTCATGGTGGAGAACCTGATGTTGATGGAGTCGCGAAGATGGTATTGAACGACTTCCTGCGAGGCAAAATTCCGTGGTTCACACCTCCACCAGTTCCGGAAGGTGCCGAAGAAAAAGGCATTGAGGGACGCGAGGGCAAATTGGGTGAGATGGGCAAGAAACGAAAGCGGGAGGATGAATCTGTGGCGGATACTTCAGTTGCGGACATCACCTTAACTGATATTGCAGTCGAAGATGGAGAAGAATTTGAGGGATTCGATAGTGATGGTGGAGTTGACCTAGACGATGTTGCAGGAG
>Ga0182030_10025390_pt1 | contig 10801 bp, 12 predicted proteins | sample 812S3MmetaG_FD_121299 | JGI IMG/M metagenome (GOLD analysis project Ga0182030, IMG submission 121299) | Permafrost microbial communities from Stordalen Mire, Sweden - 812S3M metaG (Illumina Assembly) | ecosystem: Environmental > Terrestrial > Soil > Wetlands > Permafrost | place: Sweden... | reverse complement strand
TTACCGGCCGTGATCTTGCGATCGGCGAAAAGGGCCAGAATAGCTTCCTTGCGCAGGTGCTCCTGGAGTTCGACCTTGTCGGCCGCGTCATCGGCGACGTTGATTTCGATCTCCAGCTTCATGGCACTTTCATTCTAACTCAGGCGCTACCTCATGCGCCGCACGCTGAGCATTCCGTCACCGTATTCTCGCCGCAGTCGAGTCCCCCCGGGGGCCGCTCGCTATGGCCATCTCTTGACCCAGCACCTGCCTTCACGGTCAACGCGAGCCGGTCGTACGGCTGTGGATCTCACGCCGACAACTGGCGCGGCGCAGAGGTAGAACGGTTAAACCTTGTTGGCGTACAATCACAACAGGTGCTCGAACCGCACCATCCCTCCGGGAGATCGTAATGACCGCAGACAAGCAGCGCGCTCACCAGTTGCTCGAACAACCAGGCCCCGGCCAGGTTGCCGCGGTACTGCAGTTGCTGGAGACGATGGCTGCACGGCACGACGAGGGCGACACTCTGAGCCCGGCCGAACGCAAGGCGATCGCCGAAGCCGACGCGTGGCTTCAGCAGAACGAGCCAATCGCGCACCAGGATGTGCTGGCTGAGCTTGGGCTGACGATGGACGATTGGGAGAAGATGGCCGAGGAGCCGTTGCCGGAAGTAACCCAGCAACACAATGGCTGAACGGATCGTCTGGACCGAGCAGGCGAAAACCGATCTCCGCGGAATCGCACAGCCGATTGCTCTTGCAGATCCTCAAAACGCTTGCCCGCTATACGAGAACCGGCGCTGGTGACGTTTCGTCAGCTTCAGGGTATCGAACCACCTTTGATGCGGCTTCGGGCCCAGAGTCATCGCATCTTTTTCCGCGACAAGGGCGACTGCTTTGAAATCTCGCGCGTCTTGGACCGCAAGGAAGCCTACCGCTGAGGCGCGATAGCCGCAAGCTACACCGCCAGTTTGCCGTGGTACAACATCTCCGAGGGATCGAACTTGGCCTTCACCAGCAGCCTTCCCAGCCGCGTGGAGAACTCCACCTCGTGATCTTTCTTGCCGAAATCCAGAAACTCCTTGGAGAACCCGAATAGAAAGTACGTGCCCCCGGGCGTCATCTGCTGGACCACGCCGGGCTGCGCCATGTCCCGGCCCTTGGGCTGCAGACTGGTGAACTGTTTGAGGTTGTCGAGGGTTTGCTTGGAGGAGGTGGTATTCGGCGTGGAAAGCTTGGGCGAATCCTGGCCGGAGTCGTCGGGATTTTCTTGCGGTTGCGGCGGCCGCTCTTCGATCAGCGGGATGTCGCGGACACCGATTACATAATGTTTGGCGAATGCCTCTGGCAAGGGAGTCTTCAGGGCGTCGAGGATCGGCTGCGCGCTTTCCCATCGCACCGTACCCTTGTAGTTGGAGGTATTTCCGCCGGGGCGCGGGTAGCCGCCGCCGTTGCGCCCTCCGCCCATGCGTCCGCGCGGCATGCCGATGCCGATGCCGCCAATCCCGATAGTGGGGCCGCCCATGCCGCCGCCTCCCCCGCGCGGGTAGCCGCCGCCATTGGGCGATCCCTGCCCGTAACCCCCGCGGTTTTCGCCAGGGGCATACTGCGCCGTCACGGATTTCGCCCACGGCGACTTGGTGGTCAACCGGTCAATCTCTTCGCCGGTCCATTGCGAGGGGTCTTTCTTGTCCCAAAACTCCGAAGCGTAGAGGTTGTCCCACGACACCAGGCACGCGCCGGCCAGCGTCAACGCACTGCGCCGGCTCAAAATCCAGGGATTTCCTTCCTTTTGCATGTCTGTGGGACGTATCCATGTGCCGGGTGCGTTTCGTGGATTGTTAACCCCAGCACTTTACCATCCGCCAGCCGTCGGCGCCGTCTTCGTAGTACCCGCGGACGATTCGCGACTTCTGAAAGCCGTATCCCTCGTACAACCGGATGGCTGCCTCGTTGGTCACTTTCACCGTGAGGCGGAGCCGTACGACTCCGCGCCGGCGCAAGCGGCGCAGAGTGCTGTCCATCAGCGCCGAGGCGATCCCCTTCCCGCGGCACTTCGGCTCGACCGCGACGGACACCAGTTCCGCGCTGCGCGCAGCGGTGCGCCCGCCGATGCAGGTAACCATATACCCGCAAACTTTCCGGCCCCTCACCGCGACCAAAAACAATTCCCCACATTTGTGGTAAAAATCTGCAAACAGGTTGCGATCATAGGCATCTGCGCCGAAACTGGCGGACTCGATTGCCAGAATGCAGTCGAGATCGGAGAGCCTTAGAAGCCGGATGGAAATCGCCGTAGCCATTCTGTTACCCTTTATTTTGGCGCACTTGGAGGCTGTTCGAAACCATTGGGATCAAAAAAGCGCAAGAAAAGGCCGACTCCTCTTGACAAGGATTTCGGACCGGCGCATACTGAAATCAAGATGCAACTCAGTGTCAACTGCGATCAACCGGCCCCCCTGCCAACCAGCCTGGTGGACCTGCGCCACGGCGATGCCGCCATCCTGGAAGGGATCGATTTGCCGGCCGGCGATGCGCGCCGCCTGATGGAACTGGGGTTTCTGCCGGGCATGCAGATTACCGCGGGACGGAGCGCCCCCGGCGGCGATCCGCGGGTGTTCCAGGTGGATGGTTCGGAGATCGCGCTGCGCCGCGAGACCGCCCGGCGTCTCACCGTCCGGCGCAAGAAAGTTGCCAGTCCGGACCGCACACCGGGGGCGTAATGAGTTGCAGCGATTGCGACACTTGCAAGCCGGCAGCCGTAGTCGAGTTTCCAGGCTCGCGGACGGCACCCAAGACCGTCGCCGTGATCGGCCCGCCGAACTCGGGCAAAACCACCCTTTTTAATCGTCTCACCGGTCTCCGTCAGAAAGTCGCCAACTTCCCGGGCGTCACCGTCGAACAGCACACCGGCATCGCCGCCCTGCCCGACGGCCGCACCATCCAATTGATCGACCTTCCGGGAGTCTACAGCCTTTCGCCGCGCTCGGAAGACGAGCAGGTGGCGCACGACGTGCTCACCGGGCAACGCGCCGACACGCCCAAGCCGGAAGCCGTGCTGCTGGTGCTCGATTCCACCAATATGGGGCGCCACCTGATGCTGTCCGCGCCGATCCTGGCGCTGGGCCTGCCCACCCTGGTGATCCTCAACATGGCGGACGACTTGCGCAGGCGCGGCGGCCACGTGGATTTGCACAAACTGGCGGCGGAGTTGGGCGCTCCCGTGGCGCTGGTGAGCGCGCGCCGCGGGGAAGGCGTGGACCAGGTCTTCGATTTCCTGGCGGGCGCCATGCCGAAGCCGGCGCCCAAGGAACTTCCCATCCTGCACGACGTGCCCAAGTGCCGCCAATGGGCCGGCCGGGTGGGCAGCCAGGCGTCATACCATGCCCCTGCGCCACCCAAATGGACCCGGCGGCTGGACGCCGTATTCCTGCATCCCGTGGCCGGGCCGCTGCTGTTTCTGGCGGTGGTGGTGGCGGTGTTCCAGTCCATTTTCAGCGTGGCCACTCCCGCACAAAACGCGGTCGACTGGCTCATCCAGCATTCCGGCAACTGGGTTGCGTCGGTGCTTCCCGCAGGCCTCCTGAAATCGCTGATCGTCGATGGCGTCTGGAAGGGCGTCGGCTCGGTAGTGGTGTTTCTGCCGCAGATCCTGCTGCTGTTCCTGTTCATCGGCATCCTGGAAGATTCGGGCTACCTGGCGCGCGCCGCGCTGATTGCCGACCGCACCATGGCCAAGGTCGGGTTGCAGGGCAAATCTTTCATCCCGCTGCTTTCGGCCTACGCCTGCGCCGTCCCGGCCATCATGTCGACGCGCACCATCGAGAACAAGCGCGACCGCATCGCCACCATCCTGATCGCGCCGTTCATGACGTGCTCGGCGCGCCTGCCGGTCTATACCCTGGTGATCGCCGCGTTCATCCCCAGGCGTCCGCTGCTCGGCTGGCTGCTCTCGGCGCGCGCCGGCATGATGCTGGGGCTCTACGCGCTGGGATTCCTGGCCGCCGTCGTGACCGCCAAGCTGCTGAAATCCTCCGTCCTGAAAAGCGGCCGCACGCCGTTCCTGCTGGAGATGCCCTCTTACCGCTGGCCGACGTTCAGTTCGATCGGGCTGCGGCTGCTGGATCGCTCCAAAGTCTTCTTGAAACGCGCCGGCACCATCATCCTGCTGGTCACCGTGGTTCTCTGGGTCATGAGCAACGTGCCGTTCGTCCACGGCAAGCCTCCGGCGATCGCCAATAGCCTTACGGGGACCATCGGGCGCACCATCGAACCGGTGATCCGGCCGCTGGGCTTCAACTGGAAAATCGGCATCGGGCTGATTACCGCGGTGTTCTCGCGGGAGACCATCATTGCCACGCTGGGAACCATTTACGGCATGGATGCGGCGACGAACAAGGAAGGGATGCAGGTGGCCCTGCACCACGATCTCACCATGGGCGGCGCGGTGGCGCTGCTGATTTTCTTCGCCTTCGCCATGCAGTGCATTTCCACCATTGCGGTGGTGCGCCGGGAAACCGGCGGGTGGAAGTGGCCCATCCTGCAATTCGCCTACATGACTTGCCTGGCGTACGTGGGCGCCCTGGCGGCCAATTACCTGATTCGCTGACACCGCTTCGCGCGTCCGGCGAGCAGAAAATCTCGCAAGCACGCCCGTTCATAGTATGATCATACTGGGAGTATGAAATGGCCACCGTGGAACGCGTAACCGTGACTTTGCCTGACGACATCCTCCGGGACATCGACCGGCGGGAGAAAAATCGCAGCAAGTTCGTCGCGGAAGCCGTACGCCGGGAAATCCATCGCCGCCGGCGCGCCGAACTGAAGCGTTCGTTGGAGAATCCCCATCCCGAAACCGCCGAACTGGCCGGGGAAGGGTTGGAAGAGTGGGCTTGCCACCTGCCGGAAGAAGATACCGAAGCGCTCCTCAACGGCAGTGCCGGCAGGGCTGTCCGCTGGGTGCCCGGTGAAGGCTGGCAGGAGGATCCGGCGTGACGCTGGCGCGCGGCGCCGTGGTGGTAGTCGAGCTCGATCCCACAGTCGGACACGAACAACGGGGCATGAGGCCCTGCATAGTCGTGAGCGATCCCGAGATCACCTGCGACCAGCGCTTCCCGCTCGTCTGCGTCGTGCCGATCACCGGAACCCCGGGCGAAGGCCTCCTCTATCCCGCCCTTGCGCCCGGCAAGAGTGGCCTCGCGAAAAAGTCATTCGCGCTGATCGATCACCTTCGATCCATCGACAAGCGGCGTGTCCGGCGCGCATTCGGTGAACTTGCGGATGCCGAGATCGCCGCCATCGATGAAGGGTTGGCGGTCTTCCTGGGCCTCGGTGGCCGGCTCCTCAGCGGTAGTCCGTCGAGTTAGCAACCTGCCTGGTAACGTGGGCGTCCTGGCGGCCAATTACCTGATCCCCTTGAGACGCGCGTCCGGCGAGCGGCCAATCAGTTTTCAATTGGGACCTTCTCGATGTGGGCGATAACCAAAACGTCGAGCGGGATCTCCTTGACCCTGACGAGCTTCAACCCAAGCTGCTTGTCGACGGCGTTGAAGATGTCGGGGAGCCCGCTTGGCACGGTTGCCGCCGGCGGCGTGGCCGTTTGCGCCGCCGGCGAACCGAAGGCCCCGCCCTGATCGTCAAAAGCCAGAGTGAAGTCGTATTTCCCAGTCAATCCGGTCTCGTCCCGAATCGGGCCGGGATCGCCTCCCATCGATCCATTCAGGAATAAACGCAGGTACTTATCGACAAACTCGGCCACGGTGTAACTCTGAAACTTCGCGCGCATGCCGTTTGCCCAGACTATGCCCGCGCCATGGCCCGGCGGAAGGAGAGAAAACCCGTCCCTGCCAACTCCTGTAGGCGGGCCGGTAGTGGGTTCGGGGGCGTCAGGATCCGCGGACTCCTTAAGTATTGGACCGCCCTGTGCGACAACCAGGTCAAAGCCGGCGACCTTTCTGGTCTCGCGGTGAAATTCCATCCGAAATCGCTTTACAACCAGGTTCTGAAGCATCGCTTGAAATTCCTGCTTCGTCGTTTCCGGCGGCAGGGTCGCCATGATCGTGTATAGGGCCGTCCGGTCGACGACGCCGTAGAGCCACGCAGGGCCGGCAATCTGGTAATCCCGCAGATCCCAGGCTTTCATCAGGACCTGCATCAGCGGCACTTGCGTATAAGTAATGCGCCCCGGACTGCCCGTTCCGGGACCGCCCCTCATGCGATGCGAAACCCCCGGTATAACGGGATCGCCGCCGCTGAGTTTCACTGAAGCAGCATCGAATGCGGAATGCGAATCCGAGCCTTGCGCGAACCCCGTCGCGGCCAGAAGCACGATCAGCGCCAATCTGGCGATAGTTGTGCCCATCGGTCCCTCCTGCCTCATCCGTCGCCGGCAGCGCAGCCAACGTGCAGGAACTAATTCGCTGCCAGGCCCTCCTGGGCTTCCTGCCAGGTGTTGAGGAAGAACTCGCGTGCGTCCGGCGAGCAGCCTATATGCAAGCGGTCGGGCCCATCCTCCACGAAGCCCAGGTATCCGCTCCACGCCAGGTCGTCGAGCACGAAATGCAGGCATTCCACTTCGCCGGCCGGCAGGTGCGCGGTGTCGATATCGAACACCTGCCCCGAGCTGTGCGCCAACGCTTCGTGCTGCGATGGCTGCTGCCGGGCGTAACTCGCCGATTCCACCAGCGCCGTCACAGGCAAGGGCTGGAAAGTCTCGCCGGCCGCGTTCAGTTCCTCGCAGAGGCGGCGCGTCTCGAAGGCAATGTAGGTCAAAGTGCCCAGCGCCGCGGGCGCCGCCTGCGAGAAATCCCCCGGCGCATCCCGCGAGAGTTGCAAGCTGTAGCCCAGATATTCGGCGCTGTCCGGAGCCTTGAGGAGCCGGGATCCGGAGTTAGCCCGGATATCTTGCTCGGTCCGGTAGATCAGATCGTCCGGGGTCAGCCACGTGGAGAGCCGGTGAGGCGCGCGCCCACTCGAAGCGAACCGATTGCGGTACTGCTGCTGCAGGTCCGCGAAGGCGTTGGCGTCGCGGTGGTACAGACCCAGCAACTCCTCCGTCCGCAGGATGCGGAAATAGTAGGTGGGCGAATAGTCGCGCAACATCTGCTGCTGGATGGCCAGATAGAGTTCGCGGTTCCAGGTAGGGCTATTGGAAAAGAACATCCGCGGCACGGTGATTTCATCCGGGGGAATGCCGCGCGCGCGGCTGGTCAGTTCCTTCATGTACGTGACGCAGCCCACGCCGCAGTGGTACGCGAAGATGGCCCAATCGCGTCCGCCGAAGTGGCGCTCGAGGGTGGCCACATAGCGGGCGGCGGCGGGAATGGCGCGGTCGGGCGCCATGCGGTCGTCGCGCACCATCGCCAAGTAGGGCTGCTTGTGCGTGACGGTCTTGTACTGCGGCTTCTTGCGCTTGCTCTTGACCAGCACCTTTTCGCGGGTGACCGTGTAGCGCGTGGCGCGGACCACGCGCAACCCCATGTCGTGCGCCGTGGCTTCCGAGATCTGCATGATGCCTTTGCAGCCGGCCGGGCTCTCGGCGTTGGGGTCGCCGAAACTCTCCAGGTAAGCGATGGCCTCGATCAGGGCGGCGGGCAGCCCGCTGCCTTGCGCCGCCGCGCGAAAGATCGCCTGCAGTTTGGGATCGCTGATGCGTTTGGCGCCGGCCATGGCCTGCGGCTCCCGCATGATCGCGAAGGTCTGCGATTGGATCATGAGGCCGGTGCGCGTCTCGAGCGCGCCCGCCGACAAAGCGTCGCGCTCCACGCCGACACCGGAGATCCGATGCGACGGGAAGAAATACCCGGGCGAGCCCGCTTCCACCCAGAACGCCAAGCTCAATAGCAACACAACCGTGAATTTCATTCGCTTCCTACAGTGTAGCCACAGGGGCGCTGTCTGCGGCACAGAATCTTGGACGCGCGGGAGCCCGAAACGGTAACAATTACCGTGACTTATGCAGTTTTGGCGGCTGGCAGGCGGCCCACCCAATTACCAGCCCATTTGCGCCATGCGCCGCAGAATCTCGGCGCTATAGGAGTTCATCCGTTCCGGCTTGCGGCGCAGCGGAGAAGGAATCAGCGCTGCCATGCGCGCCGCCTGATCGCGCGTGAGCCGCGCGGCGGGCACGTTGTACCATGCCAGGGCGCCCGCCTCCGTGCCGTAAATGCCCGGACCCCACTCGATCACGTTGAGATACAGCTCCAGGATGCGCCGCTTGGGAAGCACCAGCTCGGCGGCGGGCGCGAGCGTGAATTCCACCGCCTTGCGGATGAGCGAACGGTTGGTGGTCAGAAAGAGATTCTTCACCAGTTGCTGCGTGATGGTGGAGCCGCCACGCCCGAGTTTGCCCTCTTCCACGTCCTGATCCACCACCTTCTGGACCTCTTGCCAGTCGATGCCGTGATGCTGGTAGAAGCGTCCGTCTTCGGCGGCGATCGCGGCGTGCTGCAAATCGGGGGAAATGCGGGCCAGCGGCACGAAGCGCTGGCGCTTGCGATAAGCCTTGTGGCGCCACCACGCCTCCACGCGGCGCTGAGTTTGGACCGCGGTTGTGGGAGGGTTGACCCAGCGCAGAACCACCAGTTCCGCCAGGCAGACGGCATAGAAACCCAACACCAGCAGGAGCGCCCCGCGCCACAAAGTACGAAAGATACGCCGACCGCTAAAATGCGCCACGCTACGATGGTAGCCTAATGGTCGGACGATGCCATGACACGTCTCGACAACTTCCTGGCGTATGCCGAATCGCACAGGCTCGCGCTATCCTGCGCAGCGGCGGTACTGATCGTGGCCATCGCGTGGATCGACTGGGCGGTGCCCAACACCTCGCTGGGTTTTTTGTACCTGATCCCCATCCTGCTCTCGGCGGCCGGGCTGAGATGGCACCAGATTCTGACGATGGCGGTGGTGTGCGGTTGGCTGCGGGAAGCCGCCGATCCCTTGCAAGGCGGCGCCGCCGATCAGTCGGCCTTCGTTATGAACCCCACGCATTGGGTCGCGGGATCTTACCCGCGCCTGTTCGTGGCTGCGAGCGGCTTTGCCACCACCGGATTTTTCGTCAGGGAGTTGAACCGGCGGCGGACGCTGCTGGCGGAACACCTGGAAGAACGCGGACAACAAATCAGGCTCCGCCGGGAATCGGAACTGCAAGTGCGCACGCTCATCGAGACCAGCCCGCTGGCGATCCTGACGCTCAACCACGCCGGGCGGGTGGCGCTGGCCAACGAGTCGGCCCGCCAGGTGCTTGGCTTCGATGCCGGCCCTCTGCAAGGTGAAGACGTGACGCCGTATCTGCCCATCTTGAGCCGCATGCTGCATAGCCCGCATTCCGGCGGCAATATCCGGACGAGCGTGGAGTGCCGCGGGCAGCGGCGCAATGGCGACGTTTTCCTGGCGCACGTCTGGCTCTCCACGTACCGCACGTCGGAGGGGCCGGCATTGGCCGCGGTGGTGTGGGACGCCTCCGAGAATCTGCGCGACCGCGAGGGAGCCGGCCTGGATTCCATGATGGCCACGTCACGCGTGTTGATCGGCGCCATGTCGCATGAAATCCGCAACCTCGCGTCGGCCGCCGGCACGGCCTACGCTTTGCTGGCCGAACAAGCGCCGGTCGGGCAGCAAGAACAATACCTGGCGCTCGGCAGCCTCATTCAGGGCCTGGAGAAGATCGCCTCCACGGGCTTGCGGATGGCATCCAACCGCGAGGCCGTGCTGGCCGATCTGGGGACCGTTCTGGACGAAACGCGCATCGTAATTGAACCGGCGATTCTGGAAGCCGGCATCACGGCGACCTGGGAAGTGAGCGCGGGATTGCCCCTGGTGCAGGCCGATCACCACGCCCTCTTGCAGGCCTTCATCAACCTGGCGCGCAACAGTCTGCGGGCGCTGGAAGACCGCCCGCGCAAGGAGATGCATATTACGGCGTCGCTCGAACGCGACCTGGTAGTGGTGCGCTTCCGCGACACCGGCCCCGGAGTGGCGCACCCCGAAGAATTGTTCCAGCCGTTTCAGCCGGGAGCGCACTCGGCCGGCCTGGGGTTGTATATCACGCGGGCCATCCTGCGGTCGCACGGCGGGGGCTTACGCTACGAGCCGTTGGAAACGGGCAGTTGTTTCGCGGTCGAGCTCTGGCCCGCGGACAATGTGGCGCCAGGATGATCGAGACCAAACCAAAAGTCACGCGCCTATTGTTAATCGACGACCACGCGCTCTTTCGCGAGAGCGTGGCGCGGGTCCTGGCGATGGATCCGCAACTCGCCGTCGAGCACTGCGCCAGCATCGCATCCGCTTTACAACTCCTCAACCAGCACCCCTTCGATCTGGTTCTGTTGGATCACGATCTGGGCGGCGAAAAAGCCTCGCAGTTTCTTCCGGCCGCGCGGCAAGCCGGCTTTGAGGGCCGCGTGCTGGTAGTCACCGCCTGGGTCAGCGAGACCGAAGCGCGCCGCCTGTTGCAGCAGGGAGTGGCCGGCATTTTTCTCAAGCAAGCGCCGCTGGAAGAACTGAACGCCAGCATCCGCACGGTGATGGCCGGTGGGAGTTGGGTCGACCGTTCTCTGGCGGGCCTGGCAGAAAACCCGGGAGTCCCGGAATCCAGCCCGGCGCTGTTCAACGATCGGCAGCGAAAGGTGCTCCGCTTCGTAGTCGAAGGCCTTTCCAACAAAGAAATCGCCTGGCGATTGCAGATTTCGGAAAGCTACGTGAAGGCCATCCTGCAGAGCTTGTTTCAGAAGACCGGAGTGCGCACCAGGGGCCAACTGGTGCGCGTGGCGTTCGAACAGTACGAAGATCAGCTTTGATTCCCGCTGCGCTCGCATTCT
>Ga0182030_10025389_pt1 | contig 10802 bp, 16 predicted proteins | sample 812S3MmetaG_FD_121299 | JGI IMG/M metagenome (GOLD analysis project Ga0182030, IMG submission 121299) | Permafrost microbial communities from Stordalen Mire, Sweden - 812S3M metaG (Illumina Assembly) | ecosystem: Environmental > Terrestrial > Soil > Wetlands > Permafrost | place: Sweden... | reverse complement strand
CATGGTGCAGGTAGATGTTGGCCAAGAGCGGGCTGATCGGCTGCCCCTGTCCAAAGTGTTGTCTCATCGCCTCAGGATCGGATAGCTGGCCAAACTGAATCTCGATCACATCGTACCCCTGGTTGCGTAATTCTTCGCGAATCTCCCGATCCCGCTTTTGAGTTTCCGGCCGACCGTGAAGGTGACCAGCCATACCGTCAAGGTAGACACAGAGTCCAGCGTAGATATCCAGATTCCGCGAATCAAAGAAGAAGTCCGGCACAGTGGGCCCAAGAGGCCGACCCAGATCGATCGGGTATTGCGGTTTGTAGCCTAGGAATTGGGCTCGCTCCAGCATTGCGCGTAGCGTCAATTCCGGGTCATTCACCGGGACCTCTTGAGATGCGGGTCAAGGGAGCCGAGAAGGAATATCGTGGGTAAACATCAACGTGCCATGCCACGAATCGAAACGATCCAAAGCAGTCAGCCGGTTCAAGCGCCGGTGGTAATACGAGTTGCGGAAGTGCAGCAGACAGTCAACGCACGCAGATTGGCACTGTGAGGGACATTCTTCCACAATACGTTGTGCCGCCACCACAACTTCTGGCCATCTCGCAATCATTTGGTCCAATATGCCCGAGCCTCCAGGCATCGGATCATATAGAAGCAAGTTGACCTGCCGTACTCCGGCTTGGGGCACGGCAAGGAGTTGGAGGTCCTCGATCTCCATGTCGAGCACCTCCGAAGCCCCCATTCGGAGGGCTTCCATGACGCTGTAAGCTTCCTGGCGGTCTACCGCATTCTCAAGCGAGACGGCGTCGGCAGTGATGTCTGCATAGAATCCAACCGGCTCAACCACCCGCCCGCACCGTTGTCGGTGGTCGGTTTCAAAGGCTTGCAGGTCGGCTTGTGACGCGAGCGGCGACCGGCTCTGGCCACAGACCAGACAAATGGGATACCCCAGCCGCCCGCCCGTTCGGGCCTGTGAATGAGCACCCACATTTACAAGGCGCAGTCGCACACCTGTCCGGTGGCTCACTACGCGATCCCCCCAGAGGTACTGTTTTCCTCCACCGTGCTGATGCTGTTCGTAGCCGTACACCGCCACGGAAAGCTGGAAGCGGTAGTCTTCGTCATCGGAGATCATCGAGTTGTGCGGCAGGCTGACATCGCAGATGGGTACTGCGGGAATCGTCTGTGCGCCCACCAGAGTCGCTCACTCGCTAAAGTAGTATGCTGCTTGCTGTATTGCGTTTAAGATTATCCGACGCCACGTTTAAACAGCGGCTCCTCAGCCAATGAGGTGAAGGCCGGCATTCGGCGTCGGAGCGGGTGAGTGCCGGAACGGGCAGGCCGCGAAACCGGATGGAAGCCTTCAACTCAAATATCCCAGAAATGCCCCGTATTCCTCCGCGCCATAACGAAGCCTCTGCAATGGTAACCACATAAGTGGTTATCATTGCGCGGACTGCTTTCTCCAATTGGCCATATTTTACCGTTTTCTAAAGCAATCCAGCAGCATTGAATTCGCGCAAAACTTCTATACGTAAAAGAAACACTTAGATCTTAATCAGGTAACACGAAAGTAACGCACGCATAACACTTAATGGTTACTTAAGGGAAAAATTTGATGCTAAACTTTTACAAAAGTCTTCCGAGAAAGGGAAGTGAAGACCTGAAAAGTCTTAAGCGCGAGCGCTCGCAGAGGTGACGTGATGTACGGAATTCTGGTTCACCGCCCGTCGGATCCCGAATTTACAAAATACACGCGAGATGAAGATTTGGTTGCTGACGCGAGGCTCTCTTTGTATGAGGTCCGTAGCAGCTCCGGACGGAGGCACCGACACGAGGGGATCGCCATTGCGAGGGCAGCGATTCTGGTCGCGTTGATGGGAGGAGCGCTGTGGTACCTTTTGTGGAATGCTGCTGCGCATCTCTGGGATGTGTGTTAGGGAATCTCTGCACAAGTCTGCTACCCACCCCTTGTTTGGATAAAGTGACGAGTGGAGGGTGATTGCGATGCTTAGGCTGACCTTGGTGTCCTAGCTAAGCTTTGATAGTTTTGGCCGGGCGAGCAAGCGGGAGTGTTCTTTGGGAGCAAATGGAGCAGGTGGCGCCCGACAGACGCCGGTTGGCCGCCGCGCAATCGCTACCACTACTTCCAGATCACGACCCAGTTCCACCATGGCCGGCGATGGCAGATCCATGGCATGCTCGCGTTGCGTCTTCAGGAACAGTTGCGGCTCATCCAGAAGCCGCTCACGAACCGCTGCTGTCGCAGTTCGCCAGGCGGCATATAGGCGCGGCAGCCAGGCGAAACCAATCTGGACGACGGAGGGGAGTTGAGGGAGGGGTGTCTGAGAAATCGCTTCGGAATGGGGCAAATCATGGACTTTTGGTTCTGGCAAAGGCTCTGCCGGGCGCGTCCGGTTTTTTGGCTCTGGAACGAATGCAGAAAAAGATCGCAGCAGCCGCAACTGGTGATATACTGTCGCCGCCGGGAAAGCAAAATGGAAATTCCGGTCTAATGCGTAATTCACGGTGAATCTGCCAAATCAAAACGCGGGGCCTGCGTCATATCCAAAGGCAAACCAAATCACTCGAAGGGGGGAAAGCAAATGCTACGTGACACCATGGAGAGTCAGGCCACCACTGGACGCCAATCGATGCCCGCTCTTCCGACAGAACCGCTTGAGATTCTGCGCTACGCCCTTAGCGAAGTGGACCAAACCGTGTGCCGCGAACGGGAAGCCCCTTCAATCGTTTCCGTAAGCCACATCTTGATTGAGGAAATCGCCTTTCTCGAAGCAAAGGCGGCCAGGGTTAACCGCACAGAACCATAAAGACGTATAGACAAAGGGAAATTTACACTTTTCAATTCGTTCCGGGTGGGTGGTGGACAACTCGCAATGTATGGTCCGCCGCTGTTTTGCAAGCGAAATGTGAAGGTGGCAGGTTGGTCTGCGCAAATGTATTCGGCCTTTGTTGGAGAGGTTCCTCCTGGGGATGATCCTGGGTTGACGAGCCCAACGCACGTTTCGAGAACCCACAGAACACAATGCCTGCATGTACCCCTTCGGGACCCTCTGGACCTTCTTGCGTCCGAAAGTAGCCGCTCCCTCGCATCGACGCATCGACTTCACTATTAGCACCTCCTCTTAGAGGATCACCCCAATCCTGTGACCATCGGTCTCATCCCTCCTCATATCGAAGTATCTTGAACAATTTTCACTCGTCCCCAGTCCCCAAAAACGCCGCAGCGCTGTATATACCTAAGTGAAGGCAGTCGCGCCGCAACGAACGAAGTTCAATTCAAGGCGGCCGACAAGAAAGGGACTCATGAGACTTAAAGCAAGCTGGAAGCAGGGCCTCGACCCTGATGTCGAAGCGCCCACTTCAATCATGTGGGAGGACGGTCGCCGGGGTACCGTCGCCGACCTGTGTGCGCACAACCTCGATACTTACTGCTTGACTCACCCGGATGACGCGTCCACGCAGATGGATGTCTATCCGGAAATCGTGGCAGAGGTCTCCTACTGTGAGTTCGGCGGTTGTTCGGGAATCAAGGGGTACGGGGTGGAAACTGCCGCACTGAGGCTCACAGACCCGAGCGCGACGGATCAGCAAATTTACTCTGCGCTTTCGTCGCTGTCGATGAAGTATCGCGTAGTCATCCAGCGGAAGCCGATCCCAGTGTCGTGATCCACGTTTGTGCCCAGTTGCGCAGCCGTGTCTATGTCGAAACAGATTAGCGACACGACTGCGCCCGACTCGTCACTCCAAATCGGAATCTCCGCGGCGGCCGGGCAACCAGCAGTTCTGACGGACTCCGCCATCGAACCATCATAGGAGGGTCCCAGTGCCAGGAAGCAGACTCAGAATCTACCGGGCGGGAAGCGCAAAGATCACGCGACGGGCAGGTGCTGGCAGAGCAGCCCGGAGCCAAACACGGATCGTCATTGATGCCAGCACATCTGATCCTGCGGCGGTGTCACTTGCCATCCGGGAATGGATTGTGCCCGTTCTTGTGCGCGAGTTCCTGGCGGAACGAGCTGCCAAGGCCGCACTTCTCACGACGATGAATATGCAGAAACTTGATACCGAACCCCTTGGTAAGGAGCAGCGGGCTAACCCTGCAACAAGCCAATGATGGATTTTATGAACTGTTCTTCCCTCGTCCTGGACGCCTCAGCGGGTGTTCCGGCAGCGGCGTACGTGCGATTCAGCAGCACCCTTCAGTCTGAGACGTCCTGCATCGACCAGACAAAACGATGCCGTGATGCGGCGGCCCGCCATGGCTGTGAAATTCCTGACCACTTGGTCTTCCGCGACGACGCGATCTCCGGCCGGTTCATGAAAAACCGCCCGGCTATGCAACGGCTCATGGCAATGGCAGAGCTGAAGCCCGCCCCCTTTGTCGTGATCTATGCGGACTCGACCTCGCGACTCGGAAGAAACGCCGCCGAGGTTCTTCACCTCGCCAAGAAACTAAAGTTCAATGGAATCTTCATCCACATCGCATCCACTGGGCTTGATTCGAGGAATCCGGCGTTTGAGATGGTCCTGACGATGATGGCGATGATGGATGAGATGTTCGTAAGCGAATTGGGCGCCAAGATCAGAGGGGCAATGCACGGCCAGGTAGAGCGGGGGTACCATCCCGCGGGCAAGTGCTACGGCTATAAAAATGTTCGAGAAGACGACTATGACCGGCGGGAGAAGGGCGGACATGCGGCCGTGAAGGGTGTGCGCCAGGTCATCGTTCCTGAAGAGGCGGCCATCGTGAAGTTGATCTTCCGGATGTACGCGGAAGGAAACAGCTATGACCGGATTGCCAAGTTTCTGAACGGTACCGGCATACTGTCTCCTGGGTATTTTCGCAAGGGAGGAGTACGGTTCTGGTACCACAGCGTTATTGCGGCCATGCTCGTCAACGAGCGGTATCGCGGCACCGTGATCTTCGGAAAGAGGCAGACGCTCAAGAATCCTGAAACTGGCGCGACGGAATTCCGTGACCTTCCAGCTTCTACATGGACTATCCAGTATCACGAGGAGCTACGGATCATCCCTGACGCGCTTTGGGAGGCGGTAAGGCAGCAGAACAGCCGGATTCTGGAGAAGCACGGCCCGAGGAAGCTGGGCGGCATGAACCGCACTGACAACAGCCGGAAATACGTGTTCAGCGGGCCACTTCGTTGCGGAGGCCGCACCGATAAGGGCGATATCTGCGGCGCCAATATCGTGGTCTGTAGAAGCCAAACGCCAAACGTCTTTTATGGATGCCTTATCAATCACAGGAACGGCGATTGCAATAACAAGCTTCTCATTAAGCAGTCGAGCCTGGAGGAGCAGCTTCTTGGAGCGATCGTTGCGAGGCTGCGGGCGCCGGAGTCGCTGGCCCAGCTTCATGAAGAGTTTACCCACCAGTTGGAGCAGGCGGAGAAAGACGAGTCCGCCACTGCCAGGCAGGCCTTCGGCAATCACGACGCCCTCCGGAAAGAGAGCTTATCTCTTAGTGGCACCGTGGAAAGGCTCACGGAAGCGATCGCCGAGCATGGCCTGTCCCACGCCCTCTCGGCGAAGCTGCGGCAATCCGAAACGCGCATGGAGGAGATCACGCGTCTTCTCGCGGTTAAGGAGAAGCCGGCATCACCAAAGATCGGTACTGTAGAAACAGAGGAGTTCCTCAAGCGGAAGGTGGACGAGTTGGTCGGGGTACTCCTCGGCGACCCCATCCGGACGAAGCAGGAACTGTTGAAACGGATCGACAAGCTTGTGCTGACACCAGAGGTGCGGGATGGCAAAGATGTCTACGTGGTCAAGGGCGATGTAAGGCTTTTCACAGCAGACGACGATGTAATGCTCACCAATTCAGGGACCACAATTGGTGAGCATTACACGAAGCTACGCATCTCACTGGACGGCTTGGTGCTCTTGCCTAAGAAGGCCAGCACGCGGCCGCGGCGTATCGATGGGAACGGTGCAGCAACGGCAGAGGCACCATCGCCCGACCAGACAACCGCTCTTGTGGAGGTCTCCTCCATGGCACGCAACGGTCTCAGTGCGCCGGTTGTGATCAACAAAGGGGAAACTGAAGAGACCGACACCTGGGCTCTCTCGAAAGCCGCGTGAAGGCGGTATGGACTCGATGGCTCTACCACTACTCTTCGATCTGCGGCAAGTACTGAGTCCAGTCCGACGCGATGCCCCTCTGGGCATCGCTCAACTACATCCGGCTGGCTCTGACCTCGCCAGCGAGATAGTTCTCCACACGATCTTTGACTTTGAAATATCGGTTTTCAAGTGTTACTCCATCTGGACCGCATTCCGGCCATATGTTGCCGAGGCCATCCGAGCCTACCGGGAGGAGATCACGCTCCGCAAACAGTACGGCCATCGCCTCGTTGTAGCGCACCCATCGTACTCGCCTACAGGGGGATCGGCGTCACACGTTAGGGGTACTGACCTTTGCACCCATCCGGCGCATGACCTCGACCATCTTCTCCTCCAGTTTCTTCTCGCGGGACTTCACCCACCTCGCATAATACCTCTCGGTGGTTCTGACCGATTTGTGGGTCAATAGGCGGGAGACGTCTTCCAGAGGCATGCCAGCCAGCAGCATATCCACCGCGAAGGTGTCACGCAGCATCTGGGAGTGGAACTCAAGCATCTCACCGTGATCATCGACAAAGTGTAGGTGAGGACGAAGCAGCTTAACCCGTTTCGTCCACCGCGACGTGAGCGACAGGTGGCTGGATTCTTTCGACCAGAAGAAGTAATCAGGATGGGCGCCGGGTTGCGGGGGGAGGGAACGCAAGGCTTCCGCCACGTCGTCAGGCAGGATGCGATCAAAATCAGCCTTAGTCTTCTGGGTCGTTAGCACCAACCGATTTCCGACCAGATCAGTGCGTGCCAGTTTCAGTACATCCCCGACCCGGAGGCCAGTCCATTCCTGCACCCGGAAGATCACCCGTAGGGCAGCGCCAAAACGATCACTGTCCCGCCTCCGATCCTCATCGTACTTGGCTGTCGCTGTCAGCAACTCCTCAAACTGTTGCGGAGTGAGTGGCCAGGTCTGCTCGCCCTTGGGCCTAATCGACTGGAGAGAACGGGATGGATCACGATTGATCAGATTGAGATTGGTGGCCCACGTGAAGAACGCCTTCAACCTCGTCAGGAACTGATTTTGCGATGAGGCGTTCAGCCGGTCATCGATTCGTTCCGCGGCAGGCGACCACTCACCCCGCCACTCGTCGAGCATGTCGGCGGTTACATCCTTGAGGTACTTCACCTTTTTCAGTGTGGCCCACCGGGTGATCTTGGCGACCGATACCCGGTACGCCTTAGCCGTCGAGGGGGGCTGATCCTTGAACCCTTTGGTCCACCGATCAAGGGCCGCCACCACCGTGATCGCTACTGCAGCCTTCGCGGATTCGGCGGCCTCGATCTCCCTCAGCCGCAGCTTAACCGGGTCACGGGAGTCGCGTTCTGCCTGAGCAACCCGCTCCGCTTGCTCCCAGGACCTTGTTTTGGCCGATCTGTAGGTGACCTTGCCATTGGCGTAAATGTACAAGGACTTCCGGCAGTTACAGCGCTTCCACTGCGGATCGGTTTTCTTACATTCGCCCGAATGCCGGGCGAAGACTGTCACTGTGGTCGTCGTCGGATTGCTGAGGTCTTCCATGGTCCTAGTATAGGAGTTCTGCAATTGTTCAGCAAAGTATTTTGTACAGCGCTAAATAGTTGATTCTAAATCTATTCCGGATGGTCGGGCGACATGAGGCAAATATCCGGCAGGTTGCGATAGCGCTCCGCGTAATCCATTCCGTATCCGATCACAAAAAGATTGGGAATGGAAAAGCCAACATAGTCCGCGTCGATCTTCTCAATGCGCCTTGATGGCTTATCGAGCAATGTGGCAATGCGTAGAGTCTTGGGACGGTGCTGAAGGAATATCTTACGCAGGTAGGCAAGGGTGAGCCCAGTGTCGAGGATGTCTTCGACGATGAGCACGTTCTTGCCCTCGATAGGCTCATCCAGATCCTTGATGAGCTTGACGGCGCCGGAGCTGCGCTGGCCTCTGCCGTAGCTGGAAACAGCGACAAAATCGAACGTGGTATCCACCTGGACGGCGCGGGCCAGGTCAGAGAGAAAGATGGCGGCGCCTTTTAGCACGCCCACCATTACCAGCTTTTCGGCGTTCATGTCGCGCGTAATCGCCGCACCCATTTCCGCGACACGATCGGCTATCTGTTGATGCGTATAGAGAATTTCGAGGCTCTGGTAGGTGACGGTAGCCATGGTGACAGTATCACCCCAAACCGGCGCCGGAATGCAACGGCAACTGTGCAAAACACGACAAGTTGCCGCGGACGTGGGGCGGTGAGCCGGCTTCTCGTGCTCTCCGCACGTCCAGCGCTTCGGTCCGTCTATACTTGAGGAACGATGATTCCGTACCTGCATCTCTGGCATCTCAACGTGCCTACATTCGGGCTGATGTTGTGGCTGGCCGCGGTGGCCGCCGCATTCGTCATGGACCGGGGCTTCAAGCGCGCGTCCATTGATGCCGATGCGGTGGGCATGGTTGCGGTGGCTGTGGTCGCGGGCATTGTGGGCGCCAAGCTATGGCATGTCATCGACACGCCCGCGGAGTTTCGCGACGAAGGCTGGCGGGTGCTGTGGGATACGGCAGGATTCGCCTGGTTCGGGGGACTCATCTTCGGTATCGGCGCGCTGGTTTTCCAGGGGTGGTGGGCAAAGATCGGCGGGCTGCGCACGCTTGACCTGGCTGCTCCGGCGGCGGCCATCGGCTATGGCATCGGGCGCATTGGCTGCTTTCTTTCCGGCGACGGATGCTACGGGATTCCCACCAATCTGCCCTGGGGCATGAGCTTTCCCAACGGCATCGAACCCACCTTCGTCCGCGTGCACCCCACGCCTCTTTATGAACTGGGCGCCGGGCTGCTGATCGGCGGCTGGCTGTGGCTGCGCGGCAACAAGCCCAGGGCCACAGGATGGATTCTGGGCGAGTATCTGGTACTGAGCGGATTAGCTCGTTTTCTGGTTGAATTTATCCGTCGCAACCCCAAGGTTTTATGGGGATTATCCAACGCGCAACTGGCCAGTGCGGGGACGGTTGTGGCCGGTGTGGTGCTGATCTGCTGGGCTGCCGCGCGCAAGGCATCCAACCCACAAGGGGCAGCGGCGGCGATGGAGAAGACAGCGTAGGGCAGCGCTTCATCCTAGCCCCAAGAAACTCACACAAACGAAATAGCAGAGCTGAGCAGACCACCGGAACTGGTGGGCTGGACTGCCGCGTGGCTACAGCCGTTTGAGGAACGCGAGCGCCTGTTTCAGTTCGGGAAAGAGCTGTTCCTCCGCCTTGAACTCGCGCGAATGCACACAGCGGCGCAGGCCCCTCATCTTCACCGGGTGCCTGAGGTGGAGCATCTCGTGGTAGAGCAGGTATTCGACGGCGTAGCGGGGGCTGGATGGGCGGTCGAAGACGCGGCTCACGACGATCGTGTTGTGGGCGGCGTCGTAATGGCCGAGCGAGCGCTTGGCCATGCCTTCGCTCCATGTCAGTTCGGGTCGGCCCAGGAGACCGCCAAAAAAGCGCAGGTTCAGGGCATCGAAGACTTCTTCGAGGTTGTAGAAGCGACCTTCCGGGCCGCTGTAGCGCTTGGTGCCCCGGGCGTGGCGGATCATCTCGGTTTGCCGGGTGACGGCCTGGCTGGACGCGAAGCGCTTGAAGCGCAGATTCTGCGCGGCTTCCACGGGCCTCCTGTAGAGCTTGGCGAGCAGAATGTGGGCAATGGCGCGGTGCACAGTCTCCGGCGCGCCTTCAAGCAGATCGGAAAGGCTGACTAGTATCCTGCCTTCGCGCAGGCGGATGGTCGTGTTCAGCGAAGTGAACCTGCGGAAGCGGACCAGGAAGGGCGGAATCGGCGCCCGGGGGCGCAAGGCTCGGTACTCTTCCTGAAAGATGGGAATAAAGTCGACAGCCACCAAAAGGGAGAGTAGCACAACAGCCTGCAATTCTCTGTAGCCGTCTCCGGTGAGCGAACCTGGGTTGGCGTCGATTCAGGCCTGACTCGTGGTCCATGGCAGCGGTGAAGCTACTTCGGTTCGGCCCGCTGCTGGCCAGCCTCGTCTTTATGTTGGTTGAAATAGTCGGTCTGTTCCTGGAGCAGGCGGGTGGCTTGGTCGGCCAGGTCATCCCCGCTTTCGATGGCCTCTTTGCGGGACAGGTCAAAGTCTGTTTCGCCGGCCAGCGCGCGCAGGGCACTCAACCAGCGCGGAGCGGCCTCAGCCAGGGGCTTCAGTGCCTTGCGAAGATCGGCTTTCCGGTCTGCGTATTGATCCAGGTTGGCGCCCATCTCGTCCATCAGCGCGGTCAGATCCTGCAGTTCGTCGTCGAGGCGGTGTGCGCGCGCGGCAGAACGGGCCCGGTTGGTGAGCTTCTTGATGGTTTCCACATGCTCGTCCACGAACTTGGTGTAGAGCTTGATCCGCTCCGCCGGGTCGACGCCCGCTTCGCGAATCTGCTCAACCTGGGCCTCGGTCAACGGCTCGCGCTTCTCTTTTTGTGCCCGCAGGGTAGCGGCAAAAAGGAAACAGGCAAGAATCACCACCAGGCAGCGCAACGTACGCATGGTCCCTCTCTGAATCGTATTCATTGAAGCACAGATTGGAGGGCGGGGAAAACTGCGCGCAGAAAGCTCCCCCTGGGCAGGGAGCGAAGCAGTCAGTGGGAATGGACGGAGATGGCCTTACTTGCGGAAGACCTGCATCATGGTTTCGCTTTCGGCCTTGTTCACCTG
>Ga0182030_10025386_pt1 | contig 10803 bp, 8 predicted proteins | sample 812S3MmetaG_FD_121299 | JGI IMG/M metagenome (GOLD analysis project Ga0182030, IMG submission 121299) | Permafrost microbial communities from Stordalen Mire, Sweden - 812S3M metaG (Illumina Assembly) | ecosystem: Environmental > Terrestrial > Soil > Wetlands > Permafrost | place: Sweden... | reverse complement strand
GACCGAGGATCACCAGGAAGGCGTTGCGGCGTTCCTGGAACGGCGCAAGGCACGCTTCAAGGGTAGCTAGGTGAAGCGCAGGAAGCATCTCGGCGCGCCGTGCGTAGCGGGCGGGCGAGCACCGAAGGGCGGTGCTCCGGACCAACCCTGGCTGGCTCCTTTGGTCGACCGCCAAATCGCAGATTCGCATAAGGTATATTATGGAATATTTATATCCATAATTAGATCAAATATTTAGCTTGGATTGCTGACAGACAAGTTTGGGTTGGTCATTGCCTTGGGCGGCAGCAGGCGCACGCGAGGTCGAGATCGCTGATGACCCGGAAGCATCTGGTCCGTATAGGATGGCAGCTCAAAACAACAACAAGCCTCAAGGGAAACGCCAGATGAGATTTTCACGACGCACGCTTCTCAAGGCATCCGCGGCTTCTGCCGCCATGGGCGGGCTTGGCGCGCCGATGGTCGCGCGCGCCCAGACGGCCGAATTTATCTACAAATATGCCAACAACGCGCCGGACTCGCATCCGATGAATTTGCGCGCCAAGGAGATGTCGGCCGCGATCAAGGCCGAGACCAATGGCCGCTTCGACCTGCAGGTTTTTCCGAATAACCAGCTCGGTTCCGACACCGACATGCTGAGCCAGATTCGCTCCGGCGGCATCGAGTTCTTCACATTGTCCGGCCTGATCCTGGCAACGCTGGTTCCGGCGGCCTCGATCAACGGCATCGGCTTCGCGTTCCCGGACTACGACACGGTATGGAAGGCGATGGACGGCGATCTCGGCGCGCATGTGCGCGGTGAAATCGCCAAGGCCAATCTCGTGGCCATGGACAAGATCTGGGACAACGGCTTCCGCCAGACCACGTCCTCGACCAGGGCGATCAACAACCCCGGCGACTACAAGGGCTTCAAGATCCGCGTGCCGGTCTCCCCGCTCTGGACCTCGATGTTCCGGGCGTTCGACGCCTCTCCGGCCTCAATCAATTTCAGCGAGGTCTATTCGGCGCTGCAGACCAAAATTGTCGAAGGCCAGGAAAATCCGCTGGCCCTGATCTCGACGGCGAAGCTCTACGAGGTGCAGAAATATTGCTCGCTGACCAATCACATGTGGGACGGTTTCTGGTTCCTCGCCAATCGTCGCGCCTGGGAGAAGGTGCCCGAAGACCTTCGCGTCATTGTCGCTGGAAACGTCAACGCAGCGGCGCTCAGGGAACGCGAGGATACGGCCAGGCTGAACGCCAACCTCCGTGGAGAGCTGGAGTCCAAGGGGCTGGTGTTCAATCAGCCGGACGTGACACCATTTCGGGAGAAATTGCGTTCGGCCGGGTTCTATGCGGAATGGAGGGGCAAATACGGCGACCAAGCCTGGGCATTGCTCGAAAAGTCCGCCGGCAAGCTGTCGTAGCGCGTTACTGGATCATAAGTGCAGGGGGTCGTCGTGGCTCATGCCGAACTGACCGAGCGCGTGGCCAGCGAGGTGGCTCAGTCCCCTCGCCGCCGTCCGGCATTGGCGACCGTCGAACATGTCCTGGGAATGCTGGTTGAGATCCCGGCGGCGCTTCTGGTCGTGGCCGAGATCGTCATCCTGTTTGCCGGCGTCGTGGCGCGTTACGGGCTGCATAGCCCGCTGATCTGGTCGGACGAACTGGCCTCCGTCCTGTTCCTGTGGCTGGCGATGCTGGGGGCGGCGGTGGCGTTCCGCCGCGCCGAGCATATGCGGATGACCGCCATCGTGGCCGGCGCAAGACCTTCCATGCGCGCCTATCTCGATCTGGTTGCAACCTTTGCCGCGCTGGCGTTCCTCTTGATGATCGCGTGGCCGGCTTACGATTACGCTTACGAGGAAAGCTTCATCACCACGCCGGCGCTGCAGATCCTCAACAGCTGGCGCGCGGCCGCTTTGCCGGTCGGTATCTGCCTGATGGCGCTGTTTGCGTTGCTTCGGTTGGCGCGCGCAAGCGATTTTCGCACCGTGCTCGGCGCCATCCTGTCGGTCGCGGTGGTGATCGCGATCTTCTGGCTTTTGAAAGGCTGGTTGAAGCCGCTCGGCAATATCAACCTGATCATCTTCTTTGTCGGCGTGGCCGGCTTTTGTGTGTTTGCCGGCGTACCGATCGCCTTCGGGTTCGGACTGGCCACCTATGGCTATCTTGCGCTGACGACGAATACGCCGTTGACGGTGCTGGTGGGCCGCATGGACGAGGGCATGAGCCACCTGATCCTGCTGTCGGTACCGTTGTTCGTCTTCCTCGGCCTGCTGATCGAGATGACCGGGATGGCGCGGGCCATGGTCGCGTTCCTCGCGAGCCTGCTCGGCCACGTCCGTGGCGGACTGCATTACGTGCTGGTCGGCGCGATGTATCTGGTGTCGGGCATATCGGGCTCCAAGGCCGCCGATATGGCCGCCGTGGCGCCGGTGCTGTTTCCGGAAATGAAGCTGCGCGGCGCCAGGCCGGGCGATCTCGTCGCCCTGCTCGCGGCCACCGGCGCGCAGACCGAAACCATTCCGCCGAGCCTGGTGCTGATCACCATCGGCTCGGTAACGGGGGTATCGATCGCCGCCTTGTTCACGGGCGGACTGCTGCCGGGTGTGGTGCTGGCGATGACGCTGTCCACGGTGGTGTGGTGGCGCTACCGCGACGAGGATCTGCGCCATGTCACCCGGGCAAGCGGTCGCGAGATCGCCCGCGCGCTCGTCATCGCCCTGCCCGCATTGGCGCTGCCGTTCGTGATTCGCTATGCTGTGGTCGAGGGCATCGCGACCGCGACCGAGGTCTCCACCATCGGCATCGCCTATGCGCTCATCGTCGGCTTCCTGATCTACGGCCTTTTGATCTACCGCAATTTTAACTGGCGGCGGATCATGCCAATGTTGATCGAGACGGCGTGCCTGTCGGGCGCGATCCTGTTGATCATCGGCTGCGCGACCGGCATGGCCTGGGGGCTGACGCAATCAGGCTTCTCCCGCGCGTTGGCCGCCGCCATGACCGGCCTGCCCGGCGGCGCGGCATCCTTTATCGCGGTATCGATCGTGGCTTTTGTCGTTCTGGGCAGCGTGCTCGAGGGTATTCCAGCCATCGTGCTGTTCGGGCCGCTGTTGTTTCCGATCGCACGTGCGGTCGGCGTCCATGAGGTCCATTATGCCATGATCATCATCCTGGCGATGGGCGTGGGATTGTTCGCGCCGCCGTTCGGAGTGGGCTACTATGCCGCCTGCGCCATCGGGCGCGTTGACCCGGCAGAGGGCATCCGGCCGATCTGGGGCTATCTGCTGGCGCTCCTCATCGGGTTGATCGTCGTGGCGATCTTCCCGTGGATTTCGATCGGGTTCCTGTAAGTAACTGAGATGAGACAAAGCTGATGAGCGCAGCCCAAAACCAGTACAGCGTTGGCCTCGACAAGACGGCGGCGAACTATGTGCCGCTGACACCCCTGAGCTTCCTGGCGCGCACCGCCGCCATCTATCCGAACCATGTCAGCGCCGTTTATGAAGGCCGCGTCTTCACCTGGGCGCAGACCCACGCGCGATGCCGGCGTTTTGCGTCGTTTCTGGCAGGCCGGAACATCGGCCGCGGCGACACCGTCGCGGCGATGCTGCCGAACATCCCGGCCATGAACGAGGTACATTTTGCGGTCCCGATGGCGGGCGCCGTGCTCAACGCGCTCAACATCCGGCTGGATGCCGCCTCGATTGCCTTTCAGCTCGATCATGGCGGCGCGAAAATCATCCTGGTCGACCCGGAGTTTAGCGGCGTCATCGCCGAGGCGCTCGCGCTGATGACCGGACCGAAGCCGTTCGTCATCGATGTCGACGATCCGGCCTTCACAGGCGGCAAGCGGATCGGCGAGATCGAATATGAGGACGCGGTGTCACAAGGCGATCCGGATTTTGTCGCGCGGCTGCCGCCGGACGAATGGGATGCCATCGCGCTCAGTTACACCTCGGGAACCACCGGCAATCCCAAGGGCGTGGTGACCCACCACCGCGGCGCCTACCTGAACGCCGTCAGCAATATCCTTGCCGGGAATCTCGGCCAGCATCCAGTCTATCTCTGGACCCTGCCGATGTTCCACTGCAACGGCTGGTGCTTTCCATGGACCATTGCGGCGGCGGCGGGCGTCAACGTTTGCCTCCGCAAGGTCGATCCCGGCAAGATTTTCGAGCTGATCCCAAAGCATGGCGTGACCCACATGTGCGGCGCGCCGATCGTCTTTAACACTCTCATCAATGCTCCCGATGCGCCCAGGGGCGCCGCCGCACGATCCGTCGTTGGATTGATTGCCGGCGCAGCACCTCCGGTCGCCGTGCTTGAAGGTGCCGAAAGCATCGGGATCAAGCTGACGCATGTCTACGGTCTGACCGAAGTCTACGGCCCGGCCTCGGTCTGCGCGGAACAGCCGGGCTGGGACGATTTGCCCGCCGATCAGCGCGCGCAGCTCAAGCGCCGGCAGGGCGTGCCCTACCCGCTGCAGGAAGGCGTCACGGTGTTGGACCCCGAAACCATGCAACCGGTGCCCCGCGACGGCGAAACCATCGGCGAGGTGATGTTCCGCGGCAATATCGTGATGAAGGGCTATCTCAAAAACGAAAAAGCCACCCGGGAGGCCTTTGCCGGCGGCTGGTTTCACACCGGCGATCTCGGCGTGGTCGATGAACACGGCTATGTCATCATCAAGGATCGCTCCAAGGACATCATCATCTCCGGCGGCGAAAACATCTCCTCGGTCGAGGTCGAAGATGTGCTCTACAAGCACCCTGCGGTGCTGTTCGCCGCCGTGGTTGCGAAACCCGATTCGAAGTGGGGCGAGGTGCCCTGCGCGTTCATCGAATTGAAAGTCGACGCCCGCGCCACCGAAGCCGAGATCATCGCGTTTTGCCGCGCTCACATGTCCGGGTTCAAGACACCGAAGGCCGTGGTGTTCGGCCCGATTCCAAAGACCTCGACCGGCAAGATCCAGAAATTCATGCTGCGCGATCAGGTTCATTCGGCGAGGGCGATATCGGCTTGAGCATCGGGCGCTTCAGCCCGCCTGCTCCAGCGTCAGCCGCATGCCGTCATAGGCCGGGATGACATTTGCCGGCAGGCTCTGACGCAGCACCTCGTAATCCAGGTCGGAATGCATATTGGTGATGACGGCGCGGCGCGGCTTGAAGCGATCGATCCATGACAGCGCGTCGCTGACGCTGAAGTGGCTGGGATGCCCGGCATAGCGCAGCCCGTCGATGATCCAGAGGTCGAGACGCTCCAGTAAAGGCCAGCTTGCGGGCGGGATGTCGCTGACATCGGGCGTATAGGCGGCGTCGCCCACGCGATAACCGAGCGCCGGAATATTGCCGTGCTGCAGGATGAACGCCGAAAGCGTCACCGGACCGCCCTTCCCTTCGATGGTGCGGCTTTCGCCGGCCTCGATTCGGTGATTGTCGAGGATCGGCGGATAGTCGCTGCCGGGCGGCGGGACGAAACAGTACGAAAACCGCAGCAGGATATGATCCGCGGTCGATCGGTTCAGATAGACCGGAATCCGTCTGCGCTGGTGCAGCACGACCGAGCGGAGATCGTCGATTCCGTGGGTCTGATCGGCATGCTCATGGGTCAGGAACACCGCGTCGATGTGATCGACCTCGGCGTCGATCAACTGTTCGCGCAGATCGGGCGCGGTATCGATCACGATCCGCGTGACGCCACGATCCGACGCCCGCTCGGCCAGCAACGAACAGCGGCGGCGGCGGTTTCTTGGATTGTTGGGATCGCAGGCACCCCAACCAAGCGCCGGACGCGGCACACCGGCCGAGGAGCCGCAGCCGAGAATTGTCAGGGTCAGCGTCATGCCGCCACTTTCGCAGCTGGCGGCACCTTGCTGAACAGACGAAAGAAATTTTCCGTGGTTTGACGAGAAATCTCTTCGAGCGAGACCCCGCGCGTTTCCGCCAGCACCTTGGCGATTTCAACGACATAAGAGGGCTCGTTGCGTTTGCCGCGAAATTTACCGGGCGCCAGATATGGCGCGTCGGTCTCGACCATGATGCGATCGGCCGGAAGCTCCGCCGCAAGTTCGCGCAACGCCAGCGATTTCTTGAAAGTCAGAATTCCCGTGAACGAAATCGACAGACCCAAAGCGATCGCTTTCATCGCCAGATCCCTCCCGCCGGTGTAGCAATGCAGCACGGCGCGAAATGATCCCCTGGACATTTCATCCTCAAGTATGCGGCCGCAATGCTCATCGGCCTCGCGGGTATGAATCACCAGCGGCAATCCTGTGGCGCGCGCGGCAGCAATATGGGCGCGAAAGCCGCGCTCCTGGGCTTCGGGCGAGCCGTTGTCGTAGAAGTTATCCAGCCCCGCCTCGCCCAGCGCCACCACCTTCGGATGGCGCGTCAGTTCGATCAACTCGTCGGCCGGAATGCCATCCTCCTCGTCGGCGTGATGCGGGTGGGTGCCGACCGAGCAATAGACGTTCGGAAATCGCTCGGCGATCGCCAGCAGGCCATCGAGACGCCTGACCCGCGTCGAGATGGTGACGATGCGCTCGATCCCGGCGGCGTCAGCCCGTGCCACGATGGCCTCGAGGTCTTCGGCGAAGTCCGGAAAATCGAGATGGCAATGACTATCGACAAGCATGGGCTTCAGGCCGCGCTCGGTTCAATATACCGCGGAAACACCGGCGTCGGCGCGGGTAACGCCGTGCCCGGCCTGATGCGCCTGGCGTCGCCCAGCGCTGCGAAGTCGCGTGCATCCTCCGGGATGCCGAGGCTGTCCAGCAGCTTCGCCGAGGACTCCGGCATCGCAGGTTGTGCCAGAATGGCGATCTGCCGAATGACTTCGGCGGTCACGTACAACACCGTTCGCTGACGCGGCGGATCGGTTTTCGCCAGCGCCCATGGCGCCTCGCCCGCGAAATAGCGGTTGGCTTCCGCCACCACGGCCCACACCGCATTGAGCCAATGATGAATCTGCTGCGTGCTCATCGCCGTTCGCGCCAGCGCGATCATGCCGTCGGCCTGCGCCAGGATCGCCTGGTCATTGTCGCTGAAGGCACCCGGTTCGGGCAACACGCCCTCATACTGCTTGGCGATCATCGACAGCGAGCGTTGTGCCAGATTGCCGAGGTCATTGGCGAGATCGGCATTGGTGCGCGCGACAATGGCGTCGTGATTGTAGCTGCCGTCCTGCCCGAACGACACCTCGCGCATGAAGAAATACCGCATCTGATCGACGCCGTATTGCTCTGCCATGGTGAAGGGGTCGACGACATTGCCGACCGATTTCGACATCTTCTCGCCGCGGTTGAGCAAAAAACCGTGACTGAACACGCGCTGAGGAACCGCGACGCCGGCCGACATCAGGAAAGCGGGCCAGTACACCGCGTGAAAGCGCACAATGTCCTTGCCGATAACATGCAGGCTCGCGGGCCAGTAGCGCTGAAATTCAGCGCCCGCGACATCGGGATAGCCTGCCGCCGTGATGTAGTTGGTCAGCGCGTCGATCCAGACATACATCACGTGTCCGGGCGCACCCGGCACCTCGATTCCCCAGTCAAAGGTAGTGCGCGAAACCGATAGATCCTGAAGGCCGCCTTTCACGAAGCTCGCAACTTCGTTCAGCCGCTCGCGCGGCAGTACGAAATCCGGAACGCGTGCATAGAGATCGAGTAATTTGTCCTGATAGGCCGACAGGCGGAAGAAATAGGTTTCCTCCTCGGTCCATTCGACCGGCGAGCCCAGCGGCTCGCGGCGGGTACCGTCGGCGCCGACTGTGGTTTCTCCCTCGTCGAAATAAGCTTCCTGACGAACCGAGTACCAGCCCGCGTATTTGTCGAGATAGATATCGCCGTTTTTTTCAAGCGCGATCCAGAGCGCCTGGCACGCGCGCTCATGCCGCGGCTCGGTCGTGCGGATATAGTCGTCATACGAAATGTTGAGCGCGGCCATCATGTCGCGGAACCGCGCGGAATTGCGGTCCGCCAGCGCCAGCGGAGTGAGGCCTTCCGCAACGGCGGTTTGCTGCATCTTGAGGCCGTGCTCGTCAGTTCCGGTGAGAAACCGGACATCGTAGCCGTCGAGCCGCTGAAAGCGGGCGATCGCGTCGGTTACCATAGCCGTATAGGCATGACCGATGTGCGGCACGCCGTTGGGGTAGAAGATCGGCGTCGTCAGAAAATAGGCTGGCCGGGTCGAAGCGATTGCGGACGTCATGGCGTATTTGAAAACCTTAAATCAAACGATTGCGAAGGGTCGCGGATTTCGCGAAGTCGTCATCATCACGTCGGTTAGCGCGTCGCTTCCGCAAGCAGCCCGAACACCGAGAAAACCAGCGGTTTTCGCTCAAGATTATAGGCTTCGGTGTCGCGCGCGGCGTGATTGATCTTTTCCCACACCTCCGCCAGCCGTGCAAGGCGGGGAAGGTTCGCATTGGCATTGGCGTCGTCGGCCCGCAGGCGTTCGCCGACCCAGCGATCGATGCTGTCGACGAATGCTGCAAGCGCAACCCGGTCGCTGCCGCCCAGCGCATCGCCCAGCGCATGAAGTTCGCGCGGATCGACCTGCGGCAGGGTCGCCAGCAGCGCCGCAGTTCGCTGGTGAAGTTTGATGGCGTCGCCACCAAGCAGCGTCAGCGCCCGCGCGACGCTGCCCTCCGTCGCCTCGGCCGCTTCCGCAAGCGCCGGATCGTCGATCGCAATATTTGCGGCCTCGGCCGCGGCGCGAACGACGTCTTCGGTGGCGAGCGGCCGCAACGCCAGTCTACGGCAGCGCGACTGAATCGTCGGCAGGACCCGCGCCGGAGCGTGGCTGACGAGAAGGAAAAGCGATTGTCGCGGCGGCTCCTCAAGAACCTTGAGCAGCGCGTTGGCCGCGTTGGGATTGAGCTCATCGACGGTGTCGACAATGCAGACCCGCCAGCCCTCGACCGCGGCGGTCGAACCGAAAAACGAAATGGTCTCCCGGGTCTCGTCAACCGTGATCACCGTTCGCATGACGCCCTTGTCGTTGAGGGTCCGTTCCAGCGTGAGCAAGCCGCCATGCGCGCCGGCGGCGACATGACGGGCGACGGGATCGGATGGATCGACCCAAAGCGTCTCGGCGCGCTGCACGTCGTCGGCCAGGGGATCGCGATGCGCGAGCACGAACCGCGCCATGCGATAGGCCAGCGTCGCGTTGCCGATGCCCCGCGCACCCCCGATCAGCCAGGCATGCGGGATGCGCCCGCTACGGTAGGCATTCAGCAAGGCCAGCTCCGCTCCGCGGTGCCCCGATAGCGCGGTGGTTTCACGGGGATGGACGGCCGCGAAATGCGGTTCGATCTGACGGGCGCTCATGCTGAATTGACCGCGCTGCCGGCACCGACCGCGAAGAAACGGTCGCGCAACGCGGCCCACACGCTCGCTGCCACCGTGCCGGCGTCGGCATTGGCGTCGATCAGCGCACATCGCTGCGGGTCGGCGGCGGCGATCTGCCGGTAGGCCTCGCGCAACTCCTGGTGAAATTTGACGTCTTCCGCCTCGAACCTGTCAGGCGCCCCGCTACCGCGGCGGGCAGCCGCGCGCTGCATGCCGACCTCGACCGGAACGTCCAGAATAATCGTCAAATCGGGTTTGAGGTCGCCGATGGTGACCCGCTCCATCGCATTCAGGATCTCGGGAGCGACCTTCCCCAGCCTGCCTTGGTAGGCCCGCGTCGAATCCGAAAAGCGGTCGCACAGCACCCACACTCCCTGATTGAGGGCCGGCTTGATCACGGTGCGCACATGGTCGTCGCGCGCGGCGGCAAACAACAGCGTTTCGGCGTCCGGGCCCAATAGCTTGCCCATTCCCGACAACAGCAGATGGCGAATGATTTCAGCCCCCGGCGATCCGCCGGGCTCGCGTGTGACGATGGCACGCAACTTTGCGGCGTCGAGACGTTCGGCGAGTATTCTGATCTGGGTGGATTTCCCCGATCCCTCGCCGCCCTCAAAGGAGATGAACCGTCCGCGCCCGGGAGTTCTTTTGACCGCTACCTCGGCCATGGTCAGAGTTTCTCGGCGCCCGCGCGAAACATTCCGATCACGAGTTCGCTCGCACCATCGATCGCCCGCCGCATGATTGATCCGGTGCCAACCGAGTCCGCGGCATAAACCGGCGCCTCTACCGCGATGTTGGCGCCTCGCCAGACTCTGACCAGGCCGACCTGCTGACCGGACGCGATCGGCGCGCGCACCGGCCCGTTATAGACCACGCGCGCAATCAATTTGTCGGTGCCGTTTTTCTGCACCATCACCTTGATCGGTTCGGGACTGGCGAGCTTGACCGAGCGACTGTCGCCGCCGAATACCTTGGCGTAGCCGACCGGCTGCTGGGCGGCGAACAGGGTGCGCGCCTCGAAATTGCGAAAGCCCCATTCCAACATTTTCTTGGCTTCGGACGCACGGTCGTCCGGATCCTCGAGGCCATTGACGACGACGATCAAACGTATCCCGTTCTGCACGGCGGAACCCACCATGCCGTAGCCGCCGTCCTTGGTGTAGCCGGTTTTGAGGCCGTCGGCCCCCTCAAGCGAGCTCAGCAACGGATTGCGGTTTGGTTGCCGGATCTTGTTCCAGGTGAATTCCTTCTCGGCAAATAACTTATAGAATTCGGGATAGGTCTGGATGACGTAGCGTGCAAGTTTGGCCAGTTCACGCACGGTCATCTTGTTGCCGGGATCGGGCAAGCCGTTCGAATTGGCAAAGGTTGACTGCGTCAAGCCGAGCTCGCGCGCACGTTTGGTCATCTTCTCCGCAGCAAAGGCGCGCTCATTGCCGGCGATCCCCTCCGCCAGCACGATG
>Ga0182030_10025385_pt1 | contig 10803 bp, 7 predicted proteins | sample 812S3MmetaG_FD_121299 | JGI IMG/M metagenome (GOLD analysis project Ga0182030, IMG submission 121299) | Permafrost microbial communities from Stordalen Mire, Sweden - 812S3M metaG (Illumina Assembly) | ecosystem: Environmental > Terrestrial > Soil > Wetlands > Permafrost | place: Sweden... | reverse complement strand
CGCGCATCGCCGCCTGTATCGTTTGCCTTCCCTTGCTGACCGTGGCGGCTTCTTTTTGCGGCGTGATCATGGGTTGGGTAGCCACCACGCTGGTGGAACCGGTCTCCCTCACACACTTCGTCGACGCGGGCTTCAAAGGTGCGAGATTTCAAGACATTCTGCCGCCCACATTCAAGACGTGTGTTTATGGATTGATCATCGGCTCTGTCGCATCCTTTCAGGGAATGCGCGCCAAGGGCGGAGCAGCGGGAGTGGGTGGTTCGGCGACGACATCGGTGGTGCTCTCTTCTCTCTTCGTGATCCTGGCGGACGTCATTCTTGTAAAACTCATCATCCTGCTTTTTCCGTAAAGCCCTTGCAACCTAGGACGATCATCATGCAAAAAATATCAAGCGATACGGCTGGAAAATCCGCAAGCAACATCAATGTCGACAACGGCGAACCCGCGATTGATATCCAAAACGTGACTAAATCCTTTGGTACGCAGAAGGTTCTTGATGGTGTCACCTTCCAGGTGCGCCGCGGCGAAACCCTCGCGTTCCTGGGTCGCAGCGGCACCGGAAAGAGCGTGCTGCTGCGCATCATTGTCGGCTTGCAAACGCCCGATACAGGTGCTGCCATCATCCTCGGAAAGAACATGGCTGAAGCCAGCGCGGAAGAAATTAGCGGCGTGCGCAAGCAGATGGGATTTCTCTTTCAACACGCGGCTCTGTATGACTCGTTGACCGTGGTCGAGAACGTGGCGTTCCCGTTGGCGCATCATCGTCCCGATATGTCCGACGCCGAAAAGAAGGAGCGGGTCGAGGGTCTCATGGAAGAGGTGGGCCTGGAAAATTACCTCGACAAGATGCCGTCGGATATCTCTGGCGGCATGCAGAAACGAGTTGGTCTGGCGCGCGCTCTCGCCTTGAATCCAGTGATTCTGCTGCTCGATGAGCCGACCGCGGGACTTGATCCCATTAGCTCCGGAGAAATCGATGAACTGATCCTGAAATTGCAGGAGCAACATAAGCTCGCTTCGATGGTCGTCACGCACGACATGATCAGCGCCAAGACGATCGCAACCCGGATCGCCATCATGAACCAGGGTAAGGTGCTCATCGAGGGAAGTTACGACGATCTTCAGCACAGCGACGAAAAATTTGTGTCGCAGTTCCTCCACCGCGAATTCTAGGGAGTCGTCATGTCAAGAACTGCGCGCCTCGGCGCTTTCATTGTTGGAACGCTTGCCTTACTGGCCGTTGGTATCTTCATCGTTGGAAGCAAGAAATATCTGTTCACTTCGACCTATGTTCTGAAGGCAACGTTTGCCGATGTCGCCGGCCTTCAGGTTGGAGCCGATATTGACGTAGGAGGCGTGCATAGTGGGACAGTCAAGTCCATCGACCTGCCCAATAATCCCGGCGGCAAAGTTTCCGTGGCGTTGGAGATGGATCGCAATACGCACTCCATCATCAAGCAGGATTCGATGGCTTCCATTCAGACGGAAGGGCTGCTCGGCAATCAATTCATCTCTGTATCTTTCGGATCGGCAGGCAAGCCGGATGTTAAGGATGGAGACACCATCGCCAGCGTGCCGCCACTGGAACTTGGCGCCATTCTGAACAAGGCCGATGCGTTGATAGATTCCGGCCAGGTGGCCATGAAGAATGTCACCCAGATCACCGAACATCTCAATTCGGTTACCGCCAAGGTTGACCAGGGCAACGGCACCGTGGGCGCGCTGATCAACGATCGATCTCTGTATAACAACCTCGAACAAACCTCGAGCAACCTCAATCAGACCTCGGTGACTGCCAAGTCCACAGTTGTGGCGGCGCAGGCCGGCATCACCGACTTCCAGGAAAACATGGAAGCGCTGAAACATAACTTCCTGCTCAAGGGTTACTTCAAAGAGCGCGGATACGAAGACTCCAGCGAGTTAGGCAAGGACGAGATCGAAAGCGTGCCACAAGCCTCAGCCACCAAAGACTTCACCCTGCAGGCCAAAGATCTATTCGACAAGCAGGATTCCGCCAAGCTTAAGGGCCAGAAACGACTCAAGGACGCGGGCGAATTCCTCGCCGGCAACGACTTTGGCCTCGCCGTGATCGAAGTGGATACGGGCAGCGGCGGCGACGCCGCAAAGGACAAAACTCTCGCCGAAGGACGCGCGCTGGTTTTGCGTGAATACATCGTCCAGCATTATGGCTTCGACGACACCAAGCTGAAGACCGTTTCGCTGGGCAAGCAGACAGGCACCCAGTCGAAGGATAACTGGGGCACGATCCACATCCTCGTCTATCCCGACGGCACACCCATTCCAGCGGACAAGAAGCCGGATACGGCTCCCACCGCGGATAACAGGGCGGCATCTTCCACGAGTTCCAAGGCAGCCCCTTCAAACTGAATTGCGCCTCGCTGTTTCTCACAAGGAATGAGCACTTCGGGGCAGAATCGACGTTCGGCAAAGTTGAAGATGAACGAGTACAAAAATCTAATCAGTTTCTGAACGCAAAACATATCCTGGCAGGCGGATGCGTGGTGCCGGCTAGAGACTCAATTCCAGGAGGAAGCCATGCCGTTGGTGCAGGTATTACTCACACTCATTGTTGTTGGTGTTTTACTTTGGCTGGTGAATCGCTACATCCCCATGCAGGCCACCATCAAAGGCATCCTCAACGCAGTCGTTGTCATTGTTGTTGTCGTTTGGCTGCTGCAGGTATTCGGTCTGTTGGCCAGCATCACCAGTTACCGTATCGGCCATTGACAGTCTTTGGATAAAAATGGCTCGCCGGGGAGCCGGCTGCAAGCCCGCTCCCGCACGATTGCCAACCTGCTATCCCACCTCGTACTGCTTCGCTTCCAACTCAGCCCATCGCGCATATAGCGCATCGACGGCATTCTGCGCCGCCTCTATCTCCGCCAGCACGGCTTGCAGGCGCACGCCGTCGGTGACCACTTCGCTTTGCTCGAGCAAGGCCTTCTTCTCCGCGAGCGCCTCTTCCCCGGCAGCGATGCGCGTTTCAATCGTCGAGTAGTCGCGAGCGTCCATGTAGGAGAGCTTTTTCTTGCCCTGCGTATTGTCTACCTCGCTATTCGCAGGCTGCCCGGCGGCCGCCGAACGAGCCAGCAAACTCGCACCCTTGGCAATCACCTGCTTCTGCCTGAGTTGCCACTGATCCCACTGCGAATAATCGGCAAAGCGCTCTGCATGGCCCTGGCCATCGAGGCCTAGCACCACATTTGAAATGCGATCGAGCATGTAGCGATCGTGCGTTACCAGAACCAGAGCGCCGGTGTATTCAAGCAGGCTCTCTTCCAGAATCTCAAGGGTCGGAATATCCAGATCGTTGGTAGGCTCGTCCAGCAGCAGCAGATCGGCCGGCTGCAGCATCAGGTTGGCAATCAGCACCCGCGCCCGCTCGCCGCCGCTTAGTCGTTCTACTGGCTGATTGAGTTGTTCGCCCGTGAACAGAAAACGCGAAGCCCAGGATGCCACATGAATCACTCGATCCTGGTACACGACAGAGTCGCTCTCAGGCGCCAGCGCGCGCCTGAGCGTCACCTTTTCATTCAGCACCCGGGTCTGATCAAAGTAGACGATGCGCAGCGCGTTGGCCAGCTTGATGGTGCCTTCGTTGGGCTCATTCTCGCCCATCAGCAGACGCAGCAGTGTGGTCTTGCCGCTTCCGTTTGGCCCCACCAGCCCCACGCGCATGCCCGCCGTCACGTTGAACGTCAGCCCATTCAGCAAGGTGCGCTCGCCAATGGTGTAGCGCACGTCCTTCAATTCAACCAGCCGCTTGGTCTGCCGCTCGGTCGCGGAGAAATCAATGCCGGCGCTTGAAACCTGCGCGCGCCCCTTCATGTCCTTCAACTCGCCAATCAATCCCTGCGCGCTGTCGATGCGCGCCTTGCTCTTCGTAGTGCGCGCCTTGGGTCCGCGCCGCAGCCACTCCATCTCGCGCTTGACGCGGTTTTCCAGCGACTCCTGCCGCTTGGCCTGGGACTCCAAAAACTCTTCTTTCTTCTCCAGAAACTCGCTGTAATTCCCATGCACGCGCAGCAGCCCCAACGGATACTGCTTGTTCAACTCCACCATCTCGGTGCAGACATTCTCCAGAAAGTAGCGATCATGGCTCACCACAACACACGCAAACGGCGCCGTAGCCAGCAGCTCTTCAAGCCACTCAATCCCCGCCAGGTCAAGATGGTTGGTGGGCTCGTCGAGCAGCAGCACGTCTGGATTCTGCGCCAGCGCCAGCGCGATCGAGAGCCGCTTCTTCCATCCGCCTGAGTAGGTTGCGGCTTCGGTGTCAAAATCTTCGAAGCCTGCCCGTCCCAGCGTCTCCGCGGTGCGGCCTTCCCACTCGCTCTCGTGAACATGCGCTTCCTTGAGCGCGGAATGCACCACGTCGCGCGCGCTCACTCCGGAAGGGAATTCGGAAACCTGCGCCACATAGCTCAGCTTGGTCAGCTTGCGCCGAGCCACTTCGCCATCGTCGGGATCGATTTCTCCGGCCAGCACACCCAGTAGCGTCGATTTACCCGAGCCATTCGGCCCGATCAGGCCGATGCGATCGCCTTCATCGACCACGAAGCCAATCTCTCGAAAGAGCGCAGCCGCCCCAAAGGACTTGGTCAGTCCCTGTCCATTCAGTAATGTCGCCACGGTTGTGTCTGCTCTCTATGCGGGAATTGGCTGTTACTTCTCCATTCTACCGGGTACGCGGTTTTCGGGTGTCGAATCAAGAGTCTCGATGGACGATGTCGACTCCCGGGCGTACTCTTGCGACAATCGAGAGAAGACGGGCGCGGCCTGCTATATCGTTGTGAGTGTGGCTCGTATGGCACGTTGAGTCCTGATTCTGCTGGAAAAATATGCTGGTCAAGAAGCAAGGCAAATTCCGGTTCGACGAATTTGAAGTCGATCTCGCTTCGCGCTCCCTCAAGCGCGACGGACGCTTTGTCGCCATCAGCCCCAAAACCTTTGACCTGCTGACCGTGTTTGTCACTCACCCCGGCCGGCTGATCACACAGGAAGAACTGCTGCACGCGCTGTGGCCCAACGCCACCATGGAAGAGAGCAACCTGGGCCAGCATATCTTCCTGCTGCGCAAAGCCCTGGCCGGATACGAGCCGGGCGAGAATTTCCTCAGCGCCATCCCGCGCAAAGGCTATCAATTCACGGCTGCTGTAACCGTGGTCTCTGAAGTCATCCCCGACGTCATCGGCGAAGCATCGGAAACCGTCGAAATTCCTGCGTCTGTACCCGTCAGCAAGAGCCTCGTCAGCAGGACGCCCGTCAGCCGCAATCCGATCGAGGCCACCATCGAAGAGCCGGACTTGCCCCGGCCGCGCGCCGACGTCGAGGAACCGGAAAGCTCGCCAGAAGAGGAACAACAACCCCGGCGGCGTCCTGCGTTCCGGGGTCCATGGAGGGTTGCGGCCGCAACAGGCGTAGTCGTCGTGCTGACCGCGGGGGGCTTGCTGGCGTGGCGGTGGATGCACTCTTCCGCGGCGCCCTCCATGGGTCTCGTCGTCGGGGATTTCCAAAACTCCACCGGGCATCATGAACTGGACAACTCCATCCGCACCGCGTTAATCGCCGATCTGGAGCAGTCTCCCTACTTGCGTGTCGCTTCGCCGCAAAAGGTCGAACGCATACTCGACCCGATCACTCCGCCCATCCCGACCAACGGCGCCAAGGCAGCAGTCAAAACAACCTCTGACCCTATGCTCACGCAGGATTCCCAACTGGTGCAGGAAGCGGTCTTTTCCCCGTCGACACCGGCGCCGCCCCCCATCTCCGCCGGCCGCGCCCGCGAGAGCTGCCACCTGCTGGACGACCAGGCATACGTCACCGGCTCCATCAAGCGGCTAGCGTTGAAATACCTGTTGACGGTCGAGGCTTTCGACTGCAATGCCGGTCACCGTCTGGCAGAAAGCCACGACATTGCCGATTCGCCGGATGGCGTTCTTGCTGTCTTGTCCAAGGTGGCCGCTGACCTGCGCAAGCAACTGGGCGAGCCGGCGCCTTCGGTCGAGCGATTCAGCAAGCCGCTTTTTGCCGGCAGCTCCAGTTCAGCCACGGCAACGGAAGTCTACGCCGAAGGCATTGGACTGATGGCTCAGGGCAGGCCGGACGAGGCAGCGCCTATGCTGGAGCGCGCCACCGAACTCGATCCGCAGTTTGCCATGGCTTTTGGCGCGCTCGGCGAAACGTACTCCGCGCTGGGGGAACGCAACCGGGCCACCTCCAACATCAGCAAGGCCTACGAGCTGCGCAACATGCTCGACGATCAGCATCGTCTGGCTCTCACCAGCCTGTACTACGACACGGTGACCGGCGATTTGAACGCCAGCATCCGCAACGACCGCGAATGGATTGGCCTCTATCCCCGCGATCCCGCGCCCTACAGCGATCTTGCCGACCTCCAGACCCAGCTTGGCAAGCCGGCCATGGCGCTCGAACCTGCCAGGCGCGCACTGGAACTCGATCCTGAAAATCCACTTGCCTATGTCACCCTGGCCCGCGCCCAGATGCACACCGGCCAATTCGAAGAAGCGGCAGCGACCTGCCGCCAAGCCATCAGCCGGCATATGGATGTCGCGCCCATCCACAACTTCCTGCTGCAGATTGCGTTTCTGCGACTCGACCAGCCGGCCATGGATGAGCAGTTCGAGTGGGCGCGCAACCGGCCTGCTGAACCTTACATGATGCTGCAGCAGGCGCTGATCGACTTCGCGCTGGGCAAGGTCAAAGCCGCGCAGACCGTGATGGCCACCGTCGTCGCCGAGTATCGCAAGCAGGGCGAAAACGACCGCGCCAACCGCATGCAGGCCCAGGTGCCGCGCATCGAGGCGGAGCTGGGCATGGTCGAGACCGCGACCAGCCTGCTGCAAAGGCTGCCCGCCATCTCCGGCTCAACCGATATTCCCGTAGCCTGGGCGGAAGTTGGCGAAACCGCTCGCGCCGAATCGCTGCGCGGCGCCGAACTCGACGCGCATCCCGCCGCAACGGTTTGGCAGGAGTATGACGGGCCGCAGATCTCCGCCGCCATCGACTTGAACCAGCACCGCCCCGAGGCCGCCGTCGAAGCCCTCGAAACGGCGACCCGCTACGACCTGCGCAGCCTGGAGGTGCCGGCCCTGCGCGGTCGCGCCCTGCTTGCCGCCAAGCAGCCGGCCTTCGCCGAAGCCGAATTTCAGCACATCCTCGACCATCCCGGCATCGAACCGTTTTCGCACAACTATCCGCTGGCCCGCCTCGGCCTGGCGCGCGCGCTCGTCGCGCAGGACAAAACCGTCGACGCCGGCTTTGCCTACAAAATTCTCTTTTCCATGTGGAAAGACGCCGACCCGAACCTGCCTCGCCTGCTGGAAGCCAAGGCGGAATACGCCCGGCTGATCGCGATCGCCGCACATCCCGCGGTGGCGGCCCGACCCGCGGCCGTTACTCACGTTGCGTCGCCCAGCCATCCCGGTGCGAACCCGCACCCTGTCTTAGCTGCGGCAAAACCGGGTACTCTCAGCAAGCCCCATCCCGCCGTCGCCCTGCCGCACTAAGCGGAGGTCTATTTCGCCGCAACCGCGGCTCGCTTGCGCATGGCAGCTTTCTTTGCCGGTGCTTTCGCGGTCTCGTGCGTTTCCGCATGACTCTTCGCAGCGGCCTTGGCTGCAGTTCGCTTCCGGGGCACCTCGCCGCTTTCCCCCACCTGCGCCGCCTCCTCGCCCGCCTGCGGAATGCCGCGCACATCGGCTTTGCCTTCCGCCAGGTTCATCAGGAATTGCTGACTGCTGAAACCCCGCGGCCCATAGTCTTCGCCGGTTGTTGCTTTGGGAGGTCGTCCTCCGCGAGCCTCGTAGGCGCGAACGTACAAACCATCCTCGCCCATCAGCCGTGCCTTGGCCGTGTCCGCCAGGTACGCCGGCAGAATTTCTTCGTGGATCCGCGCCTTGGCCGCCTTGTCGCGCACCGGGAACGCCACCTCGCAGCGCTCAAACAAGTTGCGCGGCATCCAGTCCGCACTGCCCAGGTAAATTTCGTCCTCTCCGCCGTTGGCAAAATGAAAAATCCGGCTATGCTCCAGGAACCGCCCCACGATCGAACGCACGCGAATCGTCTCGCTCATTCCTTTCACTCCCGGCCGCAGCGTACAGACGCCGCGAATGATCAGGTCGATCTCGACGCCGGCCTGCGACGCCGCATACAGCGCCTCAATCACCGAAGGCTCGAGCAGCGCATTCATCTTGGCGATAATGTGCGCCGGCCTTCCCGCCGCCGCATGCTCCATCTCCCGCCGGATCAATTGCAGGAAGGTCTCCGCCATGGTCAGTGGGGCCACCAGCAGCGGTTTGTAATCGTCAATCTCGGCATGCGCCGTCAGGTAGTTGAACACCATGTGTACCTGCTCGGTAATCGACGTGTCGCAGGTCAGCAGGCTCAGATCCGTGTAGAACCGCGCCGTCACAGGGTTGTAATTCCCCGTCCCCAGATGGCAGTAGCGCCGCGTCACGCCGTCTTCATCGCGGCGCACCAGCATGGCCAGCTTGCAATGCGTCTTGAGCCCGACCACGCCATAGAACACCTGCACGCCCGCATCTTCCATGCTGCGCGCCCAGCGGATGTTCGACGCCTCATCGAAGCGCGCCATCAGTTCCACCACCACCGTCGCTTCCTTCGAAGCAGCCGCATCCGTCAACGCCTGGAACATGGGCGAATTGGTGCTGGTGCGATACAGCGTCTGCTTCATCGTCACCACCCGCGGATCGACCGCTCCCTGCTGAATGAAATTCACTACCGGGTCGTATGAATCGAAAGGATGGTGCAGCAGGATATCGCGCTGGCGCAGATCGTCAAACAAGTTGGCGGCGCCGCGGCTCAAGTGCAGCGGCTTGGGAACAAACGGAGGAAATTTCAGGTCCGGACGCTGAATGTCTCCGTAAAAAAACATCAGCCGCGCCAGGTTTACCGGCCCATCCGCGCGGTAGACTTGCGATTCGTCCAGCTCAAAATTGACGCGCAGCTTGTCGACAATCTCCGGATGGGCGTTCGAGACAATTTCCAGGCGCACCGCGTCGCCCTTGCGGCGGTTGTGCAGTTCGCTGCGGATAGATTCCAGCAGCGAGCGAGCTTCTTCTTCCTCGAAATAGAGGTTGGAATTGCGCGTCACCCGAAATGCCGCCTGCGCCAGCACCTCATAGCCGCGATACATGCCGGCAAGGTTCTGCGCGACCAGGTCCTGCAAGAGGATGTAGTCCCAGCTCCCATTCTTGTCTCCCTCTCTGCCCGCCAGCCGTACAAACCGCGGCAAAGCGCGGGGGACGGTCAGCACTCCCAGCACCATGGGACCGGAACTGCGCCGCTTGGCTCGCAGCAGCATGGCCAGGCAGAGTGCCCGGTTCAGCACCCGCGGGAAAGGATGGGCCGGATCGATCGTGATCGGCGTCAGCAACGGATCGACTTCGCGCTGAAAATACGCCCGTGCCAGTTCCTGCTGCTCCCCGTTCAACTCGCTCCACTGCAAGAGCCGAATGCCATGCTTGCGCAACTCCGGCAAAAGCTGCTGGTTCCAGCAGCGGTACTGCGCCTCGACAAAGCCGTGCACCTCGGCCGTGAGCGCTTCCAGCGATTCCTCAGGCGGCAGCCCATCATACCCCGGCTCGGTGTGGCCGTCTTCAGTGCGTTGCAGCAGGCCCGCAAGGCGAATTTCAACATATTCATCCAGATTGCTGCCGGTAATCGAGAGGAACTTTACCCGCTCCAGCACCGGGTTGGAGTCGTCGACCGCCTCCTCCAGCACCCGCCGGTTGAACTGCATCCACGACTTGTCCCGCCCCGCAAACAGCTTCTTACGCTGCATGTTCCTGGCCATGCCCGTCCTTTGCACGTCTGAACTCGCTTCACAGCCTGCCCCGTCTGCCTTCAGGCCGAGGTACGCGAACATCTCAATCTTGAGAGTGTAGCTCCCGAAGCCGGCGACCGGCTGCACCAGACCTTCCAACTTGCTGCCAAAGCTTCCCTGGCTCCCTATAACTCTCATACCGCAGCCGGCGCGGCCGGCATGTGAAGTTCCCAAGAATCCTTACGGCGTTTTCCGAAAAGGTATAGACCGGAACCACAACTACTGAGTTGATTCTCCTCAAGAAAATCAACATTCACTTGCCTTCGGCAACCTCATACTATTTCGGAAAGCGCTTCGCGCCCCGCGCCAAAGTTGACGCCGCTTCCCCTCGCGATTGAGGATACATGGAGGGTTCTCGTATCGAGCGCATCACTTCCCAACCCTGCTCAGGCACCCATCACCCCAGGCATCCAACACTCAGGAGCCACCGCATGTCTCAGAATCCCCTCTCCCTCGACGAAAAATTCCTCCCCGACCAGCCGATTCATCCCCAGTCTCCCGCGTTTTTCTCGCAAGTCTCAGAATTGCTGGCCGGACAGCCCAAGGATCCCGCCATGGTGGAAGCCGCCCTTTCCGGCTGGGACGGCGTGATGGAAAAAATCGCGGGAGACCTTTACCACCTCGGCTCCATGCTGATCGGGGAAGGGGAAGACACCATCCTGCTCATCGAGCGCGTGGTCGCCAACGTTGACATTCCAACCTGCAGCGACCATTTCGACGCAAGCCATAAGGCCCGCCTGGCCCTGGCCGCGGACGCCATCGCCATCCTGAGCAAGCGGGACCTCGCCGCCTTCACCGTCCCGGCGGAAGACTCCGGCCCCGTCAGTTGCATCGAAGACGACGATCTCTCCGCCGCCGGTGTCACTCCCTCCGAGCTGGAGCGCATGCTCACCGGCCCTGAACGCAAGCACCT
>Ga0182030_10025383_pt1 | contig 10803 bp, 11 predicted proteins | sample 812S3MmetaG_FD_121299 | JGI IMG/M metagenome (GOLD analysis project Ga0182030, IMG submission 121299) | Permafrost microbial communities from Stordalen Mire, Sweden - 812S3M metaG (Illumina Assembly) | ecosystem: Environmental > Terrestrial > Soil > Wetlands > Permafrost | place: Sweden... | reverse complement strand
GTTTTAAAAATATTATAATATATAATATATAATAATGTAATGTAATATAAGTCAAAATCTATAGTAGATAGAATACATTATTTGATGAGAGAATAAAATACCTTGGATATTAATAGATTAGTACTATTAGATTATCAGATATTTATTTTGTAATACTTTAGTACTTTACCCTGTATAAATACAAATCTACTGTTTTTAAATATACTTTAAAGACTGAAAGTTTACGAGTTTCTGTATTTGCTTATCATTATATGATATACTGTTGCTTAGGTATACTCACTAGATGAAGAATGGGGCACTTTAGGAGCTTGTCTTTTCGAACTATTTATAAATGAATCCATTTGAGTTTTGTTGTCCAAGTTCTCCTAATTAATGTTCTACAAAGTGATGAAGCGGGGTCTTACTCTTTTCCTGCATTGTTGTTTCTGTCATGAATCCTATTCATCCCATTTCCGATCCCCCCTCTCCCATCTCATCTTGGATCTGATATCGACGTCTCATCTCCTTGGCCAGAACCCTCTGAACTTTGATGAAAGAGTGCACGGGCACATCGTTCTGAGTTTTTTAATATACTCTGCAGTTTGCCTTGGAACTCTAAATCTTTCTTGTCTTTTTCTTTCTGCTTCTCTATTTCAGCATCTTCAGCGACTTTGATATCCAACACGAGCTCATCCAGATACGGGCACACCGTCCTCAGTTTCTCAATATCCTCAACAGTTACCTGTGAAGCTCTAAAAGTAAAACAATGCGCAAGCCTCAGCACCTGCAAGCTCAGCTTATGCTTCTCTAGAGCCGGGAGTAGCTTGTGGGGATGAGGGCATCGGATGTCCACTACTTCAAGTCGCACAATCGCGTTGATGCAAGGAGCTAGGTATTCATCGACCCATGACTCTGGTTGGTAATCTCGTACCCTAACCATAAATTCCCTCAAGCTTGATAGTTTCTCGAAGGGCAAATCCTTAAAGAAGCTTTTCAAGTTGATCCCCGAGAGCTTCAGAACGGACAAATTCGAGAAGTCCCATAGTAGGATAATGCGGGAGTTCATATATCTGCTAACGGCTTCGAGTCTCAGTTCGCGAATCGCGGGGAACTTCTTGCCGCTTCGACGCATGTCAAGGCCGAGCCTGTGGTCTGCATAGCAGTGTAAGGTTTCCAGGTTCGGTGAGTCAAGAATTACCTGCTGCCACCTGCTGAACTCCGGTAAATAATAATTTGGATCTGGTAGCTTGAGAGATACGAGGTTTATCGTAGGAAGATCTCGCATTTGCACGAAAGGTCGAGCTACCCGGACATCATAATGAAAGCGGAGATTCGGTAGCCTCCTAACCAACGAGTTTTGAAATTCCAAAGATAAATCAAGCCAAGACCAAGGCTCGTTTAGAAGTGTGAATATTTAGAGTCCGCCTCGATCAAATGTCTCCTCGGGTTGGGCGCCCGGCGCAGGGGCCCTCCAGACATGTTTATCGAGTATAAGTCTACCAGTCCTTTGTTAGACCTCCTTCTGTGCTTCAGTGGCCACGTTACTAATTACTCCAAATCCGTCAACTTTTGACATTCAAACAGCAAGTTTTTTGCAAGATTCCAGTCAAGTAGACGGTCGATCACAATATATGTGGAATGCGATAGTATATATCCTAATGTTCGATGATATTCTTTATACCGTGCATCGGAGAGGGGAAGCCTGAGGAATCTCGAGATCAGTATTACTGAGCCATGAAAGTCAACCGTGCAAAGAATTCGAATGTAGATAAAAGAGGGAAATCCACCAATTCTGCTAGCTCAAATATATGGGAAAGAGGGACGGAATACGTCAGATATGTAATGAGCTACACGGAAAGATTAAATGCGAAGATCTCCCATACCTAGCTTTACGAAATGCAAAGGGGGTGATGATTTCGTTGAACCTTTTCGAGATCAGGCGTAACTCGGAAATATTTGGTGACATTCGATACACCTAACAAATGTAAGCTAAACAACAGATAAGAATGAAGAAGATGCATACCTGTTCAAAGACTAGAAACCATATCTAGATATCCTGCATCAGCTTTTTAACTTGCCAGGTGATTCAAGATTGAATTTCCTCGGGTGAAACGTGAAACCCAGGCCGAAGGAATTCTACACATCGAATGAAAGACAACAAATGCTCTGCGGAATCAAAATTTCTGGGACGATCTTTAATGGAATTTAGCTCATCACCTCAGTGCTCAGGAGATCCGTACCCGCTGAGCTCGCGCTGAGGGGAAGCTCCGCTAGGTCTTGGCATAACGCGCGTTGTTTAATAAGGTCTCCCATCATGACGATTTGTACAAATCAACTATGGCACGAAAGTTGCAAGTTTAGAGTAAATTGAGGTGTGTAGAGAAAAGGCCTTTCGTCTCGTTTGTGACTGATAGAGAAAGGTGATCATGGGAGACGTTAGGATCACCAGCGGGATCACCGATGAGGCTGCGCGCTTGTAAATCCATGACAAAGCAACGCGTTCTCCCGAACCCAACGCGATACGTCGACATCAACACACGGTAGCGAAATCTTCAACACGAAGCTTGTAACCACAATTAAATTCCCATCCCATCCCATGGAATCGTATACTCGATGATTGCCACATCATGGCGGAGCTTGCGATCGACCAGACGGTCGAACTCAACGACGGTTGGACCGCAGCCATCCGGTTCATGAGACAAACAGACTTTGCGCCTGGAGAATGGATTGAAGTCAAGTTGGAAGATCATGGCAGAAAGAGCGATGAAAATTATCGAAACCGAGACCAAGTGTAGGAGGGACGAGGATTTGGTAACATCTTCAGCGACCTCATTCTAACCGCTCTCAGTCAAACGGTTGCGCATTTAGATTTAAGATTTCGGGAAGGAATCTCCTATTTAAATTAAAAGTTTGCTGTATAATCAAATCTTGTTAAAATATTAGTTATGCACACAATTTTCCAGATACAAACGCCATACATGAGTGAAATTGAAATTTTACGGTGATATAATAATCCAAAATCCAAGTTCATCGCTCAATGTGCCCGTAATGGGAAGAGTTTCACCCATATGATTCGTACCCAACCTCTCACCGAGCTTAGATAATCGTCATGATCCTCTAGGGCAAGTTGCAGCAATCCACAAGCAGCAGAGCCGAAAGTGGCGAAAGCAGCGTGTGGGGATGTCAAATCAGCGCTAATGCACCTGTAAGCCAGGCACAGCAGTCCGTACCTGGATTAGCGAATCCACGGGTAAGCCAGCTGCTCGATTGGCGAAATGACAACAGATATTTCATTGATGTAACACGTCACAGGTAAAGCAGGATGAAGAAAGTAGTTGTGGAGAGATTCAAATTTCCAGAATTGCAAACAATATGTGGATTCAGCATCGCTATGATTACTAGATGACTTTCATAACTAAATCAAAACGCAAGCATAACAAATATTCAAAAAGAATCAAGCATCCTCTTTCAAACCAACTAACCCAAGAGAAGCCTTCCACAGTTTACCCTCCTTCACCTCATCATAAGCCCATGTCGCATGTCCCGGACCCCACTGCCCATCAGCCTCAGTCCAGGCCCTCGAAATCTAACACTCCTCCAAATACTTTCCCCCATCTCCCTCCAGAGCCTTAGCCGTAGCAGCCCAGATCGTAGTCGCGGCCCCTTGCTCGGGACTCTTGAACTCAGATTTAATACCGTCGAAACCACCAAGTGCCTCCGCTGACATGTGTCGTTGTAAATCAGTCATGATTCCACCTGGGTGGACAGAAAATGCATTCAGGCCTTTTGAGCCATAGCGACGATTGATTTCATTCGCGGTCCAGACGGACGCGGTCTTGCTTTGTCCGTAGGCGGCCCATTCGTGATAGGCGCCTTCGAGATTCAGGTTTGCGAAGTTGGGTTCAGCCATGCGGTGGCCAACGGAGGAGACGAAGATCGCACGGGAGGGAAGGGATGGCGTTGAGGATGCGAGAAGGGTGGGTTTGAGAAGGTTGAACAGGAGGAAGTGGGAGAGGTGGTTGGTTCCAAGCTGGGTTTCAAATTCGTCGGCGGTGCGGCCTTCGGGACAGGCCATGACGCCAGCATTGGCGATGAAGATGTTGAGAGTATTTGATTGGGATAGGAAGGTGTTGGCGCAGGCGCGGACGCTCTCGAGGGAGTTGAGCTCGAGTTCTAGGAGGTGGACTCGCTCAGATGCCACGAGTTCTGGGATTGCTGTCTTTGCTTTGGCTAGATCTCGAGCCTGGTAACTTGGTTAGTTATGAAAACATCAGATAGGTATATTACTCACTGTAAGGAAAAGTATTGCTCCTGTTGCGAAGAGTGCACGAGCTGTCTCGACTCCGATGCCGGATGAGCAGCCAGTGACAAAGGCGACTTTGCCAGAGAGTTTCCCTTCGAGGTTCTCATCTTTAATGATTTGTAGAGCAGTGGGACGAGCATCTCCAGGACCATTTGGTGATTCGTGGACTGCTGCGTATTTGGAAGTCATGATTGAAGTTTGGTGGAGTTGGGTTGGTAAAAGCCGAGAATGATTTTGAAAAATGTTGGAGATGTGTTATTGAGGACTGGAAGGTGCTGTATTGAAGAAGACTGCGAGTGAATTGTAGTTTCTTCGATGGCAGATGTTGCAATTTATATATTTTAAAGAGCTAAGGGATACTGCTTTAACACCTGATAAATCTGCTAAACAGCCCCGCCTGCACAGTCCCTGGCCTATTCGCACGTCCCCGCAGCGGATATAGGAAACGGACTAATGCAGACAACTTTGATGTTCCATTCGGCTCAGAAAACATGGCAGTCTAACTCAAACAGGTTTTAATTGGCATTACTATTTGTGTCCATATCGAGCTGCTCAAATTTCAAGGGTCTCTCGCCACGCCTCTGGCGCCAGAAGTTAGTAGCCACTAGTAACTCATTACACCCTTTGATAGTCCATGCCCAATTCTTGAAAAAGTGCTCCGTAACCTCCCATCCAGATGGATCCCAGGGTTCACTCCAGATGATGATCCCAGTCCTTGCAGGTGTGTTACCGTAACAGCCAACGCAATCCATGCAAAGCGCCATGTCATCATAGCTCTCTCCTGCAAGTAGCAGATTGTCTCTCATTCTAGGTATCGGTAAAACATCAATCCATGGATGGTGGACAAGTTCTTTCTGCAATTTCGTAGGCCGAAGAGATGGAGGCATCAATTTCGTATGAATGAATGGATGATCGGGGTTAGTGAACGGAGAAAGAGCATCATCATCCAAATGGTCCTGAACGGGAAGTCCGATGCTTATTCCATTACTAACAAGCGCCTTGAAGACATTGAACTTCACGATTACCAAGATATTGTCTACGCCAGGTGAACCCTTCGAATGATCTTGAGCCCATCTTTCAAATTCGGAAATGGCATTTGCTGCCTCGGTGCTCCCAAGATGACACATTCTGGCGACCTGCTCTAATTTTGCGCGATCTGCATTCTTTTTGGCGATCGCAGAATAGAATAGCTGCCACAAAGATTGAGTCTCTGACGCCGCCTTGACTTTCATGCTACAAGCATTATTTTGCGAGTTGCTTGCACGGCTCTGTTTAGCATCAACAAGTTTCCGCTTTCCTAGCAGAAGTCAACTCAGTCATAGCGCCTTGTGAGCGGAGACGGACATAACTCACTGTATGTTCTCTGGTTGATACGATTCTGGAGTTTTCTCCTTTCAGCGGGACTGGACAGGCCCGTCCAATCGTCTTCCGTTCCCAGTAATGCAGGCTGCTGAGGCATGCGTTCGAGAAACACCAGGGGCGGTCTCGAGCTTCCCGTCGTAATGCTTGACATATTGAGAATTGATGTTGTGAAGACCCGACCCAATGAGCTTGAGAAGCTGATATATCTCCGTACGATGGAATGAAAAGTGGGGAGGCTAATGCGTGGGAAGCTGAGGCTCAAAAGCGACTTGCTTACACTTGCAGCAGTGGAAGAGAAGTAAGGAGAGGGGCGCTCGTTTATATCCTCAAGGCCGATACGTCCGTGAGTGAAGTCCAAATTAAGGTTGGGACTAGCCGGGAACAACCTAGATGCATGCAAACTGCTTACGCCAAGCCTCTGGCCGGTTTCGTCACATCGTCACCCTCAAATCTTTGTCACCCTATGTTGTGATATTTGTTTATGTCCGACCATTACTCATGACCTATACCGAATCTCCGGATATTCGAATATTAATGCGACAAAGACGCTGGTTGTTCCGAAGCACCGTCATGCAAACCAGCTACTCTGGTATCCTTACTCTTCGTCGAAGGAGTAAAGACCCTTCGCAATGGTATATCGGCTTCAGATTTCTTGACGGACCTTTTCCAAAGCTACGATACATTTTAGTATGTACAACGGCCTCAAATTTCTTCGATTGCACGGTAGAGGGCACAGGTGGTCTTCGAGCTCGGTCTTTGCAATGATAATGCTGTTGTTACTGCAAGTAGCTACGACCAGCTCACTTTCAGAAGATGCATTTTGAAGGGCGCATCAGTTTCGAAATATCCGGCGAAATACCAAGAATCATGTTGCAAGCTATAGTTGTGCTTGTCAAAGTGACAGTGACATGTACTCTATGATTCACTTGGAGACCAGGGTTAGAGACGATGAGACAACGAGGCGCCGAGATTATCGCATCCGATACACCTTGTGTCGAAGCTCCGACACTTATCAGAGTTCTTACCGAACAAGTTCTCGTCCAAGTCACTTGATTTTCCATATCATGTCATCTTGCGTAAGTAGCGCTGGTGGACGCAAGCTTCGTTTCATTTCTTGAACCATGTAACTTGGGGTTAAACTGAATGGGAGGAACACGAGAAGAGTGTTGTGTGTGAAGAACTAATGAGAAGCAAGAATCCTAAATTCCACAGAAGTACTGGGTGGAATCGGAGTCAGATGATGAAGATGTTCCTGGCATAAATTGAGATCAATATGGAAATATCATTGTTTGAGGGACTTTCAAAGGGAGGTTTTTCTGTTCACCATAATTCTAAACCTTGAACGACTTCGTATTCACAGTAAGAATCTTTGCTCCTTCTTAAACAGTTTTATTCTGTGGTGCTGCAAGTCCACCACTTGTCGCAACGCAAAGAATGTTTTCAAACCCAGCTGTTCTCCCACACTGAGTCGAAGTTGGACCCGCGACTGTTAATTGGTCTGAACACCTAGAACTACATTTGCATTGTGCTGATGTGCTTTAATAACACCAACTTTTACGAGGGGTTCAGGGCCACCCAAGCATTCCCTTCTCTATCGAATAAAAAGTCATCGATGAATGTGACATTCGCGAGAATCTCTACAGCACCCCCTGCCTCTGCATTCGAGTCTAGCTGGACCCGGCAGAAGCTAGATGGTTACCTCACAGTTAAATCCCATTGATTCCGATAGGCAAAGAAGAATTTGGTATTGGGGTCAAAAAATAAAAGGAGGGGCCCAAATTGTGTTAGGGAATTCGGCTAGCATTGCAACACTTGCTGGTTCTGTCATTGGTGGCTTTGCCTTACTATTCTCGATTGTCGAATTCCGCAAGTGGGCATAGAAGCGTCGTGCCGAGAAGAAGAGCACGTCACAATAAAGCAGTGAACAATAGGATCTGAAGAGACTTTCAAGAGACAACTTGTTCAAGCCACAGCCTTGATCAAACCTCCCTGATCCTTTAATCTCGTCCTCCCTCTCTAAACACGTGACCTGGCTTGTCCTCCCGTCTTGCTCAAACACCGTGGCCAATCGCATGGCTTGCTATTACCCTCCCATTTTCTCCATTTTCTCCGCGGTGAAGTCCTCGATCCTGTCCTCTCGCTCTGGCACTTTCCATTCTGCAACACTTCTTTATAAGCGGTTGCCGCCATCAAGAATTGTCCTCTTCCAACCTGTTGTCCTTGGATTCATCGAGTTGTCTTCCTAATAAAAGCTTCTCTTTAAGAGCGACTGTGCCGCCACTTCCAACATGTCTCATCACAATCAAACATTTCATTCTATACACTTTGCTAGATACACATCAACATTGATATTTGTGAGATTCATCTCAAATTCTGTTGTTCAGCACACTGTAAACACATTTATCCACCCTCTCAATTTCGTAATTCTGCACCATCTCATGCCTCCAAAATTAACCACATCATCCACACGTACTGAGCATTCAGTCTCTTCCAGTTCCAAGAACCCAAGGTATGTATGAGCCCCTCCCCTTCTTCCTCATTCCAGAATCAAACATTGATTTAATGTTCCGAAGTCACTATCCCTCCCACGAGAAAACTAAACCCTCCAGTGATCGAGAAACGTCCTCTCCACGAGCAGGGAAGTCTTCAAAGATGGCGTCGATGCTGGATCTGTGGGCGCACGAGAACCGCAAAGAAGAAGTGCAACCATGGAAGGAGAGAGCATGGGTAGCGGCGCCAAGTAAGCACATTCGATTTATATGTAGGATATGGGTTCTTGTTTTGATGCTTTTGATAATGGTCAAGGTGTTAGAAATACAGTTTCATTGGCAGAAGTCGTTCACAATAAACCCGGATTGTCTCTATCGTCAAGCTTCCTTCTCGAGAGGAAAGCTGCTTGGCTGCAAATTGACCAATCAAAGGCCAAGAGTTGGTCAGAGAGTGGGGCAACTAACAAGGATGGCCTGTCCCAGGCACTTTCTTGAACACACGTCTCACAGAAATGCGCATCAATGTCATACGTGCGGCTTCTAGCACCATTTCCCCAGCATATTCATGCTTAAAGGTCTTCGATAGAGATAAGGGGGTCCGCCTTGCTCGCCTTGCTCGGCTGCTTGTGGCTCAGGGCGGGATGATGCAGACGATCGTAACGAGGAAGGTTAATGGTGGGGCCATAAGCACTGAGCCAATGGGAATTAGGTTTCGCTTCTAGCGCCTCTGGCCGTGCCGATCGAGACGAGGAAAGCGAGCGTGTGACGAGACGAACCCCACTTCCCGAGCTGCAGCCCTGCGTCAAAAGCCACTGGGGTACAGCTGGAATTTCCCCGACAGCAAATACCAGAAACTCAACATCCACACTCCAATCAATCTTCAATCTACCAACAACTCAAACACTGCATCACATTTCGAAACCATCAGAAAAATAATGACCACCACCGCTGATAAATCCAAACCCTACATCCCCCTCGCCGGGCTCGCCAGTGATGGGTGGTCCAACGAAGACGAAGCAACAGCAACCTGTTTCTGTGGCGCCGTCCAACTATCATTTGTGAGCCCACCTTCCTAAATCCGTCTATGAGCTCCTTTCTAACACTACCATTTCTAGCCAACCCAAGGACCTGGTCTAGTAAACACTTTCGTCTGCAATTGTAGCGACTGTCACAAAATAACTGCCTCGATGTTCGCCTCTAACTTCACCGTTCTTGACTCTCACCTCAAACACCTACGGTACGTCTTCTCCTATTCTCACCGTTGTGGTAAAGCTTTGCTAATTTGTTCATAGGGGGCAAGACAGCCTCAAAACCTTCAGCCAGTCCCATTCCATCGGTTCGCATCAGATGATGACCAACCATTTCTGTTCTACCTGCGGCACGCTTATGTATCGTGTCGGAGCCCGGTTTCCGGGCATGAGCATTTTACAATCGGAACCGTCGATGACTTTAATTTAATGGAAACGAAGTTGAAGCCGACGGCAGAGCAGTATGTTGAGAATCGGGTTGCGTGGTTGAAGCCCGCTGAAGGAGTGAAGCAGTATGTGGGGGTCAGCTTTTAAAGATCTTCTCATTCGCAAATTTTGAGGATTTAAATCTGTAATTATAGAGACCTTGAAGAATTACAATAGCGCTTGTGTATTTATTGTTATACCTCAATAGTCCGCAACTTTTTTCCTAGTTTACCCTTCCTGTTAACCCCCGTTCAAAACCGTCGACCGGCAACTCAAATTTGGAGACATAGCAACATATTCTATCGTATCATTGAAATCAGCTCCAATTTCCCTGGAGGCTTCAAGGACCATCTTGATATGCTTTGCGTCAAGGAGGCTGTTGGTCGACTTTGCAAGTGTCTTAGCGATACGGATAGCGTTCTCGATCTGGCGATCATTGAGGTCGATTTTCGACAGATTATCCTGGGCACTCTTCGGTAAATGCTGCAGCCCATTCTTCGAGCCGCATTCAATGAAGTTTTTCCAGAGCGCTTTTCTTCGTTGCTGGCTTAGCTGTGAGTACCTCAGGGCAAGGTGAATATTCAATTTAAAAGCGACGTCAAAAATGGTCAGTCGATTTATGGTAAGGAACAAGATTCCTTCATGGTGCTCTGGTGTTCGTAAAAACACTGTTGTTATTAGCTTCTAATTTTTTAGTATTGATGTTTACTTACAGGATACTAATCTGTTCCTTTGGAGATGCTCTTTTGCTGTTCTGGGAGTAGAGGATTATCGAACGCGTTACTGTTGAATGTCACGGCCTTAATGAAATTTACAGAGATCCAACACCACTTTTTATCCAAAGGGGTGAAACTGAGAATCCGGAAAACGTATATTATGAGGTCCTCTATAGTGAGCGGGTCGAGCTCAGTCTTGGCATTTTAAGCGATCAGCTTACGCTCTACCAACCAGACTCTGTCTAGAGATTTGGAAATACTAAAGGTTCTGCGGTCGACTATGATGTAGTTATATAAACGTTAGCAAGTTCCTGAACTTTTTATTATCATACCCTTGCTGTTCTATTACAGGAATTTTAACGCTTATGTGTAGGAGTGCAGGTATTGTGGTTGGAAAGGGGGGCTGGTCAGGTGATATAGCCGAAGCCCCTTAGTCGATAGGTCTATAGTTGAATAAGCTATAGTAGAATATAATATATTAAAGAACTTAATAGCTATCT
>Ga0182030_10025382_pt1 | contig 10803 bp, 12 predicted proteins | sample 812S3MmetaG_FD_121299 | JGI IMG/M metagenome (GOLD analysis project Ga0182030, IMG submission 121299) | Permafrost microbial communities from Stordalen Mire, Sweden - 812S3M metaG (Illumina Assembly) | ecosystem: Environmental > Terrestrial > Soil > Wetlands > Permafrost | place: Sweden... | reverse complement strand
TTCCGAGTCCAGCGACTTCCGAAAAATCCTTGGGAACATTTCCCGGCAGAATGATTTTCGGCGCACCTTCGATTCCTTTGTCCGCATGGCGGCCTGTTGTCTGGCCGCCCAGACCCGCGAACCGGAATACCTTGAAGAAGCCAAACGGTGGGAAAAATCCGATTTGGAGTTGTTAAGCCAGGCGCTGGGCGCCTTGGTGCTCGAAATGGAATCCAAGCCGTTTGAGGATGTCCTTGGGGGGTATTATATGGAGTTTGCCTTGTCGTCAAAAGGCCAGCAGTGGACCGGCGAATTTCACACGCCCAAGCATGTTTGCTCGCTCATGGCAAGAATGACGGCGTGCGATTTGGAATCCCTTCCCGCCGACAGGCCGATTACGGTTTGCGAACCGGCTTGCGGGGCCGGGGCCATGATCCTGGCTTTGGCCGAAGTCTGTCCGCCGGAAATCCGGCGGCGGCTCCAATCTGCAAAATTCTGCTTTGCATCGTGACAACGTCCGTTCTCCTACTCTTTCACGTTCGGTTCGTTCGGTTCAAAGCTTTCAGATTCCTCCTTGACTTTTCGTGTGTAGATTCGGTCAATTGTACAAATACAATCATAATCTATGACATTAGTATTCTGTCACTGCTTAGAAAACAGGCTGATTATTGTAACAGACAGCCTTAGCACCGATGCCCATGGAAATCAAAAACATGCTCCCAAGTGTGCCGCTTTTCCGGGAAAGCCTGTTGTGGTCGCATGGTGGGGGGATCAGAATCTTGAGCCGAAAGTTCTTGTAGATGACCCCGAAACCGTACCAATCAACGATAAGCAATTGGCTGCAAGCAGTTCAATTGCAAACAAACTGCCATCACCAGATCATATTTGGCCGTGTTTTTCGTCTGCATTTTTAAACGCGCTGAATCAATCCGAACACGTTCATAACGGCAACCGAGGTGTCGCTGGGTTGCTCATGGGGGTGGCAGTAAGAAACAGGATTTATGCGTTTATCTACGAGGCGAGAACAGGGGGAGGCAGTTGGCAGATGATGACGGACAAGTCCGGCGTAAACAGTTGGCCTCAAATTTTCGGTGACACAACTTCCCTTGTTGAGATGTTGAATTCGCAAAATCCAAGGGAAAGGGAGAATATCGCGTCTTTGGCGAAAACCAAGACACCTGACGAGTTTGCAGGGACCGCGAAACGCTGGATCGAACAAACAGAAAAGTTTCAAAAGGAACACAGACGCAGCGTTACTGTGGGAATGCCAGCCTATACACTTACCTTGAATTGCAATGGACATGTAGCTGGAGTAAGCGCCTTGTAGCCTCCCCCCACCGCGCGGAGACTGTACTGATTGATTCCCCTTGAAAGAACGCTTCGCTCTACGCCTCAATCAGTACAGACTCCGCGCTCCCCGGAATTAAAGCGCCACTTGTGAGCTTTCGCCGTCGCCACCGCACTGCGCTTTGCCCCATTGCCCTTGCCGCTCCGTGCGGCTGCGCCGTCGAAACTTCACAAGCCGCGCACCGATAAACGGCCTTGGCAGATTTCCGGCAAAACACCGGGCCGGAAATCAGCCACTGCCGCCCGCTGCGCGGAAATGGGGTTAAAACAATGAGGGGCAATGTTGGTGTTGTCAGTCTTCGCCTTTCTTACGCCCGCCCTCACCGCCTTGCCCGGCAGCTTGATGAAAATGGGGAGGCGAAGATTCGTGACATTTACGCCGAAGCGCGTAATGAAGAATGGCGGAAACACCGCGCCGCCCAAATAATGGCCGGCGACGGCGACGGAATCTGATTTTGCCGCAGCCACCACAACCCCGGCATTCCACCGGGGTTGTGCTGTTTTTCCCGGCTGGGCTTGGCGTCAGCCCAGGCCCGACGCCAAAGAGAAACATCCCTTTGGAATCCCTTTGGAGCAGACGTTTGGAATCCTCTGCGCGTTCGCCTTTCGGATGTAATAGCGCAGGGAAACGAATTGTGTTGCCACGACGAGAAAGTTTCTCAAGTGTGACAGACACCCAGACAGGAGGGATATGGAGGCATCAAGAAACAACAGCCAGGCCGGCGACCCTTTGCCCACCCCGCCCACCCCCGATGCTGGCCCCCTCCGCACACCCAGGGGGCGGGCGCTTTTTGACAGTCAGCTTGCGCTATCCGCGCAATGCCGCGCCAAGAGAGCGCTTCGCGCCGAGTCACCGACCGCTGCGGGCAGTTCCCTACGGGCTGCCCCCTGCCTTTTTGTCTTTTCCATTTCCGTTTGCTGATGTCTCCGGTTGTGGCTCCGTCGCCCTCACTGGCTCGCTTTCGCCTGCGGCGAAACGGTCTGGCACGACGCGTACCCTAAAGGGAACCCCCGCTGGCCGGACCTTGACGCTCGCCTCTTCGTGAAGGGCGACTACACCAAACCGAGCGACATCCCGTCGCAAACATACATATGAATAACGACAAAAACAGTCATCAGAGCACGCCGTCAGGGACAACTGCCCATCCCGAGCAGACCGTTCCAGACAACAACCACGACGAGACATCAAGTGGGGATATTTCTTACGCTGAATGGCGCGAAAAATATCGTCCCATCAAGAACCCCATATATCCCAACAGCAAATTTGAAGGCACTATGTTTTGGCCAAACGGCGAGGGATTCCACTTTGTATGCAGCTATCCGCTCCAAAACATTTGGACGCTTACGAGCATGTGCGGCTATCGTCCGATAATATCCGAAGGCTATTTTCCACATGATGTCGAGGGGTTTTTTGTTACCGAAGTTCCCTGGCCACACGACCAGAGCTTTAGCATCAAACTCGACGGCCCAAATTACGAATAAAAACCACCATGAAAACCAATCAGAACCACCAGCCCACCCCGCCGGAAACTCCGCAAGGACACCCCGGCAACAACCCGCAACCGCAAAGTCCGCCGCCAGCCGAGGCGGCGGACTTCGGCCCGGTCATATACGCCTACACCCGCAAACAGGCCCTCGCCGACGGATGCCAAGTGGATGTTTCCACCGTCGCCAAGGAGGCGGGCTTTCGGATTCCGGTCTTTATGACCGACACCGTTTTTAACAATTACGTCAAAGTGCCTGAAGGTGTCGAGTATCAGGATGAAGCAGGCAGGCTATGGGACCTTCTGCATATGCTCCATCTCACCATAAAGTCATCCCGACCGGGGCAAGATCGTCTGTCATTCCAGCTTTATGTCCGCAACGACAACCGGAGGCCCAAGCTGGTCACTTTGCTTTCGGTTTGCAGTGCGCTGGACATTGACAACCCCGCCCCGTCAATAACGATCCTAACACCAGAGGACGACTAAACCGCATCACACCATGAACTCGGAACCAACCCATCAAATTAACCCGCCGGAACAAACGCAGCCTGACAACCTGCGTTTGTCCCTGCCCCAAGATTTCACGGCCATGCGGACATGGCCTGATGAAATCATCGTCGAACCGTCCCGGCTCGCTTGGAATCTATGGGGCGACACCGAAGGCGACATCACCGCCGCCTATTCCGGGGATAAACGCCCGAAAGTAAAAACATTTGTCCACGAAGGGCAACTATTCACCAACATGGGAGGCTCAGAATATTCCGACCAATGCTATCCGTTGCTTTCACCGGAGCAATACGAGGGAACCGGCAAAGTGAAATATTCGTATGAAGGCGAAACTGTGATCTATGAAAAGCGGAAGTTCACGCTTGGCCCGAAAGTCACGTTTTCATCCCGAGCATTAACGTTGGAGCAAGAAATCAGCCTGTTGCGCCGGATGTATGCCTATGGCGGATATTTTGTTTCCGGCAAGACCTATCAGGAAATGCTGTTGAATTTTCAGGAGGATGACCGGACTCGGGAAGGTCGAAAGGTGGCCGTCGCAAAGGAATTGACCCGGAAGACGTTTCCCCAAACCCAGCCGGAAATGCTGGCCGAGCTTGGAAAACTGGCGGGTGCCAACAACATGGCCGACACATCACAGCTTGACCTGCCGGGCATGTGATTGTCCCGGTTGAAAACTTTGGCGGACGGGGCGGAAGTCTGCCAAATATGTAACAGCCCCCGGTTTCGATACCGGGGGTTGTCTGTTTTTCGGCTGGGCCGTGCGCTGGCCCAGGCCCGCGCCAAAGGGCATGGCCCATTTGGAATCCCACACGCCCGCCCACCCTTTTGCTCGCCCCCTCCCACACCCAAGGGGCTGCGCTATTTGGTTTGCTTGCGCTATCCGCGCAATTCCGCGCCAAGAGAGCGCTTCGCGCCGAGTCACCGACTGCTTTGGACAGTTCCCTACGGGCTGCCCCATGCCTTTTTGTCTTTTTCTTTTCACGGCGTTGTTTGCTGCTGTCTCCGGTTTGGCCCTCGCCCTCACCGGCCCGCTTTCGCTCCGGGGCCGACGGGGGACCCCTCCCCGTCCGAGGCCCCGCCCCCTGGCCACCATCGCACGCGGGCCTTTTCGTGAAGGGCGACTAAACCAAACCGAGCGACAGCCAGTCGCAAACAATACCATGAATACAGACAAAAACAGTCATTCAGTCACGCCGTCAGGGACAACTGCCCAACCCGAGCAGACAGTTCCAGACAACCACATCCGCGACCGCTCATTTTTGGGAACGATACCGCAAATTGAGTGCGTCTATGACCTCGTCCAGCCCAACCGGGTTATTTTGGGCGATTGCACCCAGGAATTGCGAAAATTCCGCTCCGAATCAGTGGACTTTGTTTTGACCGACCCGCCTTATCTTGTGTCCTACAAAGACCGCGACGGCAGAAGCGTCCAGAACGACGATAATTCGCGCTGGCTGTTTCCGGCCTTCGCGGAATTATACCGCGTGTTGAAGCCCAATTCCTATTGCGTCAGCTTCTATGGCTGGAGCAAGGCCGAGCGATTTTTGACGGCGTGGAAAGAATGCGGTTTCCAACCCGTCGGGCATTTCGTTTGGGTAAAGCAATATGCCTCGCTGGTTCGGCACAATCAAATGCGCCACGAACAAGCGTATTTATTGGCAAAGGGCAATCCCCGGCCCCCGAAAAATCCACCGGCGGACGTTTTGCCGTGGAAATATACCGGCAATAAATTGCACCCAACGCAAAAACCGGTATCAGCCCTGACGCCCTTGATCGAAGCCTATGCGCCCCGTCTTGGGGTTGTCCTTGATCCCTTTGCCGGTTCCGGCAGCACCGGGGTTGCGGCCTTGCAATGCCGCCGCCGTTGCATCCTGATTGAAAAGGACGACGCCCATAATGAAACCATTCGGGAACGGTTTAAAAACCTGCCCCATCACCTGACGACAGCCCTTCGGCGCACGCTTCCGTCCAACCGGAAAACCCTGCTTTCACATATGGCAACCCTTATTCGAAACTGAAAATTTGGCGGGTGGGCGTATAGCCGGAAGCCCGCCAAAGTGACAACGGCCCCCGGCAACAAAAGCCGGGGGCTTTTGCCGCGCCCCCGTTTCGTGCGTTCGGATGTCCGCGACATCCTCACATAAATATTTCGGCCCCCGCTCGCACACGGGATTTGGTGTCCCGCGTTGCTCGCGCCCGCCGCTTCGCTCCCCGGCGCGGACATTAATTGCGACTTTGCGCTAAGGGTGTTGTGTCTGTTGTTGTTTGGCGAGATTGTCGTGCTGTATTTGGGCATGAGCATCCTCGTAAAGTGCTGCCGTGAAAACAAGCAGCGCCGCCGTCAAAATGACCAGTGCCCAAGTAAGCCGAACGATGCGTTTCGTTTGCAAGTCGGCCAAATCGCTGAGGATAGATTGAATGCTGGCCAGTTTGCGGATTGCGGTAATTACTGCAATCGCGTTCGCTTTTGGATTCGTGATAGATGTTTGATCAATCGCCAGCTTATCAAGGTGCTCGATAAGTTCGTCTCGTTCTTTCGTAAGTTCGTGGTAACACTTTTTTCTGAATGACTCTCTCATGCCCAATTCTATCCCAGAGGCCGATTCATACCAACAAGAATTGACCCCGGCCCCTCATCGGCCTACGCTCGCCAACAGGAGGAATCCTTATGGCAAAATCAAAATCCCCCCAACCGCCCGCCCCGCCCTCGACAAACATCCAGATTGTTTGCCAGGAGCCCATCATCGTGCCCCGCGACGCCGCACCGATGGAGGAAACTCCCCCGGAAAACCCGTCATGGTCGAGGTTGATCCTCATCGGCAGCGCCACGGTCATTTTGCTGTTTTTTCCGTGGCTGGACACGGCGCAAATACAAACCCTTTGGCAAGGTCTCATCCGGCAGGTTTTGCAGGCGTTAAATCTGCCGTGAACGGCTGGACGGTTGAAGGTTCAGGCATTCAGAAGTCCGCCCCGCCAGACTTTCAGACTTCCAGACATTTGACAACGCGAAGCGGTTAGTGTTGACAGCCGTCCAGAATTCCCCAAGGCTGGAATTGTGGCAGGCTGGACGGCTGAAATCTCCGCTATCCGGCTTTTCAAACGGCCACACGGTCAGACTTCCAAACTTCCAAACCTCCATGATTATCACCGTAGCTTCACTTAAAGGCGGACAGGCCAAGACCACCAGCGCCGTGCATATTGCCGCGCTGTTGGGGGCCGACGCCAAAACCCTGTTGGTGGACGGCGACCCCAACCGTAGCGCCTTGAACTGGCACAAACGGAAAGGTTTTCCGTTTGAAGTGTGCGACGAACGGCAGGCGGTCAAATTCTCCCGCGACTTCAAACACATCGTCTTTGACACACAGGCCCGGCCCAGCCGCGAGGATTTGGAAATCCTGGCGGGCGGTTGCGACCAGTTGATTATTCCGCTGACGCCCGACGCGCTTTCCCTCGACACTCTGTTTTCCTTCACCGACTCGCTAAAACAGCTTGGAGCGACTCAATTCAAAGTGTTGCTAACCATCGTGCCGCCAAAACCGGCCACCGATGGGATCTTTGTCCGCCAGACGCTGGAGAAAGCGGGTTTGCCGGTTTTCAAGACGGACATTCGCCGTTACAAGGCATATCAAAAAGCGGCGCTGTCCGGTGTGTTGGTCAAAGACGTGGCCGCCGACTACGCGGCGGAGGCCTGGTCCGACTATGCGGCGGTAGCAGGGGAGATTTTTTCCGGCGCGAATAAAGCCGAAACGCCCGGCCAACGGGGCCAACCAATCTATGAGAATCGCCACTGAATTTGAACGGACATTTCCGAAATGGCTCATCGGCGACAGCGCCGACGACCGCATTTTCGTAATTCATCTTCACTGGCCGCGTTTTGTCGGCGAAGTGTTGGAAGATAATTCGCCGGCCACCAGAATCGAACCGACGTTCATTGACGGGCCGGGCGGCTTGACCGCTCCCGAATTGGCGCGGCTCATGCGCCAAGCCGGGGACTTTTACCTGAACGAAATCAAAAGGTGTGAGAGGACACCGGCCTCTTTTTCAAAACCCGAACGACCACCCAAGCATGAAAACAACCAGCATAAAACCTGAAAACAAATTTGCGGCGATTTTGCAGGCCCGCCACGATTCGACCGGCGCGGAAACCGCCGTTGTTTCACCGGTGCAACGCGGGCCGGAGGCACCCGCAGCGGCCACGTCCAAAGGGACGGGCCGACCGGGAGGCAAGGGGAAAAAGAGCGACCCCAATTTCCGGCAGGTGACGGCGTACATACCGCAGCAGTTGCACAATAACGCCACGATTGCCTTGCGGCTGACGAACCAAATCCGGGTTGACGCCGACAAGGAGGATTTTAGCGAGTTGCTGACCCGGTTGCTGGCTGACTGGTATCAGAGCCAGACGTTCTACCGCCCCGGCAGGTGAACGTCTGGAAGTCTGCATGGTTAAAGTCTGGCCGGATGCGTCCGGCCAGACGATTGCCACGATAGTATTGAAGCCATAGGCGAGGGGAGTTTGAGGGATGGCCCGTCCGGCAAGGACTCCGGCCAGGACTACATCGTCATTGCCAGGCCCATCTCTTGTTCCTCTTTACGGTTCTGCCAGCGCACGGCCTCGACGACTTGCTCCGGTTCAAACGGCATCGCTTGCTCCGGTTTCTTTTCCTCGTCCAAGTGTTGGACCAATTCCGTCGCCATCTGCCGTTCCCGTTCGCGGGTGACATTCTCCCGCAGTTCCGCAATGCTGGCCGTGTAAATCCGCACCTCCTGCCGTCCACGGGACACCGAAACATAGAATTGTTTGGCATCCGCCGCCCCGGACGAAATCAAACCGGACTGGCAGAGCAGTACGCAATCCACCGTCTTGCCCTGCGCCGAATGCGACGTGGACGTGTAGCCGTAATCCAGGTGGGCGAAGTCTTTGGCCAGCCGGGAACCGTTGTTCAAGATGAGTTCGCCCTTCGGTGAGATTTTTTTCACCGTGAAATCAGCCCCGTTGTTCAGCCGACGGCCGCTGGCGTCCTTCGCGTTGGCGGTAATGCGGATGCGTTCGCCCTGACTGACCTCGATCTCATCCCGCTCAAAAACGCTGAATCGCTCCGGCTCGTAAAGCGGAAGCGATTTGCGTTTGCCGCCGCATTGCACCCACACCCCGCCGTCGCCCGCCTCGACCACTTCCATTGCCCGGCCCATTTCAAAACCTGGCAGCGGTTTGTTGACCTTGACCACCTGGCCCGGCGTGTAATAGCAGGCGTTGTTCTTTTGCGCCGCCGTCAGGGAACGATCACGCAAAATGTCCCAAGTCAGTCCTTCAGTCATTTCGCCCCGCTCTTTGAGCGCGTGCCGGATGGCGGCGGTGACATTTTCACATTCCGTATGCGTGGGGGAAATGACCAGCGTTTTTTTACCCTTGGCTTCCATTGCCAGATAATCCAGCGCCACCGCCCGTTCCCGCTCCTCCTTCATGGGCAGTTCCCGAAAGGCCCCCATCGTTTCCAGCGTGGCAAACGCGCCCGCTAAATCGCGGGCGGCGATTTGTTCCACGGCTTTCTTGTAGGAGCCGGTTTGCCGCTGGATTTCATCCACGACGGCCACCGGCATTTGGCCGTGTTTTTTCAGCAGGTCAAACGCCTGCCCGCGATCCACGGCATGATGTTGCTTGCTGTCGCCCACCGGCACCAACCGTGCGTCCAACCGGTCAGCCAGAGCGGTCAGCTTGTCCATCGTCCGGCAGGATAACAGCCCGGCCTCATCCACCAGCCAGACCGCCCCTTGCGCCTCCCGCTGGACACTTTCGCTTTCTAGGAGCTTGGCGACCGTTACCGCGTTCTCAAAACCATCCTTGCGCATGGTGTCATGCGCCGTGATGGCCAGCGGTGTCAGGACCAGCAGTTTGTGTCCGCTTTGTTCAACCGCCCGCCGGACTTCATGCAACAGCCGGGTTTTTCCGACCCCGGCCTTGCCTTCAATCCCGATGATGGAGTCATGTGAGCGCAGGACATGAAATACTCCCGCCTTTTGCGCTTCATTCAATGCCGTGTCCTGAATGCGCCAATGCGGATTAAGGGCCGGGAATTTTCCCTGCCCCGACTGGCAACGGTCTATGATCCGGCCTTCTTCGGCCCGGACTTCTTCCGTCGTCACGAACTTTTCACCGTTCTTTGCCACCCGAATCAATGGCGTGTCATTGACCGCCTGTTCCACCGCCTCTTTGGTGGCCATGCCGTAGCTCCATTGCAGGGCTTCCGTGATGAGTTTCCGTTCCGTGACCACGCTGACCCGCTCGAAAAGATGTTTGATGGCCATGTCCACCGCCACTCGGGCAGGCGAAACGCCGTTGGCCTCTGCCGCTGCCACGACCGCGCCTCGCATGGCTGTCGCCTTTACCCGGTCCAACGCCGCGACTTCATCCGGCGTCAGCCGGGACCACCACATCGGCTTTAGTTCCTCGATGGTCAGGTCTTTGATCTTCTTTTCCCGTGTCCGGGCCGCCAGCCCGTCCTTGCCCGCGTGCGTGTCTATCCCAAGCTCCCTGGCCTTTTGTTTAACCACAGCGGAACGGCGGCTGAATTTCTCCGCCAGTTCGTCCGAAATCCCGGCGAGCTTGAACAGGACGGGATTGTCCGACAGTTCAACTTGGTAGCCTAATTCGGTGAGGTTGGTGGCCATGCGGGACAGGAACGCCGCCTGAAAATAGCTGGCGTCATGCTTGATGCCGCCAAACTGCGCCGCCTTCCAGCGTTCCTCTTCCGTGTCCCAAGTGACATTGAACACGTAGCAATGCCCGTGCAGGTGCGGATCAGGCACCCTGTCCACCGGGCGGGCCGTATGGTGGACAAATTCCACCCAAGCCAGGTTGCCAGTCACCCGGTCCTCATCCCGGCCACCGGAGCGGACCCGTGTGGCCGCTTCCCGTTCCATTTCCTCCATGGTCTCGCGCATGGCTTTCTTGAAGGCAGGCAGGATGCGTTCGTCGCCCCACTGGTAAGCCAGCGTCACCGCCTTGGGGACGTGGAAGTTGAAATCGTAGCCGCACCGCCGGTTGTCCTTGGTTCGGGGAGTAAGTGGTTTGCCCGTTTGGGGGTGCTGGTTGTCGCACAACCGGTTGAATTCCTGACCGGCCCGGCCATGCAGGCCGAGCCGCCGGGCGGCTTTGCCAAGCCACAAGCCCGGCATTTCCTGCCCTTCGGAATAGTACCCTTCGCGGGTGAGTCCTTCATGGTGGTATTTCTTGGCTTGGTCCGATGAACTTGAGGTAATAATGCGTAACATAGTCGTGATTAAGGATTGAAGTTGAAATGCCATTTGAAGATTCCTCCAAAAGGCTTTTTAAAAGGATTGTTGACCGGTTGGCAATCCAAAAAGTCAGACTGCCAAACCGGGAAAAAAGGAGAGGTCCATTTTAAGTGAACTTCGTCATGCGTCTCCCCTAAGCATAGCTTAGGAAAAGCGGGAACCGGGAGACACGGAAGCGTCATGGCATTTTTCA
>Ga0182030_10025381_pt1 | contig 10804 bp, 9 predicted proteins | sample 812S3MmetaG_FD_121299 | JGI IMG/M metagenome (GOLD analysis project Ga0182030, IMG submission 121299) | Permafrost microbial communities from Stordalen Mire, Sweden - 812S3M metaG (Illumina Assembly) | ecosystem: Environmental > Terrestrial > Soil > Wetlands > Permafrost | place: Sweden... | reverse complement strand
GTGGAAAAATCGATCATTTAGTACCTCCGGAAGACACCGCTACCTGTTCTTCTTTCCGTGCTTCATCTGTTGCCACCGGGGGAGCCATAGGCTTCTCCGGTGGAGCGATGTTCGGCGACTCACTGCGGCCCGACATTGCGGCCCGTGCCGAGTATACGCGCCACTGGCGCTCGACGTCATCCTGCGCTTCCTTAAGCAGAAGCGCCGCCAGCTCCGGATTGCTGCGTGCCAGCATAGTGTAACGCGCTTCGCGGTAGGTGTACTCCTTGAGCCGGATCGCCGGCGCTTTGGAGTCAAGCTGGAAGGGATTCTTGCCTTCCTCGCGCAATGCGGGGTTGTAGCGCATCAAGGGCCAGTAACCCGATTGGACAGCCAGCTTTTGTTGCTCCAGCCCATGCACCAGGTCGTAGCCATGAGCAATGCAACTGGAGTAGGCGAGAATGATCGAAGGCCCATCGTGCGCCTCGGCTTCCTGGAAGGCCTTCACCACATGGGTGTCATTGCCGCCCAGCGCCACCTGCGCCACGTAAACCGAGCCGTAGCTGACGGCTTCCATGGCCAGGTCTTTCCTGCTGTTCTTTTTGCCGCTGGCGGCAAACTTGGCCACCGCCCCGCGCGGCGTCGCTTTGGACATCTGCCCGCCGGTGTTCGAGTAGACCTCGGTGTCCAGCACCAGCACATTCACATTCTTGCCGGAGCCGAGTACGTGGTCCAACCCGCCAAAGCCGATGTCATACGCCCATCCGTCGCCACCCAGAATCCACACGCTCTTGCGCACCAGCGCATCGGCAATGGCCAGCAGATTGCGCGCGTCGGAACTCTCGCTGCCGGCCAGCTTATCTTTCAATGCCTTCACCCGCTCGCGCTGCTGGTTCACCTCGGTCTCTGTATTCTGCGTGGCTCCCAGCAGAGCTTTCGCCAGCTCATCGCCGATGGCCCCGGCCTGCCGCGTCACCATCAGCTCGGCAAACTCCTTCTGCTGGTCCAGCGCGATTCTCATGCCGAAGCCAAACTCGGCGTTGTCTTCAAACAGCGAGTTGGACCACGCCGGTCCACGGCCCTGCGCATTGGAGGCGTAAGGCGTGGTGGGCAGATTGCCGCCGTAAATCGAAGAGCAGCCGGTGGCGTTGGAAATATACAGCCGGTCGCCGAACAGTTGCGTCAACAGCTTGATGTAGGCCGTCTCTCCGCAGCCAGCGCAGGCGCCGGAGAACTCGAACAGCGGCTGCAACAGTTGCAAATCCTTCACCTGGCCGTGCGACAGCTTGGAGCGATCCACCTCGGGAAGTCCAAGGAAGAACTCCCAGTTCTCCCGCTCGGCTTCGCGAAGCGGCTCCTGCGGCGCCATGTTGATGGCCTTGTGGCTGGCGTCGCTCTTGCTCTTTACCGGGCAAACTTCCACGCAAAGCGCGCAGCCGGTGCAATCCTCCGGTGCGACTTGCAGCGTGTAGCGGTCCTGCTCCATCCCCTTCCACTTCGGCTTGGCCCACTGCAAGGATGCCGGCGCATTGGCTCCAAGCTCCTGACTGTAGACCTTGGCGCGAATCACGGCGTGCGGGCAAACCATCACGCACTTGCCGCACTGAATGCACAATTCCTTATCCCAGACAGGAATGAACTGGGCGATATTCCGCTTCTCCCACTGCGCCGTTGCGCTGGGGAAGGTGCCCCCGGCAGGAATAGCGCTCACCGGAAGCTGGTCACCGTGTCCCGCGGCAATCTCTCCCAGCACGTCGCGCACAAACTTCGGCGCCTTGGACGAGATGGAGGGAATCAGATCGAAACTGGACGAAACCGCCGCCGGCAGATTCACTTTTTCCAGATGCGCCAGCGCATGGTCCACGGCGGCAAAATTCTTGGCCACCACCGCCTCGCCGCGCTTGCCGTAGGTCTTCTTGATGGCCTTCTTGATCTGCTCAATCGCCTCATCGCGCGGCAATACGCCGCTGATGGCGAAGAAGCAGGTCTGCATGATGGTGTTGATGCGCGAGCCCATGTCCGCCTTGCGCGCCACTTCATAGCCGTCGATCACATAAAACTCGATCTTCTTGCGCAGCATCTCTTCTTGCGTGGTCTTGGGCAGTTTGTCCCACACCTCGGCCGCGGAATACGGCGAGTTGAGCAGGAAAACCGCGCCCGGCATCGCCGCCTCCAGCACATCCATCTTCTCCAGGAAGCTGAAGTTATGGCAGGCCACAAAGCTGGCTTGCGTAATCAGATAGGTTGACCGAATCGGCTTGGGCCCGAACCGCAGGTGCGACGTCGTCATCGACCCGGACTTCTTCGAGTCGTACACAAAGTAGCCCTGCGCGAAGTTCGGCGTCTGGTCGCCGATGATCTTGATCGAGTTCTTGTTCGCGCCTACCGTGCCGTCGGAGCCGAGCCCGTAAAACAGCGCACGCACCGTCTTCGCGTCTTCGGTCGAGAAGGCCGGATCGTACGTCAGGCTGGTATGGCTCACATCGTCGTCAATGCCGATGGTGAAATGGTTCTTCGGCGCGGCCTTGGTCAGTTCGTCGAAAATTCCCTTGACCATCGCCGGCGTAAATTCCTTCGACGACAATCCATAGCGCCCGCCCACCACCGTGGGCATCTTGGCAAACGGCAGCTTGGCGGCATTCTCGCCCAGCACCGTCATCACGTCCATGTAAAGCGGCTCGCCGGCGGAGCCCGGATCCTTGCAGCGGTCCAGAACGGCAATCGATTTCACCGTCTTCGGCAGCGCGGCCAAAAATGCGCTCGAGTCAAAGGGCTTGTAAAGCCGCACCTTCAGCAGTCCCAGCTTCTCGCCCTTCTGATTCAACGCGTCCACAGCCTCTTCGGCAGCCTCGGCCCCGGAACCCATCAAAATAATTACGCGCTCGGCATCCGCAGCGCCGTAGTAATCGAACAAGTGATAAGCGCGGCCCGTCTCCTTGGCAAAGCGGTCCATCACCGACTGCACAATCCCCGGAACCGCCGCGTGGAAGGGCGTGCAAGCCTCGCGCGCCTGGAAGAACACATCCGGATTCTGCGCCGTGCCGCGAATGAACGGCCTATCCGGGCAGAGCGCGTTCTGCCGGTACTGAATAATGTACTTGTCGTCCACCAGCGCGCGAATCGTCTCGTCGCTGATGGGAAAAATCTTGCCCACTTCATGCGAGGTGCGAAAGCCGTCAAAGAAATGCATGAACGGAATGCGTGATTCCAGCGTCGCAATCTGCGCCACCAGCGCCATATCCGCCACTTCCTGCACGGAATTGGAGGCTAGCATCGCCCAGCCCGTGGAGCGGCAGGCCATCACGTCGGAGTGGTCGCCAAAAATCGACAGCGCATGCGTCGCCAGCGTCCGGGCCGTCACGTGCATCGTCGCCGGGGTCAACTCGCCGGCAATCTTGTACATATTGGGAATCATCAGCAGCAGGCCCTGTGAGGCCGTGAACGTGGTCCCAAAGGCCCCTGCCTGCAATGCGCCGTGCAGCGCGCCCGCAGCTCCGCCTTCGCTCTGCAGCTCTTCCACAATGGGCAATGCGCCCCAGATGTTTTTCTTCCCCTCAGAGCGCCACTGATCGGCCCACTCGGCCATCGGCGACGACGGCGTAATGGGGTAGATGGCGACCACTTCGGTGAGACGATAGGCAACCGAGGCGGCTGCCTCGTTCCCATCCAGAATAACCATTTCCTTTTCACTCATTTACTTAGCCTCATAACGGGTTGGGCGGATAAAAAGCCGCTACTCCGAGTCTCTTCCATGGGGGGTCGAGTGGCTGTGATGCAAAGCACATAATGGGTGTGAAATCCCATATGGTGCGATGAAATCCTTATATTGGAGACGTTCGCCGCTTCTTCCGTTTTCGGGATAAACAACCGTCCCTATTGCGTTCGCCCGCGTTGTCTCTTATGCACGATGCATGGCTATTCCTCCACCGGCTTAGGCCGACCCGCGGAGCAAGAAACTGTAGCGCCGGCCTCCCGGCCGGCTGTAGCGTGGACCTCCCGGTCCACGCTTATTTCTTCCCAGGGCACGGCTTTACAGACTACCCAGGACACGACTTTACAGGCTACGGAAAAACTCGACAAAGAGCCCAGAAGCGCCAGGGCACTAATTTATTCGTGCCGCAAATGGTTGCTATAGAAACGGGTTTTAACCCCTGTGGGAGGCATCACTCCGGAGGGAGGCGGGGGTTTCAACAGATATTCGTTTTTGGGTGATCGGAGGGCGAAAATCACGAATTTCATGGCGCATAAGCGCCGTTTGCTGCTCCGCAGGTGCCCGAAAGGTGTCTGCCCCGCGGAGAGATATTCAGCTTGATGTGAATGGTGGGCGGTGAGGGACTCGAACCCCCGACTTCCTGCTTGTAAGGCAGGCGCTCTAACCAACTGAGCTAACCGCCCACGCGGGTTGGCAACGCTATAAATACCTATCTGCAATCATACCAGTGCGCTGCAAGGTCTATTCAGATCAGCTGCCTGGACTCAGCCTGTGGCCGGTGATATGACTAGAAGTAGGGGTTGATCGAAAAAATATACAAGAACCTCGGACACCAGGAAAAACGTTGACGCAAACAAAACTCCCCAGAATCGGCGTACTGGCCATCCAGGGCAACTACGCCAGCCACGCGCAAGCCCTCACCGAGGCCGGCGCATCTCCCGTTGAGGTGCGCAAGCCAGAGCAGTTGGCCGGACTTGGTGGCCTCGTTTTGCCCGGCGGCGAGTCCACCACCATGCTCAAATTCCTCGAAAAACACAGCTTTTTTGAGGTTTTGCAGAAGTTCTGCGGCAGCAATCCTGTCTTCGGCACCTGCGCCGGAGTGATTCTGCTGGCGCGGGAAGTTTTAAATCCAACACAGCGTTCTCTTGGGCTGCTGGATGCAACCATCGAGCGCAATGCTTACGGCCGGCAGATCGACTCGGTCATCGTCACCGCCGAGACCGCGCTTGCCGGCGGGCCGCTGGAGATGGTCTTCATCCGCTCTCCGCGCATCAGCCAGATCGGCCCGGGCGTCGAGGTACTCGCCACGCGCGATGGCTTTCCGGTGCTGATCCGCCAGGGCCGCATCCTGGCAGCCACGTTTCATCCCGAGCTATCGCAAGACCGCCGCGTGCATCGCCTCTTCGTCGAATCCGTCACGGCGGCATCGGCTGATCACTGACCACTGTCCAGCTACTCCAGCATCTGCAAATCCAGCGGGGCTTCGAGCAGATAGTCCTTGCCGCGGAGACATTCCAGGGCGCGCTTGAGAGCCGAGGATTTGCATGGCTCCACGGTCATCACGAAGGGCAACGCGTGGGACGGATAGCCGGGCTTCTGCACGATGGCGCGAATGTTGATGCTTTCGCTGGCCAGCGCCACGGTAATGTCGGCAATAATTCCCGGCTTGTCGTTGACCATGAAACGGATGTAATGCGGAACCTCGAACTCGGCGCTGACGTGCGCCGGTACCGATGGAATTTCCACACACCGCGAGCCATGGGCCAAGGCGAGCAAGTCGCTGACCACGGCCACCGCTGTAGGATGGCCGCCGGCGCCATGGCCGCTGAAGACCACATCGCCGCCGTAGCGGCCGGTGAAGACCACCATGTTCTCCGTGCCTTGCGACCAGGCCAGCGGCGAGTGCAGATCCACCAGCATCGGTCCCACAGACGCTGCAACCTGTCCGCCGGCATGGTCGGCGCGAGCTATTTGCCGGATGGTGCAGCCTAGTTCGCGCGCATAACTGAAGTCCACGGAGGTAATCGAGGTGATGGGCAGAGGCGCAATCTCCTCCGGGTCCACCGTGACGCCCAGCGCCAGCCGCATCAGGATGGAGAGCTTGGCGCGCGCGTCAAAGCCGCCCACGTCCTCCGTAGGATCGGCCTCGGCGTAGCCCTTGGATTGAGCCGCCACCAGCACAGGGGCGTATTCGGCGCCCTCCTGCATTCTGCTCAATATGAAGTTGCAGGTGCCGTTCAAAATGCCTTCGATGCGTACGATCTGATCGCCGGCAAGCCCTTGTTCCAACCCTGGAATCACGGGGATTCCGCCAGCCACTGCGGCGCCATACTTCAACTGTCCGCCGCCGGAGGCGGCCAGCCGCTCCAGTTCGACCCCTTGAAGGGAGATCAGCTTTTTGTTGGCGGTGACCACGCTTTTGCCGGACTTGAGCGCCTTGCGCACCCAACCTCCGGCCGGATCGATGCCGCCGGCCAGTTCCACAATTACGTCCACATCCGAAGCCAGCACCGCATCGGCGTCCTCGCTCCATTGCACGCTGGCGGGAACCCAGTCCACATGCCTGCGCGCCACACTGCGAACGTAAATGCGGGTCAACTCCAATCCTTCCGGCCGGGACTCGACCAGAATCCGCGCAACAGAAATGCCCACCGTCCCAAAGCCAAAAAGAGCGATGCGCAACGGGCGCTGTGCGCGGGAATCCAGCCGGGACGGGGCCGAAGCCTGTTGGGACGACGGGGAAGGTTCTTGTTCGGGCACGGGCATCTCCTCCTAGAGAGCGGACGAAGCTCGGGATAACCCGATATTACACGAGCAGATTCCTGCCAGGGGTTTGCAGATTATTTCCGTAATGGGGATATTATGAGAATTCATGGACGGAATATTTGGAAAACTCAACCTCACGGATCAGCAAGAGATCCTAGTACTGCATGCGCCCGAGAGCTTTCTGCCGGAGCTTGCGCGCCTTCCCGTTCTCACCATTCACCACCACATTGAGTCAGTCCCCGAGATCGGCTTCTTCCTTGGGTTTGTGACACGGAAGAGCGAGGTGGACGCGCTGGCTGGAGCAGTGGCCGCGCGCACCCCTGGCGATGCAATTGTGTGGTTTGCCTATCCCAAGGGCACGTCCAAAAAGTACACGTGCGACTTCAACCGCGACACCGGATGGGAAACTCTCAAGGCCGAGGGCTTCGACACCGTGCGCGCCGTGGCCATCGACGAGGACTGGACAGCGCTGCGCTTCCGGCGTGTGGAGTACATCAAGTCCGCCGGCATCAGCCCCAGTAAACCAACCGAAGCAACCGAGCCGGCCCCTCGGGCCGCAAAAAAAGAAACGGAGAAAACCGAATGCAAAACATCCCCAACCCATGGCGCCCCGCGCAATCCGAAGTCCACCGCACAGCGCACGACCAGGATTTGATCGAAGTTCCCAAGCGCGCCAAGCTTGATCGGGGAGCCGAGCGGCTCAAGGCAAACGAGCCGTTCGCATTTCCCGAGCCGGTTTCAGTCCCAGCCGAGAAATAGATTGATCCCACCCTCGCTTGTCATTCTGAGCGGAGCGTAGCGGACCGGGGTCCCCAGCGACAGGTCTTCGTCGCTGGGGTGGGGGAGTCGAAGAACCTGCGTTTTGACCTTTTGCGGCCGGGGTGGGAGACCACTCAAACACTTCACACTGCGCTAACTCTGCTCGACCACAAACAACCCCGGCAGTACATCCCCCGCATTGCCCTCCACGACGTGGGTAAAGGCCGAGGCGTTCAACGGCGGCTCCGGCCCCACATAAACGGTGCGCGCGCCACGCTGCCGCGCCCAATGAACAAAGCTGGCTGCTGGATAGACCGAGCCCGATGTGCCAACGACCACCATCAGCGTTGCTTTTTCGATCTCCTGCTGTATGCGCTCCATCTCCAGCGGAATCTCGCCAAAGAAGACAATATGCGGGCGCAGCCTTCCGCCGCATGCGCAGCGGCCCACCTCATCCAGGCTGCGATAAATCGCATGATCCTCGACCGGCGGCCGTCCGCAATTATTCTCGCAATGCGCCTTGCTCAATTCGCCATGCATGTGCAGCAGCCGCCGGGACCCGGCGCGTTCGTGCAGGTCATCCACATTTTGCGTACAGAGAAAGAAGCGGTCGCCGAGCTGCTGCTCCAACTCCGCCAACGCAACGTGCGCCGGGTTCGGTTTAGCCGCAGCGCCCGCCTCGCGCCGCCCGGCATAGAACTCCCACACCTTCCATGGATTGCGTTCCCAGGCCTCCGGCGTGCACACATCCTCAATCCGATTCCCCGCCCACAACCCGTCCGCGGCGCGAAAGGTGGGCAACCCGCTCTCCGCGCTGATGCCTGCTCCGGTTAAAACAAAGACTCGGTCTTGGGGCGCTATAGAAATTCTGGTCATAGATTCATTCCCGATTGATTTGCGGTTCAAGGGTTGATTTATTCAGCTCCAAGAATCTAGATCTGGGACATACAACTTCATTCATCCATCATAATCGGTTGAGCAATCCGGTACATCATGCGGAAACCAGGGGGAGTAGAAGTAGTGCGGGTGCGGTTTGCAATGGACCGCAACTATTTTCGCCGATCACCGTTGAAATCATCAACAATCCGGAACGCACACGAACTCTCAGGAAGCCCCGAAAACTCAAACCCAGGAGGATGTGATTCATGATGAAGAAGATTGCGTTGGCATTACTACTCGCTTTCACACTGCTGCCTGCGGCCTCATTTGCGCAGGTTGCGATCCGCATTGGCCCCCCGCACCCAGTCTACGAAGAGCGCGGCCGGCCTCCGGAACGTGGTTACGTATGGATCAACGGCTATCACCGCTATGAAGGTGACCACTACGTCTGGACCCCCGGCCGCTGGGAGCGTCCACCCCATGAACACCAGCGTTGGGTTGCGCACAGGTGGGTTCACCGGGGCGATCATTATGAGTTGCAGGAAGGACACTGGCGGTAGACTGCACTTTCAATCAAAAGAAAAGCGGGGTTCGCGCCCCGCTTTTCTTTTGCTCCGGAGTTGCCCCGCCGCGATTGAAATTTACAATCCGGTAACACTCCGGACATAAAGTTATAAACATGAAAATTCCCAATCTGTTCTTTGGCGCTATCTTATTTACGCTGCCATTGTCGAATACGGCGGCGTTTGCCCAGGACATTTGCAACCGGCTCACCGAAGCCGAGGCTTCGGCTGCCGTCGGCGTGCAACTCCAACGCAGCCCCACCGATCCCTGCCGTTTCGGTCACGCATTCAAGTCGTTCAGCATCATCATTCACTCCGGCGACGGCCCTCGCTTCGGCGATTATGCCGCCAACGCCCGCAAGGAGTTCAAGGATGCGCAAGACGTTCCCGGCATCGGCTCCGGCGCCATCTTCTTTGGGACCGCCCTGGCCGTGAAGGTCAAGGGAGACGTGATCGTCATCTCCATGTTTCTCGGAAAATCAGCTCCCGAGAAGATTGCTCTCGCCAAAGCAGTGGCGCAGAAGCTGATCGCCCATTATTGATGGAGGGTGAACGGAAGCCTCTGAGGCCATGCCGTTTTCCGGCGCTGCTGGCCGAAGGCAATTGGCCCCACCGCAGGCGCTAGCTGATTTCGATCACATCCGTGGCTACGGCTGCGGCGTCCTCTGCCTGCACCATCAGTTTTTCCGCTATGGCATAGAACTCGGCAGCCTGCGGGCTCTTGGGTCCAGCCAGCGCAACAGGCAGCCCATGATCGCCGCCCTCGCGAATGGCTGGGACCAGTTCAATCGACCCCAGGAACGGAACATTGAACTGCTGCGCGGTGCGCTCGGCGCCGCCTCTGGAGAAAATGTCAATCTCCTGGTGGCAATGCGGGCAGGTGAAGTGGCTCATGTTTTCTACGATGCCCAGCACTTCGACATTGACCTGGGCGAACATCTCCAGAGCCTTGCGCGCATCCTGCAGGGCCACGTCGCTGGGCGTGGAGACCACCACGGCGCCGGTCAGCGGCACGGTCTGGACTAATGAAATGACCACATCGCCGGTGCCCGGAGGCAGATCGACGATCAGGTAATCGAGCTCGCCCCACTCCACCTGTTGCAAAAACTGGCGGATGATCTGGTGCAGCATCGGTCCGCGCATCACCATCGGCTTGTCGCCGGGAGAGATGTAGCCAATGGAAATGGTCTTGATGCCGTGAGTCAAGTTGGGAAGAATGCGATTGTCCTCGCCCATGCCGGGCTGCTGGCTGGAGCCCATCATCAGCGGCACATTAGGCCCGTAGACGTCGGCGTCGATCAGGCCCACGCGTGCTCCGAGCTTGTTGAGTGCGATGGCCAGGTTGACGGCAACGGTGGTTTTTCCCACGCCGCCTTTCCCGGAACCAATAGCGATGATCTTCGAGATGCCCGGCAGTGCGACGGGCGAAGGCATAACAGGCGAATGCGCCATAGTATCTGTTTGCTCCTTGTATGAAAAACCCTATTGTTCATCTGATGCGGTTCACATCGATTGCGGTTCTCATGCTTTCGCGATATTCGGGACAGAGTGCGCCTGCCGCTCCTGTTTGCGGCGCGCGCCCTCGGCCTCGCGATGTTCGCGGCGAAGAAGCGCATCGGCATAGCGGCGATGCTCGTTGGGCGTCTCCGGCAGCAGTTCAGGAACTTTCAGTCTGCGGCCCTCCTTGTCGATGGCCACGAAAACCAGGTAGGCGCTGGCCACATGCACCTGCACACCCGTCAGGGGGTTTTCCGCCCATACCTTGACACCCACCTCCATGGAGGAGGTGAAGGCGCGGTTGACGCTGGACTTGAGCGTAAGCAGGCTGCCGACATGCACCGGCCGAATGAAATCGATGTGGTCCATGGCCGCGGTGACAACGTAGGTACGCGAGTGACGGTAAGCAGCCATGCCGGCGGTCAGGTCGATGAAGTGCATCAGCCGCCCGCCCAGAAGGTTGCCCAAAACGTTGGCGTCGTTGGGCAAAATAATCTCAGTCATCTCCGACTGTGTGCTGGCTACAGTGCGGGCTGCGGGGTTGGTTTCGACGGAACTCATAGTGGATCTGCTCCATTCCCTGGTGTGCCATTCAGTTCCAGTGTCGCCGGATAGAATGAAGCTGGCGGCAGCTTGCCTGAAAGAGCGC
>Ga0182030_10025379_pt1 | contig 10804 bp, 9 predicted proteins | sample 812S3MmetaG_FD_121299 | JGI IMG/M metagenome (GOLD analysis project Ga0182030, IMG submission 121299) | Permafrost microbial communities from Stordalen Mire, Sweden - 812S3M metaG (Illumina Assembly) | ecosystem: Environmental > Terrestrial > Soil > Wetlands > Permafrost | place: Sweden... | reverse complement strand
TGTTGACTTGCAGGATCAGCCAATACGTTCCGCTTTGTGCCGGCAGCGTGACATAGTTCGTTTCCTGATATACTCCGTCTGGCGGCAACGGCACTGAACTCCAGTCCTCATACAAGTCCTGCGAACTGACGATTCCATTGGTGGTTCCGTTGGTCGAAACCGACACGGTGTCATACCAGTATCCCGCCGCTGCTCCCAAGCCTTGATTCATCACCGCCCACACCACCGGCACCGTCGGCTGGGATTGCGGACTGAAAGCGGAAAATGCCACGTGATTGCTTGCGGCCGCAAGGCTCAGGGGAACCAAGTCGGGGGGGACCACCTGGCAGGATAGTTTGACCGGCACGGACCCAACCATCACGTTGTTGGCCAAATTGGTTTCGTAAAGATAGCCGTACGCGTTGACTTGGAAGACCAGCCAATACGTCCCGCTTTGTTCCGGCAGGGACACCAGGTTCGTTTCCCGATAACTTTCCCCAGGCAACAATCCGGCCGACGGCGGATTTGCCGAGAACGTTTGGACACTGACGAAGCTGTTGGGGTTGGCGCCATCGCTGGTGGAGATGGAAACCGAGTCATACCAGCCGCCCGTGGCTGCCCCGCGCCCTCTGTTGGTTACGACACAGACCACCGAAACCGTGGGTGCCTGCGGACTGGCCGGAGCGAAATCCAACCTGCTGCTGGCAGCCACCACGCTCAGCGGCGCCAGATCGGGCGGCACCACCTGGTAGGAGACGGTCACCGGCGTTGCGTCAATCAAAGTATTGTTGGTGGTGTCCGCCTCGTAAAGGTAGCCCCCGGCATTCGCCTGTAAAATCAGCCAGTAGGTCCCGCTCTGTTCCGGCAGCGACACATAATTCGTTTCATTGAAGGTCCCGCCGGCGGCACGCTCGGCAAATTCGCGAATTGGCCGAAATATTCTGAGTCGATAATTCCGTTGGTGGTCCCGTCTGTTGATATCGAAATCATGTCCGACCAGCCTCCCACAGCCGCACCCAGACCCTCGTTGGTCACCACGCACACGACGGGAACGGTCGGCGCCTGGGGACTGGGCGGGGCAAACGTGACGTTGTTGCTCAAGGCCGCGACCAAAACCGGCGCCAGATCCGGTGGCACCACTTCATACGACACGGTCACCGGCGCGGATGAGGTTATCGTGTTGGTCGTGTCCGCTTCATAGAGGTCGCCGCCTGCATTGGCTTGGAAAATCAGCCAATACTTCCCGCTCTGCTCCGGCAATGACACAATATTCGTTTCGTCATAGGTTTTGTCGAAGGCCACGCCGGGTGATTCCTCATCCTGCCAGAACTCTTGTGAGTCGATAATTCCGTTGGTGGTTGCGTTCGTGGATACCGAAATCAGGTCATACCGATATCCCACAGCGACGCCCAACCCTCGTTCGTTACCAAACAGGCCACTGCCACATTCGGCGCCTGCGGGCTGGCCGGATAGAACCCTAGTTGATTGGTGGCCGCCACGACGCTCAGCGGCGCCAGATCCGGAGGCACCACCCGGTAGGACACGGTCACCGGCGTTGAGTCAATCAACGTATTGTTGGTCGTGTCGGATTCGTCGAGGTTGCCACAGGTATTGGCCTGGAAAATCAGCCAGTAGGTCCCGCTGTGCTCCGGCAGCGACACCCCATTCGTTTCAGCGTACGCGCCACCCGCCGGTACGCCGGGTGAATCCCAGTAATATTGCCAGAAGGCCTGCGAGCTGATGACTCCACCTGGCGTACCATTTGAATTGCCGGACGCCCGTCCCGCCCGCTTGGGTACTCGCACCGAAAGCCAATGCAAGAAATCAAGTGCGACCGGAACTCTGATCTTCTGATTTGGTAGTGTCCATTACGACGCTGCATTTTTCCGAACCACGGATCCTGATTAAATGGATCACTCGCTGTCGATACAAGGCGATTTAACCACGAACCCGGACTATTGAGAAGGAAATGTTGTTTTTTCCGCTCGTGGTTATAGATTATTTGATAAACGGTTCCAGCTAAGGTGGTAGCGAAGTGGAAGCGGGCGGGTTGATCTGGCCGTAGTTGCCGGTCCCGCGGTGCCACTTCGCCCGCCGCCGCCCCGGCCACGCTGCCCACGGGGACACGGCCCCCCAGTCGGAACGGGCTGCATATTAGGGATTATCATGGTTGCTTTTTTTAAAAACCGGAATTAAGATCGGGGCCAGTAAGCAATCAGACAGTCACGGTTCGCGGCCATTCAGATCGGCCTTGGATCTGTCAGAATCAGAGTCGGATTCGGAATCAGAGAAACCCTGGATAACATGAATGAACCCGGATTTTGGAAATTAATTGCCCTCTCCAAACAGGAAAGTGACGGTCATCCCGGCCGTCAATTGGGTCGCCTGCAACAAATGCTGGAGCGCCAGCCGGAAAGCGAGATCATTGATTTTGACCGGCTGTTGCACCAGCAGATGATCAAATCCTACACGCGGGACCTGTGGGCCGCCGCGTATATCATCAACGGCGGCTGTTCGGACGACGATTTTGAATGTTTCCGCGCCTGGCTCATCGCGCAGGGCACCGAAGCCTTCCATGAAGTGCTGCGGAACCCGGAGACCTTGGCGGATCTCGGCGAAGCGAATGTCGAATTGAAGCCCCTGCTCCACGTGGCCGGCAAAGCGTATCACGCCCGTACCACCACGGAGCTGGCCTCTGCCTCTCCCACACCTACCGACCTGGCCGGGGACACCTGGCGGGACGATGAAAAGACACTCCAGAAAAAATTCCCCCGGTTGTTTGAAAAATTCTGGGGCGTCAATGGCGGCTGCCGCCGGGGCACCGGGTCCGGGCAGATCCAGCAAGCGATGGAGTTGCTCCGGGAACTCACGGGGAAACACCCGCCGGCGCCCCCAGCGGCAACTGGCACTTTTCGCCACCAGGCTCTTCAGACCGGGAACGCCCCGTGTCCGCTGGACGGCCCGGCGCGCAACCAGATGACCTTCGAGGTGCCCACCGGCTCCCCGGACCGGCCGCTGCACAACGCGGAAGTCCGGGTCGTTCCCGCCCAAACGGTGGCGAAGCGGGCCCTCTGCCTGCGGGCGCTCATGCAACGCTTTGAGATCGAGGCGATGATGCAGGGGGTCCGCCAGCCTTCCGGGGCGGCGGCCAAGGGCGATCCCCGCCAACTCCCGGACGAGGCCCGGCAGATCACCGGATGGCTCCAGCGCGAGAACCTCTGGCCGGCGGTGTCCGCCCACGAGCAGACGTTGTTCCTCACGCCCGCCGGCTCCTGGCCGGCCAAGACGCTCCGGGACATCAGTTGGCGCGCGGAGGCGCTGTGCGTCATCGGCTGGGCGCTCAATCTCGAGGACCAGATTGCGCCGTATGATTTGCAAGTGGACACTTCCTCTGCGGTTTTCAACCTCCAGCTTCTCGTTCCGGCCGATTCCTTCGTCGCCGCAGTGCGGCTGCGCGACGAGGCGGAGATCCTGTATGCGCGGGAGGTGGCGGAAACGTGGCTCTGGCGCGCCCGCACCACGCAAATCCAAAAGGAGCCCGACAAGTATCGCCCGCCCGCCGGCTGGACCTTCGAGAAAATCATCCAGCAGGCCGCCAGCCATTGGGAGAGAGCCGGCCTGTTCCAGACCATCCGCGGTGACTATCCCGCCCGGGGCAAAGCCTACGCCGACCTCACGGAGGCCGAGTGGCATGAGCTGCGCAGCATCGCCGCCGAGCGCCTGTATGCGGCCAACTGGCTTTGCCGCTACTCCACCAACTGGGATTCGGTCTCCACGGGCACCTGACTGCGGCGCCCGAGGGAACCACGGGTCCTATTGAGGCTCGCGAAACAAGGCGACACGTGAATGTGGGCGGCCCGCGGCGTTCACGCCGCTTCAACTCACGACAAGCAGACCGCGCAAAATCGCTCAAGGCCCGCGTCGTTGCGGACGCTGAAGCGGGCTGAAGCCCGCGCGCCGGCTCCGTGCCCCGGCCCGCGGCGTTCACGCCGCTTCAGCTCGCGCCATCCAAGACGCGCAAAATCGTTCAAGGCCCGCGTCGTTGCCGACACTGAAGCGGGCTGAAGCCCGCGGTCCGTCATCGTATTGCGCAAACCTCAAAAAAAAACGCGGACGGCTCGTGTGAGCCGTCCGCGCTTTGCAATTGGACCGGTGAATTACCGGGTTTCCGTCGTGGCCATTTCCTTGTCGCGCTCTTCCATGGCGGCCTTGCGCGAGAGGCGCACGCGGCCTTTTTCATCCACGCCAAGGCATTTGACCGTGATGTCGTCGCCGACCTTCACGATGTCCTCGGTCTTCTTGACGCGGAAGTTGGCCAGCTCGCTGATGTGCACCAAGCCGTCCTTGCCGGGGAGGAATTCCACGAACGCGCCGAATTCCTTCACAGTAACCACCTTGCCGCGATAGATCTTGCCGATCTCCGCCTCGGAGGTCATGCCGCTGATTGCGTCCACGGCGATCTTCATGCCCTCGGCGGACACGGAGAAGATGTTCACGGTGCCATCGTCCTCGATGTCGATTTCGCAGCCGGATTCCTCGACGAGCTTCTTGATGTTCTTGCCGCCGGGTCCGATGATGGCGCCGATCTTCTCGGGGTTCACCTTCAGGGTGGTGATGCGCGGGGCGTAGGGGCTGATGTCCTTGCGCGGAGTCGCGATGCACTTGGCCATTTCGCCGAGGATGAAAAGGCGGGCCACGCGGGCCTGTTCAATCGCCTGCTCCATGATGTTCTGCGGCAGGCCCTTGAGCTTGAGATCCAGTTGGAAGCCCGTGATGCCGCGCTCGGTGCCGGCGATCTTGCAGTCCATGTCGCAATACGAGTCTTCCCAGCCGATGATGTCAGTCAACAGTTGATACTTGGAGACCGCGCCTTCGTCGTGCTCGGTGCAAATGCCGATGCTGATGCCCGCCACGGGGCGGATCAGGGGCACGCCCGCGTCCATGAGGGCCAGGGTGCCGCCGCAAACGGTGGCCATGGAGGAGGAGCCGTTGGACTCCATGATCTCGCTGGTCACGCGCACGGCATACGGATAATCCTTGATGGGGATCATCGGCTCAATGCTGCGCTCGGCCAGGGCGCCGTGCCCAATCTCGCGCCGGCCCGGGCCGCTGATGCGGCCGGTTTCGCCCACGGAGAAGTTCGGGAAACTGTAATGCAGCAAAAACCGCTTGGTATTTTCGCCGCCGGTGTAGGAATCAAATTCCTGGGTGTCGTCGCCGGTGCCCAGCGTGGCCAGCACCACCGCCTGGGTTTCTCCGCGGCAGAACAGGGCCGAACCGTGCGCGCGCGGCAGGATGCCCACTTCGCTGATCAGCGGCCGGATGGCGTCAAAAGCGCGGCCGTCGAGCCGCTTGCCGCTTTCCAGGATCATTTTGCGAACGGCTTCCTTTTGGATGTAGTAGAAGGCGTCGCTGATGACGAAATCGTTGACTTTTTCCGCGCCGAATTTCTCGAGCAGCTTGGCGCCGACCTCTTCCTTGATGGCGTTGCAGGCGGCTTCGCGGGCGAGCTTGCCGGGCGTGAGCAGGGCTGGCACAAACCGGTCGCCGCCCAGCTTCTTGGCTTCGGCCAGGATTTCTTCGGGGACAATCTTGAGCGTGATTTCGCGCTTCTTCTTGCCCCCCTTGGCGGCCAGCTCCTTTTGCGCGGCGATCATCGGCTGGATTGCTTCCTGGGCGTATTTCAGCGAGGCGTTGAAGTCAGCCTCCGTGATCTCGTTGGCTGAACCCTCGAACATCACCACGTCGTGGTCGTTGCCGACATAGATGAGGTCCAAATCGCTTTCCGCTTGTTCGGCATGAGTGGGATTGGCGATGAATTTGCCATTGATGCGGCCGACGCGCACGGCGCCGAGCGGCCCGGCCCAGGGAATGTCGCTGACCATCAGCGAGGCGCTGGCTCCGATGATGCTCAGGATGTCCGGATCGTTCTCGCCGTCCGCGCTCAGCACAATGGTCTGCACTTGCACTTCGTTGTACCAACCCTTGGGAAACAGCGGGCGAATGGGACGGTCCGTGAGCCGGCAGGTGAGGATTTCCTTTTCCGTCGGCCGGCCTTCGCGCTTGAAGTAGCCGCCCGGAAATTTTCCGGCGGCGGCGGCCCTTTCCCGGTAATCCACCGTGAGCGGGAAGAAGTCCTGGCCTTCCTTGGCCTTCGTGGCAGCCACGGCCGCCACGATCACAATCGTTTCTCCCAATTGCACGGTGACAGCACCGTCGGCCTGTTTGGCGTATTTGCCAGTTTCTATCGTGATTTGTTTTTCGCCTATTGGAACGGTAATTTTCTGTGACATAATCATCTACCGCCACCTCCCGAGGAACTTCAGTGAACCCCGAAACGACCCACCTCTCGGAGCTGAATGAAATTTCCCGAAGGCGGCGGATTTTCTTGCGCGCGCTTGTTGGTTGAGGAACCGGACTGTTCGCGCGGACCGCCCGATTCCCAGTACGAACACGGAAGGTGGGCTGGTGAAGTCAGGCTGCCCGCCTTTCGCAAATTCTTATCAATGGCGCAGCTTCAACTTCTTGGTGACCGTCTGATACCGGCTCAGATCCTTGCATTGCAGATAATCGAGCAGGCGCCGGCGCTGGCCGACCATGATCAGCAACCCCCGGCGGGAACTGTGGTCTTTCAAATTCGTCTGCAAATGCTCGGTCAAATGATTGATCCGTTGCGTGAGCAGCGCGATCTGCACATCCGCCGAACCAGTGTCTTTGGCGTGCGTCTTAAATTGTTCAATCGTCTTCGTCTTTGCTTCCATAATCAAATGAGTTCGCAAGCATAAAGATTCACTATCACCCTGTAAAGCGAATTAACCGGGGAATTTTCGACTGCTCTGCGGCGCCCATTGCCAGCCCATTCGGCAGCCAAATAACAACTTTGGAATAACCAGGAAGCGATATTTGTTATGAAAAAACCACGCTTGCCCCTGAACGCCAAAAGGTATTTCTTCAGAAATGAAGGGTTCCGAAAGCAATCGCGGCGTTGCGCGGCCAGCGGGAGCAATGCCCCGGCAAACATGTGTTTTCGAAAAAAGTTTTAACGAGGCGCCGCCGCGACTATTCCCGCTCGCCACGCGCCCGGCCGTGCACTAACCTTGGACCATGTCGGCATTGCCCAAGCCTGAAGTTATCATCACGCACGAAAGCGATCTGGACGGGTTTCTGTCCGGGCTGCTGTTGCAGCGACTGGCCAAACATCTGTTCGGCCAGCCCGTGCCGCTGGAGGCTTATCACTACAATTTCTGGAAGCAGCGCGACCTCCGCGAAAAATCGGCCTGGGTCACCGACCTGGCCTTTGAGCCGCGCATGGACAAACCCGACTGGGTGATTGTGGATCATCACGTCACGGCCGTGGCGCCGAAAAATGCCCGCTTCATCCATGACGTCTCCAAATCCGCCGGCTTGCTCTGCTACGAACTGTGCCAAGCCGAGGGCTTGGGCTCCCCCGTGCTGGAACGCCTTGTCCACTTCAACGATGTTTCCGATCTGTTCCTGGAGCACGACTCCGATTTCACTGTGGCCGGCGATTACGCCAGCCTGGTCAAATGCTACCAGTTCTGGAACCTTCACACCGTGATCGGCGGCGACTTGGAAAAGCTGCTCGACCATCCGCTGCTCGAAGTCATGGCCACCAAGCGGCGCATCGAAGACCCCATCGGCTTGGAATGGAGCCGCCGCCACATCCAGGAATTGTCGCCCACCGTCGCGTTCGTGAGCACCGTCATCGGCAGCAGCAACCAGATCGTGCATCAGCTCCTTGAAGGTGGCGCCACCAAGTATCCCGTGCTGGTGACCTTGTTCCGCCGCTCCAACTCGATCTTCGCCAGCTTCCGCAGCCGCAACGGGGCGGCCCTGAAAGTCGCGGAAAAGTTCCAGGGCGGCGGCCACGCCAACGCCGCCGGCGCCATCCTGCCGCGCTCGGTGCGCACCGTCGAGGACGGCGTTGATTTCCTCCAAAAGGCGCTCAATCCCCAGCCCATGACGGCGAATAACCTGAATAATTTGGAGAACTTGTTCGCCGGCTTCGGGTCCGCAAAAAAGTAGCGCCGCCCGTCGCCTCGCCCCTGGGGAGTGCGGCGACATGTCGCCGCTTTGGAACTGGGCGACATGTCGCCCGGTTCCTGAAGTTTGATTCATCGCATAAAAAACTCCCAGCAACCGTCGTCCTCAAAGTCCAGCGTGAAGGGGAACAGGATGGCTCGCACTTTGCCAACGGCCGTGTTTCTGAGGTTGGGCAACGATTCGTGGTAGCGGCGGACGACTTGATAGTCGCGATCGAGGGCGACGGCCTGGAAGGTGTCTTCGTTGGCGGCCGTGATGAGGCGGTTTAGGAGGTCGCCGCGGATGACGAGGCTGTCGCGGCTGGGCTCGTAGTCGTCGAGCGGCAGCGGAACGAGGCGGTAGTCCTTGCCGACGACCAGCCAGGGACGGTTGTCACCGCTGATGAGGAAGCAGCGGATTTCATGGGTCTCCACTTCCTGGACGTGGATAAACCTGGGATTGAGGGTTTCCCATTGGGCTTTGGTGGCGGGGGGCGCGACTTCGGAGATTTTTTTCAAGTCGGGTTCGCCGTGAACCATGCGGAGCTGGAAGGCGGCGCCGGCGTGGTCCACAAGGAAGTAGCCTTCATCGTAGGGTTTGAGGGTCGTGGCATTGCCCGCGATCAAGCGGGGCGGGAAGGCAAAGCCGGCGGTTTGGAAGGCGCGGATGAATTTCTCGCTTTTGGCGGCGTCCAAGGCGTTGCTGGCGGCGATGACGAATTCGACGCGGCTGTTGATGCGCATGAAGTCGTCGGGCATTTCGAGCCGCACGCGGCCGCTCTCGGCTTCCAGCAGCGGATAGAGGGGAACCCCGGGGGAGTCAATCATATCGGGCCGGATGCGGAGGCTGATGCGCTCACGCTTGATCTTTTCGGGAACGAGGGCGACGCCATCAATGGCTTTGGGGAGATTGTCGTCCCGGAGCAACTGGAGGTAGTTGTCCAGCGGCAGGAGTTGTTCGAAGTCGGAGCGTTCGTAGTTGGTGCCGCGTTCGTCAACCATGGTGAGGGTGTCGTTGTTGTAGCGGTAGAAAAGGAAATTTTTCTGCACGCAACTATAAAACGCGATGGGCGGGCGCGGGTAGCGTTTGGCGATGAGCAGACGGTAGCCTTCGGGGAGGTAATGGGACAGGAGCAGCACGCCGAGGGCGAGGAGAATGATGCGGGCGATGGTTTTCATGAGCCGTAGCCTTTTCCGAAACGGTTGGCGGAGAGCAGGGGAAGCACCACGGCGGCCGCCGTGGCCAGGCCGAGCCAGGCCAGCAGGCGCAGATAGCCGTCGTAAGTGGTGGGAAAATAGCAGAGCCGGACGAACGAGGCGCCGAGGAGGAAGTTAAAGACGCGGTAGCGCCAGGTGGGTTCGAGGAGCGTGAACGCGGAAAAAAGGTAGGCGGCGTATCCCCCCAAAAGCCAGGGGGCGTAAATGTAGGCCAGATTCAGGAGGAATTCGTGCGGGAACCAAATGCTGGCGCAGAAGGCCAGGAGCGCCACCCCAGGCAGGAAGGCGAGGGTCAGCAGGCCGAGGCCCACGCCGAGATGGGCGCCGACGGCGCGTTCCTCGGAGAGGGGCAGGTGCAGGACCAAGCGCAGGCGCTTGGCGAGGATTTCGGGGAAAAATTGGAGCGCGGCGAAGACGATGCCCATGAGCAGGGGGCCGAACTGGCAGGGCCGGAAGAAGAGGAAATCCTTGAACAGCCAGTTATCCCAGACGGAGAGGGCGGCGTTGACTTTGCAGATGCGGCGCAGTTGCAGGCACAAGAACAGGCAGAAGGCCAGGTGCGCGAGAAAGATCAGGCCCCAGTAGATGCGGAGCTTGATCCATTCCTTGTAGGCGAGGGATTTGAACATAAGTCAGTATTTGCCGGTGAGGGCGATGAAGATGTCTTCCAGCGGGATTTTTTCCTCGCGGAAGCCGCGGCCGCAGGCGATGCCGAGTTGGTTGAGGCTTACGCTGGCAGCCGTTTGATCGAGGAAGCCGTAGAGGGTGGAGGTTTTTTCGCCGCGTTCGAGGCGGAGGTGGTTGGGCTCGTCGTAGAAATCCTTGAAGTCGCCGGCGGTTTCAAAGACGAATTTGCGGAAGTTGCCGAGCAGATCCTTCAGTTCCATGTCAATGAGCACCCGGCCGCGCTGGTAGATGATGACATCGTCAATGAGGCCTTCCAAGTCCTGGATGATGTGGGAGGTGAGCAGGATGCTGCGCTTGCGGTCGGCGGCGTAATCGCGGATGACTTCGACGAAGAGGCGGCGGTAGCCGGGATCGAGGCCCATGGAGTAGTCATCAAAAATTATCAGGTCGGGGTTCTGGGCGAGAATGAGGCCGAGGGCCACCTGGGAGCGCTGGCCGCAGGACATGGTGGAAACGCGTTGTTTTTCCGCAATGTCGAGTTTGCTGATCAGGTGGTAGTAAATGTCCGGATTCCACTTGGGGTAGAAGGGGGCATAGAATTTTTCGATCTGGCGGACGTTGAAAAAGCCGTATTGGACGTGACCTTCGATGAGATAGCCGATGCGGGCCTTGACGCTGGGCGAAAGGCGGTGGGCATCCTCGCCAAAGAGGAGGCAGCGGCCGGCGGTGGGCTCAATGAAGGAGTTGAGGATGTTGATGGTGGTGGTCTTGCCGGCGCCGTTGCGGCCGAGCAGGCCGCAGATGCGTCCAGGCAGGACCTGCCAGGAGACATCCCGCAGGGCGGGTTTGGAGCCAAAATAGTGGGTGAGGTTCCGGCATTCAATCACGGGTGGCATAGGCAATACTGGGAAAAGGGTGCAATGGCAGGCGCCGGCTTA
>Ga0182030_10025377_pt1 | contig 10805 bp, 9 predicted proteins | sample 812S3MmetaG_FD_121299 | JGI IMG/M metagenome (GOLD analysis project Ga0182030, IMG submission 121299) | Permafrost microbial communities from Stordalen Mire, Sweden - 812S3M metaG (Illumina Assembly) | ecosystem: Environmental > Terrestrial > Soil > Wetlands > Permafrost | place: Sweden... | reverse complement strand
TAAGGGCGAGCTGTAGGTCCATGAGTCCGGTCCAGCGGTCAATTCCGGCGTACGATGGCCGCCCAGAGGCCCAACAGTGCCATCACCGCTAACACCGAGAGTGCCGTCTTCCAGCCGATGCTTTATTGTACGACGGCGGCGCTAACCCGCTTTGCGCCGGCCCGGCTTCAAACGATTCCAGCCAGGTGCATCGCAGGTGCGTACTGCTTGTCCGTTCCCTGAATGTGGCGCGACAGCCAGTTCTTCAGAAATGCCATCAGAGAAATAGAGACGGACTGTCCCCCGCTCTTCGTCGCGCCCAGCAACCGCATTACCTCCTGCTTCATGGCAACGTGCTTGGCACAATGCTCCGCAAAGTCGGCATAGTTCGCCTGGGCCATCAATTTTTCCTCCGCCGCGAAGTGAAACTCCGTGTATTGCAGCAGGTCTTGCAGCAGTGCTTCAATCTCACTTTGCTGCGCCCCGCGCTTCATCACCTCGTGGAGTCCGTTCAGCAGGCCGACCAGGTGTTTATGCTGATTGTCGATTTCCGCCACATCTACGCTGTATGAGTCGTTCCATCGAAAGAAGTCCACGTTATGTATACCCCTCGCTACATGTCGGACATTAAAAACTACTTTTCTGGAAAAGGTCGTCGCCGCGTAGCCAAGCCGTAACCAAAGGGAGCGGTCAAAACCTGCGGATCGATTGGCAATCCGTCCAGCCGGGCACAAGCCCGGCCTGGCTTCCCACCGGCCCGTATGTGTCAGAGATCTACCGCGCGCCACCAGCCAGCGACTCACTGAGGAATTTATCCACCACCCGATTGAATCGTTCCGCCCGCTCGAAGTAGACCGAGTGGCCGGCCTCCGGCACCACCTCCAGCTTCGCTCCCGGCACCATCGCCGCCAGCGCCTCCACCAAAACCGGCGGAATCACGACATCCTCCGTGCCGGTCACGAACAGGACCGGCATTTTCAGCTCGCCTAGTCTGGACGCCGGCAGAGTGCGCATCGCCATGAGTTTCCCGCGCAACGCATTCTTGTCGAGCCCCGCATTCATGCGGTCGATTTCCCGATAGAGGAACTCGAGCGCGGGCTGCTCGCGCGCCATTCGCTCACCGGCCGCCGGATGAATGCCGCGCCGAAACAGATCGGCCTCGACGCCGGCATGTGCGGACATCCATTCCTGTAATTTCTGCAAATCCGAAGCCGCCAGCGTGCCCGGATCGACGATGCCGCTGGTGGACGCCATTACCAGCGCCGTTACGCGGCGCGGATAGCGAATCGCAAAATCGAGACAAGTCCAGCCGCCCATCGACTGCGCGATGAGTGCCGCCTTCTCCACCGCGAGGCGATCGAGCAGCGCCGCCAGATCGTCCGCAAATTCGGCGGGATCGGGACTCTCACCGCTCGACGGCGCAAATCCGCGATGGGCAAACGCGATGCACCGATATCGCGGAGCGAAAAACGGCACCTGTTGCCACCACACCATATGATCGCCGCCGAGCCCATGCGCAAACACCAGCGCCGGCCCCCTACCCGTCACCTCGAAATAGATCGACGCGCCCGGCCTTTCCAAACGACCGCTAGTCATTCATCCCCCCTATTTCGGATCGGGCACCGACGGCACCGTATACACCTTTTGCAGCGCCTGCTGGTACTCTCCAAACAAAGCCTTGATGCCGTCGAATTCGCGCTTCACCGCGGCCCGATAGTCGGCGTGCGTGGCGAAATCGTAGAGCAGCGCAGTCATCGCCTCCGCGTCCACCACAAATCCCTGATGTCCCACGTCGGTGAGCGCGTCCGTCTCCATTTGGTACGTATGGTTGGCGGAACTCGAAGTGTATACCGCGAATCCCATCCCCGGAATAGCGCTCGACAACGTCCCCGTCTCCTCGTACCCCTCGGGCTTGCCTGGCGCCTCCGCCACGTGCGTCGCGCCGAAGCGCTTCATGTGCGCGAATCCGACTTCAGCCAGAGTCGCCACCGAGATCCCATCGCGCATGCTGCCGTAATTATCGATCTTGACCTTCGTGCCGGTAGCCAGCGCCGCCGCGCGCGCCGCGTTGTCCACCGCTTCGCGCACCTGCGACAGGTACACGGCATCGGGATAGCGGATGTAGAAATCGGCCTGCGTGCGGTCCGGCACCACATTCGGCGCGGCGCCGCCTTCGGTGATCACGCCCTGTATACGCGCCTCGGGACGCATCGTGGTCCGCGCCGCGTCGATGTTATTAAACAGGTGGATCACCGCCTCCAGCGCGTTGCGGCCCGCCCATGGCGTCATCTGGTGCGCGGGCGCCCCAGAGAACGTGTATTTCACGCCATCGATATTGAGGCAGCAAGTCCCGAACCCCGCCGCCGGCCGAACCGTCGCACCCACCGCATGGCTGCGCACGATCACGTCCGTGCCGTCGAACACCCCGGCTTTGAACATATCCGTCTTAGCGACCGGCGGCATCATTTCCTCCCCCGGCGTGCCGAACACCACCACGCTACCCGGCGTGTGCGTGCGCTCCAGCCACTCGGCGATGGCGATGGCCGCGGCCATGCCGATCGGTCCCTGCGTGCTGTGCTGGTCGCCGTGGAATGCGCCCTTGGTACCGCGCAGCGCGTCATATTCGAGGATGATGCCGAGCACCGGCGCGCCCTGATTGCCCTGGGAATTGCCTTGGAAGCGCCCCACGAATGCCGTCGGCAGATTGGCCACGCCCATGGTCACATCGAAGTGGTGACGCTTCAGATAATCCACCAGGATGCCCACCGACCGCTCTTCCTTAAACCCGATTTCCGGATGACGCGTGATATCGTCGCCCATCGCGAGCAGTTCGCTGTCCATGAGCTGTTTGGCACGTGCCGTGACCTTGTCGCGATCCGCGTCGGGAGCGCTGAAGCGCGCCACCCATTTATCGACTTCGAGCGACTTTTCGAGCGCGTCCCGTTTTTCGATGACCGCGCGCGCAGCGTCACGCTCGGTCGGGGTCTCCTGCGCGCTCAGGAGGATGGCGAATAGCGGAAGGGCAAGTGCGAGTTTCATTATCGCGATATTGTACCGGAACGCCGCCTGTCGTGTGGCAGCCAATCCTGGCTGCAGGCGGCCTTTCAGGCCGCCGTTCCAGATTCGCTGTCACCTGCCTGCCTACCTTATGACACTCGGATTTCGGACGCCGATGTGCGTACACTAGCATTATGGAAGCGGCAATCACGCGCGTCAGGTTGAAGAACTACCGGAGTATCGCAGCGTGCGATGTGGAATTGCATCGCTTCACACTGCTGGTCGGCCCCAATGGAGCAGGCAAAAGCAATTTTCTCGGCAGCTTGCAATTTCTGGCTCAGACCATGCAGGCCCCCCTTGATCGGGTCGTAGAGATTCACTGGGGCATCAGAAGCATCCTCCGCAAAATGCCCGAACACCGCATCTCTTCAAATTTCTCGATTGAAGTGGAGTTCCTGACCGAGGACGGCACAAGCGGGAACTACTCCCTAACTGTCGGCGCCGGCGCCGACGGTGCTGCCGATATTGAGAAGGAAGAGTGTCGAGTGGGCGACCATCATTTCGCCCTCGTCGGGCGGGAACTCTCGCACAGCACATCGAGCCCGCCTGCATTTACGGGTGATCGCCCAGCGCTCGTGTCATTCGGTGCGCAGCCGGCCTTCGCACCGGCATTCAACTTGATCGCCGGCATAACTCTTTACGCTCCCAGTCCCGAGAAAATGCGGCAGCCGGCACCGCTCGGTCCGGGAAAGATCCTCTTTGTTGACGCCTCGAATGCTGCCGATGTCTTTGCCAGGTTAGAGCGTGAGAAGCCACTACTCGCCGAAAGAATACGAGAGTATCTGCAGTCCGTCAATCCGGAGTTCCAGGATGTGTCTGTAGCCGAATCCGGCAACTACCGGTGGCTGTCATTCAGGCCCGCTGACAACCTAAGCGACTGGTGGTTCAATAGCCCAGACGTCTCGGAAGGAACGCTGCGCGCTATGGGTACACTGTTGGCGATTTTTCAGGCGGGTGCCGGCAGAGGTCTCATTTCCCTCGTCGGATTGGAGGAGCCCGAAAACGACCTACACCCAGCCGCCGCGGGCGTGCTGCTGGACGCTCTGTTGGAAGGCAGCCACTCCATGCCGGTCATCGCCTCGACACACTCCGCTGACATGCTCGATCGCAAGAACCTGCCGGAAGATTCTTTATTGGCCGTCGCGATGCAGGACGGCGAAACCGTTATCGGCCCAATCGACGATGTTGGCAAATCCATCCTTCATAAACACCTGTACACTGCCGGGGAACTGATGCGGAGCAATCAGCTCACTCCCCAAAAGGCAATCGGCGCGCCGCAGTGAGCCGAGTTCAAATCGCGTCCATCGTGGAAGGCGATGGCGAGGTCCAAGCGCTGCCGGTACTGATCCGCAGGGTTGTAGCGGAGATTGACCCAAGCGTCACGCTCGCGGTGACTCGCCCGTTCCGGCATCCAGCGGGCAGCGTTCAAAAGCCGGGTGGTCTGGAGCGGGCGCTCAGCGCGGTCGCTGAGATCTCCCCTGCTCACTCCATCGTGATTCTAATGGACTGTGACGACGACTGTCCGAAAGAGCTCGGCCCGCGAATGGCCCTGCGGGCAAAACAGTCGCGGCCGGATCTATACAGCTCCGTCATCCTCGCGCACCGGGAATACGAATCCTGGTTCCTGGCAGCAGCCGAGTCGCTAGCAGGCAAGCGCCGGCTGACGCCGGATCTAGTCGCCCCTGAGACGCCCGAAAAGATAAGAGATGCGAAAGGCTGGCTGAGCCAGCATATGCAAGGCGCCGGCAGATACAGCCCGACTCAGGATCAGACCGCCCTCAGTCAGTGGTTGGATCTCAACCGCGCGCGCGTGAAATCCCGTTCCTTTCGGAAGTTCTGGAAAGAGATGGAAGCAATTGTGCGGTTGGCTGGATGAAACGAGCCGCCGAACTCCTGACTGTCATGGAAATTACATGAGCGCACTTCGCGCAACAGAGCAACGTTGTTGGCCGCCGATTAACGCGGATGAACGCCGATAGGAAGAGTTGCTGCTCTTAATCGGCCTTCATCTGCGTTCATCTGCGTTTATCGGCGGCCAAATTCTTCCTTCCGCGAAGCATGGTCTTAGCCTAATTTCCATGGCGCATCAAAATTGCGGCGCGACTTCAGGAGTTCGGAGCCTACGACTGCAAGGGAAATGGAAAAAAACTGCGTCTGCCAGCAGGTCCCCGGCGAATTCCATCTATTACTCCGGCACACACGCCCGCACCACGCCCGGATAGCCGTGCGGGACGCTCATCAATTCCATCGGCTTCGCGCAGTGGAGTGTTCGCGACGCTCGGAACGCTACTCCCGCCGCCCGCAACCTCTCCTCGTACGGCTCCAGGAAATACTGAAAGTCGATCTCGACTTCGCCCTTCTGTCGCAGCAGCGCAATCTGTTGGTACGTGGTGCGCGTGGCCTGCCACTCCCAGACATAATGTCTCGCCTCCACCGCTACCGCATTCACTAGCAGGAGTGTAGCCAGGCTCCAGGCGACCCAGCGGACGGCGCGCCACCCCGGGACCGCCAGGCCGGCAGCTACCGCCATCATCGGCAGCCACCATAACTGCGGCCCATAACGAGCCCACCACAAGTGCAATCCCACCAGCAGTGACGCGGCCACCGTTCCCACAAAAAGGATCACCACCTCACGCGGCAGCCCGGGACGCACCAACGCCGCTCCCAGCAGCACGAGCGCGATCAGAAAAGCGCCGCTGAACAAAGGGCCGAAGCCGGAGACGCGCACATCGGGGAAATAGTAAATCTCGAAATCCCGCCAACTGACGTCGAAAGGCCACATGAGGTGGGCATCGCGTCCCGGAAAGTACGGCTCCGCGCCAGGCCGGCCAAACAGGGAGTAGGTGAAACGGACCAGGCGATTCCGGCCCAGCAGGTTCTTCGGCGTCTCGTACATGTCGTTCGGGTCACGGCCGCGCTGCGCGTAGCTGGGGTGTGCCGCAGTGCCGAACCAGGGGTAAAACGGATGCCCGTTTTGCACCGTATTCGTCACATACGGATTGAAGCCGAAGACGCAGGTGGCCAGGACGAAGGCTGCGACGTTGATGGCGCTATAGCGCGCGATCAGCCGACGCTGCCGCATGAGCAGGTACACGCCCGCGGCCGCGCAGAAGAAGCACAAATACACGAAGCCGGAAAACTTGGTGTTGGCGCAGAGGATGGCCGCGGCCACCACAATCGCGAGCAGCAGCGGACTGGGCCGCCGGATGTAGCGGGCCACCGCCACCACGTAGCACGCCAGGTATGAGACCAGCAATCCATCCACCAGGTACGTGTCAAGCTCGAACACCACTACCGGATTGATGGACACCAAGATGGCAATCACGATTGCGGTCCGGCGGCGCACTCCAAAATCGAGCAAGCCCGCCAGCACCGCAAGAAACATGGCCGCCATCGCCATCCACGGCGCCGGTTTGGCCCATTCGATATGCGGTGAAAATTGATAAAAGGCGAGCGATACGTACCAGGGGCCTTTGGCGTAGTAGCGGACGTAATCCTGCAGCGAAGGGATGAAGGTGTGCAGTGGGTCGCGCAGCGGATTCCAGCCGTGCGCCATCTGGTAAATGGCGGTCTGGTGATACCAGAGGCCGTCCCACGACATGTCGAAGAAGGCGCCGCACAATAGCAGAGACACGCCAAGAATCGCCAGAGCCGCCGCGGCCGGTGTAATTCTCGATCGGCCGGCGATGCCCTCGCGGCGTGCCAGCCAGTCGCCGCCGGCCAGGGCACAGATCAGCGCAACCGGCGCCAAGAAAGCCGGAACACGCCAGCCGGCCGCGAAACAAACGATCACGCCGAGGTGCGCCAGGCAGAAGAAGATCAGCAGGTTCGCTACGGTCGCCCAACACGCCGCAGACAAGTGGGGGGTGGGACTCTTCCCGGGATCGGTAGCGGGATCTGCCCACAGATAGCCGTTGACGTTCGCGATAGCAGTCATGGTTTGCGGCCACATTCTAACATCGCGCCCCCCCGTACGGCGCTACACTAGGCCCTGAAGAATCGCGCTAAGCCGAGAGTGGAGACATGTTATCGATGCAGCCGATCGGGTACGTCAGAAGCGCCTACCGGGATGTTCGAGACATCCCCAAGGGGTTGGGCGCGCAACATGAAGCCGAGGGAACTCTGGAGGTACTGCCGGAATTCGAGCCCGGTCTCTTGGACGTAGAAGGATTCTCTCACCTGTACGTCATCTGGGCCTTCGATCGCGCCGAGGGATGCAATCTTGTGGTAACTCCGCCGACCGACGATCGCCCGCACGGCGTGTTCGCGACCCGCTCGCCGCGCCGTCCGAATCCCATCGGGCTAACCGTGGTCCAGTCGATCGTCCGGGAAGGATCCGTCATCCGCGTCCGTGGCATCGACATGCTCGACGGCACCCCGATTCTCGACATCAAGCCGTATCTCTCGAACATTCCACAAGAACACCTACGGCGCGGATGGCTGGCGGAAGCCGAACGACGCGCCGCAACCAAACCATAGCGCCCACGCGTTTTCCTCCGCTCTCCCGATCTCCCTTCCCAGACGGCCAGCTCCGAGGAAGAAAACACCAAAGTCAAAACAGGAGGGTGCGGAGAGCAGCCCAGAGACAATCCCGCCGTCCATCCCGGCAAACCGAACATGCCACCAGCGCGCACCCGCCGCAGTCTCTATCTCCGGGCTCTCCCCAACCTTTCCGTGTTCTCAAAACCCCGCAGAAAACGCGGTGCCATCCACTCCTTTGGGCCCTGCTCTCTTAGCATTTCTCCGTGCCTCCGTGGTTCCGAGTGAAATCGCTTTCCGCCCCCCGAGACCAGTTCCAACCGCCGCAGCCGTCCCCTCAGCGCTCTCCGCCACCTCCGCGCTCTCCGGTTTTGACTTTGTGTTTTCTTCCTCAGCGTCTCTGCGTCTCAGCGGTGAGATCCGTTTTCCGCCCCCTCAAGCCGAAGCCAAAACCCACCCTTTCCCACCCGTGGTATCATGAGACTTACACCATCACTTCTTTCCTGAGGTTCATTCCACTTGGCTTTAGTCGAAGGTTGCAAGCACTCGCTCGAAATCTCCATCCCAGTCCCCGATGTAGAAAGCGAGTTGGGCCGCGTTACGGCCGACGTTCAGAAACGCGCGAAACTCCCCGGGTTCCGGCCGGGAAAAGCGCCCACCAGCATCATTCGCAAGCAGTTCGCCGGTGATATCCGGCAGCAGGTGCTGGAGAATCTGATTCCCACGTTCCTCCAGAAGCAGTTTGAGGCCGAGAACCTCAACGTGGTCGGCACACCCGATATCAAGGATGTCCATTTCCACGACGGCGAGCCGCTGCGCTTCAAAGCGGAGTTCGAAGTGGTCCCTGAAATCGAATTGGGCGACTACCGCGGCGTCGAAGTACCCTACGCCGAGCCGCAAGTGAGTGAAGAGGACATCGACAAACGCATCGAGGAACTCCGCGAACAGAAGGCGCAGTACGTCAACGTGGATCCCCGGCCGGTGGAAGAGGGCGACCATGCCGTGGTGGCTCTCGAAAGCCTCAGCGGTGTCGACGGCGACCCGGTGAAAACCGATGAAATGGTGCTTGAAATCGGCGGAGCGGACACCTTCCCCGCTTTTACCGAGAACCTGCGCGGTGTCAACCCTGGCGAAGAGCGCGAGTTCGACGTCGTCTATCCCGAGGACTATGGGGCCAAAAAGCTGGCGGGCAAGACAGTCAAGTTCCACGCCACGCTGAAGGGCATTCGCCGCAAGGAACTGCCCGAGGTGAACGACGAGTTCGCCCAGGATCTCGGCGACTACCGCGATGTCGGCGAATTGCGTGAGGCCATCCGCAAGAGCATCTTCTCGCAGCGCGAGTTCGAAACCCAGCAGGAGGCGAAGACCAAAATCGTCGACAAGCTGGTGGACGCGCACGATTTTCCGATTCCCGAAGTGTTCGTCGAGCGGCAGGTGAAGAACCGCATGGAGCAAACCCTGCGCGCCATGGCTGGCGAAGGCGTGGATCCGCGGTCCATCAAGCTAGACTGGAAGAAGGTCATGGAAACGCAGCGCGAAAAGGCGTTGCGCGAGGTCAAGGCTTCCATGCTGCTCTCCAAGGTTTCGGAGCGCGAAGCCATCAACGCGACTCGCGACGAGGTGGATCGTGAAGTGGAACGGGCGGCGCGGCAGCAGAAGGAACCTGTGGCGGCGCTGCGCATGAAGTTCGAAAAGGATGGCACGCTGGGGCGTATCGCCTCGCACATCCAAACCGAAAAGACGCTGACGTTCCTCTTCGAACAGGCCCGCAAGACCGCGGAGGCCTAGAGTATTTATGTGGGCTGCGACGGCAAGGGAACGGGCCAGGAATTTGCGGCATAGTCGCAGTAGCTGAGAGCCGATAGCTGAGAGCTGAAAGCGGGGCGGCGAAGCCGACCTACCCCGCTACCTTCGGAGTACATTGCTAAGGGGGCCGGTTCAGGTGATAATGAAGACGAAGTTTATTGGAGGTTCCCGCCCGCCCGGATTCCAGGCGGAAGAGGAGAAAACTGCTTGAAGCGAGCCGGATCGGATGACGCTTTACGTTGTTCGTTTTGCCACAAGAGCCAGGACGTTGTTGGAAAGCTGATTTCCTCCCCTAGCGACTACCCTCGGGCCTACATCTGCGATGAGTGTATCGCAGTGTGCAACTCGATTTTAGAGGACGACAAAGTCGAGCCGCCATCGGGTACCCCGAACAAGATTCCGAAACCCTTGGAAGTCAAAGAGTTTCTGGATCAGTACGTCATCGGGCAGGATGCTACCAAGAAGAAGCTCGCAGTGGCGGTCTATAACCACTGCAAGCGTATCCACATGAACCGCATGCGCAACTCCGAGGTGGAGTTGCAGAAATCCAACATCCTGCTCATCGGTCCCACCGGGACTGGCAAAACGCTACTGGCGCAAACCCTGGCCAAGATCCTCGATGTGCCGTTCGCCATCGTCGATGCCACCACGTTGACCGAAGCCGGGTACGTGGGCGAAGACGTCGAGAATATTATTCTGAAGCTGTTGCAGGCAGCTGACGGCGATGTGCAGAAGTGCCAGCAAGGCATTATTTACATCGACGAAATCGATAAGATCTGCCGCAAGGACGAGAATCCGTCGATCACCCGCGATGTATCGGGCGAAGGCGTGCAGCAGGCGCTGCTGAAAATTCTCGAAGGTACGGTCGCCAATGTTCCGCCGCAGGGTGGACGCAAGCATCCGCACCAGGAATTCACCCCTGTAGACACCACCAATATCCTGTTTATTTGCGGTGGCGCTTTTGTGGGATTGGAGAAGGTCATCGCCCGGCGTACCGGCAAGAAGTCTATGGGCTTCCTGCAGGAAGAAGACAAGGTGGGGATGCGCTCGGGCACCAGCGGCCGCCGCGATATCGATCTGCTCAGCAACACGCAGCCGATCGACCTGATCAAGTTCGGTTTCATTCCGGAATTCATCGGCCGCCTGCCGGTGAACGCCGTGCTCGAAGATCTGGACAAGTCAGCCCTGATCCAGATTCTCTCCAAGCCCAAGAACGCCATCATCAAGCAGTATCAGAAACTGTTTGAGTTCGAGAATGTCCGCCTGAAATTCAGCGATGAAGCCCTGGAAGCCATCGCCGACCTGGCCATGGAACGTAAGGTGGGCGCGCGCGGTTTGCGCATGATTCTCGAAGACCTCATGCTGGACCTGATGTACTACCTGCCATCCTACAAGAAGGTGCGGGAATTCCAGGTCACCAAGGAAATGGTGCTGTCGCAGAAAATCAGTCTTACAATATTAGAAAAGGCCGGTTAGCCCCAAAC
>Ga0182030_10025376_pt1 | contig 10805 bp, 10 predicted proteins | sample 812S3MmetaG_FD_121299 | JGI IMG/M metagenome (GOLD analysis project Ga0182030, IMG submission 121299) | Permafrost microbial communities from Stordalen Mire, Sweden - 812S3M metaG (Illumina Assembly) | ecosystem: Environmental > Terrestrial > Soil > Wetlands > Permafrost | place: Sweden... | reverse complement strand
GATACTTCAGGCGCCCCTTTTCGTAATGTTTTATAATGTTGACTGACCAGGGCAATTAGTTCTGCCGGGGTATCTGAGCCGGCATTCCATAGCTTGCGGATGTATGGTGGTATAGCTATGGGCCTCATAAAATTTACCTGTAGTTTTTAAAAGAATTGGTTACACACTTTCTTTCTGCAATAATGCCGGGATCGTTTTTAGTATCAGCTTTATGTCGTTTGCGAAACTGTGGTTTTCAGCATAGGCATTATCCAGCATCAGGCGCTCTTCTTCCGACATGTCTCCCTTGCCTCTTTTTTCCACCTGCCACAATCCCGTAATACCGGCAGGGGCCTTGAAGCGCAATGCATATTTATCGGTGGTCAGCTTCTCGGCCTCATATACCGGCAGCGGGCGATTGCCCACAATGCTCATATCACCAATAAGCACGTTCCAGAGCTGTGGCAGTTCATCTATACTGGTGTTCCTAAGTATCTTTCCCACTTTTGTGATACGAGGGTCATTCTTCAGTTTAAAAAATGTAGCGCCGCTCAATGATTTTCTATGACGGATGTAATGCTTTTCGCACCATGCGTTGTTATCTGCAAACAGCAGGCGCTGACAGGAGGTTCCGCTCGCGATGCATTGGTCACAGAGCAGGTCATCGATCAGGGCCTTTGCCACATCGTCCTTGCCAGCATACTGGTTCAAGTGTTTCAGTTCTTTTAATCTTTTATCGGCGTTCACATACATTGTCCTGAACTTGTAGAACTTAAAAGTATGGTAGCCGGTGCCCACCCGTAATGAATAATAGAACACAGGCCCTTTTGATTCTATTTTCATGATGATCATTAATACCAGGAAAAACGGGGATAGCAGTATCAAAGCGATCCCTGAAAAAACAATGTCGAAAAGTCTTTTTAACGGCGGCGTTTTATACATCTCTATTTTTTGAGGCCGCACTTTGTCCTGTAATGTTTTCCAGTTTTTAATGGTGAAATTCACCTTGGCCTCGAGGTGTTCTTTTTTCACAGGTGTGGCAAAAATATCAGCTACACCTGTTTCCATGCATATCCTGTTGAGGTTATCATTTACTTTAGCGGCGATGAGAAAAAAAGGAACGTAGGGAAAATTGTTTTTGTGCAAGGTTACCAAAAGGTTTACGCCCTGCGGAGCTATTACCTCGCTCTGAGAGATTATCGCCACTATGTTAATCTTATCCTGTTCCCACTTCAGGCTCAGCTCCAGCCCATTTGCAAACTCCATCAATGCTGCATTGCCAAAATCACACTCCCGTAATGTTGCCAAAGCTATTTCATCAACATTTACAAGCGCTATTACCTTATTTTCATTTGCCAGCATAGAGTCACTGTTCATCGGGGCTTTTTATTTAGCGAATTTTCCAGTTCTCCTGAGAATGGCCTTTATTCTCGCTTCCAATTCACGTGGATTAAAAGGTTTTACCAGATAGTCATCTGCGCCCGCATCAAGGCAAGTTATTCTTGTTTCGGTACTTTCATCACCTGATAAGACGAGTACAGGTATTTCACTAAAAAAACCACTGGTTTTCAGCTGTTCTATCAATTCCATACCGTTCATGTCTGGCGTATTCAGGTCTGAGATGATGATGTCCGGCAGGTTTCCCTCCCGCAAAAATAAGAGGGCATCCATGCCATTTGAGAACGCAGTCACCTCAAACCGGTCTTCAAGTGACCGCTTAACGATCATTTGTATAACAATATCATCTTCAACTACAAAAACCTTTGAAAATTTAGGCTCGTTTGATTTCATTTTTGTTTTAATTGTAATTTTTCCTCTATTTCCCTGCACAGTACGCAAGCTAACTCTATTCTTGTGCAATCGCTAAAATAGGCGATAAAAATAATAAAAAAGTAATTCAATAATTTTTTTATTTCCGAAGAGCTCCATACCTGAAAACTTGCCAAAACTATTCTAAACTTTACCTTTTCTAGAGAAAGCACGGCTCACTTGCTACAAAAGTCACCCTATCATTTCCGAGTATTTGTACAAAGTGAAAGTTTTTTCCCAGACCATACAAATGTGAAAAATTGATAATTTGAGCGATTATTTACAGGTTGCATGCCAGATTAGTTAGTTTGAGTGTAAATATCCGCTTTTATAATTTAATAAGGGTGTTGCTACGGGTAGGAATATTTTTCGCCTTCCTTTATTGTACGCCCCGCAAAAAGCGGGACAGTCCCCGAAATCATCGGGACAGGCAATGATGCCGGGTAGTCGCCACCCCTACTCTGTGTATTGAAATCCCGATAGCTATCGGGATGAAACTTTTTTCACAGATCCGGGACGTAGCGAGCAGGATTCTGATTTTCACACCTGCAGGTGGATACTGAAAGAGCGGAGTGGAGGATTCTTTTTCCGATACATGCCAAAACATGTCTTTTCGGGCTTGCCACCGGGAAAATAATTTTGAAGATTTTCCGAGGGAAGCGCTCTTTAGTATTATTGTGTTCATTTTAAGTGAATTATGATTGTTGTTTTATCTCATTTGTGAACTTATATACCCGGGATGCCCTTTATTTGGTGTTTTTTGTTCATTTCACTGGTTGTCCTATGCATGTCTTCCGGTGTACTTTGTGCATGTCTTTTTACCCCTTTGCGGTTGTCTGTTTTGCCTGGGTTGGTTGTCTTTTGTAGTTTTTCATTTTTTTGCTTTTTAAGGGTGGGCCGGGCAGCCTGATTAATACTACTATTGCCTGATACAAATGTACGATGGGGCAAAATAGTAAGCCTGTTGCTACGGGTAGGAATATTTTTTGTCTGAACTGGGATTGCTAAGATTTGAAGATGATAAGATATGTTTTTTCGGAAGCGGATGCTTCCACAGGTTAGGACGAAGGTACAACCTTCGACAAGTAAGGGATAATTTCAATTATTTTAGGAAATTACCTTCTAAGGTACGCCATTGATAGCCCAAAGCTATTAAGTTTGCCGGTATTGCCTGAATTCATCCATGTATCGGAATTACCGGAATAAAAATTAGACAAGGTGGTTTTATAAAATGGCCCGAACATCCATACCCTAGTCGCTCTCCGGTTGCGAAACTCAACACCGCAAGCGATTGAGGGGATGACGTTTACAGGACTATAATAGGAAGTAAGATTATCGTTTTCCTGGTCGGTTGCCAACCAAACGACTGAAATGTCTAATCCGGCATTGATATAGAGGCCGGCCCTCTTTTTTGAATTGCTAAAAAATAACACCCTGACGGGTATGGTCAAAATGCCTTGTGTAAATACATCGGATGTCAAAGGATAATAACTGGCAGCACTATTTTTAACGTTATATTCTGAAGCCACATCGCCCAATCCGAATTGAATGCCGATGTGCTGATTGAACATTTTTGTGGCTAAAATATTTGCTCCGATATAAAGGTTACCTGAAGTGGAATAGGTATGGTCTGAATTAGTGGCATTACTACTACCCAAATTTATTTCGCCACTAATATACCATCCTTTTACGCGATTATCTCTATGAGACCCACTAATATTGTGAGCTGAGGCCAAGGTGTCATCATCCGTAGCAATATTTCTATTGGTCATATTTTGCCCATTAAAACTTTGACCATTGGAGGATATGGCGCAAAACATGCAACCAATCAAAAAAATACCAGCGCTTTTTAAATAAGTCCGGATTGAAACAAAATTCATCATCATAATACGATTTTATCTTTTATTACTTGTGACAATTTGATTTTCACCTTAAAAATAAAAAGATTTTTAAAAAAAGTGAAATTTTTTAGATTTTTTAAAAAATAAAAGCAATTTAAACATAATATTTTGTTTATTGTCTTAATTATTCTTATAAAACCAATGAAAATATCCAATGTATCCAGGTGTATAAAGCCTGGGGCAGGTTAGCCCATTTAATGGGTAATGATAGTCAGCATCCTGTTGATACCTTTAATTTTACAAGGTTTTAGGGCATATTAATTAAATACAAAGAACTATTTATACCTTGTTGTAAATATTCGCCTCAATGAAACTGTTTATAAAGAGCATACTAATATTGTTTGCTGTATTAAACGGTGGCGCCCTTTATGCCCAGCTACACGGCCAGCCACTCATTGACTCCCTGCTCAAAGAACTGCCCCACCAAAAAGAAGACACCAATAAGGTGAACCTGCTCACAGCCTTATCATTAACTTATTATAGCATTAACCCTGATGAAGGCATAAAATATGGGCAGCAGGCGCAGGCACTGGCTACAAAACTGGATTGGAAAAAAGGAATAGGCAGTGCAAATAATACAATTGGGGTGAATTATCGTTTTGGAAAATCCGACAATCCAAAAGCGCTGGAATATTATCAGAAAGCCTTAAAAATATTTAGTGAGATTGACTATAAAAAAGGTATTGCAAGTGTTACCCCTAAAATCGGTGATGTTTATAAATACCAAAGAGATTATCCCAAAGCATTGGAATATTATTTTAAAGCCATAAAAATGGATGAAGAACTGGGGAATACACGCGAGACTGCAAATGTTACCGGGAGTATCGGTGACGTTTATCAAATGCAATGCGATTATCCCAAAGCATTGGAATATTATTTTAAAGTCTTAAAATTGGATGAAGAAATGGGGAATAAAAATTTGATTGCAAAGACGGCTGGGACTATCGGCACTGTTTATGCAAAGCAAATTGATTATCCAAAAGCATTGGGATATTATTATAAAGCCTTGAAAATTGATGAAGAATCAGGGAGTAAATTTGAGATTGCGATTGTTACCGGAAATATCGGCAATGTTTACGCCGCCCAAAGCGATTATCCCAAAGCATTGGAATATGATTTTATATCTTTAAAAATAGGTGAAGAAATAGGAAATAAAGATATGATTGCAATAGTTACCGGGAATATCGGTGATATTTATACCAACCTGAAAAACTATATAATGGCGATTGAATATGAGCAAAAAGCTTTAAAGAAGGCTGAGGAAATAGGGGATAAACATAATGCATCGCAACAATTAGAAAATTTGGGCCTTGCTTATTTATCGTTGGTTACAGATACTCAGTGGAAAGCAGGTATAGTCCGCAGCAGTAAAATGCCTGAAGGAAAATACCTGCTTTCCGGACAGGCAGGCCAGCCGGATGCTGCTATACCAGCCGGAAAGGCCGCACGCCTGCATAAAGCCATTGATTACCTGCAGCAGGGGCTGGCAATATGCAAAGAGATAAAAACGCTTGACGTGATGCAGGAATGTTATCAACATCTTGCGGAAGCCTACAAGCTACGCGGTGATTATTAAAAGTCGCTGGAAGCTGCTGACAACTACCATGCCATAAAAGACTCTGTCTTCTCTGCAGAAAACAATAAAAAAATAATACAGCAGGGAATGAAATATGATTATGATAAAAAGGCCGCAGCGGCAAAAGCAGAGAGTGATAAAAAACAGTTGCTTGCTTCAGCTGCATTGCATCATGCACAATTTGTCAGAAATGGTACTATCACTTTTGCTGTTATTTTATTGTGTTCAGGTATAGCCATTTTCTTTTTTTATAAACGCAAACGTGATGCAGATGAGGCAAGAAAAGAAGCTGAATTAAAGGCACAGGTTGCGGAAACTGAAATGAAAGTACTGCGTGCACAAATGAACCCCCATTTTATTTTCAATTCGCTCAATTCGATAAGTTATTATATTTCAAAGAATGAGCTTATGGCTGCGGATAAATATTTGTCTAAGTTCACTGATTTGATGCGTTTAATCCTTGAAAACTCAGAACATAAAGAAGTAACGCTTAAAGATGACTTAGATGCATTGGAATGGTATATACAATTGGAAGAGCTTAGAATGAGCCAAAGATTTACCCATACAATTGTTGTAAGCGGCGATATTGATAAAGAATCAACAATGGTCCCACCTCTTATTTTACAGCCGTTTGTTGAAAACAGTATCTGGCACGGGCTTGTTGATAAAGAAACAGGTGGAATGATAAAAATAGATATTCACCTTGAACAAAATATGCTTTGTTGCGTTGTGGAAGATAATGGAATAGGAAGTATAGCAGCCTCTAAAGCAAAGGAATCGTCAATTCGGCCACGTAAGAAAAAGTCATTAGGTATGAAAATTACGCAGTCCCGAATTGATTTGCTAAACAAACAAAGAAAGTCGAATGGATCTATAAAAATATTTGACCTGGAACCAGGAGTGAGAGCAGAAATCAGATTGCCTTTGATTATTGAAAATTAAAAATAAGTTATGATAAAAGCAATTATTATTGATGATGAACAAAAATGTATTGACACTTTGAGTGAGTTATTAACTGCCCACTTTAATAATGAAATTGAAATTTTGGGTAGTTTTCAGTCTGTTGAAGATGGTGAAGAAGGCATTAAAAAACTTTGCCCTGATTTAGTATTCCTTGACGTAGAAATAAAAAATAAAACGGGTTTCGATCTTTTGGCACGGTTCAAAAATATTGATTTCAATGTCATTTTTGTTACTGCTTATGATAAATACGCAGTACAGGCTTTTGAAGTCAGCGCTTTTGATTATTTATTGAAAGCTGTAAGTTTAGAAAAACTACAGCAATCAATAAGAAAACTGAATGATAAAATTTCGAAAGAAAATACAAACAAAAGATTAGAAATATTTTTCGATTATTTAAAAGGGGAACAAGTAAAAATTAAAAGCATAGTTATCCATACTGCTAACGGATACAATGTAGTGCAGGTTGCCGAAATAGTCAGATGTACAGCGGGCAAAGGAAGCACTACTGAAATTGTTATGAAAACCGGTGAAAAAATCACCGTTGCAAAAAATTTACAAAAGTTTGAAGACATGCTTGAAGAATACAAATTTTTTTTTCGTGTTCACAGGTCTAATTTGATTAATCTTACTTATGTAAAAAAATATAAAGACGGTACAATAACAATGAGCGATAATAACAATACCAAAATCGCCTTGTCCAGCGAAAAAGAGTCTGAATTTCGCAGCAGGCTTAATGCATTATAAGTCCCCACTTTATCAGATACGGAATTCAATAGAAATTTACCCCGGTTGGATAAATAGAAAGCCATATTGGATGACTTTGTCTATTAATAGAACAAGTTCAATTTAGGTTTACATAAAATTATCAACAATTTTATTTGACCAAAAACTTGTTTTATGAAAAAATCAATCAAAAAAGTATTGGCTGGAGTAATGCTCGCCATGTTATTTTCACTTCCTGCAATGTGTAAGGATATAATTGTAACAAAAGACAACCGACATATTACCTGCATTGTAAAGAAAATAACACCAACAGAGATTAAATATGTGGAAAAAGCACATAATAAGAAGAAAGTGTCATGGATAATGGCATTTGATGTAGATTATATTATTTATAAAAGTGGGGATAAAGAGATAATTAAAGCCAACGAACCAACTATTGCATTACGGGGGAAATATGACGCAAAAAAATATTATGCTGGCGGAAGAAGAGCCAAGAGCTGGAGAAGCGCCAGGGGCTGGACTTGTGCAACTACCGTAGCGTGTGGTGGGGTCGTGGGTTTAATTCCTGCAATTGCCTGTTCTTCTACGCGACCAAAGACTAAGAATTTAAATTACCCGGATGAAAAACTAATGCAAAATCAGGAATATAACCATGCTTACCGGAGAGAAGCAAAGAAAATTAAATCGGGAAAAATTTGGGGTGGTTATGTAGAAGGAATAGTTATCTTATTAGAGCTTGGGTTAGATATTGCAATAATCGGTAGTTTATAAGGCTTGCCCAGGAATAGTATGCGCCTCCACGCCTCCGAAATCGCGAAATCTGACCCTGGGGCCATCACATGAACAACTAATGCAGGATGTGGATTATAGGAACGGTTATATAAAAAGAAGCAGCTAGAATTAAGAAACGGCAGGTATGGAACGGGTTCTTTATCGGGACGGGTATTTATGCAGTGTTATTGAGTATTTTATTAGTATTAGGTGCTCTTTGATAATGGTTATTAAAATTTATGTTATGAAAAATTTGTTTATTTACTTAATCGCCATATTCCTGTTTACTTCTTTTGCGAGCAGTGCTCAACTGAAAGACAACAAACAATACGGCCTCATTTGGCTATATAAGAATGGGTATGTTCGCATAAAAGGGACCGGGCAATCAATAACTGAAATTTACCCCGTAGTTCAAAATCTTGTTAACCATAGCATTAAAGTTGTGGTAAGCCCCGGAACATACTTTCACTCAGGTGATGAATACCAGAATATGGTGACCCGCAAACAATATACATTTACCCTGGGCCCACTGGCAACAAAACGGCTGCATATTGAGGCTACTTGTATAAATGCAGATTTGGAGATACCAGACGGCAGTGCCAAATTTAATGAAATAGACTCGGTCCCGGATAACCTGGTTGCTTTTCTTAAAGCATGCAGTAAGTGTAACCAGATGGTGGTTCAGGCCGGAACATGGGCGATTACTGACGATTATACCGGAGAAGATGTTCAAAACCACTTAGCCAAAGTGTGAATGGAATTCCAATGGGATCAGCCGTCTCTGATAGCGATATAGCAGAAGCCAGAAGGATTTTAAATAAGTTAGGAATTAAAAACCAGCTTTGAAACACAAAGTTCATTTTAATTTTAATTAAGTCGGGGAGCCTTGTCAACAAAGACAAATAATCTAAACTCGAAAATGTAAGTATTTATCAAAAAAATGAATTTTTATGAAAAAATTACATTGTTTTATTCTTAATATATCTGAGTTCTGCATCGGGCTAGTTCATTAATTCTTAACAATTCAAATTTAATATTTTATGAAAAAAATCATTCTTTTAGCTACTTTATGCGGCATAATTCTCATGTCTTCATGCAGTAAATCTGCAACTAACGGGCCCAGTAGCAGTTCTAATCCGTTTGTTGGCAAATGGACTATTTATTCAACTATTTGTGGAAATATTAATTTCCCAGTTGTGGGATCCCCCGGTTCCAGCGTTGTGATTACTGCAGTCAGTGGTTCAACATTAAATCTTACAGAGTATGTGGGAAATTATGAGGTATCAGGAAACTGTCTGAAAGTTATTACTATGCAAGGTACAATAGACTCAAATTCTTTTTATTGCCCTACCCAAACCTTTACTGATAACTGTGGAAACTCTTTCACTATCTATATTGAAGGAGAGATTGATGGGAGTGATTTAATACTCAACGAAGGAACATCAGTCTCTTATTGCACGGTTTCCTGTACAAAATAGCTTCTTTTTATTCTTAACAATTAATAATTATTAGTGGGTTTTTTAACCCGGTTTGAGGACGTTTTTTATGAACACTTTCATTTCCTCAAATCCTGTGGTAATAATTCCCGGTATGGTATAGTCTAAGGTTTTCTGTAGCTGGTAATTTCCGTAAACAAGCGCTGACAGGGTAACGAGGGAAACAGATAATGCTATTCCGTAGAGGTTGCCAAAAAGCATTAGGCCTGCAAAATTGATAGCTACCTTAACCACGAGCATGATGATTACCTTGTAGAAGTTGGTCTTTGTCTGGTGGGTAATATCAAGCGCGACACCGTTGAACCGGTCTACGGGGTATAATATGGCGACCAGCATAAATGCACGAAAAAGGTTTGGTGCAATACTGCCATGATAGTGGGAACCGCCAACCAGGTTAATGGCAAAATCTGCGAAAAATAATACCCCGATTATCAACGGGATAAATGCTATGGTGAGCATTCCGGAATACTTTTTAAATATGTAGGTGACCTGATGCATGTTTTTATGATTATAAGCCGCAGCCATTTCTGACATGCCGATGGTTACAAAAGTTCGCAATGGCAGCTCTACTATGGGCAATAAACGTGAGGCTAAATTGTAATAGGCTACTGCGGCAGGGCCAAGGATGAAATTGATAATGAGGGTGTCTGCATTACCCAGCATTACGGAAAAACTGGTGGTGCCGAGGGTGTATTTACCATAATGCATTAATTCTATGATGCATTCCCTGGACCTGTGTACAATAGTTTTGAAGCCTGACATATTCAGAAAAATGCCTACGAGGCTGGACAGGCAATTTGTAAGAAAGTTATACAACAGGGCATTTTCGAGGGTCATTTTGTGGACGAGAATAAGGATAATAAAAGCAATAATGGTAGACAGGCTGTTTAATAGTCTATACCAAAGCATGGCGCCATATTTCTGGTCGGCCTGCAGCCTCCAGAAGACCACATCTGCGGGCAGGGAGCTTAGATAGGTAATGCCTACCCATGTGATACATAGATTAGCCTCTACATTTTGAGTATGTACCAGAAAGTAGGCGCCGGCATTGAGCGATAGTATGATGGCCGTTAATATCAGTGCGAGGAGCCAAACAGAGCCCAAAACGGTAGCTGCGCGCTTAGGCTCCGCGCCGGCATAGAAAGTAACCGTTGCTGTGGCCAGAAATCCCCACCTTGCGGCTTCGCAGAGTGCAACAATGCTCTGAACAAAAAACCATATACCGGCATCCTGTACTGTTAAAAAATGAAATAACAGGGAGGACGTAAGAATTCCTATTACGGAGACAAAGCCATTATTGAACAGTACCAGAAAGTACTTATTTTTTAACACCGATAATTTTAGTTTGCCCATCCGATCTTGTATTAGCCTGGTGTATGATATTATTCTTCACAAGCGATAAATTTTAGTACTTAACTCCGATTTAACTTCGCAGTTCGACGATTGCGCACTGTGACAATTTTCAGCGTGTCATGGTTCGGCGCGGCTGCCAATGACATCCTATTCAAGCGGTTGAATTTCAACCAGTTGTAATTTATGCTTTTTAGCTAATCTGTTTAACATTGAGACCTCTTTTAGTTTTAATTG
>Ga0182030_10025375_pt1 | contig 10806 bp, 10 predicted proteins | sample 812S3MmetaG_FD_121299 | JGI IMG/M metagenome (GOLD analysis project Ga0182030, IMG submission 121299) | Permafrost microbial communities from Stordalen Mire, Sweden - 812S3M metaG (Illumina Assembly) | ecosystem: Environmental > Terrestrial > Soil > Wetlands > Permafrost | place: Sweden... | reverse complement strand
CGTCCCGCTCCTGCTGCGGATTCATAGGCTTGGCATCGAGAAGAGGCCGACCAGGGGGTCGGCCGCGGACGTGGGCGTCCGCCCCACCATTTACGCAGATGCCCGCAAGTGGGAAAACTATGCAGCATTGCCCTCACGGTCGCGGCTCAGAACCCGATTCCGAGCCGCGACCGTAACCGAGCGGTCCTGGCGAAGGGGTACGGTTGTTTCTTGACGGGCACTTAATATTAGTTACGCCGGGGTTCCGGTTGGTAGGTGCAGAAGGGGTCGGAGGCCAAGGCATCGCCGGTAGCCTCGTAGGCGCGCGCCCGCGATCCTCCGCAGAGGACGCTGTATTCGCAAAAGCCGCAGCGTCCCTCGAACTGGCTGGGATCGTGCAGCGATCGGAAGACCGGCGCGGTGCGGTACACTTCCGCCACCCGATCGCGGCGCACATTGCCCACCACCAACGGCAGGAAGCCGGCCGGACAGATGTCGCCGGTATGCGAGACGAACATGATGCCATGGCCGTCGCGGATTCCGAAGCCGCGGTAGGCGCCGCTGCGCTTAATCTGTTCGCCGCTCAGGCCATCGGCGCGCATGCGTTCCAGCGCTACGCGGCGATACGAGGGCGCCTCGGTGGTGGCCACGACGAAGGGAGCGGCTTGCGAGGTCTGGTAAATCCAGGCCATGAGCTTTTCGCCTTCTTCCGGCGAGAGCGGCTGCAGAACTTTTCCGCGGCCCACGGAAATCAGGAAGAAGAGGCTCCAGCGCGCCACGCCGAATGGCTGGAGCAACTCGTAAACGGCCGGCACGTCGCCGGCGGTCTCTTCCGCGACCAGGGTGTTTACCTGGAGCGGCATGCCCAATTCCTGTGCCCAGCGCATGGCCTGCAAGGTCCGCTCGAACGTGCCGGGGACGCCGCGGATGGAGTCGTGCCGCGCCGCCGTGGAGCCGTCGAGGCTCAGGCCCAAGCCCTCCACCTGGTGCTCCTTGAGGCGCACCAGCACGTCGCGCTGGAGGGCCTCGCTGGCGGCCGGCGTGATGGAGACGCCGATACCGAGCTTGTGCGCCTCGTCGATGAGGCCGTAAAGATCCTTGCGGGCCAGCGGATCGCCGCCGGTGAGAATCAACTGCGGCATGGGGTCGCCGAATCCGGGGATCTGGCGCAGGAACTGCACCCCTTCCTCGAAAGTGAGTTCGTTGGGATGCGGTTCGGGCACCGCCTCGGCGCGGCAATGCCGGCAGGCCAGGGGACAGGCTTGCGTCATTTCCCAGTAGATATTCACCGGCGTCTGCGCGTAGTCGCGCGGCGCGTGGCGAGGATTCCCAAAGTGCGAGTGCGAGCCGGACATACCCTCAGCGTAGCATCCCGCGCGTTGACGCCAGAAAGCCGGGGGGCTGCGGGCGGAGCTTGTGTGGTGGCCGGCGGCGGCAGATTCTATGAGTTTCTCCATCGTGAATCGCCGTCTTCCCGGCTGCGGACGCCGATGCGGACGTCACGGACCCGGTCCCAGCAGGTGTCGTGGCTGGGATGGCGGCCGCAAGGCTGTCCACCAGTGGTTCCATGCCATCCAGGGCGGCTGGCCCTACTTGGCGGCCGGCGGCGATGCCACAAAGCGGTAGCCCACGCCGCGCACGGTGAGCAGATGGCGCGGCCGTGCCGGCACGTCTTCGATGTAGCGGCGCAGGCGCACCACGAAGTTGTCGATGGCGCGGGTGTCGGTGTCTTCGTGCAGGCCCCAAACTTCTTCGAGCATGGCCTTGCGCGAGACCGGGCGGCCCTCGTGCCGGATCAGGTAGCGCAGCAGGTTGGCCTCCATCAGGGTCAGCGGAAAGACCTTGTCGCGCACACGGAGCTCCAGCAGGTCGAATTGCACGGTCTTGTCGCCGAAGGTAAAGGCGTCGGGCGGCTCAGGCTTGGCCGCGGTGTGGTTCAAGGAGACGCGCAGCCAGTCGCGGCGGCGCAGCAAGCCGCGGAGGCGGGCGGTCAGGATCGCCAACTCGAAGGGCTTGGCGAGATAGTCGTCGGCGCCGGCCTCGAAACCGCGCAGGATGTCGTCGGGATGGCCGCGGGCAGTGAGCATCAGCGTGGGAACGAACTGGCCGGCCCGCCGCAGCTCCGACATTACCGCGAAGCCGTCTTTGCCGGGCAGCATGACGTCGAGCACGACCACGTCGAAGGGCGCTTCGGGCGCTTGCAAAAGATCGAGGGCGGCCTCGCCGGTCTCCACCACCTGCACTTCGTAGCCTTCCGCCTCCAGGTTGAAGCGCAGCCCCTCGGCGATGTGCAGCTCGTCTTCCACTACCAGGATGCGAGTCATTTGGCCACCGGCAGTTGCAGGAAGAAGGTGCTTCCCCGCCCTGCTCCCTCGCTCTCCGCCCAGGCGCGTCCGCCGTGCCGCTTGGCCACCGAGCGGACGATGTACAAGCCCAGCCCGGTGCCCTTGACGCGCGACGCCAGCGGGCCGGGCACGCGGTGGAAGCGTTTGAAGACGCGCTTCAGCTCGGTTTTCGGGATCCCCACGCCGGCATCTTTCACGCGCATTAGCACGTGGCCATCCACCTGTTCGGTCTCCACGGTTATGTGGACGTCCTTGCCGGAGTATTTGACGGCGTTCTCGATCAGGTTGGACACGGCCGCGCGCACCTCGGCGAGGTCGGCCATGATGCTCACCGGCGGCCCGGAGTGGAAGGTGAGCGATTCCGGAGGGATGGAATGGATCGCGCGCGTGCGGGCCATGCATTCCTCCACCAGGCTGCTCAAGTCGATGCGCGCCAGGTTCAGCTTGCGGCCGGTGGCGCCCATGCGCCCGGTGCGCAGGATCTGCTCGATGGTGGACAGCAGGCGGTCGCTATCGTCCAGCATGATGCGGTAAAACTCTTTGCGCTTCTCTTCGTCCACGGCGCGGGTCTGCAGGGTTTCGAGGTACAGCCGGATGGACGCCACGGGGGTTTTCAGCTCGTGCGTCACGGCGTTGATGAAAGCGTCTTTCTGTTCGTTGCGGTGGATTTCGCGGACCAGCGAGATGGTGTTCAGGACTACGCCGCTAATAATGATGAGGAGCAGCAGGACGCCCAGAACGAGCAGGATCCCGTGCTGCCAGTGGAGCAGCACCCAGCCAACGTAGAGAACCAGAATGACCGAAATGAGGCCAATGCCGAACGCAATATAGAACGCGATTGACTTGCGCCGTCCCGCCGTGACCATATCTCCAGCTTAAGACGATTCGGCGGGCGAAGGGGGAATCCGCCGCGCGCCATACCCCGGAACTGGCAGGACCGCGGCGCGAGCGTGGCGGGAGACGCTACAATTTCTTAAAGAGCTTGTCGAAGGCGCTGCGGGCATCGTCGGCATTCTTGGGCGCCGGCGAACCGCCGTTATTGAGAGAGGGCGGCGGCGGGGTATTGGCCGTACCTTCGCGCGCCACGGTCACGCGCGCGGCGAAAAGGGTGCAATCGTTAGCCTTGTCTTTATAGGGAATCCTCACCGGGATGGGTTTCAGGCACTGGAATCGGGTGGAGGGTTCGAAGTGCGAGCATTGTTTGCAGCAATGCAAATCCGCGTTGCACTTGGGGCAGGCGCCCGCGAAATCCACCCCCGGCGGGAGCGTTGTGGCGCAATTGTAACAACGGGCCGCGGCCACGTGCTGTACCAGGCGCGGTAAGCGCGGGCCGGTGACGTCAAGAGGAGGGCGTGGCCCCTGCGGTTTGGGCGCGTCTCCTCGCGGGCCTCTGGGCTCGCGGTCCGAGTCCATGTACCCGTTTTGTCTGTACTTGCGGTCGTTGTCCATGAGGAAGGTTACTCCGTAGATTGCTGGACGAAGAACGTTAGTGAAAGGCTCGATTTAAAAATTCTTAGCGGGCCGCAAGACACCGGCCGGCCGGCACCACGGTAGCCGCGCAGGACGAGGCGCGGCAGGTCGCGTGAATTACCAGAAGGGGTTCTGCGGGGTTCCCGTGGCACCGGACGCCCTCTGATCCGGGACCCGCTTATGTGTCAAACTCATATTTACCACGGATTGAGCCCGTTTGCACGTCCATCTTTACAAAACTATCCCGCCGCACTCCATTTCAGCAGACTCCCGCACGGCCGGGTTAAGGGATCGTCGAAGTGGTTGGGGCTCACGCGCAACGCATAACCCAGGCGGCCGGTGCGCTCCGGCACGATATCCTTGCCAAACACCGCCACCGGACCCTGCTGTTCCATCGACGGCAGCACCAGCACTTCGGTTTCTTCCAGGTGTCCGTTGGAATCCACCCGCCCCATCACCAGTTCCACCCGCACGTCGGCCGGCGTCAGACCGGCCAGGTCGATGGCCGCGCGCACCTCGACCGGTGTGCCGCTGGTCACCGATAACGCCGGCGCCGGGCCGGAGTCCACGAAACGGACCCGGTCCCAAACCTCGCGAATGCGCGCGTTCCAACGGACCTTGTCGCGGATCTGGGCGTAGCCGCCGGCGCGCGCGCGCAGGTGCTGCTGGTTGGCCGGGTCGTACAACTGCGATTTGTAATTGGCCACCATCCGGCGGCAGTCGAATGCCGGACTGATGGAAGCGAGCGACTGCTTCATGCGCCGGATCCACTCCTGCGGGGTGGTCTCGCGGCGATCGTAGAACAGGGGCACGATCTCATTCTCCAGGAGGTAATAAATCGCGCTGGCGTGCAAGGCATCCTGGTCGTCGGAATACGGCTCGCGGTCGCCGATAGCCCACCCGCCGGAGGTTTCATACGCCTCGTCGAACCACCCGTCGAGGATGCTCAGGTTGAGCACACCGTTGATGGCCGCTTTCATGCCGCTGGTGCCGCAGGCCTCCTCGCCGCGCCGCGGATTGTTGAGCCACAGATCCACGCCCTGGATCATTTCGCGCCCCACTTTCATGTCGTAGTTCTCCACGAAGACGACATGCTTCCACAAGTCCGGATCGCGCGAAAGCTGTACCACTTCGCGAATGTAACTCTTCCCCGGCTGGTCTTTGGGATGCGCCTTGCCGGCGATCACGATCTGCACCGGCATATCCTTGTTCAGCAGAATCCGTTTGAGCCGCTCCACGTCGCGGAACAGCAGGGTGGCGCGTTTGTAGGTGGCGAACCGGCGCGCGAAACCGATGGTGAACGCGTTGGGGTCGAGCACTTCCCCGGCGCGCCGCACCTCCGCCGCGGAGACCTGCCGGCGCAGCGCCGAGGAGTGCTGGCGCACGCGCACGAAACTCACCAGGCGCCGCTTCCGCCGGCGGTGCACCTCGAACAACTCTTCGTCGGGGATTTCGTCCACCTGTTCCCAAATGGCCGGGTCGTTGAAGCGCTCGCGCCAGTCAGGCTCCAGGTATTGGTCGTAGAGCTGGCCGAGATCGCCGTTCAGCCAACTGGGCAGATGGACGCCGTTGGTGATGGAGGTGATGGGCACTTCCCACAGCGGGAGCTGCGGCCACAGGTCGTGGAACATCTCCTGTGACACCTCGCGGTGCAGACGGCTGACGCCATTGCGGTAAGCCGAGGTGTGCAACGCCAGAACCGCCATGGAAAACGGCTCGTCGCGGTTGAACACGTTGCGCCGTCCCAAGGCCATCAACTGCTGGAAGTCGATGTGGACGTCGTTGCAGTAGTTGGCGAAGTAGTGGTACATCAGACCCGCGTCGAAGATATCGATGCCCGCGGGAACGGGGGTGTGGGTGGTGAACACATTGCTGCCGCGCGCGGCTTCGAGCGCTTCTTCGAAGGTCAGCTTCTCGTCGCGCATGAGCCAGCGGACCTGCTCCAGCGCCAGAAAGGCCGAATGGCCTTCATTCATGTGGTATACCGTGGGTTTCAGGCCCATGGCCTGCAAGGCCCGCATGCCGCCGATTCCCAGCACGAACTCCTGGCGGATGCGCGTATCGATGTCGCCTCCGTAGAGCGAATCGGTGATGTCGCGATCCTGCGGCAGGACGTTTTCGGGGATGTTGGTATCCAGCAGGAAGAGGGTGATGCGGCCCACGTAAAGTTTCCAGACCTGGATGAACACGCTGCCGGTGGGCAGTCTGATCGTCACCTTCAGGTCCCGTCCCTCGGCGTCTTTGACCGGGGTGAGCGGCAGGGTGTAGAAATCGTTCATCGGGTAGCGTTCCTGCTGCCACCCGTCGGGGTTGAGGAACTGCTGGAAATAGCCCTGTTGATAGAGCAGGCCCAGGCCTATGAGCGGGTAGTCCTGGTCGCTGCAGGATTTTAGATGGTCGCCGGAGAGAATGCCCAAGCCGCCGGAATAGATCGGCAGGCATTCGGTGAGCCCGTATTCGGCGGAGAAGTAAGCGATCAGTTTTCCATCGGGCGACGGTTCGCTCTTGCGGGTGCGCAGGTCATAGGTTTCGCACGCGCTGCGATAGAGCGCCAGATAGCGCGGATCGCCAGCGGCTTTCTCCAGGGCGGCCTGGGAGACGCGGCCGAGCATCAGGACCGGATTATAGCCGCACTCCCGCCAGAGTGCCGGGTCCAGACGGCGGAACGCCGCACGCACGATGGGCTCCCAACTCCACAGCAGGTTGTAGGCCAGCTCCGTGAGCCGGGAAAGCGGCTCCGGCAGCGCCGGCCGGACCAGGAATTCCCGAAGCGGTTCGATGTAGAAGGGCATACCGAGAAAACTTAATCCCTCAAGATAACAGATCGGCGGATCGCTTCCTTGACGGTAGGGCTGGAAAATGACGGCAGGGACGAAGAAAATCACCGCGGAGGCACAGAGACGCGGAGAAACGGCAAGCAAGGATCGCTTCAAAAGGGCGGCCTCCGCGTCTTCCTTGAGGCAGAGGGGGCGGAGAACGCAGAGGGGGCGGCAGGGCTGCAAAGGGCGACGGCGGTAGCGAAGAAAACCACCGCGGAGACACGGAGACGCGGAGAAACGGCAAGCAAGGATCGCTTCAAAAGGGCGGCCTCCGCGTCTTCCTTGAGGCAGAGGGGGCGGAGAACGCAGAGAGGGCGGTAGGGCTACGGCAATGTGCCGCACAAAAGATCCGTGGCGGACGCGGTTCAGACTCAAGAAATCCCACGGAAGTGTCGATAAAGAAACAGCAGGTCCCAACGTCGCCGAGGTGGCATTGTGTGTCTGGGAAATAACGCGATCGAACGCGCCGGCCTGGTAGCGGCCGTGGAACGGGCGGCGGACGGCATCGTGATTACCGACGTCACCGGCACAATCCGATACGTAAATCCGGCCTTCACCGCGCTCACCGGATACGCCAAAGAGGAAGCCGTGGGGCAAAACCCGCGCATCCTCAAATCGGGACAAATGCCGGCGGCGGGGTACGAAAAGCTGTGGAGCACCATCCGGTCGGGGGGTGTCTGGCAAGGCGGAGCCGGAGGACCGATTCCCGGAGTCTATGCAGGTTCGCCGGTTTGGGGCCAACGATCTCCTGATCGCTTCGATCGCTCTGGCGCGCAACAGCCGTGAATTCGAGCGCATCGTGGGTGTGCAGCCGTAGACCGTGCGGAAACTCTGCACGGCTCGCGGGAAAAATGCGTCACAATAGTAGATTCGATGCGTTTTTTGGCACTCCTGCTCTTCGCCGCCGGATCCGCTTGGGCCGGCGAGTACGCCGTGCTGGCCAGCGGCGGGCGTTTGCACGTGGATCGTCACGAGATCGACGGCGCCCGCGTAAGGTTATATAACAGCACGGGTTACATCGAAATGCCGGCAAGTAACGTGAGCGCGTTTGAGGCCGACGAAGCAATTCCCGCAGCGCCCGCGCCCGCGCTCGTGCCAGCGCCCCCGCCCGCGCCGGCGGCAGCGCCCCCACCCGCACCTTCGCCCGCTGAACTGGCCGACGCGGCGGCCGATAAATATGGTCTGCCGCGGCTATTGGTGCGCGCGGTGATGTCCGCCGAATCGGGATTTCAGGCCGGCGCGGTCTCTCCCAAGGGGGCCATCGGGCTGATGCAGTTGATGCCCTCCACGGCGCAGGACCTGGGCGCCGATCCCCGCGATCCGGCGCAGAACGTGGACGCCGGCGTGCATTATTTGCGCGATCTGCTGAACCGCTACGATGGCGGGCTGTTTCACGCCCTGGCGGCATATAACGCCGGGCCGGGCGCGGTGGACAAGTACCAGGATGTGCCTCCCTACCGCGAGACCATCGACTACGTCAGCCGCATCTACCATGCCTGGAAGGCCGGCGATGCCGCGGCCGGACAGCAGCCCGTAATCAGTGCAACCCGCTTTGCCCCTGGGCCAGAATCGCCGCGAATTGCAGCCCGTTGAAGGAGGCGTGCATAATGACCGCGGCCCGCGTGGAACCGGTCCAGTGGCGCACGCACCCGAAGGCCGCGCCGGCCACCGCTACCAGCAGCGCCGAACGCCACGAATCGCCGTATTCGGAGTAGTGCAGCCCCCCAAAAAGCGACGCCGCCAGCGCGATTCCGCCGACAGCGCCCAGATCGCGCACCAGCAGCGGTTGCAGGAAGCCGCGAAACGCCAGTTCCTCGCACAACGGGGCGGCCGTGGTCCCAAAGATCCCGAGCAGGATCAGCGAGCCGCGATCTTTCATCATCTCCACCAGGGGCCCGGTGGTAGGCGGCGTGCGGATCAGCCAGGCAATCAGGCCCACCAGCACGGTAGTGGCGAAGCCGGCAACTATGAACCGGAGAAATGGCAGGCGCGCCGGCGTCCACCCCAGCGAATGCCAGAAAGGGCGATCGTACTGCATCCGGAAAATCATCATCAGGACGGTGAAAAGCAGGGTGTAGCCGAGCAGCATCTCGGGAACCGCTTCCACCGCGCGCTCGGTGGTGTGCCAATGGCAGACCCACATCGCCAGGCGGACCAGAGCCCAGCCCAGAAACATGCAGGGCAGCGCCAACCCGGCCAGCAGGAAGAGGTCGGCGTATCCCCAGAACGGGACGGGCTCCGGCGCCGCCGCCGGAGCCGGGGGAGGCGCGAGCGGCTGATCTTCGCTCATGAATCCGTCTCGATCAGCGCGGCCGCCAGCAGCGGAATCGTCAACTCGTGGTGTCCGGTGATGGCGTAACCATGGCCCCCGGCGCCGCCGGCGTGCGGCCGTTCGACCACGTTCACTCGGGGCCGGTAGTGCTGCAGGAAATCAAGGTTGACGGTGGTGAATCCGGCCAGCGGATGGCCCAGGTTGCGCACCGCGGACACGGCCTTCAGGAAAACTTCCGGCAAAACCACGGCGGACCCCACATTGAGATACACGCCGCCCACGTTCAAATCGGCCGCGCAGGCCGCAACAGGCGGAAATCGCGATGCGACGCGCTGCCGATGGCGGCGGCATCGGCAGCCGGATGGGTGTGCGGCGTGTCGGTCCCGATGGCCACGTGCACGGTCACCGGCGTCGCGTGCCGGTAGGCCTGCGCCAGCAGGCTCGCATGCAAGACCTCACCGCCCCGCTCGGTCAGCCACTTTCCCAGAGCCTCGCCCATGCCGATGCCCTCGCGGTCGCCCGCGGCGATGGCGCGATTCATCTCGCGGCCGGTCTCTTCGGCGGCGCCGAAGCGGCCATCGGGAAGCACCGCTTCCACATCCTCGCTGGTGTGTCCGGCCAGGGCGATTTCGAAATCGTGGATCGACGACGCGCCGTTGAGCGCGAAAGCCGTCGCGTAGCCGCGCTCCATGAGGTCGATCAGCACCGGCGCCAGGCCGCACTTGATGACGTGGCCGCCCAGTCCCCAGATGATGGCGCGCTGCTGGGCGCGCGCCGCCGCGACGGCTTCGACCACGGCGCGAAACGAATCGCCCGCCAGAATGTGCGGCAGGGAATCGAGCCAACCGGCCACGCCCGACCCTTTGCGGTAAGGAGCGGCGAAGTCCGCGGCCTTCACCTTGCCGCCACGCTCCCGCAGACCGACGGTCCGCAAGCCCGCAAAATCCAGAGGCTGCTGCGAATATTTGCTCATGCCGCTGCCGCTCCGCCGCCCAGAACGCGGCGCAGCGCCTCGGCGGTATAGCTCTTCTTCGAGCGGCAGACCTGCTCCGGCGTGCCGGCAACCACCACGCGCCCGCCATACTCGCCGCCATCGGGGCCGAGGTCGACGATCCAATCTGCCGTCTTCATCACGTCGAGATTGTGCTCGATCACCACCACCGTGTTGCCCAGGTCTACCAGTCGCTGCAGCACGTCGAGCAGCTTGCGCACATCGTCGAAATGCAGGCCCGTGGTGGGCTCGTCGAGCAGATAAAAGGTGCGCCCGGTCTGGCGTTTGCTCAGTTCCTTGGCCAGCTTGATGCGCTGCGCCTCGCCGCCGGAAAGCGTGGTGGACGATTGGCCCAGGTGCACGTAACCCAGCCCCACATCGAGCAGCGTCTGCAGTTTGCCGCGAATCTGCGGGAAGTTCTCCATCAGCGGCAGGGCCTCCTCCACGGTGGCGTCCAGCATGTCGGCAATGGAGTAGCCTTTGAACTTCACCTGGAGCGTTTCGCGATTGTAGCGGCGCGCGCGGCAGACGTCGCAGGTGACGTAGACGTCGGGCAGGAAATTCATTTCGATGCGCTTGAGGCCGTCGCCCTGGCACGCCTCGCACCGGCCGCCTTTCACGTTGAAGCTGAAGCGTCCCGGTTTGTAGCCGCGCTCGCGCGACTCCGGCAGCATGGCGTACAGGTCGCGAATCAGCGTAAACAGCCCGGTATAGGTGGCCGGATTGGAGCGCGGCGTGCGCCCGATGGCCGCCTGGTCGATGCGAATCACCTTGTCGATCAGCTCGATGCCCTCGATCGACCGGTGCGCGCCGGGCTCTTCGTGCGAGCCGTAGATTTCCTTGGCCAGGCTGCGATAGAGAATCTCGTTGATCAGGGTCGATTTGCCGCTTCCCGAAACGCCGGTCACCACGGTGAGCAAGCCCAGCGGG
>Ga0182030_10025374_pt1 | contig 10806 bp, 9 predicted proteins | sample 812S3MmetaG_FD_121299 | JGI IMG/M metagenome (GOLD analysis project Ga0182030, IMG submission 121299) | Permafrost microbial communities from Stordalen Mire, Sweden - 812S3M metaG (Illumina Assembly) | ecosystem: Environmental > Terrestrial > Soil > Wetlands > Permafrost | place: Sweden... | reverse complement strand
TTTGGCAGCGTCGGCTGCGGAAGCGCGTTCGGCCAGACGATTGGCCCGCTCGATCGCATCCGCCAGTTCCTGATTGGCCTCCGTGGTGCGCCGCTCGGCGTCCTTCAAATCCATGACCAGGCGCTCGTTGGTCAGGAAGATGAACCCGAAGGCCCACGCGATGGTCTGCATTGCGAGACCCATCAGAAACATGCGATTGAACGTCGTCTGGGCGAAAAATTCCGCGCCCTGAGGAACCACGATGTAATAAACCGCCCGGCCAAGAAAGACGGCTCCGCCCGTTGCGAAAATCAGTCCCGTAAACCACCGGCTGAATTTGCAGGCGGGAGGAATGTCGCGCAGCAGAGTGATGCCGCATCCGAGCAAAGCGCACCCGATGTAGATCGACATCAGCAGGGTTCGCGTGATGATGCCGTCGACTGCCCACCGGTAGTAGGCCAGACCCGACAAGGTCGCCGCCGCTCCGGCGTAGGCAGTCCACAGGCGTGGTTTCAGACCGCAAAAATGGCGCATGCCTTCTAAAAAGAGGATCGCTGCCAGAATGCCCATGCCGTTCCCGAGGAGCACGGTAATCCAGTCAGGCGCAATCCCCCGTAAGCTCAAAAAAGCCAAAGCCGCCACGATGGAGATGTTCCCGAGAGTCCAACGCCCGAACCCCGGGTACGTCTGCCGACCTCGCCAAGAGAGGGTCACCAGCAGCGTCAGGACGAACTGCACGAAGACGGCGACGACGGCGATGGTGCGGGTGTCGAGCGACATGACGCAGATCTTTACATCGTCTGTTTTGAACGGTTGCCTTAATAACGTCGGGAAAATCGATCAGCCATGCGAGATTTGGAAGGATAGAGGGCGGATTGTTGACGCGCATGGCCCCGTAATCCATTGACTCTACACGACTTCCAAGCCACACCTCTCCGCAGAAGCGCGGAGTATCTTCGGCTTTGCCGGGAGATCTTCGCACATTTCGCAGGAATTCGGACTCGCTAACAGCCGGGCATGGCCATACATCGGAGTGGTCCCAAGACTTCCAAATGACTAAGGCGCGCGTGTCCGGATCTTTACGATAATTGGGTTATCCACTGCCGGTCCTTGCGCCGCCGGAATCAAATGAAGCAATCTCATATCGCGATCATCGGAGCGCCCATGGACCTTGGTGCCGGGCGCCGCGGCGTGGACATGGGACCGTCCGCCCTGCGCCTGGCCGGTCTGAATGAGCGGCTCACCTCGCTGGGGTACGAGGTCCAGGACCTGGGTAATGTAATCGTAGAGCAGCCCGAAACCGCGCCGGTTGGGCTGTCTAACGCGCGATATCTTACTGAAATCGCGCACACCTGCGAACGGCTGGCCGGGATGGTAAAAAAGGCCGCGGACGAAGGGCGGGTGCCTCTGGTGCTGGGCGGCGACCACTCGATCGCCATCGGAACCATCGCCGGGATGTCGCAGCATTTTCGGGAAGCCGGCTCCGCGAACGATCATTCCGGAGCAACGGCCGGATCGCGAAACCTTGGCGTGATCTGGATCGACGCCCACGCGGATATGAACGTGCCGGAATCGAGCCCCAGCGGTAACATCCACGGCATGCCGCTTGCCTGTTCCATTGGACTGGGACCGCGCGAGCTCACTCATCTGGGCGGTTATGCCCCGAAGGTGAATCCGGCATCTGTGGCCATCATTGGCCTTCGCAGCGTGGATGATATCGAACGCGCGAATGTCCGCGGCACTGGAGTACACGCCTTCACAATGCGCGATATCGACGAACGGGGGCTACGGGGGGTGATTCAAGAAGCGATCGAGATCGTCTCGAAGGACACCGCGGGGTTTCATCTCTCGTTCGATATGGACGCAGTAGATCCGCGCGAGGCTCCTGGCGTGGGGACGCCGGTTCGCGGAGGGATTACATACCGCGAAGCCCATCTGGCGATGGAAATTGTCGGCGATAGCGGCCGCATGACGTCCATGGAACTCGTGGAAGTGAATCCGGTGATGGATGAAGTGAACCGAACGGCGATCCTGGCCGTCGAATTGATTATGTCCGCCATGGGAAAGAGGATTCTTTAAATCGAATGGGTATTCGTGTCGCAGTTTTGTATGGCGGCCGCAGCGGGGAGCATGAAGTCTCGCTCGAATCGGCCAAATCGATCATTGCGGCCATGGATCCCGCCCGCTACGACGTCGAGCGCATCCTGATTACCCCGGAAGGACGTTGGGAGCCGAGGGCGATCTCTCCCGAGCCCGGTGGAAATCCTGGGATCGACGTTGTGTTCCCGGTACTTCACGGCACGTTCGGCGAGGACGGCACGGTGCAAGGGCTGCTCGAATTGGCCGACCTTCCCTACGTCGGCGCGGGCGTCCTGGCGTCCGCGGTTTCCATGGACAAGGAAGTCACGAAACGGCTGTGCGAGCAACGCGGGCTTCCTGTCGCGGAGTACGTTGTGGTTTACCGCGGCAACCTCGACGCGCCCGCGATCTGCGCGCGGATCAAACCGCCGCTGTTCGTGAAGCCGGCCAATCTCGGTTCGTCGGTCGGGATCTCCAAAGCGCATTCCTTCGCGGAATTGAAAATCGCGCTCGATCTGGCGGCGCAGTTCGATCGCAAAATCCTGGTCGAACGATGCATCGTGGGCCGCGAGCTGGAATGCTCGGTTCTCGGCAATCAGGAGCCGGTCGCGGCGACGCCGTGCGAAATCCTGCCCTCGCGCGAATTCTACGATTACGAAGATAAATACATTTTGGGTAAGGCTCGAACGGTCTTACCGGCCGATCTTTCCGGGGAGAAAACGAACGAACTGCGGCGGTTGGCGGCAGCGGCGTATCGCGCGGTCGAATGCGAAGGCATGGCGCGCGTCGATTTTCTCCTCGAGAACGCCACCGGCAAATTGTTCATTAACGAAATCAATACCATCCCCGGCTTCACCTCCATCAGCATGTATCCGAAAATGTGGGAGGCGAGCGGAATTCCGTATCCAAAACTCATCGACCGGCTGATCGATTTGGCGCTCGAACGTCATCGGGATCGCCGGCTCACTCGGTTCCACCGGTAACGCATGTCGTATCTGGCTCTCATTCTGCTGCTCGCTCAATCTGTGCCGTCTGGGCGCGCGCCCGCCGAACCGACTTCCATTGGACCTCTACCCGCCGAGACCGCAACTGATGCTGCCCTCGATGTGAAGAAGATCGTGGACGTATTCCTTGCCGCGGAAAGCGAAGCGGCCGATCCGGTTCCCCCGGAGCAGGTGTTCTATCAGGGGACGATTCCGGGTATGCTGCGGACGCTCGATCCGCATTCGATCTTTTTCGATCCGGATCAGTTTCAATCCCTGCAGCAAATGCAAAAAAGCGAAACCAAGGGATTCGGGACCATTGTCAGCGTCCTGCCGGGCCGGGTTTTCATTCTGCAGACGATGCCGGGAACGCCTTCGGCAAAATCCGGGTTGGCTGCGGGCGACGAGATTATTGCGATCAACAACATACCGCTCGCGAATCTGGAGATGGATCAACTGATCGAACTGATGACCGCTTCGAGACAAAGACAGGCTGGCCTCGACGTGCGCCGTCCCGGCAACATTCGGCTCTTTCATCTGATCTTGACTCCGGAACTCGTGGACTCTCCGAGCGTGGATCGGGCGTTCCTTTTGAAACCTGGAGTCGGGTATATACGCATTTCGAGTTTTGAAAATGCGACCGCGAAACTGGTGAAAGACGCGATCGAGAAGCTCGGCGGTGATCACTTGAATGGGCTGGTGATAGATCTGCGAAATAATCCAGGCGGCGCAACGCAGGCGGCCTCCGGCATCGCATCTCTTTTTCTTCAATCCGATCAATTGATCTACACGATCAAGGGCCGGAATATGAAGACCGAGGAGGTGCGCGCGCCGAAATATTCGACGCCGTACACTTTCCCCATCGCGATTCTGACGAATGAGAAAAGCGCTAGCGCATCGGAGATTCTGACGGGCGCGCTGCAGGACCACGACCGGGCCGTCGTCATCGGCGATTCGACATTTGGAAAAGGATTGGTGCAGAACGTGTTCCCGCTCGCGCACAACACCGGCATCGCTTTGACGGTGGCGTATTATTACACGCCCAGCGGCCGTTCGATTCAGAAGCCACTTCCCAGCGGCATTCTCGATTCCAGCAAGATCGCTCCGGTGGGCGATTTCCACACGGATGCGGGTCGTCCGGTGAAGGGTGGCGGCGGCATCCAGCCGGATCAGGTCATCGCGCCGGAATCGCTCAGCCAGCTCGAAGCCGTGTTGGACGCAAGCGGAGTCCTCACGGCGTTTGCGGGCGAATACGTTCAATCGCACGAGATCGGTGCCAACTTCGAGGCCAGCTCGGCGATCCTCGATCAGTTGCAGTTGTTTCTATCGGGGCGAAACATCCGTCCCGGAATTAACGAATGGCTTCGCGATCGCGAGTGGATTCAGAGCCGGCTAAAGCAGGAGGTCCTGAATTTAAAATTCGGGGTGGCCCGCGGCGATGAAGTGGACATGCAGCGCGATCCGATCGTGCAGGCGGCGGTGAGAGCCGTCACGAGTGCGCCTCGCAAATAGTCACTCGCGGTGGTCGGGGCCGCGCGGACTTTAGCGCTTTTCGCCGGGCTCTAGTCGACTACTGGCTCCGGAACGGGCATGCGCCGCGCCCGGAAATATTGCAGGAACAAAGGCAGAACGCTGACCACGGCGATTCCGATCACGACCTTTTCGAAATTGTGGCGAATCACCGGGATGCCGCCCAGGTTGTACCCGGCGAGCGTCATCGACAAGACCCAGCCGATTCCCCCAAATACATTGAACGACAGGAACCTCGCGTAGCGCATACGCCCCACCCCTGCCATGAACGGCGCAAAGGTACGGACAATGGGGACAAACTTCGCGTAGATCAGCGTCTTGCCGCCGTGCTTTTCATAGAAAGCCTGCGTGCGCGTGACGTATTCCTGTTTGAACAGCTTCGAATCCGGACGGGAAAAAATGCGAGGGCCGGTGCGATAGCCTAAAAAATACCCGCTTTGATCGCCCGCCACGGAAGCGATCGTCAGCAGCATGCAGATCCGGACGATATCAAGATCACCCGCGCCGGCCACCACTCCGACCGTGAATAACAGCGAATCCCCGGGAAGAAACAATCCCACCAGCAATCCGGTTTCGGCGAATACGATGAGCGAGAGAAACGCGTACCCGAACCATCCCGTAATCACCTGCGTCAACAAACGGATCAACTGATCCGGATCCGTCAGGCTGCGCCACGCCTCGATCAGGAAATGAATCATGAAACCGGGCTAGCGTTGCGGGAGATAGGAGGCCAGCAAGCGGTTGAAGGCCTCTTTGTGCACCTTCACTTTACCTTCGGCCGTCAGTGTCGCAACCACGCTGTCGAGCATCAGCTCGTTACGGTCCGTCGCCTTCTGCTGCCGCAATTGCAGAAGCGTGGCTTCCTTTTCGGCAGCGAATTGCTTCGGGTCAACCTCGGTGCGGTTCAGAATCTTGAAGATGATGGTCCGGCCCTGAGTGACTTCGGGTCCAACCACCGATCCGACCGGTCTGGTAAAAGTGTCGGCGATACTGCCAGCTTGACCCAAACCCTCCACCGAATCGGCGCGCCCGAACTCGGGCGGCTTGGCGAGATCCAGTTTCATCGATTTGGCCACTTTTTCCATGTCCTCGCCGGCCCGGATCCTCTCACCCGCCTGCTTGGCGGCAGCGGTGGCCAATAGACCCGATTGATCCGCAAGATAGCGCTCCCGAACCTGACCCTCGACTTCGGCGAATTCCGCCTGGGTCGATGGGGTCCGATCCTTCATGACCACCACAGCCAGCCGGTTGGCGGGCAGGACCAAAATCTGCGAAACGTCGTTGCTCTTCATGCCCGCGAGCGCGGCGTTGATTTCCGGCGAGACGCCCAGCGACGGAATCGCTTCCCCGGCATTCGCTTTGTTCACAGTCACCAGTTCGGCGCCGAACTGCTTGGCGACATCCGCCGCGGAGGCCGGCGATTTTTCAAGCGCTGCGTGAACTCCATCCGCAATCGACTGAACTTTATCATTCACCGACTGCTTCTTCACTGAATCCGCCAGATCGGCCTTCACTTCCTCGAACGGCTTTACACGCGCTGCTTCTTTGTCCTCTACCTGCAGGATGTGATAGCCATACTGCGTGGTGATGATGTTGCTGAACTCTTTGGGCTTCAGCGAGAACGCGGCAGTTTCAAATTCAGGAACGGTCTGGCCGCGGACCACCCATCCCAGCTCTCCACCGTTGGGAGCCGAACCCGGATCCTCGGAATTCTTCTTGGCCAATTCCGCGAAATCCCCACCGGCCTTGATCTGCTTCAACAGATCGTTCGCCTTGGTCAAAATCTGTTTCTTTTCGGCGTCGGACTTGTTCACCGTGCTGAGCAGGATGTGACGGACTTTCACGCGTTCCGGCAAGCGAAAGCTATCCATTGAGGACGAATACGCCTGATGGAGCTGGGCGTCGGAAACCGTCATGGTCTCTTCCACCTTGGCTTGGTCAATGACCAGGACCTGGTACGAAAATTTCTCCGGAATCCTGTAATCGCCGCGATGCTCCTCAAAGGCTTGCTTCAGTTGTTCCGGCGTCACTTTCACCTGATCGCGGAACTTCGCCGGGGCAAAAAGGATGTATTCGATCGTCGCTTTCTGGTGCTTTTCAACGATCGAACGGTCCACTTCCTGAGGCGATACGACGATGCCGGATAAAGCCATATTCTGCACTTTGCGCAGCATCAGCTGATTGCGCATCAGATCCACCGCGTCGTTCAGGGTCATGTTCTGCTGCTGCAGGAAGGCTTCGAGCTGCTCTTTGGAAGTCAGCGCGCCGTTTTGGAAGAACTGAGGCATGATCGACATCAGCCCTTCGAGCACTTCTTCGTCGGAAATGGTCAGCCCCAGACGCTCAAACTCGTACGACACGGCGTGCTGCTGGATCACCTGATTTACATACTGGGGCACGTAGCCGCTCGCCATTTCGGAGGGTAACTGGCCGGTGCTGGTCAGCCGGTCGATCGCCGTGCGGATTTCCTGCTCCGTGATCTTCTGATTTCCCACGTCGGCGATGACATTGTCGTCACCCTGGGTCAGGCCGCTGGTGCTCCCGTAGCCTGGGATCAGGTACGTAACCATAGAGAGCGCGACGATGGTCAGCAGACCACCCAGCAAATAACGCACCGCCTTGTCGCGGCTACGGAACAAGTCAAACATATCGTTGTGAAAACTCCTGCTTCAGGCTAGGCCAGCTTCATTCGCCGGGCCGGGACCATCTGCCCGCCACTCCGGATTCTTTTCTTGCGCATCGCACGGAAAGGGGTCCGACCGAACTCAAATTTAAGTCGGCGCGGACATACAAGCACTCGCCAGCCCGTGCATAAGTCGCGCCCACTGTAGCGCAAATCAGCGCAAGACTTCGATACCTAAAGTATACCTTTTCTCCCGCCCGTGGGCTCTCGCGGCATAAGCCGCGGATCCCGCCCTACCGTTAACTTTTACCGAGCCCGCATTCACGGTGAATCGCCTGCACGGCCTGTTCTAAACCGCTGCGGCTGACCACGATCGCGATCGTCAGCTCGCTCGATCCCTGCGCGATCGCGATGATGTTGATGTCGTGACGCGAAATCGCGGTGAAGATCCGGCCGGCGAGTCCCGGCGTCCCGCGCATACCTTCGCCCACCACGGCGATCAGGCCGACATTCGGATCCACTTGAATCGGCTTGACATAGCCGTGGGCCAGCTCGAGCGCCAGGGTCTCCTCCAGATTTTCGAGCGCCATCCGCAACTCCGACTGGCGGACCAGGAAACAGAAGTTCTGGCGATAACTGGAACTGGTGATGGCCAGCATCTCTACATTTGCGCGCGCCAGAGCCTCTAAGGCATGCGCCATTAGCTTGGTGCCGGACATCGCCGAATTCGCCGGTTCAATCGAAACCAGCGCCACGTCCGCCATGGAAGTCACGGCATGCGGACCGCCGGCTACGTCCACCACCGGGACGATTCGCGTTCCAGGCTTTTCCGGCGCGAAGCTGTTCTTACTCCACACCGGGATCTGACGTTCCACCAGAGGCGCCAGAGTCCGTGGATGCAATACTTTCGCGCCATTGTAGGCGAGCTCAGCCGCTTCGCTGTAAGTGATCGCATCCAGAACCTTCGCGTCCGAGATCAGCCGCGGATCGCCGGTCATGATGCCGTCAACATCGGTCCAGATCCACAACTCGGAAGCATCGAGCGCAGCTGCCAGGATAGACGCCGAAAAGTCCGATCCCCCACGCCCGAGCGTGGTCGGACGGCCGTCGTTGGTCGAGCCGTTGAAGCCGGTCACCACCGGTAAACCGCCCTTGTCGAGCAACGGCCGCAAAACCGCAGCGCAGCGTTGACGAGTCGGCTCCATGAGCGGGGTCGCGTTCCCGAACACGGCATCCGTGGCGATCACCTGCGCCGCATTCACCGCCGTTGCAGGGATGCCTTCCGACTGCATGTAGGCCGCGATCATGAGCGCGGAAAGGCGTTCGCCAATCGCGATCGCTTCATCGATCGACCGCGGAGGGCGCTCGCCCAGCATCATCATGCCGCGGGCGATGCGCGCGAATTCGCCGATCAGAGCCTGGACCCCGTCGAGGACGGCGGGACAACGGTCCGCCGGAATCAAGTCGTTGCAGGTTTCGATGTGCCGCTGAGTCAGTTTCTTCAGATTCGCATCGAGGTCGGTTTCATCCCCCGCCTCGGCTTTACGCAGCGAATCGAGCAACAGATCGGTCACCTTCGACATCGCCGAGACGACGATCACCACCGGTCTCTTTGCGTGCTGTTCGGCGGATAATCGCGCCGCCACGCGTATACGATCGGCTGAGCCCATGCTCGTGCCGCCAAATTTCATTACCAAAAGATCTGACATAACTTAAAAGGCCGTAAAAGCTTTTCCGCACCCTTATTCGCCAACCGCCTGCGATCACTCCTCGCCTAACCTTGCCTTACTTCAATGATGCTCTTTCCCGTTGGATGTGCGCTCCCGCACCAATTTGAGAATCGCTTCCTCCACCTCCGCGGGTGAGAGACGCGATGTATCCAGATATTCCGCATCCGGGGCCTGCGTCAGTGGAGCCTCGGCGCGGGTGCGATCCCGTTGATCTCTTTGGGCGATCTCGCTGGCAATCTGGTCGCGGCCACTCTCCGTAGCGCCCAGTTCCGCGGCGCGCCGGCCCGCCCGCACACCGGGATCGGCATCCAGATAGACCTTTACTTGCGCGTCGGGAAATACGACAGTACCGATATCGCGCCCCTCCATCACTACCGATCCAGCTGCGCCAATCCGGCGCTGTTCCTCCCGCAGGGCTCGGCGAACGCCGGGAGCCTGGGAAACTTTGGAAGCCGCCTCGCTGACCCGGGGTTCGCGAATGGCCGCGGTGACGTCCTCACCGTTCAGTTGCACCGTCCGGTCCGCCGTGAATTCGATCCGAGCCGCTAGGGCAAGTTGTTCCAGCCTATGCAGATCTTCAAGATCGATCCCCGCGCGCAGAGCCCACAATGCCACCGCGCGATACATCGCGCCGGTATCGATGTAGGTGAATCCCAGCCGGCTCGCCAGAGATCGGGCAATGGTGCTTTTGCCCGCCCCGGCCGGGCCGTCAATCGCGATAATCAGAGGTTTCCGCACGCGTGTTCCTGGGGAACGAATCTTTCGTTGGGGTAGAAAACCTTCAGTATCCCACGCGGTCGCGCCGGGATGAACGACAAAGGGTTGACAGGATTGAATCTGAGAGATAACGAGGGGCCGAGGATGAAGCTTAAGAGGAGGGGGGAGCGGTGGTGCGTCCAGGGTGTGAGGACTCCTACCGCTGGCCCGAAGGCCGATCAGGCGCAAGCCCGATCCCCACTTGTATAGACGCGATGACCCCCCGGATTGTCTCAAGAAATCTTTTGCACTTCTTCCGCTTTCGGCTCGGGCGAAAGTGCACTCGCGAGGCATCCAGCAAGTTTTTCACCCGCCGATCGCACGAGACGCACAGGCCCGGGCCTGTGGCGGGTCCCCGGGGGCTATTTTTCGATGATTCCGCGACAGGCAACCGTCTGACAACGGCAAACAGTCCGGTCACCGTTCTTGGCGAAGTTGTAATCGACCGTTAGTTCCTCGCCCGGCTCGATCGCGCGGCGGCTCATATACAAGATGTGCCCCCTGATGATCCGGCTGACCAAGTTCGGATCGCAGCTATGATTGATGATCTCGGCTCCGCTGCCACCGAACGCGCCGTCGAGGGTCCAGTATTGATCGACGGCGAACAGATACGTATATTCCTGGCTATTCCGGAGCTTGGCTTGGCGGCGGTTCACCCGTTCGCCGGTATATTCGATGACCTTGCGGCGCGCGGGAATGCGCTCGAGAGCGTACACGCCATACCGGTGGATCTTCGATTCTCGGATCGCGAGATCAAAGCAGGTATAGCGCGGATCGAGTTTCGGAGCAGCTATCAGGATAGTTTGCACAGGTGATCGAGCTCTTGATTGGTTTCGGCCGGATGAACTGGCTCTGGCCGGTGACGTGACACTATCAGGATAGTATTGCCGCGCCGTTCGCGCAGCGATCCCATAGTCAACGCGCCCGAGGCGGATCCAAGTCTGGATACCGTCTTTACGCGTACTATGATGGGAAAACTGCCATGGAAGTTCTTGTCGCTGAACCTTCGCGCGTGGAGTCTGTCACCGCACTGATCAACTTGGCTTTTCGGGTGGAGCGATTCTTTATCGATCGCGATCGCACTAATGTCGCGACCGTACAGGACATGTTTCTTACCGGAACCTTC
>Ga0182030_10025371_pt1 | contig 10806 bp, 9 predicted proteins | sample 812S3MmetaG_FD_121299 | JGI IMG/M metagenome (GOLD analysis project Ga0182030, IMG submission 121299) | Permafrost microbial communities from Stordalen Mire, Sweden - 812S3M metaG (Illumina Assembly) | ecosystem: Environmental > Terrestrial > Soil > Wetlands > Permafrost | place: Sweden... | reverse complement strand
GGAGAAAGTGCCATGAGCGACGTTGCGTTACCCGGCTCGATCGAGCCTGCCCGCCAGAAGGGCCCGAATCTCGACGGCGGCGTGCACCCACTGACCGCCATCCTCTACATGGGGGTGGTCGCCGCGGCGCTGTTGTTCGTCGCCTACAGCATCTATTCCGACATCGACGCGACCGGCACGCGGGTCACCTCCTACATGCCGTATCTGCTGCTGTTCGTGGCGCTGTTGATCGCGCTCGGCTTCGAATTCGTCAACGGCTTTCACGATACCGCCAATGCCGTCGCCACGGTGATCTATACCCGCTCGCTGCCGGCCAACATCGCCGTGGTGTGGTCGGGCATGTTCAACCTGTTCGGCGTCCTGCTGTCGACCGGCGCGGTCGCCTTCGGCATCGTGTCGCTGTTGCCGGTCGAGCTGATCCTGCAGGTCGGCAGCGGCGCCGGCTTTGCGATGGTGTTTGCCCTGCTGATTTCGGCCATCATCTGGAATGTCGGCACCTGGTATTTCGGACTGCCGGCGTCGAGCTCGCACACTTTGATCGGGTCGATCATGGGCGTCGGCATCACCAACGCCCTGCTGCGGGGCCGCGACGGCACCTCCGGCGTGGACTGGTCGCAGGCCGCCAATATCGGCAAGGCGCTGCTGCTGTCGCCGCTGTTCGGCTTCGCGCTGGCGGCGGTGCTGCTGTTCGTGCTCAAGATGGTGCTGGCGCGTGCGACACCTGCGCTGTTCGCCGAGCCGGAGGGCAACCAGCCGCCGCCGATCTGGATCCGCGGCATCCTGATCCTGACCTGCACCCTGGTGAGCTTCTTCCACGGTTCGAACGACGGCCAGAAGGGCATGGGCCTGATCATGCTGATCCTGATCGGCACGGTGCCGACCGCCTATGCGTTGAACCGCGCGCTGCCGGAGAGCAAGGTCCAGGAGTTCGTGACCAATTCGGCCGCCGCCAGCAAGGTGATCGACGGCAAGGCCGCCGGCTACAACGTGCTGGGCAACCCGCGGCCGGCGGTGACCAATTATGTCGCCCAACGCCAGATCAACGAGGGCACCTACCCGTCGCTGGCGGTGCTGGTGCGCGACATCAGCAACCAGGTCACCCAATACGGCTCGCTGGCCAAGTTCCCGGCCGAGGTGGTCGGCAACACCCGCAACGACATGTATCTGGTTTCCGAGGCCATTCGCTTCCTGATGAAGGACAAGCAGAGCGAGCTCAACAGCGACGACGTTGCCGCCCTCAACGACTACAAGGGCTCGCTCGACGGCGCGACCAAGTTCATTCCGACCTGGGTCAAGATCGTGGTCGCGATCGCGCTCGGGCTCGGCACCATGATCGGCTGGAAGCGCATCGTCGTCACGGTCGGCGAGAAGATCGGCAAGACCCATCTGACCTATGCGCAAGGCGCCTGTGCCGAAATCACCGCGGCGGCGACCATCGCCGCGGCCGACGGCTACGGCCTGCCGGTCTCGACCACCCACGTGCTGTCGTCGGGCATCGCCGGCACCATGGCGGCGAGCGGATCCGGCCTGCAGTGGTCGACGATCCGCAACATCGCGCTGGCCTGGGTGCTGACCCTGCCCGCCGCGATGATCATCTCGGGGGTCCTGTATCTGTTGTTTTCCCGGCTGCTATAGCCGACGACGGACCACCTTGCGGATTTGAGGTTTCGGCAATCTCAAATCCGCAAGCGGACTCTTGAGGAAAGACACGACGCTCGCGTGTTGCGACCAGGCGCTGCGCGATCCGACGATGGATGGGGTACGGTCGCGCGGCTGCGGGATGCGTCCGGGATGAAATGGGACGTACTGGCATCGGCCGATCGTGATCCGGGACATGAAGGCGCGGCTCGGCGACGTCATCGGAAGCATGAAAGTCGTGCGTCTGTTGCGCGGTAGGGCAACCGTGGAACCTGCGCGCCGCTGAACGCAAGTCTCGCCACCCAACGTGCCTCAGTCAGTTCGCGCCAGCGTCAACTGCATGCCGTCATAGGCCGGGATGACGTTCGCCGGCAGCCTCTGGCGCAGCACGTCGTAGTCCAGATCGGAATGCATGTTGGTGATCACGGCGCGGCGCGGCTTGAAACGCTCGATCCAGGACAGCGCGTCACCGACGCTGAAGTGGCTGGGATGCCCGCTATAGCGCAGCCCGTCGATGATCCAGAGCTCGAGGTTTTGCAGCGCCGGCCAGCTTTCGGAGGGGATGTCGCTGACATCGGGCGTATAGGCGGCGTCCGCGATCCGGTAGCCGAGTGCGGGAATGTTGCCGTGCTGCAGGATGAACGCGGACAGCGTCAGCGGGCCGCCGTTGCCGTCGATGCTGCGGCTTTCGCCGGCTTCGATGGAGTGATGATCGAGAATCGGCGGATAGTCGCTGCCCGGCGGCGCCACGAAGCAGTAGGAAAACCGCAGCAGGATGTGCTCGGCGGTCGACTGGTTCAGGTAGACCGGAATGCGCCGGCGCTGATGCAGCACCACCGAGCGCAGATCGTCGATGCCGTGGGTCTGGTCGGCATGCTCATGGGTCAGAAACACCGCGTCGATGTGGTCGACCTCGGCGTCGATCAGCTGTTCGCGCAGGTCGGGCGCGGTATCGATCACGACCCTGGTGATGCCACGGTCGGAGGCGCGCTCGGCCAGCAGCGAACAGCGGCGGCGGCGGTTCTTCGGATTTTTGGGATCGCAGGCGCCCCACCCCAGCGCCGGACGCGGCACGCCGGCGGAAGAACCGCAGCCCAGGATGGTCAGGGTCAGCGTCATGCCGGCACCTCCGCTGCCGGCACCTTGCCAAACAGGCGAAAGAAATTCTCGGTGGTCTGGCGGGAAATCTCTTCCAGCGAGACCCCGCGCGCTTCGGCCAGCACCTTGGCGACTTCCACGACATAGGCCGGTTCGTTGCGCTTGCCGCGGAATTTGCCGGGCGCCAGAAACGGCGAATCGGTCTCGACCATGATGCGGTCGGCGGGCAGTTCGGCGGCGAGATCGCGCAAGGCTTGCGATTTCTTGAAGGTCAGAATGCCGGTGAAGGAAATCGAAAGGCCGAGCGAAATGGCGCGCATCGCCAGTTCCCGCCCGCCGGTGTAGCAATGCAGCACCGCGGCAAACCGCCCTTTGGCCATCTCGTCTTCCAGGATGCGGCCGCAATCCTCGTCGGCCTCGCGGGTATGGATCACCAGCGGCAGGCCGGTGGCGCGGGCAGCCGCGATATGGGCACGAAAACCGCGCTCCTGCGCCTCGCGCGAGCCGTGGGTGTAGAAATAATCCAGCCCCGCCTCGCCGAGCGCCACCACCTTGGGGTGCCGCGTCAATTCGATCAGCTCCTCGGCGGCTATGCCGTCCTCTTCATCGGCCTGGTGCGGATGGGTGCCGACCGAGCAATAGACGTCGGCATACCGCCCGGCGATATCGAGCAAGGCGCCAAGACGCCGCACCCGCGTCGAGATGGTGACGATGCGCCCGATGCCGGCGGCCCGCGCCCGCGCCACCAGCGCGTCGAGGTCGTCGGCGAAATCGGGAAAATCCAGATGGCAATGGCTGTCGACGAGCATGGGTTGAGCGCTCAGACCACAGGAGGTTCGATGTAGCGCGGGAAGATCCCGACCGGCGCCGGCAGTTTTGCGCCGGCCGCGATGCGCATCGCGCCGCCCAGATTCGAGAAGTCGCGGGCGTCTTCAGGAATGCCGAGACTGTCGAGCAACTTCGCCGACGCTTCCGGCATCACCGGCTGGGTCAGGATCGCGATCTGCCGCACCACTTCGGCGGTGACATACAAGACCGTGCGCTGCCGCGGCGGATCGGTTTTCGCCAGCGCCCAGGGCGCCTCGCCGGCAAAATAGCGGTTGGCCTCCGCCACCACGGCCCAGACCGAGTTGAGCCATTGATGGATCTGCTGCGTCGCCATCGCGTTGCGCGCATGCGCGATCATGGCGTCGGCCTCCGCCAGGATCGCCTTGTCGTTGTCGCTGAATCCGTCCGGCTCGGGCAGCACGCCGTCATGCTGCTTGGCTATCATCGACAGCGAACGCTGCGCCAGGTTGCCGAGATCGTTGGCGAGGTCGGCATTGATGCGGGCGACGATGGCTTCGTGATTGTAGCTGCCGTCCTGCCCGAACGAGACCTCGCGCATGAAGAAATAGCGCATCTGGTCGACGCCGTATTGATTGGCGAGATTGAAGGGATCGACCACGTTGCCGACCGATTTCGACATCTTCTCGCCCTTGTTGAACAGGAATCCATGGGCGAAGACGCGTTTCGGCAAGGCGACGCCGGCTGACATCAGGAATGCCGGCCAGTACACCGCGTGAAATCGGATGATGTCCTTGCCGATGATGTGGACGTCGGCCGGCCAATAGTGCCAGTTCTCGGCGGTCTCGTCGGGAAAGCCGACGCCGGTGATGTAGTTGGTCAATGCGTCGACCCACACATACATGACATGCTCGGGGTCGTTCGGCACCTTGACGCCCCAGTCGAACGTCGTGCGCGAGATCGACAGATCCTTCAGCCCGCTCCTGACGAAGCTGACCACCTCGTTGCGCCGTGAATCCGGTCCGATGAAATCCGGCTGCGCGTCGTAAAGCGACAGCAGCCGGTCCTGGTAGGCGGACAGCCGGAAGAAATAGCTGTTTTCCTCGACCCATTCCACCGGCGTGCCCTGTGGGCCGCGGCGCACCTGGTCCTCGCCGAGCACGGTTTCCTCTTCGGCGTAATAGGCTTCATCGCGCACCGAATACCAGCCGGAATATTTGTCGATATAGATGTCGCCGGCCTGTTGCATCCGGTTCCAGATCACCTGGACCGAACGGTGATGCGCAGGTTCCGAGGTGCGGATGAACCGGTCGAACGAAATGTTCAGGCGCTGGTCCATCTCCTTGAACAGACCGGCATTGCGCGCGGCGAGGTCGAACGGCGTCATCCCCTCGGCCTGCGCGGTCTGGATCATCTTCAGCCCATGCTCGTCGGTTCCGGTCAGAAAGAACACGTCCTTGCCGTCGAGCCTTTGAAAGCGCGCCAGGGTATCGGTCGCGATCGCCTCATAGGCGTGGCCGATATGCGGAACCCCGTTCGGGTAGGCGATGGCGGTGGTGATGTAGTACGAGTTCCGCTCGGCCGCGGCCGGCGGCGCCGCAATGGCGGCGGCCTTGTTCGGAGTCGCCTTTGGTTTGCGATCCGGCGGTTTGGCGGCCTTCGGCGGCGTCGTTGTCGCAACCGGCTTTTTGGATTTGGTTTTGGCCGCGGATGGCTTCGGCGATTTCTTCGCGCGCGCTTTCGCCGCCGGCGGCTGTGCGGTTTTCTTCGTGGTCTTCTTCGCCTTCGTGCTCTTTTTCGTCGTTCTCTTGGCGGCTTTCTTGACGGCCTTCTTTGCAGCCTTCCCCGCCTTCACCACGCGCTTGCTTTTTTTCGCGGTTTTTTTTGCGGCGGCCTTGGCCGCGCGCCGGCGCGGCGCGTTTTGCTGCTTCGCCTTCTTCTTTGAAGTTTTTTTCTTTGGCGTTGCCACCACGAATTCCTTTAAGATTGTCGGGATTGAGAATCCAGCTGGACGGCTACCGCGTCGCTTCCGCAAGCAGCCCGAACACCGAGAAAACCAGCGGTTTTCGTTCAAGATTGTAGGCTTCGGTGTCGCGCGCGGCGCGGTTGATCTTTTCCCACACCTCCGCCAGCCGTGCAAGGCGGGGCAGATTGGCATTGGCATTGGCCTCGTCGGCGTGCAGACGGCCGCTCACCCAGCGCTCGACGCTGTCGATGAACGCCGCCAGCGCCACCCGGTCGCTGCCGCCGAGCGCGTCGCCCAGCGCATGCAGTTCGCGCGGATCAAACTGCGGCAGGCCGGCCAGCAGCGCGGCGGTGCGCTGCTGCAGTTTCAGCGCGTCGCCGCCGAGCAAAGTGAGCGCGCGCGCCACGCTGCCCTCCGCGGCGTCAGCCGCTTCCGCCAGCGCCGGATCGTCGATCGCGATGCCGGTGGCCGCGGCCGCGGCCCGGATCACGTCGTCGCTCCCGAGCGCCCGCAACGCCAGTTTCCGGCAGCGCGACAGGATGGTCGGCAGCACCCGCGCCGGCGCGTGACTGACCAGCAGGAACAGCGATTGCTGCGGCGGCTCCTCGAGAATCTTCAACAGCGCATTGGCGGCGTTGGGATTGAGCTCGTCGACGGTATCGACAATGCAGACCCGCCAGCCCGCCACCGCGGCGGTCGAGCCGAAAAATCCGATGGTCTCGCGGGTCTCGTCGACGGTGATCACGGTGCGCAGCACCCCCTTGTCGTTGAGGCTGCGTTCCAGGGTCAAGAGGCCGCCATGGGCGCCGGCCGCGACATGGCGCGCCACCGGATCGGACGGATCCACCGCCAGCGTCTCGGCGCCTTGCACCTCGGGGCTTTTGGGATCGCGATGCGCGAGCACGAACCGCGCCATCCGGTAGGCCAGCGTCGCCTTGCCGATTCCTTGCGGCCCGCCGATCAGCCAGGCATGCGGAATGCGGCCGCCGCGATAGGCGTCGAGTAGCGCCCGCTCGGCGTCGCGATGTCCGAACCAGGCGCTGGTTTCGCGCGGCGACGCGACCGTGATCTGCGGTTCGACCTGACGCGCGCTCATGCCGAACTCGCCAGATTGCCGGCCGCGGGCGAGAACAGGCGGTCGCGCAACGCGGCCCATATCCTGGCGGCGACGGCGTCGGCGTCGGCGCTGGCGTCGATCAGCACGCAGCGCTCCGGCTCGGCCGCGGCGATCTGCCGGAAGGCCTCGCGCAGGCCCTGATGAAATCCAAAATCCTCCGACTCGAAGCGGTCGGGCGCGCCCGTGCCGCGGCGGGCGACCGCGCGCTGCAGGCCGAGTTCGACCGGGACATCGAGAATGAAGGTCAGGTCAGGCTTGAGGTCGCCGATGGTGACCCGTTCCATCGCATTGAGCACCGCTGGTGCGACCTTCCCCAGCCGGCCCTGATAGACCCGCGTCGAATCCGAAAAGCGGTCGCACAGCACCCAGATTCCCTGCGCGAGCGCCGGCTCGATCACGCTATGCACATGGTCGTCGCGGGCGGCAGCAAACAGCAAGGTCTCGGCGTCCGGGCCCAACAGCTTGCCCATTCCTGACAGCAGCAGATGGCGGATGATCTCGGCGCCCGGCGAGCCGCCGGGCTCGCGGGTGACGATGGCGCGCATTTTCGCCGCCTCGAGGCGGCCGGCGAGCAGCTTGATCTGGGTGGATTTTCCCGATCCCTCGCCGCCTTCGAAGCTGACGAATCGGCCGCGCCCGGGAGTTCTTTTGACCGCTGCCTCGGCCATGCTCAGAGCTTCTCGGCGCCCGCGCGAAACACGCCGATGACGAGCTCGCTCGCCCCGTCGATCGCCCGCCGCATCGTCGATCCCTTGCCGACCGACTCGGCGGCATAGACCGGCGCCTCCACCGCGATGTTGGCGCCGCGCCAGACTTTGACGACGCCGACCGGCTGACCGGTCTCGACCGGCGCGCGCACCGGCCCGTTATAGACCATCCGCGCGATCAGCTTGTCGTTGCCGTTCTTCTGCACCATCACCTTGATCGGTTCGGGGCTGGCGAGCTTGACCGAGCGGCTGTCGCCACCGAACACCCGGGCGTAGCCGACCGGCTGCTGGGCCGCGAACAGCGTCCTTGTCTCGAAATTGCGGAATCCCCATTCCAGCATTTTCTTGGCTTCGGAGGCGCGGTCCTCGGGGTCTTCGAGGCCGTTGATGACCACGATCAGCCGGGTCCCGTTCTGCACCGCCGAGCCGACCATGCCGTAGCCGCCCTCCTTGGTATAGCCGGTCTTGAGCCCGTCGGCGCCCTCGAGCGCGGTCAGCAGCGGGTTGCGGTTCGGCTGCCGGATCTTGTTCCAGGTGAATTCGCGCTCGCCGAACAGGGGATAGAATTCCGGATAGGTCTGGATGATGTGGCGCGCCAGCTTTGCCAGTTCGCGTACCGTCATCTTGTTGCCGGGATTGGGCAGCCCGTTGGAATTGGCGAAGGTCGATTGGGTCAGGCCGAGTTCGCGCGCCCTTTTGGTCATCATCTCGGCGAACGCCACCTCGTTGCCGGCGAGGCCTTCGGCGAGCACCATGCAGGCATCGTTGCCGCTCTGGATGATGGCGCCGTGCAACAGATCGTCGATCGAGATCTTGCTGTGCAGGGCGGCGAACATGGTCGAGCCGCCCGCCGGCGCGCCGCCCTTGCGCCAGGCGTTTTCGCTGACCGTATGTTCATCGGACAGCTTGATGTCGCCCTGCTTGATGGCATGGAACACCACCTCGACGGTCATCAGCTTCATCATGCTGGACGGCGCCCGCAGCTCGTCGGCGTTCTTCTCGAACAGCACGCTGCCGCTGGAAGCTTCGATCAGGATCGCGGTCGGCGCTTCGCCCTCGAACCCGCCCTCCTCCTTCCTGGCGCCCTGCACGCTGGTGTTGGCGGCATGGACAAGGCTGCCCCAGCCGACCGCGGCCGCCAGCACGGCCGCCAGCAGGCCGCGCCATCGGCGCGCCCTGCGGGTTCCCTCGGCGCGGGAGGAAGATGTTGCGAGTGCCATCGGCGATGCCCTGAGCCCGGCCTTCTAACAGTTGCAAGTAGCGCGAACAACTCGGGTTTTACGTATCCTCGGCGGCGCCGATCCGATCGCGGCGCGTCGCGAACGACCCCTAGCCTTGCGGGCCTGCAATACGGCGACAAAATCTGCCAAACGAGGCGGAAAAGCGTTTGCCGGCTCACGCGGCTTCGGGCACCGATCACCTCGCCCCGCAAGCGGCGCGAGGTGATCGGTGCGCCGTTTCAACTTCGCATGATCGCTGCGGCCGCGAGCGGCGGCGCGATAGTGTTCGGCCGTCAGTACAGTCCGCGTCCGGCCAGCACTTCGCTGGGGCCGTTCGGATCGGCCGGCGCATAGGCCGACACCGGCCGCAGTTCCGGGGCATAGCGCGGGTCGTTTTCGTAAGTGACTGCGTGCGGATTGTCGCCGAGGCGGCTGCCGGGGCGGCTGCGGGCGGAGGCCGACATTTCCGAGGTCGCGTTGATCGAGGCCTGGTCGGACGCGGTATTGCCGAGGCTGTAGGGGCGGCCTTCCGGCATCGGGATGTCGCCGCGGATCGGACGGCCCGATGACGGCATTTCCGGCACAAAGGCGCGCGCCGAGGCCACCCGCACCAGCGACGGCGACGGCGCCGGCACGCCGGTGCGCAAGGTGGCGACCAGCTGGCGGTCGTCGGAGCCTTCGAGCGGCGCCCGGCCGACATATTCGACCCTGACCCTTGCCACGCCGTTGCCCTTGAATTCGAGCAGCTCGGCGGCGCGGCTGGAGACGTCCATCAGCCGGTTGCCGTGGTAGGGGCCGCGGTCGTTGACGCGCACGATCAGCGATTTGCCGTTGGCCAGGTTGGTGACCCGCGCATAGCACGGCATCGGCAGCGTTGGATGCGCGGCGGTCAGCGAGGCCATGTCGAACACTTCGCCATTGGCGGTCAGCCGGCCGTGGAAATCGTCGCCGTACCAGGAGGCCAGTCCCTCCTCGCGATAATTGACGTCTTCTTCGGGAACGTAGACCCGGCCCGCCACGGTATAGGGCTTGCCGACCCGGTAGGTGCCGCCGCCCTTCGGCACGGGGTCGCCGAACGCGACCACCCGGGGGCTCGAGGAAACGCCATACCGGGGATCGACCCGGTTGGCGAAGCGGTCCGAGGAGGCGCAGTTGGCGAGCACCAGGCATGCCGCCACGGCCGCAGCACCGCGCGTTATCAGAACAACCGGATCTGATCGTCGAATCCCCATTCGCCCCAATTACCATTCCACCGGCCGCATGCCTATCTGCGGCGTCCCGGCGGCTGACTGACCCCGATGCAGTCACTTCCGCACCAAGCGATGAACATATCGCTTTCCGAAGGCGGCGGAAATGGGGAGACCCCTGGAGTGGTGAATCAATGGTTGCGCCGGCAACCCTCGCCTCCCCGCCGCCGTCGCGGCCGCCTTTCGCATTAACCTCTGGGCAGCAAAGCCGGCGGCAAGGTGTCGGCATCTTGTCGATTGCGGCCTGTCGCCACAAACCTGTTGCGCGAAATCATCAGTCGCGCCCGATCTTCGATTTTCCCGCAAAATTCTTTTGACTGTGCGGCCCGGCATGGCGTTGGCTCCGAACCGGGCTGGCAAGGATGAGTGCGATGTTGGAGACAGTGACGACGATTTTCGGGCTGGTGAGCGCCGGCATCTTCCTGGCCCACGCCTTTGACGGCTTCCGTTCACGGGCCTGATCCTGCTTAAGCGCCCCGGCATTTCCTGCCAAAGAGCCGATTCCGAAAGCTTTAACGGAATAGGACCAGCATCTGGAACAGCAGGTGTAACATGCGTGATCATGACTTCGTTTCCGATGGCTTCCTGGCGCTGACCGCGGCCGGCTTCGTGCTGCTGTGCTCGGGCTTGCTGACCATCGCCTTCAGCTAGACCGCACAGCTCCGGTCCGGTGCCTCGCGCTGGCTTTGCCGGCCCGCGCAGAGGCAGAGCCTGGCGCAGCTTGAGCCCAGGGGCGTCATTGCGAGCGCAGCGAAGCAATCCATGCGGCAAGGGAAGATGGAATCTTCGTCGCTGCGCTCCTCGCAGTGACGGCCGAACGAGCAACAACGGCCAGACGCGTCTTATCGGCCTCGCGGCGCCTAGCGTCCGAGCCTTGCTGGTAGTTTGGCGCCCTTTTCAAACTCAGGGCGCACGGGAACGCCGGGTGCTCGATGCACCCTGGTCTCGTACGCAATGAGAGAGAAGGCGCGTACGAGGAGTCGGGGCACCGGATACACCCGGCGTTCCCGCACGCAGTGGTTTACGG
>Ga0182030_10025370_pt1 | contig 10806 bp, 9 predicted proteins | sample 812S3MmetaG_FD_121299 | JGI IMG/M metagenome (GOLD analysis project Ga0182030, IMG submission 121299) | Permafrost microbial communities from Stordalen Mire, Sweden - 812S3M metaG (Illumina Assembly) | ecosystem: Environmental > Terrestrial > Soil > Wetlands > Permafrost | place: Sweden... | reverse complement strand
TCATGACGAGCTATGTCGCTGTGATCGACGGCGAGGCCGGGGCCTATGGCGCTTGGTTCCCCGATCTGCCCGGCTGCGTCGCGATGGGCGACTCGCTCGACAGCCTCATCCGCAATGCGGCGAACGCCCTGCGCGACTGGGCGGAAGTCTTCGTGGAGAGAGGCGGTCGCGTTCCCGAACCGTCTGCGCTGGAAGTCTTGCGCGCGACGCCCGAGGTCGCCGAGGCGCTCGCGCAGGGCGGGTTGCTGCGAAGCGTGCCGCTTGTCCTGGCGACGGGCAAGCCAAAGAAGGCAAATCTTTCTATCGACGCCGGCGTGCTGGCGGCGATCGACGCGGAGGCCGCGCGACGCGGCCTGACGCGTTCGGCCTTCGTCGAATGGCTGGCGCGGCATGCTTTGGCGGACGTCGCGCTGTAAACGCGGTCACACGCCATGCTCGCGCCTCTGTCAGAGGGTGGCCCGCCCCTCATGAATCTCCCGCGCCTCCGCCGTCGCCCGCCCGTCCGCCTCATGCAGCGTCAGCGGCGGCGCGAGACGGGCCGGGGCGCGCGAGCCCTTCACCCCCGTCACCAGCACCCGGATCGCGTCCTCCCCCGCCCTCGGGTAGATCGGCCGCGCCGCGACGTCGCCGAGCCGTCGCTCCAGCGCGGCGAAGATCGCCGGCAGCGCGTCCGCCCGGTGGATCATCGCAAACCGCCCGCCGGGCGCGAGCAGCGCGAGGCTCGCCCGCAGCCAGAGGGCGAGCCCGTCCTCACCGGCGAGCGCGTGCGCTCGCGCTCGCGCGGGGTCCGGCGACACCCGCGCCGACGCAACGGCCAGGAACGGCGGGTTGGTCACGACGAGATCGGCGGCTCCATCGACAAGCCCCGCCGCGCGCCGCTCGGCCGCCTGCGTCACATCGGCGATGACGACCCTCGCGCGCGCCCCATTGCGCTCCGCGTTGTCGCGCGCCAGCGCCGCCGTCTCGGCGTCGATCTCCACGAGATCGATTTCAGCCGCGGCGAACCGCCGCGCCAGCGCGAGCCCCACCGCGCCGACCCCCGCCCCGACATCGACGATGCGCCGCGGCGGCGGCCCTGCGCTCGCGGCGGCGGCGAGCAGCACCGCGTCCAGACCCACGCGATGGCCCGTGCGCTTTTGCCGCAGGACGAGACCCAGTCCGGAAATCTCGTCAAGCGTCTCAGTCATCGCGCAATTCGGCGGCGAGGCCGGCGTCGCTGAGCAGCCGCCGCGCCTCTTCGCGATCCTCCTGGACGACCAGAATGCGACGCGGCAAAAAGCCCAGCGAGCCTTCGACCGCGCTCATGTGCCGGTCGGCGACGAAATAGCCGAGGCCCGCCTCGTCGAGCAGCGATTCGATGAACGAAATAAGCACTACGTCGTTGGTGCGTACGAGCTCGTGCAAGGCCCGACCTATCTGATTTAGCGCAACTTGCCGCGCGACCGGCCAATATCTATGTTCCCGCGCGACCAATAGGCAAGGACAGGCTTCCCGTGGGACAAGTTATACCGCTCGAAGAGAAAACGGCGGGCCGCCTGATCGAGCCGCTGACGGCGCTGGTCGACGCCGATATGGCCCTGGTGAACCAGACGATCCTGTCGCGCACGGGGTCGGACGTGACTATGATCCCCGAGGTCGCCAATCACCTCATCTCGTCGGGCGGCAAGCGGCTGCGGCCGATCCTGACGCTGGCGACCGCGGCCATGACCGGCTATCGCGGCGACGGCCATATCAAGCTCGCCGCGGCGGTCGAGTTCATGCACACCGCGACGCTGCTGCACGACGACGTCGTCGACGGTTCCGACATGCGGCGCGGCAAGGCCGCCGCGCGCATCGTCTGGGGCAATCAAGCGAGCGTGCTGGTCGGCGACTTCCTGCTCGGGCAGGCGTTCAAGATGATGGTCGAGGTCGGCTCGCTCGCCTGTCTCGACGTGCTCTCCACCGCCTCGACGGTCATCGCCGAGGGCGAGGTGATGCAGCTTTCCGCCGCCAAGGACACCGAGACGACGGAGGACGCCTATCTCGCCGTCATCCGCGCCAAGACGGCGGCCTTGTTCTCGGCGGCCTGCGAAGTCGGGCCGATTCTCGCCAAGCGGCCGAAGGCCGAGATCGAGGCCTGCCGCGCCTATGGCGCCAATCTCGGCGTCGCGTTCCAACTTATCGACGACGCGCTCGACTACGGCGGATCGTCGGCAAAACTCGGCAAGAACGTCGGCGACGATTTCCGCGAGGGCAAGATCACGCTTCCCGTTGTGCTGTCGTTCCGGCGCGGCACGCCGGTCGAGCGCGAGTTCTGGAAGCGCACATTGGAGAGGGGCGAGCTGCGCGACGGCGATCTCGAATTCGCGCTGTCGACGATGAAGAAGCACCGCGCCATCGAGGATACGATTGAGCGCGCCCGTCACTATGCGGGCGTCTCGCGCGACGCGCTGGAGTTGTTTCCGTCGTCGGAGTGGAAGCACGCGTTGCTCGACGCCGTCGAGTTCTCGGTGCAGCGGGCCTACTGAGGCCTACTTCGCCTGCGGCGCAGCGTCGCCGCCAGTTCCGGGCGGCCGGACCACGTTGCGGTCGCTCGTCGTCGGCGCCGTCTTGTCCATGCCGGGGTCGACTTCCTTCGGCTGGATGACGCCGCCGGACTTGTCGAGTTTTTCGCTGAGACTTTGCGCGGGACCGCTCGGCTCGGCGCCGGGGGCGATCTTCTCGGGGATGGTGGAGGCCGGCGGCTTCGGGGCGGAGTCGTTCGCCGCAAGCGCGGGGCCGGCGGCGAGCAGGGCGCCCAGGATGGCCGTGCGGAGGATCATCGGGCGCGTCTCCAGTTTCCATTTTGGTGATGGAGAAACGCGGTGGGGGCGGGGGCGTTCCCGGGCTGAACCTTGCGCGAAGCTTACGCGCGCCGTTTCCGCGTCGCAGGACAATACGAAATCTTAGTCCGACGCTGAAATTTTCGTGTCGCCCGCTCGAACGCGGGAACGCCGGCATGACGCCAGCGGCGCACTAAGATCAAACCTTGGTGACCAAAGATGTCCAATCGTAATGATTCCGTAGCGTTGAAGCTTGTCATCGACAATTCGCCGGGAGGGGATCGCAAAGACTTCCTGCTCGCCAAAGCGGTGCAAGCCTACTGGCAGGCTCGCGAAACCGACATGCGCTTGAAGCGCGAGGAGGCGGCCATCGAGTTTCTCGTTCCGATGCGTTCGCGCTCGCCGCGAGGGCTGGTGCAGAAAGTCCAGATCCTGGAAAACATGGTTGAAACGCAGCGATCTCCCGCGCAGATCGCCGTATTCGCCGCGTCCATCGCCGACGATGCGTTGTCGATGTCGCGAAACTACCTGAGCCGCGCAAAATAGCCGGAGGCGCAGCGCGCGTTACAACAATGGGCGCGCGGTTCGCCATCTCGCTCGAAGCAGCGGGACGGCGTTCTCAATCGCTCAGGCGTCGCCAAAGGCGACCGGCTTTTGCCGATCCGAACAAAAGCGCGCCAAGCGGCGCTTCCACTGCTCGTGGCAGCGCTGGTCGCAAAAGTGGCGTTGATTGTCGCGAACCGCGGATGCTTTGATCTCGTGGCGGCAATCTTGGCAGAGGAGTTTCATGAACCTCTCCCTTTAACAGCGCTTGAGGCTAGCGAGCCGACCTTAACGATTTCTGACGGCGGCGCTGGTCTTGCGAGCGACTTCGAAACGCCGCATGGCGCGCAGCCAGTTCAGGCGGCACTCGTAGTCGCAGAAGCTTTTCCCCTCGTCCCGAACGGCTTCGCAGACGAGGGTGCGGGTGCAATTTTCACAATGGCTCTTGAACATCGGGGCCTCCCTCGGTTCCTGTCCCCGATTTACGGGCCGAAAGAGACTGCGGTTACGCGCCCAACAGTTCGGACTGTGGCGTTCGCCACATGAATGAAGCCGACTCAAAACCCCGCCGGCGCCGCCCGCGCCTCGCCGACCCACGGCAGCCGCGGCGCTTGGCTACGCGGCGGCCACGCCAGCCCCGCATAGGGCGAATCCAGCCCCAGCATCGGGCTGTAGAACGGGTCCTCCGCAATGGCCTCGGCCCAAGCCATGCGCAGATTGTCGAGATCGCGCTGATGGCGGTGGCGGCCCTCGAACGGGCGCTCGCGGCCGCGGCTCGCCCCGGCGCGGTGGATCAGCTTGACATGCGGCGTGAACACCACCCGCCGCGCCGCCGCGCGCAGCCGCAGGCAATAGTCGACGTCGTTGAACAGCACGGGATAGCGCGTCCCGTCGAAGCCGCCGAGCTGGCGGAACAGCCGGCGCGGCGTCAGCATACATGCCGCCGTCACGGCCGCGGTCTCGTGCGCCACGCGCATCAGCTCGCCATAGCCGGGGTCGCCGTCCTGGCGCTCGTCGAAGGCGTGCGCGGCGGCCATGTTGGGGCCGAGCACGACGCCGCCGTGCTGGATGCCGCCGCCCGGAAAGACCAGCTTCGCCCCGACCGCGCCGACGTCGGGCTCGGCGATCCGCGACAGCATCTCTTCGAGCCAGCCTTCGCGAACCGCCTCGACGTCGTTGTTGAGCAACAGCAGGAACTCGCCCGCCGCGACGGAAGCGCCCGCATTGACCAGCCGGGCGAAATTGAAGGGACCGCTGGCCCGCGCGATCCGCACGCCCTCGGCCTCGATCTCGCGGAAATAGTCGAGCGTCTCGGGATCGCGGGACTCGTTGTCGACGACGAAGATTTCGTGCGCGACGTCGGCCAGCGTGCGCTTCAGGGATTGCAGGCACGGCCGCAAGAGGTCGGCGCGGTTGCGCGTCGGAATGACGATGGAGACCTTGGCGGTCGGCGGAATCCTGTGCGCACGCAAGGCCGGCAGCAGATCCGAGGCGCGCGGCTCGATGACGAAATTGAGCCGCCGCGCTTCGAGGTGCTCGCGCGTCGCCCGCATCAGCGTCGGCGCCGCGCGCGTGCGGTCGGCGGCCGGCAGACGCGCCAGGAACCCCGGCGCATGCGCCGCCGCCGGGCCGCCCGGCCCCGCCTGGTCGAAAGCGGCGTTGAACAGCCGGAACAGATCGGCCGCCCCGCGCTTGAGCGCGGCGCGCACATGCGTCGTGCGGGCGGCGAAGACAAACGCGCAATAGCCCTGTTCGAGCATTCGCTCGTAGTCGAAGGCGGAGAACGCGAGCGGCCAATCGCGGCCCTGCCCGTCGGCGACGACGATGTCGCAATAGGAGAGCGGGGAATCCGGATAACGCGCCAGCGCTTCGGCGAGGCGGCCGAGCGCATGCGGGTGGAAACGCACGCCTGCGGGCGCGAAGACGACGATCTCAGCGGCCGCGGCCTCCGTGTCGAGAAACGCGGTTAAGTCCGCCGCCTCGAAGCTCAGGGGTTCGGCCCCCGCACGCAACGCGCCGATGGCCGCCGCAGCAAAACTCTGCGGCTCCAGACTGTCCAGCGTCTCGTCCAACTCCTCGTCGCCGAGAACAGCCACCGCGACGCGCGCCGAGGGCGCGTTGAACGGCGGCGCCGGGGGAAAAACGTGCGCCCAGCCGGCGTACTCGGTCGCCGGCAGGGATTGCGGCAGCAGCCGGTCGAACAGCCCCGCCCGCAGCCGCTCACCGCCGAGATCCGCGCGCCCTTCCAAAAACTGTTCGAGCCCGCGCGGGAAGGCGATGACCGGACACGGGCTTCCCGGCAGCTCGCGGTCGTTGTCGTCGACGACGCGCACCCGGCGCAGCCGTCCGTCGGCGAACTGGGTCGGCAGGAACAGCTCGAATCCGCGCGCGACGCCGCCGGCGGCGGCCTCGCCGACATGCGAGAAATATTGCGCGCGCGCTTGCGCGACCTGATCGCCGTCGAGGAACGCCCGCACCCCACCCGCGGCGCCCGGCGTCCAGGCGATCCAGCCCTGGATGCGCAGGCCGCCGAGCCAGCGCGCCTCGCCGCGCTGCCGGTCGCGGGGCGCAACCGGCGCCTCGGCGAGCCGCAGCGGCGGGCCGACCGGCGCGCCGGTGTTGGCGAGCCTGACCTCGGCGGTCATGGCGCCCTCGGCCTCCGCGTCGAGCGCGAAAACGAAACGATAGCAACCGTCGCCGCGGCCGGCCGCGGCAAGATCGGGGTCGAACAGATGGGCGCGCGCGATGCGGACGGGATTGCCGTCGAGCCAAAGCTCGACGACGAACCGCCGCTCGGGCGCGTGGGGATCGAAGACATGACCCGCGATTTCGCTTGGGGTGGCGAGATCAGCCGCGGTTTCCAGGGCCGAGACTTTGGACTCAAGACTCGTAAGCGGCGTAAGATCCATCCTCAGCTCTGACGCTCCCCATCGGTCCAGGCGACGATCTCGGCCGCGGCCTTGTCTTCGCAAATCCTGGGATCGAGCGAAAGATCGCCCCATTCCACCGCGAAGGCGCCGAACGACCAGTCGAAATAGGCCTTGGGCGCCATCAGCTCCGCCGCCGTCGCCTCGAGGTCGCCATAGCCGCCGCCGCGGCCGGGCGCCAGTAGCGCGTCCGCGCCATAATCGCGCGCCAGCTCTACATAGTCCTCGGGCGCGACCGTCCCAGCGACGAAAGCCTTGCCCGTCGCCATCAGCGCGGAATCGTCCATCGTCGCGCCGAACACGACGAGGTCGGCGCGGCGACCCTCGGCGGCGAGCCGCCGGGCGACGCCGAGGAGCAGCCTGTCGCCGACGGCCGAGCGAAAAGGATAGAGCGCAGCGACACGCGCGATCGACCCTGCGGGCCGCGTCGCCGGCGGGGCGCGCTCCAGCCGCACGACGCGCGATTTGAACACGCGCAGGGCGAAGCTCTCGGCGAGGCGGTCGAGCGGCGCGATCGCGTCGGCCCGCTCCAGCACGCGGCCTAGCCGGAACCGCCGCTGCAGTTGGTCCTTGGCGTCGTCCGCAGGCGCGGCGGCCCGGGCGCGGCAGGCTTCGCACGGCTCAGCGCCTCCAGGAGCAAGGCACGGTCCTTCGCGCGGCGGCGCCGGCGGCGAGAACCAGGCGAGTTCGCCGCAATGCAGGTCGCCCGGCGCCCCGAGCGCGATCAGCGCGGCGAGCGCCTCCTCGGGCAGCGAGGCCGGATCGAACCATTCGACGCGGCTGACATCGAGGCGGGCAAGATAGTCGGCGAACGCCGGCGCCTCGCCGCGCTCGAAATCGAAGCTGAGCGACTGCGGCGCCCCGCCGCCGACCGCCGACAGGGCGAGCGAGCGCCCCCGCGCCGCCGCCGTCAGCGTCAGCACCGTGGTCGGCTCGTCCTTCAGCGCCGCCGCATGCCGCCGTCCCAGCGCCGCCGCTGCGTGCGGGCCGCAGGCGACGACGACGACCGGGCCGCTAGGGGGAGACACGGCGTCGAGCGCGGCCCGGTAGGGTTTCAGCGGATCGAGCGCAACGAAAGCCGCCGTCTCCAGCCGGTAGCCGGGAAAGCGCGCCTCGATGAGCTGCAGGTTGCGTGCGATCAGCGCGCGCTTGCGCGCTGCGAACGAGCGCGAGCCGGCATGGCCGACGAACACGCCCGGCGCGGCGACGTTGCGAAACCCGCGTTCGCGAGCCGCAAGGCAGAACTCGACGTCCTCGTAATAGCCCTGTGCGTAAAGCTCCGGCAGGCCGCCCACAGCGTCCAGGCAGGCTTCGGTAATATAGAGGCAGAAGCCGACCCCGTTGGGAATGTCGACCAGCGCATTGTCGTTGACCGCACGCGCCCGCGCGTCGAGCGCCTCGACCTCGGCCGCCGACGGCATCGGGTTGGCTTCGTTGCGGACCGGCCAACTCGTCAGCTCGCCGTTGTTGGAGAACGGCGTCACCGCGCCGACATCCGCGACCGAGCGGCTCAACGCGCGCAGCCGGTCGACGGCGCCCGCGGCGAGCAGCGCGTCGGCGTTCAGCAGCAGAACGTCGCCATGCGCACGCGCGCCGAGCGCCCGGTTGACTGACGCGGCGAAGCCGTGGTTGGTCTCGTTGCGCAGCAGTTCGAAATCGCCGCGCGCCGCCGCTTCGTCGAGCCAGGCCTTCAGCGCCGCGTTGGGGGAAGCGTCGTCGACGACGACGATTCGGTGCGAGCATGCGGGCCGGGCGCGCTGCAACGACTCCAGGCAGGCGCGCGTCGCCTCGAAATCCTCGTAGACCGGCGTGACGATGGTGACGAAAGGCTCCGCCGAAGGGACGGGAACGCGAACGTGCGGCGTGCGCCGGGGCCGCCCGGTCATGGCCGGCTCGACGCGCTCCGTCGCGCCGGGTCCGAGAAGCGTCAGCGCGAGCGGGCCGTCGTCGGCGAGTTCGATGGCGACATCGGCGGCGCTGCGCTCGGCCGTCGCCAGCGGATGATCCGGATCGGGATCGATGACGAAGACCTGCGGCGCTCCGGCGGCGGTCGCCTCGATGCGCAGCGGCTCGAGCGAAGCCCAAGCCAGCCAGCCGGCGACGCCCTGCGCCGAGCGCCGCAATCGATGCGCCATCGCAGCGCCGCTGTCGAACCACGCCACCGCCGCCTGACGCCGCAGCGGCCAGTCCTCGGCGTCGCGCGCCAGAATCCGACGCGCCGCCTCGCTGCGCTGCGCCTCGTCGCCCCAGGCGAGCGCGGCGCGATCGACCAGGATGTCGTTGGGATCGAGCGCCATCGCCGCGCCGAGGTCGCGCTGCGCCGCGGCGAGCCGCCCCGCCGCCTTGTGCGTCTGCGCGCGCAGGAAGAGATCGCGTGGCCCGGGGACGATCAGCCGGCAACGGCGATCCGCGAAGCCGAACGCCGCCGCTGCGTCGCCTTCGGCGAGACGCTCGGCGGCCGCTCGCGCCAGCGCTTCGATGTCCGAAAACGCGATGGCGCTTTGTTTGCTACGCGCTTGGCGTTGGCCGAATGCAGGAACAGTCCGGCTGTCGGCCTCGGCGTCTGCGGGTAAGTCGGGAGGGGGAGGCATGAAAGTCTCTGCTCCGCCGGTCTTAGGCCAGGACGCTCTCCTTGAAAAGGTTGGCGCGAAGACGTCCCACCGGCGAAGAAAAGGTCACAGCGGGCGTTATCCTTAATCAAGAGTGGCGAAAAAAAGCGCGACGCGCGCAACTTTCATGGTTGCAATGCAAAGCCGGCAGATGTTAACGTTCGGTTAGCCAAAACGCGGGCTCACACACAGATAACCGGGTCGGTTAAAGATGTGTTAGCGGCGATTTGGAGGCAGTAGGGGTGGAGCTTAGCGTGAGCGGAGCCGAAGACAGGTATGATCGAGGTTCAACGCTCACCGTCGCGCGTGGCGTGCATGTCTTCCGCTACGTAAGTTTCCAGGGAAATGGCGCTCCCGCCGTCGCACGCGTTATCCCGCCGAACGCTGGGGTGACGGTGTTGGATATGCCGGGCCGCGAAGAGGGAATGCTGCAGCGTCCGGGAGATTGTCTGGTGCTGCGCGCCGAGCGGACATCCGACGTCGTCATCGGGCTTCGGCGCGGCTCGGCGGACGGGTCGCTGGATGCGTCGTTCCGGCTGGAGCCCATCATTCTGGCTGACGAGGCGCCCGACGCCAAGCCGGCGAGCGCGCCCGCGCCGGCGCCGCTGTCCTTCGTCGCCCATCTCGCCAATCGCGGCGATACGTCGTTTGCGCAGAACGTTTGGGCCGGCGGCCCGGACGCGCCGGCCGCCGTGGAGGGCTTGCAGATTGCTGCGGAAGGCGGCGCGACTCCGCTGGAAATGCAGGTGCTGGTCGGCAGTCGCCCGCCGCGCTGGTCCGAGTGGGTCGGCGCGGGACAATATGCAGGCACGCGCGGGCATGGCCTGCCGCTGGTTGGCGTCAGGCTACGGCTGCGGCCTGAGGTCGTCGGCGTCGAAATCGCCGCCGAGGCGCTTTTTCTCGGCGCTCTGGTCGCGACGCAGCGCGGTCGGCAGGTGGAGTTTGTCAGTCCTTCGGGAGTCGATCCGTTGGTCGGCGTGAAGTTCGCTGTTCAGATTGTGCAAGAAACGGGCGTCAGCCGGGTCGCGAGCAGCGGTCCGGATACGCAATCGCAAGAAAGGGAGCCGCGCGTGCGCGTCTTCCGCGCCTCAGCGGTCCGCTAGGTCGCAAATATTCGACTGTCGATGACGAATTTCAGAAGGGCCAGTTAATATGGGAACGTACTCGCTTCAAGCCGCCGATCTTCTGACGCTCCTGGCGAGCACAGTGACGCCCGGCACCGAATCGCTAATCCTGCAGGAGCTCCTTGCCAACGGCATCTTTCCGTCGGGTCCCAATTCGCTGGTGAACGTCGACAGGGTGGCGGGCCCGCCGGGTTCGGTTCCCACCGTTAACAACGAGACGGTGCCGTCGGGCGCCAAGGTTGAAATCATCACGATTCCGACCTCGACCGACGTCCCGGGGTCATCCTTTCCCGCGCCGACCGTCGGGGCTGCCGGGTCGCCGACGGTGTTCAATTTCACCAACACCTCTGGACCTGCGATCTTCGTCGCCGGCGATCAATCGGTAGATGTTAGAGACTTCAGCACGTCCGGCGGCGACACGCTGATCGGCGGCGCCGGATACGAGCGTCTGCACGCCTCGGGCGGCGCCAACCTGCTGCTTGCCGGTTCTGGCCGTAACTCGCTCGTCGGCGGCACGGGCGCAGATACCCTCGTCGGCGGCGGCGATTCGCGTCTGGTCGCCGGGACGGGCAATCAGTTGCTCTTAGGCGGGCTAACCTCGACCGCCCATGACACGCTGGTTGGCGGCTCGGGCGCAGACCTGCTGGCCGTTACGCAAGGCACCAACAACCTCGTCGCCGGATCGGGCATGAACACACTGCTCGGCGGCTCGGGCGCCGACACTCTGCTCGGCGGCGGCCAAAGCTCGCTGGTGGCCGGCACGGGCGTTGAGCGTCTGGTCGGCGGTCTAGCGACGAGCGCC
>Ga0182030_10025368_pt1 | contig 10807 bp, 10 predicted proteins | sample 812S3MmetaG_FD_121299 | JGI IMG/M metagenome (GOLD analysis project Ga0182030, IMG submission 121299) | Permafrost microbial communities from Stordalen Mire, Sweden - 812S3M metaG (Illumina Assembly) | ecosystem: Environmental > Terrestrial > Soil > Wetlands > Permafrost | place: Sweden... | reverse complement strand
CTCCGAGACCGCGTTTGATCAGGCGTATCTTGCTACGCTGCTTGGCTTTCCGTTAGTGGAAAGCGCGGATCTGGTGGTGCGCGACGGCAAGCTGTGGATGCGTTCACTGGGCACCCTGAAACGCGTGGACGTCGTCCTTCGCCGCGTCGATGCCTTGTACGTAGACCCGCTGGATCTGCGTGCCGATTCCAGGCTCGGCGTGGTCGGTCTGGTGGAAGCCGAACGCCGCGGAACGGTTACCGTCGTCAACACGTTGGGCAGCGGCATCCTGGAAAGCCCTGGGCTGCTGCGTTTTCTGCCCAATCTGGCCGAGCGGCTGCTGGGCGAACCCGCGCTGCTGCATAGCGCACCGGTGTACTGGGGCGGTATCGTCAGCGAACTCTCGCACCTGCTGGCCAATCTCTCGTCGCTGTTGATCAAGTCCACAGTAGGCGGGGAAACCCTTGTCGGACCGGCACTTTCGTCTGACGAGCTGGCCGGGTTGTCCGCACGGATCCAGAGCATGCCGTGGCAGTGGGCCGGTCAAGAGCTGCCGCAGTTCTCGTCGGCGCCGACCGACCATGCCGGTGTGCTGTCGTCGGCCGGCATCGGCATGCGGTTGTTCACGGTCGCACAACGTGGCGGCTACGCGCCCATGATCGGCGGCGTTGGATACGTATTGGCGCCCGGTTCAGCCGCGTATACACTGAAAACCGTTGCAGCAAAGGATGTCTGGGTTCGCCCAACCGAGCGTGCCCGAGCAGAGACCATCAAGCTGCCGTCGGCTCCTGCTCCGGCCAAGACCGCTGCGGGCACCTGGGGCGTCAGCTCGCCCCGCGTGTTGTCGGACCTGTTCTGGATGGGACGTTACGGCGAGCGCGCAGAGAATATGGCGCGGTTGCTGATCGTCGCCCGTGACCGCTTCCACGTGTGGCGGCACCAGCAGAACAACGAAGAAAGCGAGTGCGTGCCGGTGCTGATGGCGGCGCTGGGTCGCATCACCGGCACCGACACCGGAGCCGACAATGACCACGCCGAGGTAATCGCCATCACCCCCTCCACGCTGTGGTCGTTGACCGTCGACCCGAACCGGGCGGGATCGCTGATTCAGGCGGCCGATGGGCTGGGACTGGCCGCCCGGTCGGTGCGCGACCAGTTGTCCAACGACACCTGGATGGTGCTGGCCAACGTGGAGCGCGCGCTGGCGCACCGGTCCGAGCCGCGGCAATCACTGGCGGAGGCCGACACCCTGCTCGCGTCGGCGCATGCGCGCACCTTGGCGGGGATGCTGACGCTGTCGGGGGTGGCCGGCGAGTCGATGGTGCGTGACGTGGGCTGGGCCATGATGGACATCGGCAAACGCATCGAGCGCGGCCTCTGGCTGACCGCGTTGCTGGGGGCCACGCTGACCACGGCGCGTAGCGCGGCCGCCGAACAGGCCGTCATCGAGTCGACTCTGGTAGCGTGTGAATCTTCGCTGATCTACCGGCGCCGCACCGTCGGCCAGGTCAGTGTGGCCGCGGTGACGGAGCTGATGCTGTTCGACGCGAACAATCCGCGGGCGTTGCTCTATCAACTGGAGCGGCTGCGGGCCGACCTCAAGGAACTGCCCAGCTCGTCGGGGTCATCGCGACCGGAACGGATGGTCGACGAGATCAGCACGCTGCTGCGCCGGTCCCATCCCGGCGAGCTGCAAGGGGTCGGCAGCGACGGGCAGCGTGCCGAACTAGCGGAATTGCTCGACACCATCCATGCCGAATTGCGCGATCTGGCCGAGCTCATCACCGAGACGCAACTGACGCTGCCCGGCGGCATGCAGCCGCTGTGGGGCGGGGACGAGCGACGGGTGATGCCCTGACCGGCGCCAGCCCAATGCCGTCGGTGCTACACGCTGATCGCCGCCGGACCGCTCGCTGCTGAGGTCACGTTGTCGATGACGGTGTGGATGAACTGCATCTTGTCCATGACCGCGGGCGGCAGCACGAAAGGGTACAGGTCGTCGCGGCCCATCGACCGGTTCACCATGTTCAGCGACCACGACAACGGCAGCCACATCTCGATGATGTTGGGAAAAGCGCTGGGACCCAACGGCGGCCGGTCGAAAGTCGCGGTGGCCGGCGCCAGACCGCACCACGCCGAGGTGTCCAGGGTGTCGCGGATGTGCAGGTAATGGGCGAAGGTCTCGGCCCAGTCCTCGGCGGGGTGCATGGTCGCATACGACGAGACGAAGCTTTCCTGCCAATTCTCCGGGGCGCCCTCGTTGTAGTGCCGGTCCAACGCTTCCTGATAGTCGGCGTCGGGATCGCCGAACAGTTCGTTGAATCGGGTCAGGTGATCGCTCGACGGTGAGATCAGCCGGTAAAAGTAGTAGTGCCCGATCTCATGGCGAAAGTGTCCGAGCAGGGTTCGGTACGGCTCGTCCATCTCGACCCGTAGCTGCTCGCGATGGACATCGTCGCCCTCCGCCAAATCCAGTGTGATCTCGCCGTTGTCGTGCCCGGTGATCACGTTCTTGTGCGCGCTGGACAGCAGCCGGAAGGCCAATCCGTAGTCGGAATCCTGGTCGCGTCCGACGATGGGCAGCTTCAGCTCGTGCAGCTCGACGATCAGCCGCCGCTTGGCCGCCTCGGCCTCGGCGAACTCCGCCAGGCCAACCGTGTCGGCATCGTTGGGACGTTCGGTGGTCAACACGCACGACGGGCAGAGCAACCGGGGATAATTGACCGGTACCAACCAATTGCATTCGGCGACTTGGAGATTGGCGCAGAGTTGATACTCGGCGGCATACACGAAGCCGGCGTGCTCGCTGGCGTCGTCCTCGGCGATCACCAGCAGTGCCGTCTGCTCGAGTGAAAACCCCAGCGCGCTGCCGCAATTCAGGCAGGTGGAGTTCTCGAACGCCAGGCGCTGGCCGCAGTTGGGACAGTTGAAGTCACGCATCTAACTCATCACCTTCAAACGGCACCACGTCGACGGCGACGTCGATCACGCTGCGCTTCGCATCGGTGTAGATGATCCCGCGCAGCGGAGGGACGTCCGCGTAGTCACGGCCGCGCCCCACCACGATGTAGCGCTCGTCGACCAGCTGGTCATTGGTGGGATCAAGCCCCAGCCATTCAAATTGGCCGGGCTCTTGCGGAGTCCACACCGCGGCCCAGGCGTGGGTGGCGTCAATGCCGATCATGCGGTCCTTTCCGGGTGGCGGGTTGGTGGCCAGATAACCCGACACATAGCTGGCAGCCAAACCGTTGGCGCGTAGGCAGGCGATCGCAAGCCGCGCGAAATCTTGGCATACCCCTTCCCGGGCCGCTAACACCTCTTTAACCCCGGTGGAAATCGTCGTCGACCCAGAGCGGTAGGTGAAGTCGGCGAAGATCCGTGACGAGAGATCACGCAGCACCTCGACCAACGGGCGTCCGGGCACGAAGCTCGGTGCGGCGTACTGGCGCACTTCGTCGGTGATCTCGGGCGGGTTCAGGTCCAGGGTGAACTCCGTCGCCAGCGCTCGTGCCCCGGTGCGCCCGGCCGGCCGGGCGGCTTCCCACGGTTCCAGCGCGGGCCCGCTGGCATAACGCCCGGGCGGCGGCGGATACACGTCGACGATCGAGTCGCTGGTGACCGTCAAGACGTTGTGCGGTTCGGTGACGTGAAAATAGGAGCTGATGTTGCCGTAGCCGTCGAGGCTGGTGGAGCTGTCGCCGGGGGCGGGGTCGATGTACAGGCGATGCGCGACGCAGCGCTGGCGCAGCAAGTCGCGCGGGGTCAGGAAGCCGCGACCGTAGGAGCTGGTCACCGTGTCCGAGTACCGGTACTGGGTGCGGTGCGTGATGCGGTGGCGGGCAGTGGCCGGGTCTTCAGCTTCTGACGGCAACGAACGACCTCCTCATGTCGGACCGCAGCCGGATGGGCGGCACGGTGATCACATCACACACCGGGCGGCGCTTACACGGGTAACGCGGGCGCGCGAACGCAAACCCATTGCTAAAACCGCGCCAAGCGGCCATAACGGGAGCACAATCAAGGTGTGGCAACGTGGAACGACGTCGCCCGCATCGTGGGTGAGCTTGCGCTCACCTCCGAGCAGTCACCGCGCGACTGGCGGGTCGGCAAGAAATTGCTGGCGTGGGAGCGGCCGCTGCGCCCATCCGACCGCGAAGCGCTGGTCGCGCAGGGATTCCAGGCGCCCGAGGGCGACATCCTCGGGGTGCGGGTCGCCGACGAGGGCGTCAAGTTCGCGTTGGTCAGCGACGATCCGGCGGTGTATTTCACCACCCCGCATTTCGACGGCTATCCGGCGGTGCTGGTCAAACTGGCCGAGATCGACGTCGGTGACCTCGAGGAACTGATCACCGAGGCCTGGCTGACGCAGGCACCCCGCAAGCTGGTCCAGGAGTTCCTGGCCGATTCCCGCTAGCCGGTCTAGCCCTGACGCAGGTCGATGACCCGTTGCAGGTCGTCCACGCAGGCCTGCACGACGTCGGCGATCACCACCTCGGTTCGCTGGCCCGCATGCGATAGCAGCGTCGAGGCATGCCGGCGCGCGGATTCGACGCGGGTGGTGGCCGCCACCGGATCCGACTCGGCAAGCGCGGTCGCTTCCGCGAGGTCGACGACCACCGCCTCCACCGGTCGGGGAAGCGGGTCGCAGCAGCCGCCGACCGCGGGCACGACGACGCGGGCCAGCTGCAGCACCGAGGTCGCGAGCAAGGCCACATGCACGGCCTGGTGGTCCGCGGCCGCCACAGCGCCACGCAGCCGCCACCGTCGCGGAGACACCCGCACCACCTGACGGGCGGTGGCACGGGACTGCAGCAGCCCGCCCAGCTGCTCGTGCACGTGATCCATGGCCGACAGTGGCCAGTCGTGCGCGGCCACCCTGCGGCCCGCGGCGACCTCGGCGGTGCGCGACAAGACGTCATGCAGCGCGTCCAATACGGTGACGCGGGCTTTGCGCAGCACGGTCAAGGGATTGGCCGGGAAGAGCAGGACGGCGAACACGATGGCCAAACCGCCGCCGATCAGCGCGTCATCGACGCGTTCGGCAACGGCGCCATTGCGATACAGGGCCAGCACCAAGATCGACGAAACGACCGTCTGGTTGACGAACATCATGCCCTGGCCGATGAAGCCCCGCCCGATCACCACCGCGACACACAACGCGAGCAGGACGGTCAGCGCGATGGGAATCACCCCGGTCCCGAGCAGCCGGTGTGTCAGGGCACCCATCCAGATTCCCAGGGAGACGCCGATGATCATTTGCACGGCGCGCTGCGCGCGTAACACGTTGCTGATCGACAGGCAGACTGCCGAGGCGATCGGCGCAAAGAACGGCTGCGGATGGCCGAGCACATCGTTGGCGATGTACCAGGCCAGACCCGACGCGATGGCAGTCTGCACGGTCGGGAACCACACACCGCGCAGCCGCTCGATGGCCGCGCGGCCGCCGTCGGCCACCGTGGCAAGCAACAAAGTGCTCATGACGCTTGCTTACCTCAGCGCGTAAGCGCGCGGCAATTCCAGACGGGCTAGTTTCGCTGCAATTCGAAAAGCGGTATCACCCGGCTGGTCTTGGCCTGATATTCGGCGAAGCCCGGCGCCACGGCGGTGAGTTTTCCGAAGAGCTCGTCGCGCTCGGTGGGCGGCAGTTCACACGCCGTCACGTCGTAGGCCTCGGTACCGACCTCGATGTGGGCCTGTGGGTTGGCCCGCAGATTGTGCACCCAGGCCGGATTGAAGTCCGCCCCCGCGAAGGAGCCGATAATGATCAGCTTGCCGTCGATGCGGAAGCAGGCCAGGGGCGACACTCGTTGCTGGCCCGACCTTGCTCCCGTCGTGGTCAGCAGAAGCAGGTCGGCTTCGGCGAATGGGCCGGTGACCTTGCCGTCATTGGCCCGGAATTCGTCGACGATGTTGTTGTTGAACGCCTTCACAAAGTCGGCGTCGCGCGTAGGTTCCGTCATGCCTGGTCAACTTGTTTGGGCTTGGCGTCTATTCCGGATTCCTTGCGCTGCTGGGCGGTGATCGGCGCCGGCGCTTCGGTCAGCGGGTCGACGCCGCCGCCGGTCTTCGGGAAGGCGATCACCTCACGGATCGAGTCGACGCCGGACAGCAGCGCGTTGATCCGGTCCCAGCCGAATGCGATCCCGCCGTGTGGCGGCGCGCCAAAGGTGAACGCCTCCAACAAGAATCCGAACTTCTCCTGCGTCTCCGCCTTGTCCAGGCCCATCACCGCGAAGACCCGTTCCTGAATGTCGCGGCGGTGGATACGAATCGAGCCGCCGCCGATCTCGTTGCCGTTGCAGACGATGTCGTAGGCGTCGGCCAGCACGGTGCCGGGATCGCTGTCCACCACGTGTTCGAATTCGGGCTTGGGTGAAGTAAATGCGTGATGCACCGCGGTCCACGAACCGGAGCCGACGGCCACATCGCCGGCGGCGGTCGCGTCCTCGGCGGGCTCGAACAGCGGCGGGTCGACGATCCAGACGAACGCCCACGCAGCCGGGTCGATCAAGCCCAGCCGGTTGGCGATCTCGCCGCGGGCGGCACCCAGCAGCGCCCGGGAGGTCTTGACCGGGCCGGCCGAGAAGAAGATGCAATCCCCGGGGCCGGCGCCGACGTGGGCGGCCAGGCCGTCGCGTTCGGCGTCGCTGAGGTTCTTGGCGACCGGGCCACCCAGCGTGCCGTCGTCACCGACCAGCACGTAGGCCAGTCCCCGGTGCCCGCGCTGTTTGGCCCACTCTTGCCAGCCGTCCAGCGTGCGCCGTGGCTGCGAGGCCCCGCCGCGCATCACCACCGCACCGACATAGTCGGCCTGGAATACCCGAAATGTGGTGTCGGAGAAGAACTCTGTGCACTCGACGAGTTCCAGCCCGAACCGCAGGTCGGGCTTGTCGGAGCCGAACCGGCTCATCGCATCGGCATAGCTCATCCGCGGGATCGGGGTCGGGATCTGATACCCGATCAACGCCCACAGCGCGGTCAGGATCTCCTCGGAGACGGCGATGATGTCCTCGGTGTCGACGAAGCTCATCTCCATGTCGAGTTGGGTGAACTCGGGCTGGCGGTCGGCGCGGAAATCTTCGTCGCGATAGCAGCGGGCGATCTGGTAGTAGCGCTCCATCCCGGCCACCATCAGCAACTGCTTGAACAGCTGCGGGCTCTGTGGCAAGGCATAGAACGAACCCGGGTGCAGCCGGGCCGGCACCAGGAAGTCGCGCGCCCCCTCCGGCGTCGAGCGGGTGATCGTCGGGGTCTCGATCTCGACGAAGTCTTGGCCTGCCAGCACCGAACGTGCGGCGGCATTCACTTTGGAGCGCAACCGAATTGCTGCGGCGGGCTGGTCGCGGCGCAGATCGAGGTAGCGGTACTTCAACCGCAATTCCTCGCCGGCGGGCTCGTCGAGTTGGAACGGCAACGGTGCGGCTTCGCCGAGCACGGTCAGCGACGCGACGTTGACCTCGATGTCGCCGGTGGCGATCTCGGGGTTGGCATTGCCTTCCGGGCGGATCTCGACGACGCCGGTGACCGCGACGCAGAACTCGGCGCGCAGCCGATGCGCCTGCGCCAACACGTCCGGAGCGCGGAACACCACCTGGGCGACGCCCGATGCATCCCGCAGGTCGATGAAGATGACACCACCGTGGTCGCGGCGGCGAGCCACCCATCCCGCCAACGTCACCTGCTGGCCGGCGTCGCTACTCCTCAGCGAACCGGCGGCGTGGCTGCGCAGCACAAACAACTCCCTCTGGCTTTGAACGACTGCCCAGTCTAAGCGGCGGTGTAATTTCGCTCGTATCGCTACCAACATTGCACTCGTCGGTCCCGGTGCCGTGGGAACAACGGTCGCGGCCCTGCTCTACCAGGCCGGGCATTCGGTGCTGGTGTGCGGCCGCACTCCTCGCGACGGCATCGAACTGCGGCCCGACGGCCAGGATCCGATCGTGGTGCCCGGCCCGATACACACCGATCCCGGCGAGGTGTCCGGACCGGTCGACTTCGTGGTGCTGGCGGTCAAAGCCACCCAGAACGACGACGCCGCCCGCTGGCTGGCCCGGCTGTGCGACGAGCACACCATCGTCACCGTGTTGCAAAACGGCGTCGAGCAGGTCGAGCAGGTCAAGCCACACTGTCCGTTGTCGCCGGTGATCCCCGGCATCGTGTGGTACTCGGCGGAGACCCAGCCACAAGGCTGGGTGCGGCTGCGCACCGAAGCGGCCCTGGTGCTGCCCAGTGGACCGGCGGCGACGACGGTTGCCGAGCTGCTGCGTGGCGCCGGCTGCCGGGTGGATTGCGACCCCGACTTCATCACCGCGGCCTGGCGCAAGCTGCTCACCAACGCGATGGCCGGGTTCATGGCGCTGTCCGGGCGGCGCTCCGGCATGTTCCGCCGCGACGACGTGGCCGAATTGGCGCGCCGCTACGTCGCCGAATGTCTGGCCGTCGCGCAGGCCGAAGGTGCCCGGCTGCCCGACAGCGTGGTCGACGAGTTGACCGACCTGTTCCGTGCGGCTCCCGAAGACCTGGGCACGTCGATCCTGGCCGATCGGGAAAACAACCGGCGGATGGAGTGGGACATCCGCAACGGGGTGATCATCCGCCGGGCCCGGGCGCACAACCTGCCGACTCCGATCAGCGATGTGCTGGTGCCGCTGCTGGCCGCGGCCAGCGACGGCCCCGGCTAGATTGAGCGCCATGCACGCATGCGAGCGCGTCGATCTGGACTTCATCGACAACGCGCCATCGGTGTTCCGCAACAGCGTCGACCTCGCCATCACGCCCGAGCAGCTGTTCGAGGTGCTCGCCGACGCCGAGTCCTGGCCGCGCTGGGCCCCGATGATCACCAAGGTGACCTGGACCAGTCCCGAGCCGCGCGGGGTGGGCACCACCCGCACCGTCAAGATGCGCGGCATCGTCGGCGACGAAGAATTCATCGCGTGGGAACCGTTCAGCCACATGGCATTCCGGTTCAACGCGTGCTCTACACGTTCCGTGGCGGCGTTCGCCGAAGACTACCGGGTGCAGGTCATTCCGGGCGGGTGCCGGCTGACCTGGACGATGGCGCAAAAACCGGCGGGCCCGGCACGACTGGCGATGGTCGTCGTTGGGCCGTTGCTCAACCTCGGCCTGCGCCGGTTTCTGCGCAACCTGCGCAGCTACACCGACACCCGCTTCTCCGCGACCCAGCAGCGTTAGGCTGAGCCGACTGACCTGAGCTACGGAGCGTGCGATGACCTTCAACGAGGGTATGCAGATCGACACCAGCACCGCGTCGTCGTCCGGCGGCGGGGGCGGCATGGGGATGGCCTTTGGGGGCGGCGGTATCGGGCTGCTGATCCTGGTGGTGGCCCTGTTCCTGGGCGTCGATCCCGGCAAGGTCATCCCGCAGCAGCAGAACACCGGCGACGTCTCGGCGCCCGGGTTCGACCTGGGCCAGTGCAAGACCGGCGCCGACGCCAACAAATACGTGCAGTGCCGCGTGGTGGCCACCGGCAACTCGGTGGACGCGGTGTGGCATCAGCTGATGCAGAATTACACTCGGCCGCGGGTGCGCTTGTTCAGCGGTTCGGTGAACACCGGCTGCGGAGGGGCCACCACCGCGGTGGGACCGTTCTACTGCCCGGTGGACCAGACCGCGTACTTCGACACCTACTTCTTCCAGGAGCTGGTCGATAAATTCGGTTCCAGCGGTGGGCCTTTCGCTCAGGAATACGTGGTGGCCCACGAATACGGCCATCACGTGCAACAGCTGCAGGGGATCCTGGGCCGCTCCCAGCAGGGTGCTCAGGGTGCCGGCGGTAACGGTGTGCGCACGGAGTTGCAGGCGGACTGCTACGCCGGCATTTGGGCGCATTACGCGTCGACGGTGAAGCAGGAGAGCACCGGGGTGCCCTATCTGCAACCGTTAAGCGACCAGGACATTCAAGACGCCCTGTCGGCCGCGGCGTCGGTGGGCGACGACCGTATTCAGAAGGAGACGACCGGACGCGTCAATCCCGAGTCGTGGACGCATGGTTCGGCCGCGCAACGCCAAAAGTGGTTCACCACCGGCTATCAGAGTGGTGACCCGCACCAGTGCGACACCTTCGCCGCGACGAATCTCTAGCGGCCAGGTCGTTGACCGAGCTGTTGTTCTCCTACGGCACGTTGCAGCAGCCGGAGGTCCGACGGGCGACGTTCGGGCGCGAGGTGCCGGGTCAGCGCGACGCGATCGTCGGATTCGACCTGGATTACGTCACGATCACCGACCCGCACGTGATCGCGACCAGCGGCAGCGACCGCCATCTGATTCTGCACCCCACCCAGCGGGTCGATGCCCACGTCGACGGGATGGTGTTCGAGATCAGCGAGGCCGAACTGGCCGCCGCCGATGCATACGAGGTGGACGACTATCGCCGCATTGCGATGCCGCTACGCTCGGGCGCCACCGCGTCGGTGTACGTGTTCGCCGGATAGCGCTTACCGGGTCGCGCAGGTGACAGTGGTGGTGGCGTCCTGATGAACGACCACCTGGCCGTCCACGGCGATCTCGCAGTGAAACGCGGCGGGTCCATTGCCGGAATCCGGCCAATGCAGCATGCCGCTGGCGCTGATGGTCGCCCATTGGTTCGGGTTCGCCAGGGTCACGGTGTAAACGACCGGTGTTCCGCCGCTGAGCGGGGCCTGCACACTGGTCATGAACTTCGACGAGTCCGCGTTGTAAGCCGCCTGGCTGGGCGGATCGGAACTCACGTACGAGACGGTGGCGGTCAGATTGTTGGGGCTCGAGATGGTGTAAGTCACCTGGTGGCCGGCCGGATCCGCATGCGCTGCCACCGGCCCAACCGCCGCT
>Ga0182030_10025366_pt1 | contig 10807 bp, 11 predicted proteins | sample 812S3MmetaG_FD_121299 | JGI IMG/M metagenome (GOLD analysis project Ga0182030, IMG submission 121299) | Permafrost microbial communities from Stordalen Mire, Sweden - 812S3M metaG (Illumina Assembly) | ecosystem: Environmental > Terrestrial > Soil > Wetlands > Permafrost | place: Sweden... | reverse complement strand
GAGCTGTTTCCGCACGCTGCTAGAACAACTGAAAAAAATGGGGGCACCGAACCCCCGCGACGCGAGGCACCGGCGGTCTATGACGAAGTACGAACCTGCCATCGCTGAGCCTAGCGAGGCTATCAACAGGTACGACTTCGGCGCAAGAAAGCGTGGCGGGTCGACTGCCCGGGGACAACGGATCTGGGCTGCGGGCTAACCGAGGCCGGTTCTTCATTTGGTGGTGCGCTAAGCATTCGAAAGCCACAGCCGCGCACTTGCATGCGCAAACCATCGGGACGGTCTCGGCGAGCGCCGTCACCGCCGCGTCACGGGATTCTGCTGGAGCCCTAGGGAGCGTTCGTCGTGATGACCGCCGAGCTGCCCGTGAGCGACCCGGAGGCTGCCGTCAGCGTGACCGTCCCAGCGGTGGTTGAGGACTGAACGATGGCCATTAGCTTACCGCTGAATGCGGCGTGCGACGTGCTCTTGTAGGAGTCGTGGTTCGTCGAGTCTCCAGCGTCGAGGCCCACAAGCGTACCGGGACCACTTATTGTGAAGCTTACCGTGTTGTTCGCTTGAGGGACGACGACTCCCTGGGCATCGACGATGTCCACCTCGACGAAAGCCAAGTCGTGCCCATTCGCCGAGATCGAGGCACGGTCGGCCTTGAGTGCAAGGCTCGCCGCCGCACCGGCCGTCTTTACTGTGTCGGTCGCTGCTACCGTACCACCCTTGGTCGCTTTCGCCTGGAGCGTGCCAGTCGCGAACGGGACGGACCACTGAAGGTGCCCCGTGGCCGCGGCCATGGTCTTTGAACCCTGCGAAGTACCGTTTAGGAAGAGCTCAACGCTGTCGGCATTTGTGTAGACCATCACCTTGACCGCCTGTCCGGCCGTCCAGTTCGTCCAGTTCATTGGAACGATGTGGACCATGGTCGGCCCGCTCGCGTTCCACTTGCTCTGATAGAAGTAGAATACATCCTTCGGGAAGTACGCCGTGTCGATCGCACCGAAATAGGAGCTCTTGGATGGCCAGGTATAGGGCGTTGGCTCTCCGATGTAGTCGAAGCCGGTCCAGATGAACTCGCCGGCGATCCAGGCCCGTGTATTGACATTAGTCCACGACGTCTCGGCGGGACTGCCCCAGCCTGCCGCGGAGTCGTCGTAGGACGATTCCTGGTTATTGTTATTGTTGTAAATACCTCGGCTGCGCAGAGCGGAAGAGGATTCGCTTGCGAACATCTTGTACGCGGGATTGGACGTATGGACCGAGTCGTACCGATCGGGGGCGTAGTTGATGCCCACGAGGTCTTCGAGGCCCGTTATGCTCGTCACCGCGACCCAAGCCGCATAGGCCTGGGTGGTCATGCGGGTCGTGTCCTTCGCGTGAACATCGTCGATAAGCCGCTGAACGGTGGTCTTGTCGCCGGCCTGTGCAACCTCATTGCCGATGCTCCAGATGATGACACCCGGGTGGTTGCGGTCTCGTGAGACAAAGTCCTTCATATCGGTGTCGGCCCAAGTATTGAAGAATCGCCCGTAGTCGTAGGTGTTCTTGCCCGCGTACCAGCAGTCGAACGCCTCATCCATGACGAGGAAGCCAAGGCGATCGGCGATATCGAGCATTTCGGGTGCAGGCGGGTTGTGGGAGGTGCGGAGAGCGTTGACGCCCATATCCTTGAGCATCTGGAGGCGTTTCTCGATGGCGCGCGTGTTCACTGCCGCGCCGATGGCGCCAAGGTCGTTGTGATTGCACGTACCGTTGAGCTTCATCTTCGTGCCGTTCAGCGTAAACCCCGAATTTGCGTCGAACGCGAAGGTGCGAATACCGAATGGCGTCACGTACGTATCGACGATCGCGCCGGCCACCGACACAGTCGTGACTACGGAGTAGAGGTATGGCGTCGAGAGCGACCAGAGCGTCGGATTGGAGACAGACACGGTTTGCGTTACGTCGGCTGTCTTTCCGGCGGTCACGGTCGTCGCTGGCGACGAGCCCTTGCCGACCTCCGTTCCCGAAGCGTCGCGAACCGAGCTCGCTACGGTCACCGATTGGTCCGACGTTCCATCGTTTTGGACGGTAACGTCGATGTTCACGGAGGCGCTCGCGGACGAAACTGTTGGCGTCGTCACATGCGTGCCCGTATAGGCTACGCGGACCTGATTCACCGTCTTTAGCCACGTGTGTCGAAAGATACCGCTTCCGGAGTACCAGCGGCTGCTGGGCAATTGATTGTTGACTCGCACCGCAAGCACATTCGACCCACCAAATTTGGCATTGGCCGTCAAATCGCATTCGAAGGACGAGAACCCGTATGGACGGGCGCCGACTTGCGTGCCGTTGAGGTAAATGGTGCTGTCCATGTAGACGCCGTCAAACTGGACGTAGACCTTCTGTCCCGTAGTGGCGGCCGGCAGTGTAAAGGTCTTGCGATACCAACCCGTGCCTCCATCGAGGTATCCGCCGCCTGCGCTGGCTGCCGAGCTTTGATTGAACGGCAGCGAAATACTCCAGTCGTGAGGCACGTCGAGAGCAGTCCAGGACGAATCGTCGAATGTCGTGGTCTGCGCATTCGTCACGTCGCCAAGATGGAATTTCCACGTGGAGTCAAAGCTCACAGTGGTCGTTCGTGCCCCGTCGTAGGTATTGGCAAGCGTGGTCGAGACGACACCTCCGTCGGTTCCGCCCGATCCGCTCGAGCTTCCCGATCCACTGGAGCTTCCCGATCCACTGGAGCTTCCCGATCCACTGGAGCTTCCCGATCCACTGGAGCTTCCCGATCCACTGGAGCTTCCCGATCCGCTGGAACTTCCCGAAGTCCCTCCGTCCTTCCCTCCACCGCTCGAGCTCGCGCTGGAGCCAGAAGTGCTACCCGAGGAGCCGCTTGAGGGCGAACTACCACTGGAAGTAGCGCTACCACTCGAGCTACTGGTCCCTCCGTTTGAGCCAGCCGTGCCACTCGAGCCGCTGGCAGATCCGGAGCTGCTCCCTCCGCTCGATCCGCTCGCTGACGCGTCCGAAGACTGCGAATCACCGCCACTCGAACCGGTGCTCAGTCCCGGAGTATTGTCATCCGACTGTCCGCAGCCCAAGAGGAGCGACGTGGCTAGCGACGCGAGAACCAATGCCGAGCTAAGAGATTTTATCGGGGTATGCACGTTGTCTGCTCCGTGGCTTTCTTTGGGGGGGCGCTCATCGAGTTGGCGACCGCCGCTGGATCCTCGAAGTCCCGCGACGCGAGCGTCCACGTGTCATATTCTTGTGTAATCGCAAATCCAAAGTGTCGCTGGAAACCGCGCCTCGCTCCAACCGGGAGATCGACGGCGTGGCGATGCAGTGCCATTTGGCAGGTCGTTCCGTCGAAGAATCGTGCGAGCTCGCCAAAGCCGACTCAGCGCGCGCGCGACGCGGATCGCGCGGTACCACGATCATCGACGGGAGAGGGTACCGGCTCAGGGGTAACGAAATTCAATGGGCAGTCGCATCTCTGGATGGAGGCTCCTCGCCACGGGGCAACTGTGGGCGATCTCCTCAAGACGCTCCCGCTGGTCGTGACGCACCTCACGCGGCATTTGAATCACCAGCGCCAGCTCGGCGATTCGCCGCGGGGGCGGGGTCATTCTCTTTTCGACCACGGCGTGCGCATCCCCCCAGTCGAGCCCCTCGCGGCCTGCTTGCAGCGCCATCGTCGTAAGCACGCAGGAGGCCAGAGCGGCCCCGACCAGATCCGTAGGCGAAAAGCACAACCCGGTGCCGCCGTTGTCCTTGGGCGGAACGGTCTGAATCACGGTCCCTGACGGACCGTGCGTCAACCTACATGCGAGACCCTCGATACCCGCTGTCACGGAAACACCAATGGATGGATTAGACATGGCAAGGACGGGAACTTAGCGCACATTCGAATCGCATCAACTTCGACCCCCGCTCGCGCCGGTGACTGGGATAGGTCGGATTTTGATACATGGCGATACTCCCAGATTGAGATCGAACTCCAGCAACGGATCGCCATTTGCGCAACCGTCCATCATGGAAACGAAATCCTTTGCAAGGACGACTGTCGTCGGCTCAGCTCTCACACGATCGCGAAAACGTGCAAAGTAGAGATCTCGCCAATTGCAAGTCCGCGCGGCACCTGTCAAAGTACCGACTTGCCAAGCTCGGCAATCGGGCGCAGGATATTGCATCAATTCCATCAGGACTCTCACGTCTTCGCACTTGCCAATAGAGCGATCCGTTTGCGCTTAGTTACGACAACCCCACCTGGTTTTTCGACCGTCACGGCAAATAGGAAAGGTCGCGTGACGTGAAGCTTCGGATCGATCGCGTTGCATTGACTGTTTGCGAGCCCGTGACAACCGGGCGCTCGATCTGGCCGATGGGAACGACGGACGAACCATCGTCCCCGGAGCTCTCCCATGGACCCGATTGGCTCATCATCGTCGTATCATCGCGAGTACGTCAGCGACCACGCCATCAAGCCAAGCATAAACAGGAATCACGGATCGTGCGTTGCCGACGACACACCCGGACCGGATGGTTGTCCCACGTCGATCTGCGCCACAGCATTCGACTTCGATGCTCACGTCCAGGCAAAGATCATATCGCCGGAGCTCTTTGCCCGCAATTCCGCTGCCGAGGCAGACGAAGTCAGCCCAGAAGACGTGGCGCAAAACCGTCTCGGAGATTGTGCCGTCATGGCGACCCTCTGTGCGCTCGCGGACAGCCCGCGAGGTCGCGCGCTTATTCGCAATTGCGTGACTGAAAACAAGGACGCCCAGGGAAATGTAAAGTCCTATTCGGTCACGCTTTTTGACCGACAACCGACACTCCCGGGGGTCGCCATGCATGGAGCGCGATGGGTGGGTCGTGGATTCTCGAATACCGTCCTCGACGCTTGTCACAGTCTGTCGAAGGTGACCGTGACCGTGGATGGCACGTTCGCCTGCGGGCACGCCATACCAAGGTCGACGGATCGAGGAACTCAAGAAGTGTGGCCACTCGTGATCGAGAAGGCGATCGCCTCACTCGTCGGCGGATACAATTCGATGAACCTGGGCTCTCAGGCTCATCGAACGATGGAAATGCTGACAGGGAACCGCGCAGCGTGTTTTTCTCTATGCGAGTCCGGTTCCGCGGAGAGATTCCTGGGGTTTCGCTGCACAGCGAGCGATGTGGCCGTGGCCGCGGCTTCGGGCAAGCTCGTGGTCTTGGGTTCGACTGACCATGCAGGTCAGCCAGTGTTGCCCGGAAAATCGCCGCCCTATGGTCTCATCTCGACTCATTCGTATCAGGTCGCTCGAGTGGTCACGATAAACGGAGTACCCTGTGCGGTACTTCGAAACCCGTGGGGGATCATGAATCCGGATCCTATCCCTCTCGACCAATTGGCCCGCTATTTCGATAACGTAAATATCGGATCAGTGTAGAAATGGCAGATTTCAGGCTAACATCCCGCGGGAACGCGCCACGACCTCGATGATCTGCCTCTGCGCGGATAGATCGTCGAAATCCTTGACTGGCAGGAAGCGCGATGCATCGCCATCCCGAGGCACGCGAACGTAGCCGGAGCGCAGAGTCGCCGTGAGCTCCTGGAGGAGACGTTCGAACTGAATCGCTCTACCTCCTTCGACCAGTTTTTCGACTTCGAACCAGGTCCAGCGAAAAGGAGCTCGCAGCAGCGCGTCCGCTCGAACGAGCATCGTGTTGGTGTTGAACGCGTGCACGGTGGCGGCATCGAACCGCTCAGGCAAACGGAACTCTTCAAGAACCTCGAGCTGCCTACCGAACTTGTTTCCAGGCTTCGCAACCTCAACCCAGGCTGGGATTCCTCCTCTGTCCCCGGGGCGTTTTGGGGCAAGCTCCACCATCGCATCGATTCTTTGGGTGAGAAACCAGCCCAGAAGCGCGGGGTCGATGGTGGCCCCCACGTTGTCGATGTTTGCGATCCACACGAACTGACCGCCGCGTTCGACGAACCGAGCCAGGAGTCCCGATCGAATGATCGCGTCAGGCAAGTCGCCGTGACCGGTCGCATACGGGCTCGGTGCGCCGTCATGGCAGCGGAAAAGGCGACCTTCGGGAGTCAGCCGCAACGCGAGATTCTGAGGGAACGTCGCGATGTGCGGCCCGGCCTCTCGAAGTCTAAGAGCCTCGCGAATCGGGCCATCGGTTGCGTGGCTTGTCATGAGCCAAAGTGGGACAGGTCGTGCGCAACGCTTTGACCAAGTGGCGTTTTCGTTCACTCGCAGGTCGAGAAATGTCTTCTGCGGAAAAACGTCGACGAGCGCTTTGACCACGCCTCCCATGCGGGTTGCCATTCCCCCCGCCATGACACAAAACGCAACCCTTCCATGTTCGATCGCGTCCCTTCCGCTCGACACGAGCTGGGCGAATCCGGGTGTGTCAGCCGAGGGAGCGTCGACAATATCGCCATCTCGCGGTGGCTCTACCTTCCCCTGAACGCGATTGATCTGGGATGGGGAAGGAACGTTCTCTCCTCTTGCTCGCGCGAGGACAGGCTCGACCATCGTCATGAACCGCGCAGTGTCGAAGCCAGCCACCTCGAGACGTGCGCGGAGGTCGTCCGGAATGGCCGCAAGCTCGGCTCTGAGTTCGTCGCTCATTGGGAACGGCTCGTTCGCGAGCACCCAAGGCCCAAGGGTGATATGCTCGGCGATCTAGGGTGGTGGGAAAACATCGGGACAGGTTAAGACATATCGCATCCGCCGCGGGACTGTCGATCCTCGTCGCGGTGGGCGCCGAGGCGTGCGTCATCGAGCCCGGCTATTCGTCGTCGACGGGTTTGGCCGTGAGTGGGCCCCCGCCTGAGCCGCTCGAGGACGCGCGGCAGCGCCCGGTCCCAGCGCCGGGCTTGGCGTGGATTGCCGGGTACTGGCACTGGACCGGGATGCAGTACACGTGGATCCCGGGGCATTTCGAGCGGCCTCCCGCAGGCACACGCTGGCGCTTGCCGCGGTATTCGATGCGCGAGGGTATCTATTTTTATGAGCCGGGTGGCTGGTCCCCCCAGGCGCGGTAGCGCGACGATTCTGACGCGCGGTCAGTGCGCGACGGGCAAGTGCACCTTGCCACGAGGAGGCCCACCGCTGCGGTCTATCGTAGGTTCGGGCTCCTCCGTAGCGTGTGCTGCGTTGCACACGTCGACGACGCGCTCAGCGATTGCGGCAAACGCCTTGGAGGCCTGCCCTCCCGGTAGGGCCTGGACGACCGGTGCCCCTTTGTCGCCCCATTCACGAACCGACGGATCGAGCGGGATCTGTCCAAGAAGAGGGGCGCCAGCAAAGTCAGCGACCGCCTGACCTCCGCCTCTTCCGAATAGTTCCTGACGAACGCCAGCGCTGTCTTCGTACCAACTCATGTTCTCGACGACGCCGAGAATGTTGATGCCAACCTTCCGGCACATCGAAACCGACTTGTAGACGTCATCAGTTGCGACTGACTGCGGAGTGGTCACCATGACGGCTCCAGTCACCTTCACGCGCTGCGACAAGGTGATCGCCACGTCACCGGTTCCCGGCGGCAGGTCCATGACCATGAAATCGAGCTCGCCCCACGCGACGTCTTTCATGAACTGCTGCAGCGCGTGGTTTAGCATCGGACCGCGCCAGATGATGGCTGACTTCGGATCTTCCAGAAGGAATCCGATAGACATGAGCTTGATGCCGAACCGAGCGAGCGGTTCTATCGTGTGCCCATCGGCGGAGACCGGACGCCCCGTCACCCCGAGCATCGTCGGAATCGACGGACCGTAGATGTCGGCGTCGAGAAGACCGACCCGATAGCCCGTGCGCGCCAGCGACATCGCCAGATTGGTCGCGACCGAGCTCTTGCCGACACCGCCCTTCCCGCTCATGACGAGCACGACATTTTTCACGCCGGGCATGGGATCATCAGGGGCGACAGCCCGAGGTTGGAGGTCACGTGGCAAGGATGGCGGCGAGCTTGATTCGTTGGCCATGGCGACACTCCAGGTAGGCCGCAGTGGCATGGCCGTCAACCGCCGCCCGAGATTTTGGCGCGAAACAGGCTGGCACGCGCCTGGTTGGGCGCGCGCTGCTTCCTGTCTTCATCATCGCCTGTCCGACGGTCAGCCCGATTGACCTTGGACCGAAGCGCTTGCGCTGACGGACACTTTCACGCTCACGGAGGCCGAAGCGGCCACATTCACGGAAGACGCGATACACGAGAGGCCCGAGGCTCCGACCTCGCCGATGCCCGTGAACACCGTTGCGGTCTTGTTCGCGATGCCCGCGACATTGTTTTTCAGGTTTGCCGTCATTGCGACTGCCGTTCCGAGATCCGCAGCGTGCGCTTGGTAGGCCGCTGCGAGCGCCCCGTCTCCCACCACGTCGATGGTCGCCGATGGCGCCGAACAGGTGACCTGCGCGCTCGCGCTCGCGTTGCAGTCGGCCCCGCACTCCGCAGAGCCGCTGCAGGTCAACGTTCCCGTGCAACTGGGCTTCGTCAAGGTTACGCTGCAGCCGCCGTGGCACTGCCCCTGGCACGTCGCAGAGCCAGGAGTGTATGAGCACGTTCCGGAGCATGTACCGTTGCATTCGGCTCCGGCGGCCACGTTGCAGGTGCCGGTGCAGTTGCCCGAACAGGTTCCTCCCGAAAAATTCCCGGTGCACGTCGCCTGACACGACCCCGACGCGTGCGCGTCGCAGGTTCCGACACATGTGCCGGAGCAGGCCCCGCCGCTGGTCGATGTCCCGTTGCATGTACCCGAGCAATTGCCTCCACAGCTTCCCGAGAAGGATGCCGAGCACCCGGTGTCACACGTTCCGCTCCACGTTAGAGCGTCGCAGCTCCCCGTGCATTCGCCCGAACAGCTGACCGCCGCTTGGGCCGTGCACGCGCCCTTGCACGTCCCGCTGCAGGCGAAACTCGGTGCTTCTACGTCGCATTGCCCGCTACAGGTCCCGCTGCATCCGCCCACAACATCGCCGCCCGTGCAGTTTGCGCTGACGTCGCACTGCGCGTTCGCGCTGCACTTCGCCTGGCAGTCGGCCTCCACGCTCGCGTTGGCTTCGCAATCGGCGTTGAACGCGACCGAGATGGTGACCCCGTTCGACGCCACGTCCTCGTGGATGTGGGCGCCGAGAACATTGCAGGCGCCTTCCGCGGTCGTCTGCGACGAGTCGAGCCCGAGGTCTCGGTTCATCTCATTGCACACCAAAAGCCACTGCGCTTCTACGTTGGCGGCTGCGGTCTGAAAGGCGCTCGCCGCCTCCGAGAACGCGAGGACGCTGGCCTGAGCCTCCGAACTGGCTGCGTCGACGCCGCTACAGCCCGCTGCAAGGTCGTTCGCGGTGCTCGCCGCGGAGCAGCCATTCGAAAGAGCGAACGCCCCGACCATTCCGGCGAGCGCTGCCCCGTGGACGTATCGACACCAGTTGCTAATCATCATGAAGAGCTCTCCTTAGGCTACGGGCCGCTTCCGAAAGGAGCATCCCGAGTCCAATTGACGGACTCTTGCCTACCCTGATGCAATCGTACGTCGGCCACGGCCTCGAGGGCTAGCCTAGGAGATTGCCCTGGCTGCCACGTTGACAGAAGCCACGCGGCAAGCTACGAGATGGCCCCTTCGTAGGCCTAGGCGCGTAGCTCAGTGGTAGAGCACTACCTTGACACGGTAGGGGTCGTAGGTTCGAAACCTATCGCGCCTACAATGATTCCGCGGAGTTAGAGTGGATCTTCTCCTCCCGGAGCACCACTTCGCGGGGTCGGAGCACCACCGGGAGCACCACTTGCCCGGGCATCCACGACGCTCGCATGCGGTTCCACGAGTTTCAGAACGCGACCGATGCTCTCGCGCTGCTCGTCCGGGCTAACGGTCGAGTAGTGATCCTTCATCCGGTCGGTGAGGTGGCCCGAAATTGACTTCGTCACGATGCTCTCGACCTTCGCCGTGCGAGCCAGGTCGTTGAACGTTCGACGCAGACCACGAGGCGAGAACTTCTTCTTCAATCCGATGAGGCGCCCGACCTCCACAAAAGACTTCTTCAACGCCGACTCTGACCGAATGAGACCGTCATTTCTTGGGAATAGAAGATCCGACGCTTGCTGCTCGGGCGTTCGGAGCATCGTGTCGACATGCCAGCGCAGAACCTCCATCACTTGTGACGGCACGTTGATTCGCTGACGTACGCCCGTCTTGGTCTTCTGCATCATCTCCTCTCCGAGACCTTCCAGAACACGATGGGGGTTCCTCGCTCGCCCTTGCGAACCGATCCGCCGAGATCTCTGGCTTGATTGCACGTCAGCCAATAGGGTGATTCGTAAGGCGACGATTGAAGGACGAGAACGTTGACTCCGCGATACTCGCGACTGCTGATTAGGTTCTTTGGAGTCTCCGTGTGCCACGGTCGACGCCACGGGACAACTCCATTGCCCAGGGAGTTAAGAATACGGTCCGTGATGATCTCATAGACGTTCATGGCTGGTGCTCCTTCGAGCCTTCCGCTTGCCGTCTATCGGCTCCGTTCGGGCTCACTCGGTGGATAAGGTGCGTCCCAGGATGGGGACACCTGGACCCTACATAGTCACCATGCCAAAATTGCGAGAACGCACCGTTACCTGCATGTAAATGCAAGTACTTGCAATGTGTGTGTTTGCCGATATTAGTTGAAAGCTCACATTGGAGCAGCCAGAGCGCAGACCGACACATCAAAGCCTGTGGCTGCCGGTTCGCAGGGTCATGGGGCCACTTGGAGGGGATTTTCGCAGGGTCATGGGGCCAGCCCATTTGCAGCATGATGGGGCCACCCGCGAGGGGGCCGTGACGCTGGTTTCGCAGGGTCAT
>Ga0182030_10025364_pt1 | contig 10808 bp, 8 predicted proteins | sample 812S3MmetaG_FD_121299 | JGI IMG/M metagenome (GOLD analysis project Ga0182030, IMG submission 121299) | Permafrost microbial communities from Stordalen Mire, Sweden - 812S3M metaG (Illumina Assembly) | ecosystem: Environmental > Terrestrial > Soil > Wetlands > Permafrost | place: Sweden... | reverse complement strand
CAATGACGGGCACGGCGACCACCCGGCGGGGGATGCGGGATCGAGTGGCCATCGTGGGCATGGCCTGCACCCACTTCGGTGAGCTGTTCGACAAGGGGATCGACGATCTGTTGATCGAGTCCGCACTGGGCGCAACGAAGTCAGCTGGTATCGGGATCCACGACGTCGAGGCGTTCTGGTTGGGCACTCGTCAATCAGGAGTCGGCGGGGACGCGTTGTCGGTCCCGCTCAAGTTGGACATGCCACCCGTCACCAGAGTCGAGAACCGTTGTGCCACCGGATCGGATGCGCTCCGCAATGCGTGCTTCGCGGTGGCGTCCGGTGCTTATGACGTGGCCATGGCCATCGGTGGCGAGAAGCTGAAGGACTCGGGAATGTCCGGGCTCCTTGGATACGGTCTGCCGTCTGCGGGAACGGATCCCGACTTCACCGGGCCAGGGCTCTTCTCCTTTCTCGTCCCGGCCTATGCCGAACGGTATGGGATCGATGAGGAGCTGGTGAAGGACGCCATGACCCACATCGCCTGGAAGAATCACAGCAACGGTGCGAAGAACCCCAGGGCGCACTTTCGCAAGGAAGTCTCCCGCGAGACGATCCGGGCTGCCGCTCCGATCGCCGGCCGTCTGGGGATCTTCGACTGTTCCGGGGTGTCCGACGGCTCAGCGGCAGCTGTGGTCGTGCCCGCTGAGGTCGCCCACCGCTACACGGACAAGCCGATCTACGTAAAGGGGTTCGGGCTGGCGGCCGGACCCCATGACGGCCTGAAGCGCACCGACTACGACTTCGCCACCTTTCCCGAGGTCGTTCGCTCCGCTCAGGTGGCCTACCTCGAAGCGGGGGTCTCGGCTCCATCGGAGCAGCTGGCCTTTGCCGAGGTGCACGATTGTTTCACGCCCACCGAGATGGTCCTGATGGAGGACTTGGGGTTCAGCGAGAGGGGCAAGGCATGGCGTGACGTGTTGGACGGCACCTTCGACCTCCACGGTCGGCTTCCCGTCAACCCGGACGGAGGACTCAAATCGTTCGGTCACCCGGTAGGGGCTTCCGGTCTTCGCATGCTCTTCGAGTGCTGGCTCCAGCTTCGGAACGAGGCCCCGGTCGATCGTCAGATCATCACCGACCGATCTTTGGCCTTGACTCAGAACCTGGGGGGCCAGCCTGGTGGCTGTGTGTCGTTCGTCGGGATCTTCGGATCAGAGCTCGGATAGCCTCCGTTGATCCCCCTTCTCCTCATCGACGACCCCATGCCCGGTGTCGTGCGCCTCACCTTGAACCGTCCCGAGAAGAAGAACGCCCTGAACAACTCGTTGAGAGGGGCACTCTTCCGTGAATTCCGCCGTGCCGATGCCAGCCGCGAGACCTCCGTGGTTATCATCCGGGGCGCGGGGGACTGCTTCTCGGCCGGCTACGACTTGGGGGAGAAGCGTGAGCCCTCGGAACGCGAGGCAACCGTCTCGGAGGGCTGGTGGTCGAGGCTCGCCATCACCAATTGGTTCGAGATGTGGGACCTCTCGGCTGTCTTCATCGCCCAGATCCACGGCTACTGCCTCGCTGGAGCGTCGGAACTGGCGGCGGCATGCGACCTGGCCTACGTGTCCGATGATGCACAGATCGGCTATCCGCCTGTGCGGAGGATCAGTCCACCTGCCACGGCCTGGCAGCCGTGGCTCCTGGGACCACGTCACGGCATGGAGGCCCTCTTGACAGGCGACGCCATGTCTGGACCCGAGGCCGCGGCCTGGGGATTCGCCAATCGGAGCCTTCCGTCGGCCGAACTCGAAGAGGAGGTCCTGCGGGTGGCCGGGCGGGTGGCATCGGTGCCCCTCGATCTCACCGCTCACAACAAGCGGGTGGCGCGGCGGATGATCGACTCGACGGGGGTTCGCGACGGGCTCCGATGGGCCGCCGACCTCCAGCCCCTCGCCTTTCACTCGAAGTCTTCCAAGGAGTACACCCGCGCTCTGCAAAGTGAGGGAGTGGCGAAGGGGATCGATGACCTGCGGAAGTGAGCTCACACCCAGCCGTTACTGGGCGTGGGAACGCAGGTACTCATGTAGTGAGCAACACCACCCATCGAAGTCCCTGGGTGGTCAAGGGAGGGATCGTGGCTGACCACAATGGCAATGCCAGCACCGGTATGGAGAACCCCTACAACGTCATGCCGGAGATGGAGCATCTTGGGACCCCTCGGGACGTTCCGTACGCCAGCGAGAGCATGTTCTTCCAGGCTTGGGATCCCGATCACGGGATCGGAGTCTGGGCGCATCTCCATCTGACGACGGAGGACAACCGACTGTTCGTTGGTGAGCTTGTCGTCTACCTACCGAACGGCGAGCTTCTCGTCGACCGTTCCGCGGGGCGGTCCCTTGACAACCTCGGTCCTTCCAGCGGCAATCTCACCTTTCGGCTCGAGGAGCCCTTGCAGCGTTGGCATGTCTATTTCGACGGAACTGCTGAGCGCACGACCAGTGAGGCCCTGGCCAATTCACCCGGCGGTGCTGGGCGTGCGGAACCGATCGGTATCGATCTTGTGTTCACGGCCAAATCGCCGGTGTACGACATGTACACCGCCCTGGGGAAGGAGGGGATGGCGTGGGGCCAAATCCATCATGAGCAGGCACTGAGCGCCACGGGATCGTTGCGATTCGATGGCCTCGATCGTCCCTTCACCGGCTACGGATATCGGGACCACGGAAGGGGAACGAGGAACCTCGCACCTCTTGGTGGGGACACCATGGTCTTCGGCGTGTTCCCCGACGGTCGTGCCATCGGGAGCCTGATGGCGTGGACCCGAGACGGCACCGTGGTCGTGGAAGCGGGATTCCTCTATGACGACCGGGGGTATTCGACGCTGAAGATCGATGAGTTGCCTCATCTCGACGATCGTTTCGGAAATCCGGCCGACGTCATTGCTCGATTCATCGATGAGTGGGGAGAACGGATTGAGATCCGATGCACTGGGCTCCATCAGGCGACCCTGACCATGGATGATCCGAACCACTGGGTGGTCGGGTACGACCAGCGGCTCGAGGATCCGTTGATCATGGTGGAAACGCCCTCCCAACTGCAGTGGGGAAGCGCAGTGGGCTACGGGAACGTGGAGCGCAACTGTCGGCGGAGTCAGCTGGGTGTGGTGCGCTCGCCTGCGGAAAAAGGGCTCTGACGGGCGCTGAAGTAGGCGCACATGCGAGCCACGGAGTGGATACTGCCTGGTGACGTCGCGGGGTCTTGTCGACGATAAGTGCCGGCCTAGCGAACAGGATGGATTGGAGAGTGAACGATGAAGACTGAGGCTGCGGTGCTGTGGCAGGCGGGGGGTGACTGGGAGATCGAGACCATCGAACTCGACCGCCCGAAAGAGCAAGAAGTCCTCGTCCGACTCGAGGCCAATGGACTGTGCCACTCAGACGAACATCTGCGGTCGGGTGACATGTCCTGTGAACTCCCCATGATCGGTGGGCATGAGGGCGCTGGGGTGGTCGAAGAAGTCGGTAGTTACGTCACCAGCGTCCAGCCCGGCGATCACGTGGTGATGAGCTGGATCCCATCGTGCGGGACCTGCCGACCGTGTGCCAGCGGTCATCAGAATCTCTGTGAGCTCGGGCAGTACATCACTGTTGGCAAGCAGATTCAGGACCAGACCTCCCGGCATCACATTGGCAACAAGGACGTCAACCTGATGGCTTGTGTTGGTGCCTTCGGCAAATCGACTGTGGTCCATGAGTCGTCGGTCGTGAAGATCGACAGAGACATCCCCCTGGACCGGGCCTGTCTCGTCGGCTGTGGGGTAGTTACGGGGTGGGGCTCAGCGGTCTACGCAGCCGACATCAGAGCGGCCGAGGACGTCGTGGTCATCGGGTGTGGCGGGATCGGGGCCAGCGCCCTACTCGGGGCGGTTGACGCCGGAGCCCGGCGAATCTTCGTCGTCGATCCAGTCCAGTTCAAACGGGACGAGGCTTTGCGACTCGGCGCCACCCACGTGGCCTCCGATCTGACTGAGGCTCTCGAACTCATACGTGAAGTCACCTGGGGGCGGATGTGCTCGAAGGCGATTGCGTGCATGGGGGTGGGGGAGGGTTCTCTGGTGGCGGACATGATGGCCCTCCTGGGCAAGAACGGAAGGCTCGTCGTCACCAACATGCACTCGCGACACGAGACCGACGTGAAGCTCCGGATGGCCGAGCTCACCGTGATGCAGAAGCAGATCGTGGGGGCCCTGTACGGACAGGGAAATCCCAGGGCAGACATCCCCAGGCTTCTCGACCTCTATCGAGACGGACTGCTTGACCTTGATTCGCTGGTGACCCGCACGTACCCCCTCGAGGACATCAACCAGGGATATGCCGACATGCGAGACGGTCGGAACATTCGGGGCATCCTCAAGTACAACTGAAAGAGTGAATGAGCGTCAGGTACGAGTTCAGAAATGACCACCTGGCAAATCTCAAGTTGCTGCCGGTCCGTCGGGGTGATCTTCAGGAATAGATGGCCCCCGAAATCGCCCTTTGGCGCTCCCACGGTTCGATGGGCTAGCAGGTGTGTCCTCACCTTGGAGCGTGCCGACCTTGGCACGCAATCGTATGTAGTCAAGTTTTCCAGACGGTGTGCGCTCCAAGGAAGGGACGAACCAAACCCGCCTTGGCACCTTAAACCCCGCAAGGTGTTTACGTACATGGTCCCTAATCAATGCCTCCGACACCTCGGCGTGGCCAGCCTGGACGAGGGCCGCCACCTTCTGGCCAAACTGCTCGTCTGGTACACCTAGCACCGCAGCATCAGTAACACCTTGATGGCGCTTGATGGTCTCCTCGACTTCCTCCGGGAAAATCTTCTCACCGGCACTATTGATACAACCAGACCCTCGACCCAGGAACACCAGAGAGCCGTCATCGGTGTATCGCGCCCAGTCGCCGGTCCTCGCATAGCGGGTGCCGCCGATGACCAGGAAGGTGGCGGCTGTCTTCTCCGGTTCCTTGTAGTACCCGATCGGCAACGGACCTCCCACCACGACCAACCCGGGTTTCGTGGAGTCGGGCTCGATCAAGAGCCCACCTTCATCGACCAGGTGGGCATATTCACTGATCTCGAAGAATCCAGTCCCCTTGATCGTCTCGGCTGTGGAGACGGACCGACCCAGGCCGCTGATCTCAGAAGCTCCGAAGGAGTCCACGAGGGTCATCGCCCGATTGTGTTCGAGCAGGCCCGCCTTCACCTCATGGCTCCACATCGCTCCGGATGAAACTATCGATCGGATCGAGCTGATGTCGTAGCCATCGGGCGCAGCATCCAGAGAACGAAGCAGGGGACGGGCAAACGCATCGCCGACAAGAATGACCGATGTCACCTGATTGGTCGCCACTGCGTGGCAGAGCTCGTCGGCTTCAAACGTCGATCCCGTCAGCGTGACGATGGTGCCTCCGCCGAGGAGTACGGCCAATGCCATGAATAACCCGGTCCCGTGCATCAGTGGACAGGCGACGAGGCAGATGTGGTCGAAGTCCACGATCTCTGTCGACCGACCATCTCCCGATTCGGCCCCAACTCCACCGGCCGCAACCTCCCTTTTGTCTGCGAGCAGGGGCACAATGTCGGTTTGGCGCCACATCACTCCTTTAGGGAGGCCTGTGGTTCCGCCGGTATAGATGATGACAAGGTCATCAACGTCGCGCCCGAATGCCCCCTCCGGCCCGTGGCAGCGCACGGCCTCCTCATAGGGAATCGCATCGCCTTCATCGGTCATGCCGACTCGGCACCAGAGCCGGATGCCGGCCAACTGCTCACGAAGCTCCACCACGCATGCGTCGAATGAGCTGTCGTACACCACTGCCTCAATGTCGGCATTTTCGAAAAGGTAGACGAGTTCGGCGACTCCGTAGCGATAGTTCACATTGACTGGGATCATCCCCGCCTTGAAGGCGGCGAATACGGTTTCCAGATAGTGGGGGCCGTTGCGAAGATAGACGGCCACCTTCGATTGATGGTCAAGACCGGCAGCCAGAAAGCAGTGGGCGAGTCCCTCAGCGCGCTCGTTGAAGGAACTCCACGTGGTGACGTGGTCTCCAGCGATGATCACGGGCTTGTCTGGCTTCAGGGTGGACAGACGTTCCAAGATTTCGGCGATTCCGTCCGTGGTGCCGGTCACTTCCTTCATGCGGGGTGCCCTGACCTAGGTTCGGAATCGGATTCATCCTCCGGAAGGTGGCCGCTCACTGCGAGCCCAAACCGGTTGACCGCCAGTGCGGCCCCTTCGCTGTCCCATGTGTCGCTGCTGTTCCCACGGGAACGCAGCTGGTGTTTCTGGACCCGCAGGGTGGGCGTTCTGGGGAACTCGTCCGTCACCTCAAAGTACCGGGGAACGATGAAGTAGGGCATTCGCTGAACGAGGAACTGGAGGAGGTCCGCAAAGTCAATCTGCGTCTCCGGCTCTAGAATCAGCCAGGCCTTCACCTCGTCGTCGCTGCCACCATCGTTCGGGTGCGCAACGCAGGCCACGTCGACAAAGCCCGGGTAGGCGATGACTTCCTCCTCCACCTCAGAGGAGGAGATGGTCTCACCGCGCCGTCGCATCGAGTCCGTATTGCGGTCGTGAAAGAAGTAAATCCCGTCGACATCACACGACATGAGATCACCGGTGTGAAGCCAACCGTTTCTCCAGGCAAGTGCGGTCGCCCCGGGGTCCTTGGCATGGCCGGCACTGGTCGCCCAAGGGATGTCTGTCCGTACCACGAGCTCACCAATATCACCGATCGGTACCGCAACGTTGTTCTTGTCTACCAGCTGGACCTGATAGCCAGAACGTAAGCGGCCAAGGCTGTCCCGGGTCAGGGGTTTCTCCGGAGGGGCTACCAGGGGCCCGGATACTTCTGTGGTGCCGTATCGAGTCAGAATGCGCTCGAGGTGGAATCGCTCCATCAGGTACTTCGCGTCGAACCGAGAGGGCGAGATGGCCAGAGTGTGCATGGAGTGGTCGCTATCGGACGGCGACTCAGGTTGGGCGACGACAAACGAGAGCATCGATCCAACCAGAATCGCTGATGTGGCACCGGTCTCCTTGACCACTGCCTGTAGTGCTGGAGGTCCGGCCGGGCGCGCACCGCCAACTTGGTTCCCGTGGACATGGCCCCGACCACGCGGGCGAGTGCCGCCTGATGGAACAGAGGAGTCTCGATGACATAGGTATCGGCCGGGCCCGGGCCAACTTCGTCGAGCACCCATCCCGAGCTCTGGATGGTGTGGACGTACGTCGTCAGGGACGCCTTTGCCGGGCCGGTCGTGCCAGACGTGAGCACGATGCTGTGGATGTCCCAGGGATTGATCGGCCGCTCAAGGCGAGGGATGTCTGTCGAGCCGTCATCGAGGTCGGCCGACCGGATCAGCAGTTCGCTTGCCCGGATCTCTTCAAGTCGCTCCCGGAGCGAGGGGTCTCCGTCGTCAACCACGATGACCGATCCGTCAACTCTTTCGAGCGCGTGTCGGAGAGATCTGCCGCGGTACGCGACATGAAGCGGAACGATGGTGGCTCCTCGGAGACAGGTTCCCAGCCAGGCCTTCAGGATTGCTTGACCGGTAGGGAGGAACAGGACCACCCGGTCTCCCTGTTTGACTCCGGACTGAAAAAGGATGTTGGCTGCGCTCGCCGCGTGGTTGAGCGTCTCAGCACGATTCCACTGCGCTCCATCCTGGAAGGAGACGAATGCCGCGTTGGGGCACTCAGAGACCTTGCGTTCCAGATGGTACCTGACGACGCAGATCTCGGGATTCACTGCATCAACCACGCTTCACCTCCTTCCGCCGATTCCACGTGGATCACAGGCCGATCTGTTGATGTCGGATTGCATCGTCCGGCCGCGCCTACCGACAATTCTGAGACCCCGTATCGACAGTGGTAGTATATGCTAACTTCATTCGCAAACCGGGGGGAGAGATGGCCTACTGGCTCGAAAGTAGACGACGAAGGAATGTTCGGTTGCGCACCAGATCTGGAGCCTCATATCAATGGATGCTTTCGAACCTGTATGGAACCAGAACGTGACCGCCGAGCCAGTCCGACCACTCACAGGTGTTCGCATTCTCGACTGCACTCGGCTCCTCCCGTGCTCGTTCGGGACGCAACTGCTCGCGGACATGGGGGCCGAGGTCATCAAGATCGAACAACCCGGTGGTGAAATCGGTCGCCAACACGATCGGTTCCCGACCGTGAACCGCCACAAGCTAAGCGTCATACTCGACCTCGGCACAGCCGACGACCGAAGACGTTTGCTAGAGCTACTCACGACCGCTGACGTACTTCTCGAGAGTTTTCGACCCGGCGTCATGAAGCGGTTTGGACTTGCATACCAGGATCTGAATGATCGATATCCCTCCCTGGTCTACGTCTCCTCATCGGGCTACGCAGCCGAGAGTCCCACCCCTGTCCGTCCAGGTCACGACCTCAACTACCTTGCCACCGCTGGTGTACTCCAACCACGCGTCGGTGACACGCCTGCGCTGTCGGCAACCCCGGTGGGCGACCTGGCAACCGGAATGGTAGTGGCCATGAGTGTGCTAGCGGCACTCCTCCATGCCCGGAGCACAGGGGTCGGCCAACACATCTCCACCAATATGGCTGATGTATCACTGGTACTTGGCGCCGTGGGTGCGGGGCGCCTCCCCCCTCGGGAGGGCACGGAACCCGAGGGCATCCGGACTTGGCCAGACGTACCTCTGGGGAACTTTCCCTGCTATGGGACCTACGAGACGGCGGACGATCGATTCGTCTCTTTCGGAAACATAGAGACGAAGTTCTGGGATGAGTTTCTCGCTATCACTGGCCTGACCCACTTGTCCGGAGCCCAATTCGCAACCGGTGCCGCGGCATCGGCCGCCGATTCGGCCATTGCCAAGGTCATAGGATCCCGAACACTGGGGGACTGGGAGGACGCGTTCGCCGACCGAGACGTCTGCTTCGCTCCCGTGCGCACGTTGCGAGAGGCCGTTGGGACTACTGACGTCCTCGACCGCGGACTCGTCGAAACGCGCGACAATGACCTACTGATCGCCGCGTTCCCCGCAACGTTTTCCGGTACGCCGGCTCGCGTCGGCGGTGCAGTTCCAGAACCAGGTGAACATAACCGCTTGTTCTTTGGACCCAGTGAAGAGTAGGTCCAGGTAGGTTCATCGGGCAGCACGAGATCACCGGTGTACTGGGGTGCCAAGGAAGCAACAGTAATTGATCATGGGAGAGTGCAGGACAATGCCTAGCCCGCGGGAACCGATCCGAAGGCAGGTGCTTCCTTCAACGGCGTCTCTCACTAAGGCCTACTACGACGTAGTGGAGGATTGGCAGATTCAACCGGCCTGAGTTTCCCCAGACTCGTTGGTTTGGTTTTCTCATGCCGCATCGGGCTGAGACTTGTGACGGTACTCGGCTTCGACCTCGGCCGGCGTCCGGTCGTCGAGTTCCGAGTGCAGCCGCTCCTCGTTGAACCACGACACCCAGGCACAGGTGGCGATCTCGAGGTCGTCGAGGCCCTTCCAGGGCGCGCCGTTGGCGGCCAGAGCGGCGGGGTTCCGGTGGAGTTCCGTCTTGAAGATGCCCATGACTGATTCGGCCATGGCATTGTCGAAGCTGTCACCGACCGTCCCGATGGAGGGAGCTGCTCCCACCTCGTCGATCCGGTCGGCGTAGAGCACGGAGGTGTATTGCGATCCCGCGTCCGTGTGACAAATAAGTCCGTCGAGGCTGGTGTGGCGTCGGGTCCAGGCGGCCATGTTGAGGGCATCGAGGACGAGCGCTGTGTTCATGGAGCGTGCGGCCTTCCAGCCGACCAGTCGTCGGGAGTAGACGTCGATGATGAAGGCGACGCACACGACACCCGACCAGGTCGAGCAGTAGGTGAAATCCGCCACCCACAAGGCATCCGGACGAGGGGCCGTGAAGTTCCGGTTCACGAGGTCCGGGGCCCGGACGTGTTCCGGGTCGGACTTGGTGGTGAAGCGCTTCTTGGCCCGGGTGGCGCCACCAGTATCGGCTACCAAAACCGCTGGAACTCCGACGAGAGCATATCTACGTGTGAGAGTAGGTGCTTGCTTTGCAGCATACCACCCTCGAGCTTGCTCATGGGGTCAAGAGGGCTATGCGCTCCCAGCGCGACTCGTAGGTCCATGCTCATCGGCACAATCGGTTGGAAGGAACCAGGAAGGGATCGTTACCCGCTTTTCGCAGGTGAAGTGGTAGTTCTGCATCGATAGGACATTGAGTTTCACTGCACCAGAAAGTGCCGAGAAACCGATCCACGCACCGGGAGCGCAGGCCTGGCCATGGAATCCCCCACTGAAGAACTGTCAAATATCGCTCGATGCGCTTGACAATGGGTGATAGTGAGTATTAGCTACAGTACAGGAACGGCAAGGGGGATTTGCGCGTCGTTCCGTTTGACACATCAATCGTTCTTCGCCGGCATCGCAGCCGGATACCTGGAGACACACGAAAGGGAGGGGAAGCATGAGGTTGAAACTTCGGAGTGTTGTGCCCGCAGTCATGGTCGTGGCTCTCATCACGGCGGCTTGTTCGAGTTCTAGCGTTTCAGGTGCGTCGACCGGCGGATCCGGCAAGCCCATCACCATTGGCGGCATTGGCGACTTAACGGGCGTTTCCAGCTCGCCGCAGCCCACCCAGGGGCTCCAGGCCTACGCGAAGTACGTCAACTCGCACGGCGGTATCGACGGGCACAAACTGGTCTTCCTCTCGTGCGATGGTGCCGAGGATCCCAACAAATTCGCATCGTGTGCGCACAAATTCTCGGCGAACTCAGCAGTTCTCGCATCGT
>Ga0182030_10025363_pt1 | contig 10809 bp, 10 predicted proteins | sample 812S3MmetaG_FD_121299 | JGI IMG/M metagenome (GOLD analysis project Ga0182030, IMG submission 121299) | Permafrost microbial communities from Stordalen Mire, Sweden - 812S3M metaG (Illumina Assembly) | ecosystem: Environmental > Terrestrial > Soil > Wetlands > Permafrost | place: Sweden... | reverse complement strand
CCGATGGCCAGGTAGCCAAGGTGAATGTGGGCCAACAAGGTCACCTCGGCCCGGTGACTGGCCAGCAGGGGAAGGACCAGATAGAAGACGAACAAGAAGACCAACAAGGTGCCGACGCTCCACCGCACGTCACGTCGGACGAAGGGCCCGCGATGCCACCGGCGGCGGTGGCGGTGACGCGCCACGTCTTGGTCCTCGGCCACCATCCCCTTCATGTTGGCACGCCTGCCCCCTCGAACCTGACATGCTGGCGGCGTGAATGTACCGCCCGATGCTGAAGGGGCAGTCGCGAATGACGGGCCGGTCACGGAGTCCGAAGCCGAATCGAACGGCGAGCCCGGGGCCGTTCACACGACGCCGGTCCGGCACTCGAACACTGCCGGGCCGACAACGGTGATCAACGAGACGCCCGTCGAGCGACTCGACCGGGAGGTCGGGCCCGACGCCCCCCGCCGGGAACGCCTCTTCGCCGCCGCCTCGGCCAAAGGGGTGCCGCTGCGCACCATCTTGACGGTGGACGCCGTAGTCATCGCCACCTGGGTGCTCTATCGGCTGCTCGGCCGGCTCCGAGAGGTCATCTTGTGGATCCTCATCTCCGCATTCTTGGCCCTGGTGCTCAACCCGGCCGTCAACTTCCTCCAGCGCCACCGCCTGAGACGGGGCACGGCCATCGGGATCGTCTTTGCCGCCTCGGTGTTTGTGTTCATCGGGCTCCTCGGCCTGTTCGGCTACCCGCTGGTCAACTCGCTGACTCATGTCGCCGAACGACTCCCGACCATGGTCAAGCAGGTGGAAAAGGGTCACGGGTGGCTGGCCCACACCCTGCAGCGATTCCACCTGCTGAGCTGGGTCCAAAAGAACGCGCCCAAGCTCCAAAAAGCGGCCAACAACCTGAGCAAACCAGCCCTGAGCATCGGAACCAACCTGGGCAAGGCGGTCTTCTCCACCATCTTGGCCCTGGTCACCATCGCCTTTCTCACCTTGTTCATGCTCCTCGAGGCGCCCAACTTGCGTCGCGGGTTCCTGGGCGCCATGCGGCCGAGCCGCCGCGAGGTCGTAGAAGACGTCGCCCACCGCGTGTCCCGCCAAGTCACCTCCTATGTGCTCGGCACCATCGCCCTGTCGCTCTTGTTCGGGATCGTCGTCGTCGCCACGCTGCTGATCCTCGGGGTGCCGTTCGCCCTCCTGATCGGCCTGTGGGTGGCGTTGGTGGCCATGATCCCGCTGGTCGGTGGACTCATCGCCGGTGTTCCGAGCGTGCTGATCGCCCTGCTCCACTCGCCGACTGCTGGCGTGGTCATGATCGTCGTGTTCATCGGCTTCCAGCTGGTCGAGAACCACTTCCTCTACCCGGTGGTGATGAGCCGGACGGTGCGCATGAACCCGCTGTGGGTGCTGCTCTCCGTGCTCATCGGGGCCAACCTCGGGGGAGTCTTCGGCTCGGGGCTCGGCGCGCTGACCGGAGCGCTCATCGCCATTCCCGTCGGAGGAGCGATCCAGGTGGTGTTCCGGGAGGTGTGGGAACGAAGCAGGGCGGAGGCGGAGCCTCCAGAGGATCAGATCCCGGACCCGGCCATCGTCCCCGCCCGTTCGGACCTTTGAACCAATGGCTGTGATTCCAGCCGCTGCTGGCTGCCTGCCCCTCCTGGGCGGATCCCGTCTCGTAAGCTGCGGTGATGAAGGTGCTCGTGGTACTGCCCACCTACAACGAATCGGAGAATGTCGAACGGGTTCTCCGGCGCATCTCCGACTCGCTCGAGGGCGCCAACGTCCTCGTGGTGGATGACGGCAGCCCGGACGGGACCGCCGACATTGCCGAGAAGCTGGGCGAGGAGCTCGGTGGCATCGAGGTCATGCGCCGCGAGGCCAAGTCGGGTCTCGGGAGCGCCTACCGGGCCGGCTTCCGCTGGGGGCTCGACCACGGGTTCGATGCCTGCATCGAGATGGACGCCGACCTGTCCCACGAGCCCGAGGCGCTTCCGAGCCTCGTCTCGGCCCTCGGCCCGCATTGTGAGCTGGCCATTGGCTCCCGCTATGTCCCCGGCGGGTCCATCCCCAACTGGGCCTGGCACCGACGGATCCTCTCCCGGGGCGGCAACGTCTACGCCTCGGCCCTTCTCGGACTGGGCGTCGCCGACTCCACATCGGGATTCCGGGCCTATGCGGCCACGCTGTTGAGGCGGATCGATCTCGACCGTGTCCGGGCCGACGGCTACGGATTCCAGATCGAGATGACCTACGAGGCCAAGCGGGCCGGAGCCGAGGTGGTCGAGGTGCCCATCAGGTTCGTGGACCGGGTGGACGGTGAGTCGAAGATGTCGACGTTCATCGTGGTGGAGGCACTCGCATTGGTGACCTGGTGGGGCCTGCAACGGGTCCTTTCGGGTCTGAGCGGTCGGCGGCACCCTGCCCCTACGTGAGCCCGGACAGGTGAAGGATCCCGGCCGGATCCTGGTGGTCGATGATGAGCCGTACATCATCGATGTGGTCACGGCTGCCCTGCAGTTCGAAGGCTTCAGCACCGATGAGGCCTGCTCGGGCTACAACGCCTTGGCCAAAGCCACCACCGAGAGCTACGACCTGATCGTCTTGGACGTGATGCTCCCTGACATCGAGGGCATCGAGGTGTGCGCCCGCCTCCGTGACCGGGGAGTGCGGACCCCGGTGCTCTTCCTAACCGCTCGGGATGCCACCGCCGACAAGTTGGCCGGGCTGGTCCACGGCGACGACTACGTGACCAAGCCGTTCAGCCTCGACGAGCTGGTGGCCCGCGTCCGGGCCGTCCTGCGTCGTACCGTGTTCGACGAGCTGGACGACGAGGGCCAGATCCGCTTCAGCGACCTGGTCGTCGACCCCCATACACACGAGGTCTGGCGCGCCGAGCAGCCCATCGACTTGACGGCCACCGAGTTCAACTTGCTGCACTACCTGATCGTCCATGCCAGACAGGTGCTGTCGAAGAGCCAGATCCTGAACGCAGTGTGGGACGACGGGTTCGCCGGCGACTCGAACATCGTGGAGATCTACATCTCCTACCTCCGCAAGAAGATCGACTGCTTCGAGCCCCCGCTGATCCACACCATCAGACGGGTGGGGTACAGCTTGCGCGAGCCCCGTCAATGAGACTCCGGCGTCGACTGATCGTCACCATGATCGTTCTCGTCGCCCTTGGCCTCGCGGCAGTCGATCTCATCACCTTCTCGTCGCTTCACTCCTATCTGTACGGGCGTGTCGACGACCAGCTGAGCACGGCCAGTCGGCAGATGACCTCGTTCATCATCCGAGCCGATCTACGGGGGTTCCCGGTCACCCAGGACGGGATCAGCTCCAGGGTGAGCCCCGACGTCTACGTGGAGCTGATCTCGGCCGATGGCCGGGTCCTCGTGTCCAGCCCCTCGGGCATCGACAACCAACCTGACCCTCCGCCCAAGCTTCCGGCCAAGCTGCCGGTGCTGCCAGCCAGCACCTCGGACCTCCATGTCCGACGAAATCGGGCCTATGAGCCGAGTTCGGGCTCGATCGACGTCGACTCGACCGTGGGCCACGGCATCACCTATCGACTACAGGCCACCTCCCTGCCGGGCCGGACACTGGTCGTGGCCACGCCCCTCAACTCCGTGAATGCCACCCTCAGCTCGCTCCGGACCATCGAGCTCGCCGTCTCCATCGGCCTCCTCGTGGCCCTGTTGATCCTGATGACCATCCTCGTTCGGCTTGGTCTCCGTCCCTTGGAGGACATGACCAAAGACGCCGATGCCATCGCCGCTGGGGACCTGACCCGACGCGTCCAGCCGACGGAGGGCAACGGCGAGATCGCCCGTTTGGGCCGGGCCCTGAACGGCATGCTGACCCAGATCGAGACGGCGTTCGCCCAGCGGGCCCGGTCAGAGGAGAGACTGCGGAGCTTTCTGGCCGATGCCTCCCACGAGCTGCGCACCCCCCTCACCTCCATCCGGGGCTACGCCGAGCTCCTGCAAAAAGACGCCCTCGCCGACTCGGCGGCCCGGGATCGCGCCCTGTCCCGGATCGAAAGGGAGGCGGCGCGCATGGGTGTGCTGGTGGGCGACCTTTCCGTGCTGGCCCGCGAGGGCGAAGGTCCAGAGCCCGCCCGCTACGAGGTCGATCTCGCTGCGGTGGCCGCTGAGGTGGTGGCTGATGCCAAGGCCATCGACGGGACACGGTCGATCGGGCTGGAGAGCTCGGGACAAGTGACCGTGATGGGCGATGACGCCCGCCTCGAGCAGCTCGTCCACAACCTGTTGGACAACGCCCTGGCCCACACCCCGCCCAGCACCCCGGTCAGGGTCAGGGTCGCGGCCCGAGGATCGACCGCCGTCTTGGAGGTCCGAGACTGGGGTCCGGGGATGAGCGAGGAGGAGGCCAGCCACGCGTTCGACCGGTTCTACCGGGGAGACGCTGAACGACTGGACGGCGGCTCGGGCCTCGGCCTGTTCATTGTGGCCAGCCTGGCCCGTACCTTCGGAGGAGGCGTGCGCGTGGAGACGGCCCTCGGCGAGGGGTCGACGTTCGAGGTCGTCCTTCCCCTGTGTCCCGACGTGGCCCAGGGTACCAACCCACACGAGAAAGAGCGGGAAGACGATGGACTGGGCGTCGATTGACCGGGGGGTCGGCGAGCCGATCCTCCTCCTCCACGGACAGCCCGGCTCGGGCAGCGCTTGGCTGCCCCTCGTCGGTTTGCTCGCGCCGGAGTTCCGGGTGCTGGCCCCCGATCGTGTCGGCTATGGCGCCACTCCCGGAGAGGCCGTCGGATTGGCCGAGAACGCCGAGCTCGCTGCCCGCCATCTGGTGGACGCCGGAGCCGGGCCGGCCACCGTGGTCGCCCATAGCTGGGCGGGCGGCGTGGGCGTGCTGTTGGCCCATCGGTACCCGCACCTGGTGAGGAGCCTCGTCCTGGTGGGTGCAGCCTGCACTCCGGACAGCCTCACCACGCTCGACTTCTGGCTCAACCTGCCGGTCGTCGGCGGCGCCCTGACCGTGCTGGGCTTGTTCGGCATCAGCGAGGTGCTCCCGGTGGCGAGGCTCCTGACCCGATCGGTACCGGCACCCCTCGATGACTGGCTCCGGGCTGCCTTGCCCGACTACGGGGTGATGGGCAACGCCCGGGGGGCGATCGGTCGGCCCAAGCGTTCGTTCATGATCGAACAGCGTGCCCTAACTGACGAGATGGCGACGATAGCCAGGACACTGGCCTTATTGGACCTGCCGGTGGAGGTAGTGGCGGGGGACTGGGACCTGGTGGTCCCGCCCACCGCTGCCCTCTCGCTCGTGCGGGCCATTCCCGATGCCGAGCTGACCTTGGTGCCGAGGGCCGGGCACTTCTTGGCCCGGGATGCGCCCGAACAGCTGGCCGCCATCATCGAGCGGGCTGTCCGTGCGGTTGGCGAGCCCGACAGCGCCGCCGGCTAGCTCGGTGCCGAACCGGCGACGGGGGTGCCGGCGAAGGCATCGGTGGCCATGCCCGGGGAAAGGGCGTCGAGGACGGCGGTGAACTTCAGATTGGTCTCGACCAGCTCGGTGGACGGGACCGAGCCGCCGACGATCCCCACCCCGGCGGCTAGCCGGGCCCTGTTGCCGTGGAGGGAGACCGACCTGATGCCGAGCATCCATCGTCCGTCACCCCGGCCGTCGAGATAGCCGACCGGGCCGGCATAGTGGCCTCGAGGCTCGGGCTCGAGCTCGTCGATGAGGGCCACGGCCCGGTCGCGGGGCACCCCGCCGACGGCAGGTGTCGGGTGGAGGGCGCCGACCAGGTCGAGAGCGGTCGGCAGGGATCCATCGGGGCGTTGGGCCAGTGTCCCGGTGACCGATGTCCCGAGGTGGGTGATGTTGTGGAGATGGACGAGATCGGGGTGGTCGGGCACGGTGAGCTCTGAGCAGAGCGGCCGAAGTGACGCGTCGATGGCCTCGACCACCAGGCGATGTTCGGAGCCGTCCTTCACTGAGCTGAGCAGCTCACCGGGCAGGACTCGGTCGCCGTGGCCGGGGGACCGGTCCTTCATCCGATCGGTGGTACCGGCCAGGGGACGACTGTGGATGGCCGGACCTGTCCGTTCGATCAGCAGCTCGGGACTGGCCCCGAAGAACTGCCCGTCCTCGGTGGGCATGGCAAACACCGTGCAGTTGGGCTCGAGTCCGTGCCAGCGACGCAGGAGGCCGGCGCGATCGATGGGCGCGCCCAGCTCGACGTCGAGCTGGCGGGCCAGCACGACCTTTTTGATGGACCCGCCCGCGATCACCTGCAGTGCCCTGTCCACCATGGCCTCAAACGACCGGTCCGAGACCAGTGGGGTGACCGTGTCCGGTCCGGCCGGATCGCCCGTCCCGACCGGCTTGGCTGTCGCCTGTAGGGCCAGCCGTTGCCGGAGACCCGAGGAGTCGGAGGGCAGGTCCGCTCGAGTGGCGGCGATGGCGGTCATCCACTCATTGCCAACTCCGTCAGCGCCGTAGATCAGTTCGGGGATCACGAGCGATGCGGCCTCGGACCGACCGAAGGGCAGGGCCCCGAAGGCCACCACCCCGGCCACCGACTGGGGATAGCGGTCGTCCAGAGTGACCGCGGCCACACTCCGGGCCGCCGCCTCCAGGCCCGGGGTCGACTCGAGCCCTTCGACGAGGGGGATGGTGGCCGCAATGCCCAGGCCCACGAGGACCAGGTCGCCGCTGCGGAAGATGATGCCTTCGTCGCCAGCCAGCGCGAACGGGTCGAGGGGCGGGCCCGGGTCGAGGGCCAGGCGGACGGCGCTCAGCGCTCCGGACGAGCCGGTCATGGTCGACCTTGGCGGGTGGCGGTGATGAGCTGGCTCAACCCGCCGGAGAGGGGGTGGTGGTTGACCGACGAGAAGCCTGAGGCCATCAGCATCGACCGAAGCCCGTCGGTCGGAGGGAGGTAGGCCGTCGACTTCGGCAGGTACCGGTAGGCGGCCCGGTCCGACACCAGTCCCCCGATGATGGGGACGACGTGACGGAACCAGATCCGATGACCAGTTAGGAGCAGGCCGTGGTCGGGCTCGGCCACCTCCAAAAGACTGATTCGGCCACCGGGGCGGACGACCCGGCCGAACTCGTCGAAGACGGCGGCGAGCTCGGTGAAGTTGCGCAGGGCGTAGCCACAGGTGATCCCGTCGACCGAGGAGTCCGAAAGGGGCAGGGCCGAGCCGTCGGCCTGACTGAGGGGCAGGCCGGTACGGTTGGCGGCCAGCATCCCCCAGGACAGGTCCATACCGAAGGGACGAAGTCCCTTTGACCTGAGGATGGAGAGGAAGTCGCCGGTCCCACAAGCCAAGTCGAGCACCACCGAGCCCTTGGCCAGCCCGAGCGCCTCGGCCGACTGCTTTCGCCAGCGGACGTCGAGCCCGAAGGTCATCATGCGATTGACCAGGTTGTAGCGGGGGGCGATGGCGTCGAACATCGACCGCACGAGCACGGTCTTGTCCTTGCCGGTCGGCAGATCGGCCTCAGCGGCTCGGGCCACGACGTCGAATGGGACGGGCTGACCAACGGTGCCGTCACCTTCCCGTTCGGGGCTCATGACCGATCGACCATGGGCGAGGCGCTGTCGTTCGCCCGGAGTCCGGGGCCCTCGCTCGCCAGTCGCTCGGAGACGGCTCGGCGCTCCTCCAGCGAGCCGACCTCGTCCACGTGGTCGAGGGCAACTTTGATGAGTGTCCGGGTGAAGTGATGGCCGACCAGCGTGTTGACCGCAGGGAGCAGCTCAGCGTAGGCCTGGAGGAGCCGATCGACGTCGGGACCGGTCGCTCCGGTGTCTGCATCCGTCGGCGACTGGTTCGACCGCAAGGGCCCACGGACGTGGGTGGAGAACATCGACACCGCCTCTCGGGCCACCTCTTCGGTGGCCTCGTGGTGGCGCCGGGCCAGATCGAGCAGCGCCGACAGGGGAATGCCCCATTCGAGGAGCAGGAGGCCGGCCTGTGAGGCGGCCACGTCCTCGTCGGTGTACTGATCGACCCCGTTGATGTTCCTGGCGATGAGCAGGCCCTCTGACTCGACCGCCTTCAAGAGGGCGAGCGGCACACCGGTCTCGACGGCCAGTTCGGCGAGCGAGTACGTGGCCGGGTGCGGGTCGCAGCTCGATCCGGCGGCATCACTCCGTTGGCCGCCCGAGCCTTCGGGCCACGTCGTGAGGGCGCCCAGCAGGGCCTCGTCAGCCCGGTCGAGGTCGCCGCTCAGCAGCCTGGCGATGGTGGCGAGGGAGAATCCCCGCTGCTGTAGCGCTCGGATGCGTTCAATCCGCTCGACGTGGCTGTCGTCGTACCAGGCCACGCGGCCCTCCCGGCGCGGGGGGTCGAAGAGTGCCTTGTTCTGGTAGTAGCGGACGGTGTCGACCGAGACCCCGCACCGCCTGGCCAACTGCTCGACTCGCATCTCCATGTGCCCACTCTAGGAGCAGTCACTCACACTGTCAGAGCAGTCAGTCGTACATCCGCCCGCAGGGATGCGCGACTCAGGGGTAGTAGCGATAGACGACCTGGGCCACGCACGCCGGCTTGGTGGCCCCCTCGGCCTCCAAGGTGAAGTCCAAGACGACCTGGACCCCTCCGGCAACATTTTCGACCTCGGCCACAGCGACGCCCAGGCGAAGGTTGGAGTCGACGGTCACCGGGGCGGGAAAGCGGACCTTGTTGCAGCCGTAGTTAATCCCCATGGAGGTCCCCTCCACGACCATCACCTCACCGAGGAAGACGGGCCCGAGGGCCAAGGTGAGGTAGCCGTGGGCGATCGCCGTGCCGAACGGCCCGCTCTTCGCCCGTTCGGGGTCGACATGGATCCACTGGTGATCCCCAGTGGCCTCGGCGAAGAGATTGATCTGGTTCTGGTCGACTCGATGCCATTGGCTGTAACCCAGGTGCTTTCCCACCAGGTCATGGAATCCCTCGACACCTTGCACGGTAACGGTCATGGCCAGATCCTAGGTCGATTCGGTCTCCGCACCGTCTGTGGCCGACAGAAAGACCAGGTTAAGGGCCTCCTTCGGCCAAAGATCAGAGACTCCTAAACGCTGCGGGTGGGTATCGTGGCTGCGTGCCACTCGACCACCACCACCACCGCAACCTCAAAGGCGGTGGGGCCCGCGCCGCCGTCTTTGGGATGAGCGACGGACTGGTGTCCAACATCGCCCTCATCTTGGGTATGGCCGGAGCCAACGCCTCCGGGGGGGCGGTGCGGCTTGCGGGGCTCGCCGGTCTGGTCGGTGGATCGTTCTCCATGGCCGCCGGGGAGTACGTCTCCATGCGGGCCCAATCCGAGCTGATGCTCCACGAACTCGACGTCGAACGCCAAGCCATCCGGCACGACCCCGAGAACGAACGACGGGAGCTGGCCAACATCTACGAGGATCGCGGCCTGGAGCCGGGATTGGCCGAGGAGCTCTCGGTGAAGATGATGCGGAACCCCGAGATCGCACTCGAGACCCACGCCCGCGAGGAGCTGGGCATCAATCCAAAGGAAACCGGCAAACCGCTCGAGGCCGCCTTCGCCTCGTTCTTCACCTTCGCCCTCGGGGCGTTCATCCCGCTTCTGCCGTGGTTGTTCACGGACGGAACGAGAGCGACGCTGTGGTCGGTCGCTCTCGGCGCGGTGGGTGCCTTCAGCGTGGGTGGGGCCCTGTCTGTGTTCACCGGTCGTTCCTGGCTGTGGTCGGCCAGTCGCCAGCTCTTGATCTCCAGTGCTGCTGCAGGGATCACCTACCTGGTGGGCCACCTCGTGGGCGCAAGCTGACCCGGGTCTCGCCGAGCGGGCCGGTTGCCGGGGATGGGATGTCTGCGATCCGGTCGTCACACCCACCTGGGACGATTACCACATGGCGTCGGCAGCCTCGCACCACCCGGAACCCCAGTCCCCACGGACGCCACAGGCAACCCAGCCGGCTCACCTTCGGCTGGATGGATCAGCCCTGTCGGATGCGTTGGACGCCATCGCCGGCTTCGTGTCGGAATTCGAGCCCGGCCGGTACAGCGGTGAGGACGCAGCCCGACTGGTGACCTGGTTCACCCGGGCAGAACGTCTCTGCGCCGCCGGCAAGACGCTTGCCGCAACCCGGGCGGCTGCAGCCAACTGCCATCGGACGACCGGACAGCGGTCAGCGGCGCACTGGCTGGCAGGGGTGACTGGCGAGTCCGTGGGGAACGCAGTCGAGCTCCTGCGTCTGGGGGAGACGCTCGAGTCCCACCCCGGCGTGGACGAGGCCTACCGGACCGGCAGGCTGTCCCCGTCGGGTGCCAAGGCCGTCGCCGGTGCGGTGGCGGTCAATCCGAACAGCGAAGGAGAGCTGCTCCAAGTGGCAGAAGGGGACACCCTGAGTCGTCTTCGGGATCGATGCCTCCGGGCCAGGGCCGAGGGAAGGTCGAAGACCGATGCGGCCCATGTCTACGAAGGGATCCGGGCCGCACGACATTGCCGGACCTGGACGGACGCCGATGGGGCCTTCCGGCTGGATGCCCGGCTCACCCCCGATGCAGGTGCGGCGGTGCTCTCGTCATTGAGCGCCGGGTCCGACCGGGCGTTCCGTCGGGCCAGAGCAGCCGGCATCCGTGAGTCCCGGGACGCCTATGCCGCTGATGCCCTCGTGGCGCTGGTGACAGGGCGGGGGATCAGCGTTCCCGATCAGACCACGTCGGCGCGTCGCTCGAGGGAGGGGGGATGCGGAACCGGCGATGGGGCCGATGACGACGCCGGCCCCGACTGCCATGTCCTCGAGCCCAAGGCCACCGTCCACCTGCGGGTTGATCTCGAGGCCCTCAGGCGGGGGAGCGTGGGTGACGGAGAGCGCTG
>Ga0182030_10025360_pt1 | contig 10809 bp, 13 predicted proteins | sample 812S3MmetaG_FD_121299 | JGI IMG/M metagenome (GOLD analysis project Ga0182030, IMG submission 121299) | Permafrost microbial communities from Stordalen Mire, Sweden - 812S3M metaG (Illumina Assembly) | ecosystem: Environmental > Terrestrial > Soil > Wetlands > Permafrost | place: Sweden... | reverse complement strand
TTCTCACTCGCGATGCGAACGTCACCCGCCATCGCGAGCTCGCAGCCGCCGCCGAGGGCGAAGCCGTTGACGGCCATGATGACGGGGATTCGCATGCGCTCGATCTGGCGCGTAACCGCTTGGCCCATGCGCGCCTGCTCGGCGCCGGCCGTCGCGCTCTCGAGCGCGTTGAGCTCGCCGATGTCGGCTCCGGCCGCGAAGGCTTTTTCGCCGGCGCCGGTGATGACGACGGCCCGAACGTCGGCGTTCCCGTTCAGCTCGACGAGCGCCAGCGAAAGCTCCGCTAAGAGCCGGCGGTTGAGGGCGTTGAGCACCTCCGGGCGGTTCAGCGTCACGACGGCGACCGGACCGTCCTTGTCCACGCGAAGGTGTTCGAAAATGCCGGCCTCACTCATAGTCGTAAAAGCCCTTCTTGGTCTTACGGCCGTAGCGCCCGGCCAGCACCATGCGCTTGAGCAGCGGCGGCGCGGCCATAATCGGATCCTTGAACTCGTCGAACATGATTTCAGAGATGTAGTACGTCGTGTCGAGCCCGACGAAGTCGAGCAGCTCGAACGGTCCCATCGGGTAGCCGCATCCCAGCTTCATGCCCTTGTCGATGTCTTCTTTCGAAGCTAGGCCTTGCTCGAGGCAGCGAATCGCGTAGAGCAAATACGGAATCAGCAGGCGGTTCACGACGAAGCCCGGGGTGTCTTGGGCAAGGATCGGTTCCTTGCCGAGTTTGATCGCAAAGGCGAAAAGATCGTCGACGACGTCCTGCGTGGTCGCGATGGTCTTGACGACCTCGACCAACTTCATCAGCGGCACGGGATTGAAGAAGTGCAGCCCCGCGACGCGATTCGGGCGCTTGGTCTTGGCGGCGAGTTCGATGACGCAGAGGCTCGAGGTGTTGGTGCACAGGATCGCGTGCGGCGCGAGCAGAGCGTCGAGCTTTTGGAAGAGTTCGGTCTTCACGGCGACGTTTTCGACGATCGCCTCGATGACGAGGTCGCAATCCTTCATCGCCGCGACGTCGGTGGTGGCGACGATTCGCGCGAGCGTCGCGTCGCGGTCGGCGGGCGCTAGCTTGCCCTTTTCCACGAATTTCGCGAGCGAGGCGGCGATGGACTTCATTCCGCGCTCCAGCGGCTCGGGAGCGACCTCCATGAGCACGACGTTGAAACCGGCCGACGCGCACGTTTGCGCGATGCCGTTCCCCATCAGTCCGGCGCCGCAGACGCCGACCGTACGAATCTCCGACACAGATCGTTCCTTCTTTCTTATGGTTTGATAAAGAGCGCGGGATGGTTTGGTAAAGGGCGCAGGGGCCTTCGTTGCGTTGCGGGTATGCCCCCTTTGACTTATACTAAGGCTGACCGGATGGTGGCCGAGCCGTCATTGGTCGCGATTCCCCCATAGAGCAGGAGGACCTGGAGACTGTGCGCACCGCGTATCACGAGGCGCTCGAAGCGACGCGCCTGGACGTCGTCCGACTGGGCGCGCTGGCCGTTGAAGCCGTACGAGGCGCCGTCGACGCGCTCGAACATCGCGATGCGAGCGCGGGCGCGCGCGTGGTCGCCGGAGACGACGCCGTGGACGACCTGCGTCGCCGCGTTGAATCGCATTGCATCGAGCTCATCTGGCGCCAGCAGCCCGTTGCCGGAGAGTTGCGCGAGATCGCGGCGATGATCGAAATGGCGACCGACCTCGAGCGCGTTGCCGACTACGGCGTGGACATCGCCAAGAACGCCATCAAGCTCGCCGATCAGACGCTTCGACCGCAGAAGGTCGAGATCGATCGGATCGCCAGCGTTGCGACCGGCTTGCTCGCAGATGCCATGCGCGCGTATACCGAACGCGACGCCCAACTGGCAAGTTCGGTCATCGAACGCGACGACGAAGTGGACAAACTCTACAAGCGCAGCATCAAATTGTTGCAGCAGGAGATGCAGGCCGATCCCGAGCTGGTGCGCTCGGGCACGCGCTATCTGTTTATTCTGGCCTCGCTCGAACGCGTCGGCGATCGCGCCGGGAACATCGCCTGGCACACGAAGGGCATGATCGGCGCGGAGTGACCGGACCGCCGCTTCCGCGCGACGACTTCGGCGTCACCACGACGCTCGTTTACCTCAATCACGCCGCCGTCGGCGTTCTCCCTCGTCCGTCCGTCGTCGCGTTGCAAGCGTTCCTGGAGGCGCAGGCCTCGGGCGGCGTACTCGGCACCGCACCTTACGAGATGCGGATGCCCGAGTACCGCGAGCGGTTGGCGCGCTACATCGGCGCAAGCGGCGAAGAGATCGCGTTGCTTCGGAGCACGAGCGAAGGCGCGTCCGCGATCGCCGGCGGCATAGATTGGAAGCCGGGCGATGAGTTGATCCTCTGCGACAACGAGTTTCCGTCCAACGTCATACCATGGCTGCCGATTCGCGAGCGCGGCGCGCACGTGCGATTTCTCGACGCCTCGCGCGAGCGGCTGACGCCCGCCGTGCTCGAGAAGACGATCGGCGAGCGCACGCGCGTTGTCGCGGTCTCGTGGGTGTCGTACCACGACGGGTACCGGCACGATCTGGCCGGGCTTGCCGAGGTCGCGCACCGGCACGGCGCGTGGCTCTGCGTGGACGCCATCCAGGGCCTGGGGGCTTTCCCGCTCGACGTGCGCGCGGCCGGCGTCGACGCGCTGTACGGCGCGGGCGCGAAGTGGATGCTCGCACTTCAAGGCGCAGGCTTTCTGTACGTGCGCGAAGACCTGATCGATCGACTCACGGTTGCGTCGCCGGGCTGGCGCTCCGTGGCCGACATGTGGGACTTCCACGCCTACGAGCAACCGTGGTCCCCGCACGCGCTACGGTACGAAGGCGGCACGCCGAATTTCATCGGCGCGCTCTCGCTCGAACGCGCGGTGGATCTCTTCGAGCGCTGCGGGCCGGATCGCATCGCCGCGCACGTCCTGGCGCTGACGGACCGCTTGCACGAAGGACTCCTGCGTGCCGGTGCGGAGGTCCCGACGCAGCGCGGAGCAGGGATATCGTCGGGTATCGTGACATTCCGGATGCCGGGCCGCGATAGCGTCGAACTCGGGCGCGCCATGCAGCGCGAAGGGATCGTGACGACGTGGCGCCCCAGCGGCATCCGCGTCGCCCCGCACGGCTACAACTCGCTCGACGAGATCGACACGGCACTCGACGTGCTCGGCGGTCTCGTGAAAGGAACACGATGATCGGTCTCGTTCTTTCGGCACTCGTCGCTCAGGCGGCGCCCGCCGCGCGATTCCCCGCAGCCGGCACGTACAACTACACGGCGACGGTGGCCGGCAAGAACGCCGGACAGATGGCGCTGACCGTATCCTCCTCAGCGACGGGTGGGCTCACGCTCGCCGAGAACGCGTCGGGAAGCTTCAGCGGAACGCCCGCAACGGCCAAGTCCACGATGCTCTTAGCGCCGGATTTGTCGCTGACCGGGTATTCGGCGAACTACGTCGTCGGCGCGCGTAACATGCAGGCGAATATCGCCTTCAAGGGCACGACTGCGATCGTAACCGGCGCGGCTGGCGATACGCAAACCATGACTCTCGCCGCAGATGCCAATCATTTCTGCGTGATCGATCCCGGACTGCTCTCCGGCTTCTTTGCCGCGCCCGCGCAGATGTCGGCGTGGAACGACAAGCCGGTCATCGCGATCGTTCCCGCGTTCGGCCAGAGCGTGCCGCTGACCGTCGGCTCCACAACCGCTCCGGCGACGCGACCCGCGAACGTACCGGCGAGCGACGCCTATCTCTCGCTGGCCGGACCGGTGACGGTCGGCCTCTGGTACGATCCGTCGTCCTTGGTCGTCGACGAGATCGACGTGCCGTCGCAGAATGCGACGATCACGCGCACGCGTTAACTAATGGCCGCCGTCTTTGACGAAGCACGACGCCATGACGGCGTCGGTCATGCCGTGAATGAGTCGCTTGTCGGCGGGGGCGACCGTCGCTAGGATTCCCCCGAGACGGACTTCGGCTTGCGTTGCGCCCTGCGAGCCGGTCACGAAATAGTAGGGGCACAGACGTACGCGTCCGTCGTAATTCCGAATTTCGTCGGTCTTGCGGTCGAGATACATCTGACGCAGCCGTTTGCCCTTGTGGAAGCGCTGGAGGATGTAGGGCGTGCGCTCGAACGAGGCGAGCCCGTTCTCGAGCGTCGCCGCCCATTCGTCCTTGGTCAGATCGTTGGCGATCTTGACGCCCTTCGAACCCCAGGCGAGCTCCGAGAAACCGGACGGCTTGACGACGTAGTCGCGCTCGCTCTTGCCCAGATCGAGCAGCTCGCGCCAGTCGCGAACCGGGCGTCCGCCGATCCGCAGTCCGTCGATGACCGCTTGCGGCGGAAGCGGGCGCGGATCGAGAACCCACGTTTGCGGAAAGAGTTTAAGAAGTCGCTCGTAGGTCTCGTTTCCGAGCTCCTTTCGCCAGAGCGATTCGAGCGCGGAATGATGGAAGAGCGCGAACGAGAGCTTTTCTTCGAGGTCCGCTTTCGGCGGCGGCGTCATCTTGATCCGGTTGTGGCGCGCCGCGTAGAGCATTAGCTCGTGCTTGGGCACGTTCATGAGGTCGAAGAGCTCGAAGTTGCGATAGAGCGCGTCCAGACGCACGTCTTCGCCTTCCGCCGGCCGCAAGTAGAGGGCTTCTTCGGTAAACACGACGTCCTGCGGTTCGCAGACGTACGCGTTGGCGACGCTCAGACGCCGCGCGGCGTCGGCGAGCCAGCGCATTTCGGCGCGGTAGTCGCCCGACTCGTCGGAGACGACGACGGCTACGGTGGGCTTCTCGACTCCGGTGAGCGCCGCGAGCATCGCCCCGAACTGAAGCGGCATTCCGTCGACGCCGCCCACGCTTTCGATCCCGAGCTTGCAATACGCTTGGGTCATCGCCCCAAGAAAACCCATGCCGCCAGGCACGCTGTCGAGCTCCGAAGCGACGAAGCCGTCGTCGGTCAGCAATAGGTCGGGGCGCATGATGAGGGGCACGTCCTGTTTGAAGCGATTCTGCCGGGCGAGCCGGACGACGTGCTCGGGTTTGCCTAGATCGAGATATTCCGCGATGAAGCCGGGCGCGGTTCCGCGAGCGCTCCGGTTATAGAGGTTGTTGAGTGCGCGATAGAACGCTAGAAGGTCCGTGCCGATCGCCTCGATCTTCGCCACGCTCTCCGCGGACAAAGCGAACGGCTCGGGACTGACGCGCCAGGCGATGCGTTGATCCTCGTCTTCGACCCGGAAGAGTCCGGGCGGGATCGCATCGATGAGAAAATGCGCTTGTTCCTGAGCCGTGAGATTGGGGTCGATGGCGGTACACGACATAGCGACGCTGCCTCTAGCGACTACAGTCGAGGAGCTTGGCGTTATGCAGGGCGATATACCGGCGGCGCATGATGGCTAAAAGTCCCTCCGCGAGCCTATGGTTTCGTTCCGAGCCCTGGAAATCACTTGACGATGATGGCTCCGGGGGTGAGCATAGCCGAGTCCACGCGGACCTGGCCGCCCCCGTACACCAGCGTCAGGTGGAGCGTCCCGGTCATCCCGACGCGCGAGAGATCGAGATTGCGGATGAGCCGAGACGGCCCTTCGCTGGCCACGAAGAGCAGCGTGGGGCTCTCGGAAAAGGACCCTCCGGCAGCACTGTACGTCGCTTGGACGGGCACGGCGACTTCGCCGCCCTGCACGATGTGGGGAGCGCCGGCGGGGCAAAAGCCGATCGCGACCGGCGTCCCGCGAACTTGCAGCGTCTCGTGCGAGCAGCCGCTCTGAGCCGCTGCCGGAACGGCTGCCGAGGCGGCCGCCGCCGCGAGCGCGGCGATCGTGAGAAGTTTCAACACGCGAACAAACGTTTCGGGCCGTTCGGATGTCGCACCCTCCGCCCGCAAAATTGACGTTCGCGCTAAGATGGGTGATGTGCCCCTCATCGCGCTGGTCGCGCTCGACCTCGACGGAACCCTGCTCGGCCCGGACGACGGCGTTTCGGCCGCCAACCGCCGGGCGATCCAAGCCACCCTGGAGCTCGGCGTCCGCGTCGTCCTGGTGACGGGCCGCGGCGTGGATTTCCCCGCCCGCTTGGCGCGCGAACTCGACTTGCAACTGCCGGTCATCTGCGCGCACGGCGCGTTGACCCAGGACTTCGTGACCGGCCGCGTTCTCGGTCACATTCCCGTGCCGCTGCAATACGCGCGCCCGATGGTCGAGTTCGCCGAGCGCCACCGCTTGGAAGTCGGCGTGTACGTCGGCGAGCGCTTTTACCGTCTAGAAGGCACGAACCCGTACATGGAGGACATGGTTGGGCCGCACTGGGTCGACGTCCCGAGCCTCGCCGCCTTGCTGGGCGAAGCGCCGACGTTCGTTCGCTTTCTCGGACGGCGCTCGGTCGAGGCGATGCGCGCCGAGTTCTCCGATCTTCCGCTGCACTTCAAATACGAAACGTGGGGCGATTTCGAGGAGTGTGCGGTCACGAGTCTCGAGGCGACGAAGGAGAACGCGCTGGCCAGGCTCTGCGCCGATCTCAACATCCCTCCGCGCGCGGTCCTCGCGATCGGCGATTCGCCCAACGACGTTCCGATGCTCCGCTGGGCCGGCCTCGGCGTCGCGATGGCGAACGCTCCCGAAGGCGTGCGCTCCGCCGCCGGCTTCGTGACGGCCGGTAACGGCGAGGACGGCGTCGCCGCGGCGATCGAACGCTTCGTGCTCGACCCCGGCGGCAAGTCGTCGCGAAGGAGCGCCTGATGAAACGTACGCCCGGCCCGGATTACGAGACGCGTCTGCGCGAGGTGCTCCTGGATGCCGACTGGCGCGAGCTGCGCGAGCTCACGCGCAGCGAGAACCAAATTCCCGACGACATCTACGAGAAAGACGAGCATTTTTGGGAAGTGCTGATGCACAAGCTGATCTGCAGCCGGCTCGATACCCTTGCGCGGCACGAGAGTTCGCGCGCGTGGCTGGCCGAGCGCGGCTACTCGACCGACATCGGCGGATACTAGAGCCGTGCGGATCCGCGTGATCGCATTCGCGCAGGCGCGCGAACTGCTCGGTTCGGGAGAGCGTGACGTCTCGATCTCCGCGGCGGGCGCGCGCATCGAGGACGTCTGGCGGGATCTCGCGGCGCAATCCCCGGAGGTCGAGGCGTTGCGCCCGGCTTTACGCGTCGCGCGAAACGGACGGCTCGCGTCGTTCGACGACGAACTGGCCGACGGCGACGAGCTTGCGCTGTTGCCACCGGTCGGAGGCGGCTAGCCGTGCACGCATCCATCGCGAGCGGCTCGATCGATCCGCGCGCCGTAGAAGACGGCGTTCGCGCTCCGGGCTACGGCGGCGTCGTCACGTTTCTTGGAACGGTGCGCGGGGCAAGTGCCGACGGCCGCGAGATTACCGCTCTGCACTACGAGGCGTACGACGAGATGGCGGTGACGGAGATGCAGACGATCGCGCGCGAAGTTCGCGAGCGCTTTGGCGACGTACGCTTGGCCATGGTGCATCGCACGGGCGAGATCGAGCCGGGCGGCGTCGCGGTCGTCGTATCGGCCGCGGCCGTCCATCGGCGGGAAGCGTTCGAGGCATGCGCCTACGCGATCGACGCGCTCAAGTCGCGCGCGCCGATTTGGAAGCAGGAACGCTACCGCGACGGCGCCTCACGCTGGCTGGCCAACGGTTGCGATTCCGGCGAAAGCGATGCATCGTGTCGCTAGAGCTGCTCCGCGCCCGCGGAGAGCGGAACGACGTGACGGTGTTGCGATACGGCGCGCGACGTCCGCGCGGCGTGACGATCGTTGCCGGGCACGGCTATTCGTCCAGTAAACACAATCTGGACTTTCTGTGCTCGTTCCTGGCAAGCCACGGCTTCGAGGTGTATAGTCTCGATTTTCCCGGCCACAAGCTCGGTGCGAGCGGCGGGGAACTGCGCGGTCTGGACGACTGCATGGACGCCATGGCGGCGACGGTCGCGCTGGCGCGCGAGCATCCGCGCGGACCGCTCTACACGATGGGCCATAGCATGGGCGCGATGACCGCGCTCTTCGCGGCGGCGTCGGATCCCTCGATCGCCGGTTCGATCGCGATCGCGACGGGATACGGACGTCCCTCCGCGCTCACGTCGCTGCAGAAAGCCGGAGCAACGGACTTTCGATCCTCTTACGTTCACGGCGTCACGCTGCCCGAACTCGTGCGCGACGTGGACGCGCGCTACGCCGAATTGCTCCCTCTGCTTGCCGGACGCCCGGTGCTCTACGTGGCGGCGGACCGCGACGGAATGGTGCGGCCGGCCAGCGTGGGCGAGCTGTTCGATCGTGCGCCCGAGCCCAAGTCGTTCGCGACGATCGAGAGCGACCACACGTACGCCGCCGAAAACTCCAAAGCCGTGGTACTGGAATGGCTGAGCGGGCTGCATCCTCGCGGCTGAGCTTAGCGGGTAGCCGCGAACTGCGCCGCTACAGCCGCCACTTGCTCATTCCCGAAGTCGGTCTGCGCGGACAGGAGCGTCTGGCGTCTTCGCGGGCGCTCGTGATCGGCGCGGGCGGTCTGGGCTCGCCGGCGCTTCAGTATCTGGCGGCCGCGGGCGTCGGGAGAATCGGCATCGTCGACGACGATGCCGTCGACCTGACGAACCTTCAGCGTCAGACGATCTTTGCCACCGCCGACATCGGTCGCAAGAAGGCGGAGGCGGCGGCGGAGCGCCTGCGCGCGCTCAATCCGTCCGTGGCGGTGGACGCGATCCCGCTGCGTTTCGATGGAAGCAACGCGCGCGAGCTCGCCGGCTTGTACGACGTCGTGCTCGACTGCACCGACCAGTTTTCGACGCGCTATCTCATCAACGACGCGTGCGTGCTCGAGCGCGTTCCCGACGTCTTTGCGTCCATTTACCGGTTCGACGGACAGGTCAGCGTGTTCGGCCCGGCGCCTGCGCCGTGCTACCGGTGTCTCTATCCCGTTGCGCCGCCGGCGCGCAGCGTTCCGACGTGCGCGGAGGGCGGCGTGCTCGGCGTGTTGGCGGGCATCGTCGGCGCGCTGCAAGCCGGCGAAGCGTTGAAGCTGCTGCTGGGGATCGGCGAGCCGCTGGCCGGACGCCTGCTGCTCGTGGACGCGCTCGGGGGACGCACGCGCGAGGTCCGTTTCGAGCGGGATCCGCACTGCGCGGTATGCGGCGACGAACCGTCCATCCTCGACGCGTTCGAGTTTAACGAGGAGGAAGACGCCGGCGGCGCGGGCGTGCCGGAGATCGAGCCCGAGGATTTGGACGCGGCGCTCGAAGAAGCGATTCTGCTCGACGTACGCGATGCGCACGAAGCGGTGCTCGGGCTACTCCCGGGGTCGGTGCACGTTCCGGCCGCCGAGCTCGAAGCACGGCTTCACGAACTCGACAGCGCTAAGCGCTACGTCGTCGCCTGTCGCGTCGGCGTAAAATCCCGGTGGGCGGTCGGGCGGCTCGCCGATGCGGGCTTCACCCGGCTCGCGCACCTGCGCGGCGGCTTGCTCGCCTACGGCGCGCTCGAAGCCGGGTTCGACGTCTTCTAGACATCGCATAGGAGAGGATGATGCAAGAGAAACCGTTCGGACGAACCGGGAAGCTGGTTCCGGTCCTGGGGCAGGGCACGTGGGACGTGCCGCTGAGCGGCGCGCGCCGCGACGAGGCGCGCAACGCCATCCGGTTCGGAATCGAACGCGGAATGGTGCATATCGACACGGCGGAAATGTACGGCGCGGGCGCCGTGGAGAAATTCGTCGGCGACGCGATCGCGGGACTGCCGCGAGAGGAACTCTTCATCGCGAGCAAAGTTTTGCCGAGCAACGCGAGCTACGCCGGGACGATCGACGCGTGCGAACGGACGCTGCGCCGAATGGGCCTGGACTACGTCGACTTGTACATGCTGCATTGGCCGAGCGACGAGCCGCTCGCGGAAACGATGCGTGCCCTCGAGGCGCTCGTGAAGTCCGGCAAGACGCGCTTCGCCGGCGTGAGCAACTTCGACGTCGAGCAGATGCTCGAAGCGCAATCGTATCTACGGGAGGTTCCGCTGGCGTGCAATCAGGTGCTCTATCACCTTGCCGAACGAGGGATCGAACGCCGGTTGCTTCCGGCCGCACGCGATGCCGGCATCGCGATCGTCGCGTACACGCCGTTCGGCCGCGGACGCTTTCCTCGCGTCGCGGCCTCGGGAGACGGCGTGCTCGCGCGCGTCGCCGCAGCGTACGGAGCGACGCCCCGTCAGGCGATCTTGGCGTTTCTGACGCGGGACGCGAACGTGTTTGCGATTCCCAAGGCCTCGACGGTCGCGCACGTTGAGGAAAACGCGGACGCCGGAGACTTGACGCTGGCTGCCGAGGACGTCGCGCGCATAGACGCCGCCTTTCCCGTCGGCGAAGATGGGCCGCTTGCGACGCTTTGATGCCCAAGCCATAAAGGCGCGCGCGGTCGCCGTCGCACTGGAGCTTGGAGCGAGCGAGGCGCGCGTCACGGATGCGGTTGAGGACGCCGTCGCTCGGGACCGCATGCGCGAGGCATTCGCGCGCGGCGATTTCGCCACGTGGGGGTACGACGACGACTACGCGGCGCGCGCCGCGGATCCGCGCACGATTCTGCGCGACGCGCGCAGCGTGATCTGCATCGCCGTTCCCTATGCATCCGGGGAGCCCGAACGCTCGCGTCTTCGCGGTCGCGTCTCGAACTACGCGTGGTCGCACGACTATCACGTCCGCCTGCGCCGGATGCTTGCAGGCGTCGCGCGTACGATCGACGACGCGGCCGGCGCCGCCGTGACGGCGATCGCCTGCGACACCAAGCCGCTTGCCGAACGCGCGCTGGCAGCCCGGGCGGGT
>Ga0182030_10025359_pt1 | contig 10810 bp, 9 predicted proteins | sample 812S3MmetaG_FD_121299 | JGI IMG/M metagenome (GOLD analysis project Ga0182030, IMG submission 121299) | Permafrost microbial communities from Stordalen Mire, Sweden - 812S3M metaG (Illumina Assembly) | ecosystem: Environmental > Terrestrial > Soil > Wetlands > Permafrost | place: Sweden... | reverse complement strand
TTGACAGTCTGCGCATACAACGGCTGGATGACGAAGGCGCAACAGAGCAATGCAATTGCGCCCCTCGACATCGACATCAAGAAATTAAAGCGAGTTGACCTCGCCGGTAATTGGCTTCGCATGAATTCTCCCTCTAAAGTTGTGCGCGATTCGCTCGCGCGACCTATTAGCCAGCCTGCATCCATGGAACCATGGAATCACGCCTACAATACCATATGTACCTTTCAATGGAATGGCGTGAGTCTCGGGGAACTTGAAAAATAATTCAATGTAGCCCACATCCATGCGGCAATTGGACCTGCCACCCACATTTAACTTATGCCGCTGACTCGCGTTCGACGCCGACCGCAAACGCCGGGGGCACGCCCGCAATCCTATGTATCAGGGACTCCGGTCTAGCGATTCGCGAGCCCGGCATCGTCGAATAGCTCGAGCATCGAGCGCCACGAGCGCCGATCCGCGGCGCTGTCGTACTTAAGGCCCGGAAGACCCATCGCGCGCGCGCTCGTCGGCGCCGCGATCGGTAAACCCGTGCTGTGCGCCCCCGTAGAGATGCATCTGCCAGTCGACGCCGCCTGCGCGCATCTCCTCCTCGAAAGCGATTCGTTCCGGCGGCGGAATCATCGGATCGTCGGCACCGAGGCACACCAGCACCTTGCCTTTGATGTTCCGCGCGTCCTCGGGCCGCACCGTCTTCAAGCCGCTGTGAAATCCCACGGTCGCGGCGAGCGCTGCCCCGCTGCGCGCGAGCTCGAGCACGGCCGTACCGCCGAAGCAATAGCCAATGGCTGCGACGCGCAGAGCGTCGACCTCGGGCTGTGCGGTGAGCACCTCGAGCGCCCGACGCAGGCGCGCCCGGATCGACGCGGGATTCTCGATGAACGTGCGGATGCGGCGCATCATATCGACCCGCTCGCTGAGGATGGCGCCGCGGCCGTGGTAATCGAGCGCGAACGCTGGGTAACCGGCCTGCGCCAAACGGCGTGCCACCGACTTCGAGTGCTCGCCCAATCCGGGACCCGGCGGCGAGACCAATATGCCGGACTGGCGGCTGCGCGCTCGAGGACTGCCCGGCACCGCGTAGTACCCCACCATACGGACCCCGTCCGCCTCGTAGTCTATCTCGCGCGTCAAGTCGTTCATGAGGCTAGACCAACCCGGCCACTTAGCGCGTGCTGCGTTCGATGGCCTTCTCCTAAGATCGCTTCTGCTCGACTATAACTGCGCGCGCGCGTAGCGACAACGCTGCACGCGGGAACGCTCGTCGCCCGCGTGGTCCTTTGACCTCCCGCCGGCCAACTTCTTGAAGGCCTCTAACCCTCGAGCTCGACCGCACGCCCCACGACTCGCAGTAGCAGCTTCCCGGCGATGTTCCTCCGCCCGCCTGCTCTTATATCGCGCCGGGTGTCCGGGACGTCAAGCGCAGAATCCGATGTGTTCGCCCCAAAACTGCGTCGCTAGTTTCGCAACCGGCGCAGCAGCTCCAGGCATCGCTCGGCCAGGATGCGCCGATCGGCGCGCGTGCGCATCAGGATCGACGTCGTCTCGAATTCGGGACCGTCCGGCTCCACCGCAGCCGCCGCGAGCAATCCCGCGTCCGCTTCATCGATGAGCATCACATCCAGAAAATCGCGGTATTGCCGCGCGATCTCGAGCGGCGATACCGGCACGCCGAGCTCACGCATGATCTTGGCCGCGGGCCCTTTCACCGCCGCGCCGCCGATCAGGGGCGAAATCGCGATGACGGGCGCACGCGCGCACATCAGTAGCTCTCGCATGCCGCGCACCGCAAGGATCGGCGCGATGCTGAGGTAGGGATTCGAGGGACAGAGAATGATCCCGTCGAGATCGACCGCCTCGAGGGCGCTTCGAGCTTGCTCGGTCGGGTCGAAGATTCTTGCGGCGCCATAGCGGAATCCGCGCACCAGCGGCGCGCACCGATGCCTGACGAAGTATTCCTGGAAAGGCATCTCGCCCTGATCAGTGAGCACCGTGGTGGGGGCCGGCGCATCGCACATCGGCAGAAGCTCGGTCGGGACGCCGAACTCGCGCGCAAGCGTGAGTGAGATCCGCGTGAGCGACATGCCGTTCGCTTGCATCTCGCGCCGATGCAGATGCAGCGCGATGTCGCGATCGCCGAGCTGGAACCAGCTCTCGAGTCCCAGCTCGCGCCACTGGGATTGAACCTGCCAGGATTCGTCGGCGCGGCCCCAGCCTTGCGCCTCATTGGCGACGCCGGCGAGCGTATAGAGCACGGTATCGAGGTCGGGGCAAATGGGCAGGCCTCGATGCTCGAAGTCATCGCCGGTGTTGACGATCACGTGCAACCGACCGGGCGCAAGGCTCTGTTGCAGCCCGTCGGCGAGCTTCGCTCCTCCGACACCCCCGCAGAGCGCTACCACCCGCATACTTAGCGGAACAGATCTAGAGCCAAGGGCCGGAGCACGTCCGACGCCCGCGCCGACGGGTGCTTGAGACCTGCCGGCAACCCGCAAGCCAGCACGACAGGTCGCCCCTCCGCACCCTCGCCCATGAGCAACGCCGCGGCGGCGGCGAGCGCGTCCGCGGTCGCCACCTGCGTCACTTTGAGCTCGCGCCCGAAGCGATCGCGCTCGCCGCGTCGATCGAGCAGCGTGATGATTCCCGACGCCCCGATCGCGGTTCCGCAGACGCCCGATCTCCACGGCCTGCCGAAGGTATCCGTGATGATGATTGCCGGAGACGCGCCGAGGATTGCCGACAGCGAGCGACGCAGCGCCGCGGCTGACCCGTCAGGGTCCTCGGGCAGGAGCAGAACCCTCTGCTCGGATCCGGGGACGTTCGACTGATCCACGCCCGCGTTCGCCATCACGAGACCCAGCCGGTGGCGCACAATGAGGACTTGCGGCGCGCATCGAACGACTTCGATCGACTCGCGCAGGATGACTTCGACCAGCCGGGGATCCTTGCCGCAACGCGCCGCAAGATCCTTGGCCCGGACGGAGACGTCCACCGCCGTGAGATCGACGAATCGGCCCTCGGATTTCGAGACGATCTTCTGGCAAACGAGCAACACATCATCGGAGACCGGAACGAGCGCCTGGCGCTCGAGCGCGGCGGCGATTGCGGGCGCCAACGGCATGCCGGCCGTCACCTCCGGCATACCCTCGAGTGCAGTCAGCGACAGCTTGGCGGGACTCAGGCTGGGACGATCGCTCATCGAGGTGCATTAGACCATAAGAGCCGCCTGCGCGAATTCGTCCAGGATTGGCTCGCCTCTCGGGCTCCTCATTTACGAGCCCGCGCCCATGCGGCACACTCACACATGACCGCGATTCCCCGCGACTCATCCAGCGTTATTCTGGTCAAGCGCGACGCCGAGGCCGCGCGAGTGCTGCTCATTCGAAGGCACGTGGATCTCGCATTCGCGGGCGGCGCCTGGGTGTTCCCCGGAGGCAAGCTCGAGGTTTCCGACACGTCCCCCGCGGCCCTGCGACAACTGGGGCTCGGCGCTACCCCCGCTGAGATCGCCGGACCGATCATGTGCGTCTGCCGGGAGACCTTCGAGGAGACGGGCATCGTGCTTGCGCAGCGGCCGAACGGCGCGTATTGCGATGCGAGTCTCGCCGATTCGCTGCAACCGTTCCGAGCCGGCGTATCGGAAGATCCCGGCTCGTTCGCCTCGCTGCTCGCCGATCACGATCTCAAGATCGACGCGACGCGTCTTCTGTTCTGGTCGCGCTGGATCACGCCGTCGCTCATGCCCAAACGATACGATACGCGCTTCTTCGTGGCCGAGATGCCGCTGGGTCAAACCGTCCACTGCGACTCCGCCGAGGCGACGGAGCTTCTGTGGCTTGACCTGCCGAAGGACGGCGGGCTAATCGATGATTCGCTCATTCAAGCTCCACCCACGCGATTTTCCGTGGGTGATCTGGCCTTCTGCCTGCACAAGCATGGGAGCCTCGATCGGCTCATGCAGCGCGAGAAAACCCGCGTGATTTCGCCGATCATGCCGAAGATTCTCGGGACCGGCAAAGAGGCATGGGCGGCGCTTTTGCCGTGGGACCCCGGCTATGCGTCGACACCGGGCGAGGGTACGCCGAGCACGCACATCTCCGCGCAGTATCTGGACTTCCCCTCGCGCATCGAGGCTCCGACATTCCTCAAAGCGAGGCCCGCCGGTTAGAGATGCAATGGCTCGCCGCGACACCATGGAGTCACTGGGCGATCTGGCTGATCTCGGCCGCCGCCGTCGGCGGCGTGGTCGCGCGCCCTTGGGGGTTGCCCGAGGCGTGGTGGGCGGTGGCGGGCGGCGTGGCGCTCACCGTCTCGTCGCTCATCTCCTCGGCCGACGCCGCTGCGGCTGTCCTCCAAGGGTCCGACGTCTATCTCTTCCTCGCCGGAATGATGCTTCTGTCGGAACTCGCTCGCCGCGAGCGGCTCTTCGATTGGCTCGCCGCCGTCGCGGTCGCGCACTCGGGAGGCTCGCCGCGCCGGCTGTTTACTCTGGTGTACGCCGTCGGAATTCTGGTGACGGTCTTGCTCTCCAACGATGCAACGGCCGTCGTGCTAACGCCCGCCGTGTATGCGGCAACCCGGCACGCGGGAACGCGGCCGCTGCCCTATCTTCTGATCTGCGCCTTCATCGCGAACGCCGCGAGCTTCGTCCTGCCGATTTCCAACCCGGCGAATCTCGTCGTGTTCGGCGCACACACGCCCGCGCTCGCCTCCTGGCTCGGAGAGTTCTCGGCCGCCTCCGTCGTCTCCATCGCGCTCACGTTCCTCGCCCTTCGATGGTCGCAACGCTTCGCATTGACGGGCCACCTTGCGCCTACCGGAGCGACGCCGCAGCTGACTTGCGGGGGGAAACTGGCCGCGGCCGGCATCGCCGCGACCGCCGCGCTGCTCCTGACCGCTTCGGCGCTCGAGTGGCCGCTGGGTTTCCCGACGCTGCTTGCCGGCCTAGGCACCACGCTCGCGATCTGGATCACGGGCCGCGCGAGCCCATGGCCGGTCGTCAAGGGCGTTTCCTGGAGTATTTTGCCTCTGGTCGGCGGTTTATTCGTGCTCGCTCGGGGCATCGAAAACACCGGCCTCCTCGAGCCCTTGACGCAGGCGCTCGCCGCGTTCGCCGGCGCCTCGCCGCGCGCCGCATCGCTCACCGCCGGCGCCGCGGTGGGCCTCGCGTCCAACGTCGCCAACAACTTGCCGCTCGGCCTCATGGCAGGATCGATCGCCCGCGGAGCGCACCTCTCGACCCATCTCACCGGCGCGTTGCTGATCGGCGTCGACTTGGGACCCAACCTCTCGGTCACAGGCTCTCTCGCCACGCTTCTCTGGCTGGTCGCGCTGCGCCGAGAGGGAGAGGATATCAGCGCGTTGAGATTCCTGATGCTGGGCGCATGCGTGATGCCGCCCGCCCTCTTCGCCGCGCTCGCGGTGTTCTCCTGGCTCGCCCCCGGCTGACCCGAAATCGGCGGCGGGCACGCCCAGTCAGGCGGCCGCGCGAGTCAGGCTGGAAGCTCCTGACGGCCGCGCACCAGCGCGGCATAGCGCTCGAGATGAGCGTCGCTGTCGCCGAACAGAATCTCGATCGCGGTGAGCCGTTTGAAGCAGTGGCTCACCTTGAGCTCGTCGGTCATGCCCATGCCGCCGTGAAGCTGCACCGCCTGCTGCCCGACGAAGCGGGCCGCATCGCCGATCACGACCTTCGCCGCAGAGAGCGCGCGGCGGCGCTCGCCCAAGTCGGCGGCCGTGCAGCGCAGGGCCGCGAGATAGCTCATCGAGCGCGCTTGCTCGAGATGCATGACCATGTCGGCCACGCGGTGCTGCAGCACCTGGAATCGTCCGATGGGCTGACCGAATTGCTGCCGCGTGCGCAAGTACTCGACGGTCGCATTGATGAGCGATTGCATGATCCCAACGGCTTCCGCGCACAGCGCCGCCAAGCCTTGGTCGAACGCCGCCTCGATCGCAGGCAGCGCGCCGCCCTCGGCGCCGAGCCGGCTCGCCTCCGGCACGCTCGCCTCCTCGAGATATAGATCCGCGGCGCGCTGCCCGTCGAGGTTCGCATACTCGATGAGCTTGACCCCCGGGAGTGCGCGGGGCACGAGGAACAACGAGACGCCCTCGGGATCGTGCGCATCGCCGCGGGTGCGCGCGGAGACGAGCAGGGTATCCGCGAGCCCGGCATGCACGACCACCGATTTGCGGCCGTCGAGGCGATAGCCCTCGCCGGCGCGGCGCGCGCGCGTATCGACCTGCCGGCCATCGAAACGTGCCCCGGGCTCGAAATGCGCGACCGACGCGATGCGCTCGCCGCCGGCCATGGCGCGCAGCAGCTCGGCTGCCGGCGCGGACACCTCGAACTCCCGCAACAGCACGGTGGCGATGACCGCGCTCGTCAATACGGGCTCGAGCAAGAGACTCGGCCCACACGCGCCCATCAACACCAGTGTCTCCATCGGACCATAGCCGAGTCCACCGAGCGAGGAGGGCACGTTGATCGCGGTGACGCCAAGCTCCGCCAAGCCTCTCCAAACTTGCGGATCCCATCCCGCGTTGGAGCTCTTCAGGGCGCGAAGCCGCTCGAACGGGTATTCCTTGGCTAGGAACTGCTCGACGGCCTGGCGAAGCTGCTGCTGCTCGTCGCTGAAATCGAAGTTCACGGGGTCCCCTTCTTAGAGTCCAGCCATCTTGGCGACGATGTTCTTTTGTATCTCATTGGTGCCGCCGAAGATCGTGAGCTTGCGTTGATTCAGGTACGCGGCCATGACCGTGGTCGCGTAGGCGGGACCCGCGCCCTCGAGGCCCGCTTCGGGCTGCCACCCCGCCTCCATCGCTTCGCGGCGCAGCGGCAGCGCATACTCGCCGGCCGCACGCACGAACAGCTCGGAGAGCGTCTGCTGGATCTCGGTGCCCTTGATCTTGAGAATCGATGCCTCGGGGCCGGGCGCGCGCGCAGCGCCCTCCGCCGACAGGACGCGCAGATTGGTGATCTCGAGCGCGAGCAGGTCGATTTCCACGCGCGCAAGCCGCGCCGCGAACAAGGGATCGTCGGACAACGGCCGTCCGTCCTTGCGTTCTTCCGCAGCCACACGCTTCAAGCGCGCGAGCTCGCGCTTCGACGCGCCGATGCCCGCAATATTGCTGCGCTCATGCCCGAGCAGGAACTTCGCGTAGGTCCAGCCGCGGTTTTCCTCGCCGACGAGGTTCTCCGCCGGCACCCGCACGTCCTCGAAGAACACGTCGTTGACCTCATGGCTGCCGTCGAGGAGTGCGATCGGCCGCACCCGCACGCCCGGACTTTTCATGTCGATGAGCAGGAAGGAGATACCCGACTGCTGTTTCGCCTGGAGGTCGGTGCGCACCAGGCAGAACATCCAGTCGGCGAACTGGCCGAGCGTATTCCAGGTCTTCTGGCCATTGACCACGTAGTGATCACCCTCGCGAACCGCGCGCGTACGAAGCGAGGCGAGATCCGAGCCGGCACCCGGCTCGGAATATCCCTGGCACCACCAGGCCTCGGCCGAGCGGATCTGGGGCAGGAACCGCTGCTGCTGCTCGGGGCTCCCGAAAGCCATCAATACCGGCGCGACCATTTTGAGGCCGAAGGGGATGAGACGCGGTGCGCCGGCGAGTGCCGATTCCTCCTCAAAAATGAATTGCTGAACGGCGCTCCATCCGGTGCCGCCGAATTGGACCGGCCAGCTCACGCCGCCCCAGCCGCGCTGGTACAGCCGGCGCTGCCATTCGAGGTAGTCGTCGCGGCCGACCTCGCGGCCGGCGAGCACTTTGTCGCGGATCTCGCAGGGCAGGCGCTCCTTGAGGAATCCTCTCACTTCGTCGCGAAAGGCGCGTTCTTCGGCAGTGAATTCAAGATCCATAGTTTCCTTCCCCGGCCCCAAATTCTACTATAGGTGCCTCGCATTCTGCGGCTCATCCGAGGTCCTCCATGACAGTTCGGGAGATGTTCGAGCTTCACGGTCAAGTCGCGCTCGTCACCGGCGGCTCACGCGGGCTTGGGCTGCAGATGGCCCTGGCGCTCGGTGAGATGGGTGCCCGAATCGCGATCTGCGCACGCCGCGAGGACGAGCTCGCGGCGGCCGCGGTGGAGCTCAACAAGCACGGCATCGAGGCCTTCACCAGCGTCGCGGATCTCGCGAAACCCGCGCAAGTTCCGGGGCTCGTCGATGCAGTGCTCGGCCGCTTCGGGCAGCTCGACATCCTGGTCAATAATGCGGGGACGAGCTGGGGTGCTCCCGCCGAGGACATGCCGCTCGAAGCATGGGACAAGGTCATGCGGCTCAACGCCGGGAGCGTGTTCCAGCTGAGCCAGCTGGCCGCGAAGCGCTGCTTCATCCCGCGCCGCTCCGGCAACATCATCGTCATTGCATCGGTGGCGGCACTTCGCACCAACGCGCGGATGAAGGCGGCGAGCTATTACGCTTCGAAGGCGGCGGCGCTGCACTTGACCCGCGCGCTCGCGACCGAGTGGGGACCTCACGGCATCCGCGTGAACGCCATCTGCCCGGGGTTCTTTCCCTCGAAGCTGTCGAGCGGTTTGCTCGAGAAAATCGAGGCCGGGGTGGTCGCGCAGACACCCCTCGGGCGTCTCGGCAACGACACCGACCTCATGGGCGCGGTGGTGTACCTGGCTTCGGCCGCCTCGCGCCACGTGACCGGCCAGTACCTCTGCGTCGACGGCGGGGCATCGATCGCATGATGACCGAGGCGGGCATGCGCCGCGGGGAGGCTCTGGCCGATGCGGCGCTTCTCGGCGATTGGCTGCGCGACCACGTGGAGGGGTTCCGCGCACCCTTCTCGGCCACTCAGTTCACCGGGGGCCAATCGAATCCAACCTATTTGATCGACTCGGCCGGAGGCCGCTTTGTGCTCCGGCGCAAGCCCGTGGGCAAACTCCTGCCGTCGGCCCACGCGGTCGAGCGCGAGTATCGGGTCATCGCAGCGCTCGCCGACACAGGGGTCCCGGTGCCCCGGGCGCGCACGCTCTGCGAGGATGAGTCGGTCATCGGCACCGCCTTTTACGTCATGGATTATGTTGAAGGCCGCACCTTTTGGGACGACGCACTGCCGGAACTACCTCCCGCCGAGCGCAAGGCCGTGTTCCGTGAGATGAGCAGGGTGCTCGCCGCCTTGCACGCGGTCGATTACGCCGCGGTCGGCCTCGCCGGTTACGGCAAGCCGGGACAATACGTGGAGCGGCAGGTGGCGCGCTGGACCAAGCAATATCGCGCCTCAGAGACCGAGGTCATCGAGCCGATGGATCGGCTGATCGAACATTTGCCGCGCCACATTCCGCCCGCTGAAGAGACCTGCATCGTGCACGGTGACTACCGGCTCGACAATGTGATCTTCCATCCCCGCGAGCCGCGCATTCTCGCCGTGATCGATTGGGAACTCTCGACCTTGGGCGCGCCGCTCGTCGAGCTCGCGTATCTCGCCATGCGCTGGCGTATGCCGGCGCAGGGGTACCACGCGCTCGGCGGACTCGACCTCGCGCGGCTCGAGATTCCGAGCGAAGCCGAATTCGTGGCGGACTACTGCGCGCGGCGCGGCCGCGAGCCGGTGGCGCCGCGCATTTGGGCGTACTATCTCGCGTTCAATTTGTTTCGGCTGGCGGCGATTCTTCAAGGGGTGCTCGCACGGGCGCTGCAGGGCAATGCCTCGAGCGCGAACGCGCTCGAGGCGGGCCGGCGCGCGCGCGCTGTGGCCGAGCTCGGATGGTGCATCGCGCGGGAAAGCCTCGAAAGCGGTTAGTCACGGCCGGTCAGTCGCGGGGGAGTTCCATGGATTTTTCTTACAGTGGCAAGGTGCAGGAGCTTCAGCGGAGATTGACCGCGTTCATGGAGCAGCACGTCTACCCGGCAGAGCGGCGCTTCGAGGAGGAGATCGAGCGAAACCGCCGCGCCGGTAACCCGTGGCAGCCCACCGCCGTCATGGAGGAGCTGAAAAAAGTCGCGCGCGCCCAAGCACTGTGGAACCTCTTCCTGCCGGATTCGGCCCACGGCGCGGGCCTCACCAACCTCGAGTACGCGCCCTTGTGCGAGATCATGGGGCGCTCGCCGCTCGCGCCGGAGGCCTGCAACTGCTCCGCTCCCGACACGGGGAACATGGAGGTGCTGGCGCGTTACGGGAGCCCTGAGCAGCAGCGGTGCTGGCTCGCGCCGCTGCTCGATGGAAGCATTCGCTCGGCGTTCGCGATGACCGAGCCCGACGTCGCGTCGAGCGATGCGACCAATATCAGGTCGAGCATCGTGCGCGAGGGAAATCACTTCGTGATCAACGGCCGCAAGTGGTGGAGCTCCGGTGCGGGCGATCCGCGCTGCGCCGTATTGATCTTCATGGGCCAGACGGATCCGGCCGCCGCGCCGCATCGCCGGCAGTCCATGATCCTCGTGCCGATGGCCACGCCCGGCGTCAAGCAGCTGCGCCAGCTCCACGTGTTCGGCTATGACCATGCCCCGCACGGCCACGCCGAGATCGAGTTCACCGACGTGCGCGTGCCCGCCGAAAATCTCCTGCTGGGCGAGGGTCGTGGATTTGAGATCGCCCAGGGGCGCTTGGGTCCCGGGCGCATCCATCACTGCATGCGGCTGATCGGAGTCGCCGAGCGGGCGCTCGAGAGCTTGTGCCGACGCGCCGATGAGCGCGTCGCGTTCGGGCGGCGCCTTTCCGAGCAAGGCGTGACGCTCGAGCGCATCGCGGAGTCGCGTATCCTGATCGACCAGGCTCGCTGGTTGGTGCTGAACGCGGCATACCGAATGGACACGGTCGGCAACCGTGAGGCCCGGCAGGAGATCGCCAT
>Ga0182030_10025358_pt1 | contig 10810 bp, 7 predicted proteins | sample 812S3MmetaG_FD_121299 | JGI IMG/M metagenome (GOLD analysis project Ga0182030, IMG submission 121299) | Permafrost microbial communities from Stordalen Mire, Sweden - 812S3M metaG (Illumina Assembly) | ecosystem: Environmental > Terrestrial > Soil > Wetlands > Permafrost | place: Sweden... | reverse complement strand
TGCGCCGGCCGCCGCGGCGAGCCATTCCTGCGCCTGATGGCCTTCGAATCGGAGCGCGCGCGGGCGTACTACAACGACTCGCGCCCGCTGCTCGATTTGATCCATCCGCGGAGCCGCGCGTCGTTATGGGCGCTGATCGCCATCTATTCGCGGCTGCTGGAGCGCATCGAACAGGGCAACTTCGACGTGTTCCGGCATCGCGTGCGGCTGCCGCTGTGGGAAAAATCGTGGATCGTGTGGCGCGCGCTGGTGGGGTGAGGGGTTAGTTAGTTTCTGCAATGAAACTCTGGAAAATGGCAAGGACCGCTTGCTTGCGCGCGCGGCTCGGAAAACGCAGCGATGATTCCACGGGACTTGTTACTGAGCCGCGACCGCCAGGGAGCGGTTTTGCCGTTACGAGTCGGAGTTTCGCGACAGAAACTAGTTAGACCCGGCGGATTTCAAAGGGCCTTACTTCCTGGCCGCCTGCAGGGCCGCTTCAACGATGGCCAGCGGCAGCAGCAGGGAAAGCGGAGCGTCCAGCAGCGGCAGCGCGCCGTAGCTCGCATACCATGCCGCGACCCTCGCGTTCTTGGCATCGATCAGTATCGCCACGCCCCCCACTTCCGCAGATGCCAGCAGACATCTCTTACCCGCCGACAGCAGAAGCTGCCCGCCAAGCCCTTGGCCTTGTACTTTGAGATCCACCGCCAGGCGCGCCAACCGGAATGCCGGCACGTCATGACGCGCCAGCCCGCGCCGGACAAGCTCCGGCGTGCGGGCATACGCGATGGAGCAGGGACTCAGGCTGTAGTAGCCGAGAATCGTTTTGTCGTCGTCGTCGATTGCAAGAAAGGTCTTTGCGCCGCCCATTTCGTGGCTCTTACGGGCGTAGCGCCGCAGGAATTCGTTCAACGCCGTTTCGCCGCAGTCGAAGGCATCCCGATCATGCCGTTTGCCGACGGGCTCCTCGTGCCAGAGCGCAATCTTCATTTCCGCTTTGACAGCGACTTTGCCACAGCCCGCAGCTTCGCGTTCGGCTTGGGAGGATTCTCCAGTACCGCCAATACGCGCAGGCTGTCCCGCTCGGAGAGTTCCAGATGTTCCGCTTCCCGGATCACCGCCATGGCGGCGCTCAAGCTGTGTTGGCGGACGAAATCCGTTAGATCGGTACGCCGCAACGCCGCAGCGCGTAGGAGGACTGCCTTCTCCTCGGGGGGAATCCGCAGCGACATCCGGCTATTGTCTTCAACCGCGACTCTGGGCATGGCCGGACTCCTTCCTTCTGTACATATTCAAATAGTACACGATCTTTTCCTGTTCGACAAGACTGCGTGTTTATTTGACACTTGCTGTCAGTGCCGGTGCTGGTTGGACTCGTTCTGCTTTTGGCGGCCTTGGGATCGATTCTTGCCAGGAAACCGCGAGTGCTTTGATCACGGAATTGCGGGAACAACCGGATCGCGGATAAGTGGGTTGGCGCCGTCGCACACCGGACCAAAATCCGGCCTCGGGTCGCTGGACCAGGGTCTTCAGCCCTCAGCCCGCCCGCTGTCTTCGGACGCCCAACTCGTCCAGATGATCGAGTAAGTCGCGGGGGTCCTCATAAACGCGATAAGCGCCCGCCCGTTCGAGCTCTTCCTGCCCGTAACCGCCTGACAGCAGTCCCACTCCCAAGGCGCGAGCACGCTGTGCCGCCAGCAGGTCCCAAATGCTATCGCCCACCACTACACATCGTTCAACGGGCACGCCCAGGCGGTCGGCCGCCGCCAGGAACAAGTCCGGGTCGGGTTTGGCATAGCGAACCAAGTCCCGCGTGATCACCGGCAGCGAGGCGTCGACGCCCAGCATTTCCAGCCCGAACCGGGCAGTGTCCAGCCGGCCGCTGGTGGCGATGGCGTGGGGCACTCCCTCGGCGGCGAGAACGCCGAGCAGTTCGCGTGCGCCGGGCAGCGGGCGAACTTGCGCCACGAGGCGCTTGAATGCCTCCCCGTGAAGGCCCTGCAGGCGTTCGACGTCCACGCTCCCGGAATTTCCGCCCACCTCCCGCAAGAGCGCATTGATGAAAAGACCGCCGCTCATGCCGATCCGGCGGTGAATGCGCCATACCGAGAGTTCCATGCCGGTGTGCTCGAGCGCCTCGCGCCAGGCCAGCACGTGCTGATACACACTGTCGATGAGCGTGCCATCCAGGTCGAAGAGAAATGCCGGTGGGGAAGAGGAAGTGGCCATGCTTATTATTCTCGCTCAGGTGTCTTAATAAAATCGTCAACTATGACCTGGCGCCGTGTTCTTCCGCTATTCCTCTTGTTATTCCGGCTGGCTGCGCAGACCGCGCAGAGTCCCCTGCCGAATTCGGACTGACCATTCTGCCACCGGACCCCCTGGAACTGAAAATCAACAGGTTGAGGTATTCCTTGACTGACTGAAAAGACAAGCCCAGACAAAAGGGCAGCCGCGAGGATATTCAGTATCAGTAGATACTATCATCCGCTATATGGTTGTGGGCTCGGGGGCACGGATCCCTGGCCGACACCCGCTCCAGTTGGACGAAAAGTTGCCCACCCGCACCCCGCCCGAAACGGCGTTCGACGACCTTGCGCCCGATTTGTACCGGAAGTCGGCTTGGCACCGTCTCCCGCCACGGGTACAATGGGGTAGAGGAGTGCGGGCCGATGGCGAACCTGAATATCGAGATGCCGGACGACCTTGCGCGGAGCCTTGAGGGAATCGCAGCAGCACAACGCAAGAGCATCCAACAACTGGCCCTGGAGCGGTTGATTTCGCTCGTCGAAGACATCCCCGAACGTCGTGCCGGATCCGCATCCGCGGTCCTGCGCGCGATGCAGGAGGCACCCCACCCAACGGCTGCGGACGTCGATGAACTCGATGCCCTCATCGCTGCTAGTCGGCTTCCGATCCGGGCACGTGACCTCTTTTCAGACTGATCCACAGTGATCTATCTTCTCGATACCAACGCGATCAGCGCTCTGACGCGGGCGGATTTGCGGATGGCGTCGTGGCTTTCATCGATCGGGGCGGATGACCGTGTCGTGAGCTGTACAATCACTCGCGGCGAAATCCTGTTCGGTCTGGAGCGACTGGCTCCGGGGCGGCGCCGAAGCGAACTGGAAAGGAAAGCGGCGAGTCTGTTCGCCGTTTTGCCGTGTGAGCCGATCCCATCGGCAGCCGGTGATCGGTATGCAAATGTGAAGGCTTCTCAACAGCGCCGCGGGCTTCCGCTCGATGAGAACGACCTCTGGATTGCTGCGACCACACTTGCCATCGACGCAACGCTCGTCAGCCGAGACAGTGACTTCCATGCAGTCGAGGGGCTGGCAGTGGTCGAGTTCTAACCAGATTACTCCCCATAAGTCGCCTTCGGTCCGGTATCGATGTCCAACCATGGGCAACCGGCCCACGAAACCCCCTCGAAACAAAAAGTGACTGAACGAACCCGACTTCCGACGCAACCCGCAGAAAGGACGCCACTTTCTCCGAACAAAACGAACCCGCCAACGAACCCGCCGGCGAACCCGGCTACAATTAAGAGAGTGTCCGGCGTCTACGTCTCATATCCCTTCTGCGCGCAGAAGTGCACCTACTGCAACTTCGCGTCGGGAGTCTTTCCACGCGCCCTCGAAGAGCGCTACCGTCTCGCGCTGGCATCCGAAATCGGCGCGCACACCTGGCAGCGGCAGCCCGAGACCGTGTACCTGGGCGGCGGCACGCCCAGCTCGCTCGACCCCGGCGAATTGGCTTCGATCCTCACACCGATCCCCGGCCGCCCGTGGGCGGAGGCCACTATCGAAGCCGCGCCGGGCACCATCACCCTGGACAAGGCCCGCGCCTGGGCTGGCCTCGGGATCGACCGCGTCAGCCTGGGAGTCCAGTCGTTTGTCGAAAAGGAGATCCGCCGCACCGGCCGCAAACACACCGCCGGGATCGTCGCCGCCGATCTGGCCATACTCCGCGACGCCGGCATCCATAACTGCAATATCGACCTCATCGCCGGCCTCTCCGGGCAGACCGCGGCGAGTTGGTGCGAGTCGCTCGACTGGATCGCGCGCCTGGCGCCCCCGCACGTCTCCATCTACATGCTGGAGGTGGACGAAGACAGCCGGCTGGGCAAAGAACGCCTGCTCGGCGGGGTCCGCTACGGCGCCGCCGACGCCCCCGACGACGACCAGACTGCCGACTTCTACGAATTCGCCGTCGAGCGGCTGGCCGCCCTGGGAATTCCGCGCTACGAGATCTCCAATTTCGCGCGGCCCGGCAGCGAATCGCGGCACAATCTGAAGTATTGGAACCTGGAGCCATACGTGGGTTTCGGCGCCGACGCGCACTCCTTCGATGGCGCCATCCGGCGGCAGAATCCCGAGTCGGTGGAAGAGTACCTCACCGGTGCGCCCGGCCCCGGCGAGCCCGGCGACCCGGCGCACGAGCGCTTTTTCGTGGGATTGCGCCTCGCTGCCGGCATCCGGCCCTCGCGCGAAGAGTGGGACCGTTTTGAGCAGCCCATCCGGCGCTTCGTGGCGCAGGGCCTGCTGGAAACCGCCGGCGGCATGCTCCGCCTCACCAATCGCGGAGTGATGCTTTCCAACGAAGTGTTCCAGGAATTTCTCTCTCTATGACAATGATCGATCTGCGTAGCGACACCGTCACCAAGCCCACGCCGGAGATGCGGCGCGCCATGATGGAGGCCGAGGTTGGCGACGATGTATACGGTGAGGACCCTACCGTGAACCTTCTGGAAGAGCGGGCCGCCGAAGCTGCCGGCAAACAGGCGGCGCTCTTCGTCCCCACCGGGACCATGGGGAATACCATCGCGACAAAACTGCTGACCGAACACGGCCAGGAAGTGATCTGCGATTCCCGCGCGCACATACTGGACTATGAACTGGCCATGGTGGCGTGGTTTTCCGGCTGCGTGGTTCGCGCCATCCCCACCGCCGACGGAATTCTCTCCTGGGACGAAGTGAAGCGCTTCATCAAGCCCGTGAATCCGAACACCGCGCCCACCGGGATGGTGGAAATCGAGAACACTCACAATATGGCGGGGGGCACCGTCTACCCCATGGAGACCGTCTACGAGATCTGCGACGGCGCGCATGAGTACGGGGTGAAGGTCCACATGGATGGCGCGCGCATCTTCAACGCGGCGGAGGCCACGGGACTGCCCGTCCGCGAGATCTGCGCCCCCGCCGACACGGTGATGTTTTGCCTGTCCAAAGGTCTGGGAGCGCCGGCCGGCTCCATACTGGCCGGACCCGCCAACCTCATCGCCAAGGGGCGCATTTACCGTAAACGGCTGGGAGGCGGAATGCGGCAGGTGGGCGTGCTGGCGGCCGCCGGCCTCATCGCTTTGGAAGACTCCCCCCGGAAGCTGGCCGCCGATCATGCCAACGCGCGTTTCCTGGCCGAAGGGCTGGCGCGCATCCCCGGAATTCAGATCGACGTCGCTCGGGTGGCCACCAACATTGTGGTCTTCGACGTCAGCGGCACGCGCCACGCGCCCGCGGCCAACAGCGTGCTACTGAAACGCCACGGCGTGCTAATGAATGCGATTAATGATCGACAGGTGCGCGCGGTGACGCACTACGACGTCACCCGTGAAGATTGCGCACAGGCATTGGCGGCCGTGGCGGAGGTAGTTGCCGCATAGAACCGCAGGTGTCCCCTCTGACGGGGCGAAACGTCTTACTATGGTTATTCATCCTTCTTCAAACACCCTGACAGGACTGGAAGTGTAAATGTCGAGACCGGTTGGAAAGTTGTGCGGGATTTTGCTGCTGGCAGGCAGCTCATTGGCGTGGGCGCAGCAATATACGTTAACGACTGCCGCTGGGGGCGCGCCACCCCCCACGCCGGTTTCGGCGACGAGCACCTCCATCGGGCAACCGGGCCGGGTGACCGTCGATACCAAGGGCAACGTCTACTTCAGCAGCTCGAACGCCGTTTTCAAGATCGACGGCAGCGGGAATCTGACTGTAGTGGCGGGCAATTCCCGCCCGGGGTACTCCGGCGACGGAGGACCGGCCTTGCAGGCGCAATTGAATTCGCCACAGGGACTGGCTTTCGATAAAACGGGCAATCTCTACATCGCCGATTCCAAGAACAATCGCGTCCGCATGGTCGATACCGCGGGCAAAATTACCATTTTCGCCGGGACCGGCGCTTCCAGCCCGGGCGGCGCAGGCACTTTCAATGACGGCGGGCTGGCAATCAACAGCCTGCTGCGTCTGCCCAGCGGCGTGTTCGTGGATGGCAGCGGCAACGTGTTTATCGCCGACACCGGCGACAATGTCATCCGCAAGGTGACCACCGACGGCATTATCAACACCGTGGTGGGAGACGGCTATGGGGCGTTTCTGGGAGATACCCTGCCGGCCATCAATGCGGAGTTGCATACCCCCACGGACGTATACGTGGATTCCTCCGGCAACATCTACATTGCCGACTCCGCCAATGCGGCCATCCGCGAAGTCACCGCTTCCACGGGCATCATCAACACCGTGGCGGGCAACCAGACCGTGGGCGACACCGGCGATACCGGACCCGCTACCAGCGCCGGCATAACCGTGCCGTACGCGGTAGTGGTGGATTCGTCCGGCAACATATTCTTCGCCGAGAATGGCGACGGCAAAGTCCGCAAAGTCACCATTGCCACGAACATCATCACCACGGTAGTCGGCGCCGGGACCAACGGTTTCGGCGGCGATGGCTCGTCGGCGGTGAAGGCGCTGTTGAACTTTCCCACCGGAGTGGCGCTGGATTCGTCGGGCAATATCTACATCGCCGATTCGTTAAATCGCCGCATCCGTAAGGTGGCGGGGACTACCATATCGACCCTTGCGGGGAATGGCGTCTTGAGCTATTCCGGCGACGGAGGTGCGGCGACCTCCGCGCAACTCAACACGCCGGACGCCGTGGCCGTGGATTCGTCCGGCAATTTGTATATCGCCGACACCTTTAATAACGTGGTCCGCAAGGTCACGGCCGCGGGCATAATCAGCACCATCGCCGGCACTGGCGCCGCCGGTTTCGGAGGCGACGGGGGGGCGGCCACGGCCGCGCAACTGAATGGTCCACAGGGCATCGCGGTGGATTCGAGCGGTAATGTTTATGTCGCCGATACGCAGAACGCGCGCGTCCGCAAAATCTCCGGCGGCGCCATCAATACCGTCGCGGGCAACGGCACCGCAGGGTATGGCGGCGACGGGAGCGCGGCCACGGCCGCGCAACTGGACGACCCCATCGGGTTGGCGGTAGACTCCGCGGGCAATCTGTACATCGCCGATTTCATCAACAGCCGCATTCGTAAAGTTTCGGGCGGCAACATCGCCACGGTAGCCGGCACCGGTCTCTCCGGGTATTCGGGCGACGGCGGCCCGGCAACCAGCGCACAGCTCTATAACCCGGCGGGTGTCGCGGTGGATGCCAACGGCAATCTGTATATCGCCGATCTCGGTAACAACGCCGTCCGCAAGATCTCCGGCGGCAATATCGCCACAGTGGCCGGGAACGGTCTCCCCGGAGTGTCGGGCGATGGCGGGCAGGCTACTGCCGCGGAAGTGGGGAGCCCCACCGGAGTCGCGGTGGATGCCTCGGGCAATCTCTATATCGCCAATGGCAGCGCCAGCGTCCGCAAGGTTTATACCAGCGGCTTCATCACCACCATCGCCGGCAACGGAACGCGTGGCTATAGCGGAGACGGCGGTTCGGCTCCGTTCGGCACGTTGAGCGCCCCCTACTCGGTGGCGTTGACTTCGAACGGAAACGTGTATATTGCCGATTCCGGCAACAATGCCATTCGCCTGCTGACCTTTGGCGGCTACGAGTTGTCGATTGCCGCGGTGGCGAATGCCGCCAGCGGTCTGACGGGTCCGGTATCGGGCGGCGAAGTGGTGGTGTTTTATGGCGCCGGCATGGGTCCCGGGGGGCTGACGGTGAATCAGGCCAACGCCAACGGCCAGTACAGCTCCAGCCTGGCGGGCGTGACGGTGGACTTCGGCACTTACCAGGCGCCGATACTCTACGTTTCGCCTAATCAGGTGGCGGTGGTGGTTCCGTTCGAAGTCAGCGGACAGACGGTGCAGGTGTCTACGCAATACCAGGGCGAGTTTGCCACGCCATTCCCGGTATCGGTGGCGCAAGCCACTCCCGGGATCTTCACCGCCAATCTCTCGGGCCAGGGATTAGCCGCCGCCATCAACATACAGAATGGCGCCTATAGCTACAACAGTGCGGCGAACCCGGCCAATGCGGGCGATTTCGTGGAGATCTACCTGACAGGAGCGGGCCAGACCAGCCCGTCCGGTGTGGACGGCCAGGCATATACCGGAACGGCGTCGTGTGTTCTGCCCGTTACGGTAACCGTTGGCGGCAAGACTGCCCCTACGAATTATTGCGGTGGCGTACCGGGCCAGATTCCGGGGCTGACGCAAATCAACGTAGCGATTCCGACCGGATTGACGGCCGGCCTGGCTCCGGTGACGGTACAACTCGGCGGCGTCAGCGCGCAAAGCGGAGTGACGATCGCGGTCTCGGGACAGTAACGCGGGTCGCCGCCAGGTTTCAGCACGGGTGCCGCATCGAGTCGCGGTCCACGGCGCCGCTGACGGCGACGAGGAAGAATTGTCGATCCTATGGGGCAATCCCCAGGGTCAGAACTTCTGATGTCGGCCGGGGATTTCGGATACTTGGGAAATTGACCTGAGCCATGACGTGGCGCAGACACTCGTGTCTGCGGCGCCGAGACTCATCTCGGCGCTCCGGGACGGTGGATGCAGCTCGCGAAGAGGGTCGAGATGAGTCTCGACCCAGCAGGCAGGAGTGCCTGCGCCACGAAAACACGTCGGGAGTTCGTAATGTCGATCCACCGGCGTAACAAGTCCCGTGGAATCATCGCGGCGTTTTCCGAGCCGCGCGCGTGGCCCGGCGCCGGAACGGGAACTAATTCACGGTCACCGTTTTGCTGTTCCAACTCTCCACTTCCACAACCGGCCCCGACCGCCCCAGATTTCGACCGTTGTAAGTGGCGGTCACCTGCCGGCTCTCACCGGGTAGCAGCGCGAAGTAGTTGTCCTCCCACAGCACCGGGAGCACTTCGTCGCCATCCGCGCCCTTCTTCACTTTCACGTGGACCGCGAAGGCGATGGTCTTCCCCGGATTGGTCACCGTCACCGTGGTGCTGTCCGCTTTCGACGCGGCGGCGACTTTCAATTCCACCGGTGGCAGGCCGTTGAGCGCGGTGAAATCGGCGAACGTCCTGGTAGGCGTTACATACCAGGTGGACTTCTCCCACTCCAGGGTCTCCGGCTTACTGGAAAGCCAGTATAAGTTGCGGCTCATCACGTGGTCCGAGGAATCGCGCAGCTCCAGGCTGACAAAATACGTGGAGCTCAGCCCCGCCAGTTCCGGCAGAGTCGTTACCGGCGTGCTGCTGTCCTCGCCCACGTCCACCTTGGACTCCTTCGAGAATTTTTCCGTCATGTCGAGGTTCAGCACCCGCGTCCGCACTTTCAGGCCGGCGAATGGCCGGTAGTAAGAGTTGACGATCTCGACTCCGCGATCGTCGTAGGAGTACTGCACGTGCAGCGGTTCGCAGGCCTTCTTGGCGCCGAAATAGGAGCCGCCGGGCCGCAGATACCAGTCGTAGAGGTGCCAGATCACGCCAGGCCACGCGTTGTTCAGCATCCACTGGATCACGCCCGTGGAGGTGTACTTGTTGCGGCCAAACGCTTCGAACATGGCGCGTTCGCCCTCGTAGGACATCATCTGCGCCTTGCGCGCGTACTCCTCCACCGATTCCGCCGCGCCATAACGCGCGTGGAGCGCCTCCGTGAAGACGTGGATATCCTTGAACTGCCCGCCGCCGGCATGGAAATTCCACCATTGGTCGATGGGCCAGAGATGCTCCGGCGGCAGCATCAGCCGCAGACTCTCGATGGGTGGCGGCGCCGGCCCGGGGCTGGTCTCGGTATTGAATCCGTGAGCGCCGCCGCGGGTGGTGTCCGCCGTCCAATACGAGGGCGCCACGTATTCGTACGGCCCGGTCATCTTGACGCCGGTCTCTCCGGCGGGGGTCTTCTTGGCCGTGGCGGAGGACTGATACGGGTTGGGCCACTCCACTTCCTTGATAATGTCGAGATACATCCGCTCGATCTTCGGCGGCGGCGGATTGTCGCTGCCGTACAGCCAGTCGAATACCGACGGGTGGCGCGCCAGCCGGCGAAGTTGGTCGCGCAAGGATGCCGCGGCAATCGCTTCGTCCTCCGCATCCCACCGCGGCCATTGCTCCCAGTGGTCGCAGCAGCACCATCCGGCCAGCACCAGGATGCCATACCGGTCGGCCAGATCCAGAAAATGGTCGTCTTCCAGCTTGCCTTCGAAGCGTACCGCGTTGAGGTTCAAGTCGCGCACATATTTCAATTCGGCTTCCTGGCGCTCGGGCGTGGAAGCCAGCAGCATGTCGAAGGTGTAGCCGCCGCCGCGGATCAGAATATTCTTGCCGTTAATGTGGAACAGGCGATGGCCCTTGGCGTCGAGCTCGGAAGTCACTTCGCGGATGCCGAATCGCGTGGAACTGGTATCGGAGGTCTTGCCGTTCACCTCCAATCGCAGATCCAGCGGATGGAGCGTCTGCGGGCCCACCTGTGCCGGCCACCACAGCTCCGGGTTGGCGATGCGAAGCTGCGCAAACTCTTGCGGCGTGAAATGGACCACGCGGGTTTCGTGAGCGTCCAGGCGGACGTGCCGGGAAAACTCGACACGGTCGATTTTCCCTTTAAGGTCGCCGTCCACCGCCTGATCCGTGGCGTTGGTGAGT